>Ga0214543_1006284_pt1 | contig 21238 bp, 18 predicted proteins | sample CNSS2metaG_FD_160094 | JGI IMG/M metagenome (GOLD analysis project Ga0214543, IMG submission 160094) | Root nodule microbial communities from cowpea collected in UCLA plant growth center, Los Angeles, California, USA - CNSS2 | ecosystem: Host-associated > Plants > Roots > Nodule | place: USA...
AATCTCTGCAAGAAAGAACTAAAACCTCCATTATTTTCTGCGCTCCAGACAATTTACGAATTATGATAATTTGTAGAGGATTTTTCTGACCTCCATAAAATAACCTCCACTGAATATTAATTTTTTTGTAGTGATATATGTATCTTGTTTCATAAGTGTCACTTAGAGACTTGCCCATGTCTCACAATAGCAGCCCCTACAATAATTTGTGACTCACACCCCTACAATAATTCTCATTAGGTTTATTAAGAGGTATTTAAAAACACACATAATAATACATATACCTAAGCCTTATTATTGCCACAATTAATAGTCAACAACTTCAATATTACCCTTTAAACTTCATTCCATGGGATCGCCATTCATGTAAAGATAGGTGTCCACTGTTGCAACTAATTTATGGGCTTTAATCTCATTTCCTTTGACGACTCAAGTACTTGTTGACGCCTCAACCCTTTGGTAAACAAATCCATGATATTTCTTTCTAACCTGACAAAGTAAAAAGAAATAATACCATGAGTAATTAAGATTCTAATATATTTATGTCTCACTCTCATGCATTTTTTTTCGTTAAAACTTTTGCTAGAAATTTTAGATATGATAATTTGATTGTCACAATGCATTGAAATATGAGGTATAGGCTTATTTAATATATGGTAAATTATATACAACTTTTAAGAAATTTTGCCTCAACAGTAGCAATATCTAAAGCATTAATCTATGCTTCCATGGTAGATCATGAAATAATATATTGTTTAGCATATTTCCATGATATCGCGCCTTCACCCAAAGTAACAACATAACCAGTTGTTGACTTTGTGTCATCAGAATCAAAAATCCAATTTGCATCATTATAACCTTCAATAAAAGCAGTAAATTTTGTATGGTGAATTCCATAATTAATGGTTCCTTTGAAATATTTTAACACCCTTTCTAATGCAGTCTAGTGAGAATGATCAAGATTATGTATATATTTTCCTAATCTACCAATTGCATAAGCAATATCAGGTCTAGAGAAAATTTTCAAATGTAATAAGGAACCAATAATTTGAGAATATTTATGAGAAGAAATGCCTTCACCTATTTTTTTTCTTTTGTTTAGTAGATGGGTCATAAGGCATTAAAACCGGTTTCACATCAAAATAATTGAATTTCTTCAACAGTTTCTCTACATAATGAGATTGCATTAAAATAATGTTACCATCTTTCTTTAAAGTCTTGATACCCAAAATAGCACATACAGGATCAAAGTCTTTCATATCAAAATTACTAGACAACAAATGTTTCACATCCTCTATAATTTATATATTGCTACCAAATATTAATATGTCATCTACATATATTCATAAAATAGCATAAACACCATCATCATATTGTTTTACATACACACATTTATCACTATTATTAATATGAAAACCATATGAAAGAATAACTTGATCAAATCTTTCTCTGAATCAATAAAGCCCTCCGGTTGTTTCATATATATATTTCCTCTTCTAAATCGCAATTTAAAAAGGCAGTTTTAACATTCATTTGATGAATTTCTAAATTAAAAATGTAAGTAAGAACAATCAAAATGGTAGTTACTTTTGAAACAGGTGAATATGTATCAAAGAAATTTACACCTTATACTTGTTGGCAACCAATAACAACTAGTCTTGCCTTAAACTTATCTACAAACCCATCAGTCCTTAATTTCTTTTCCTAAAAATTCATTTACATCCAGTACTTTTACAACCAGGAGGAATATCAGTTAAAAACCAAGTTTTATTTTCTTTAAGAGAGTTCATTTCATTACTAATAGCTTCTTTCCAAAAGGAAGCATCAATAGATCTCATTGCTTCACCATAAGTTACATAGTCATTCTCAAGCAAAAAATAATAAAAATCAAGACCAAAATCTTTAGCCTTTCTTTTTCTTTTACTCCTCCTATGTTCATTTAGAATAATTTTATTAGCATTTTCACTTGAAGGAAAAATAGAACTAGAACCATCACAAATAACATAACCACCAGAAGGCAAACCAAAATTAGAGGTATTATAAATAGTTTTAGTCAATTTTTTCTTTTAAAGGAGAAAGATTTTCAAAGAAAATCGCATCTCTAGATTAGTATTATTAGAGAATCTATAAGTAGCGTTATGCAAAGAGTAACCAATAAAAACAAAATCAACTATTTTAATTCCTATTTTTCTTTACTTATTAACTATCACAAAAATGGCTTTTGACATCGACTCTTTTTGACTTTTGACGTCGATGTTAAAACACGAAATTCAAGAACGTCTGTCACCATAACGTTTGATGTCCCTTTTCTCCGGCGCACTTGAGAATGCTAACAATGAGGTGCTTCTGCAGTTTTAGTGAAACCATTTTTGTTGCAAATGTTGGTGATGCCAACCTTATCACGAACGGAGAAGAGGAAGCACCTTAAATCTCTAGTTTGTGGATATTATATTTGTTAGGTTGGGTTTGTAACCATATTAATTACTAAAGAAATCCATGAAAGAAAGAGGAAGAGAAAAAAATCGCAAGATGCAAGAAGCAAAAACCACAAAAAAAGGGAAACAGAGAAACGATAGAATGAGGAGAACAAACTTTTGTATATTGAAAAAGGGAACAACTTCTCTCTTTTGTACAAATGGAAAGTGCAATATATAGAAAAAGGAAAAGCTCAAGCGACGCAACAACTCAGAGGCAAAGTAACGAACAATTGATATGTGAAGATGGTGGAGCTCATCGTCGTTGTGCTACCGGAAGTGGTGGAGCTTGTCGTCGTTGTCGCCTAGTACGAACGATGCCACTGCAACCCGAAAACATTAAACCATTCAATCAAAACTAAAAAAGCCCAATTGAGCACATCCTCTTATGTGCATTTGAGGTTTCATGACCAGAAACTAACCTTTGTTCGTCCTCCCACTCATCAACGAAGGTTCTAGTTCACCTAAAAACGAAAGCGCAAAGGAACAATATGGTTTGCGCTGCCACTAGGGTTTTTTCTATAATGTTTGACGTCAGTGGAGTGAGAAACCAACGTCATTTGACGATAAGGAAGCGAAAAAATAACGTCCTATGACATTGGGATGGGGAGATCTAACGTGCTTTGATGTCGAGGGGTGGGAAATCCAACATCATTTGACGTTTAACTAGAGGACACAAATGTCAAATTGAAAAAAAATGTCATTTCCATAGGGGCAACATTAATCTTGTCCTTTTAATTACAAAAACGTCACCAATCATTTTTTATGTTGGGACTTTCGTGGACATACGTCAAAACGGTGACGTTATAACCTCATTTTGTGTTAGTGAGTGGTATGTTAACCTTTGCAAGACACCTCCAACTTTAAAATATGTTTAAAAAGGTTATTTTTTTCTTCCATAACTCATAAGGAGTTTTATCACAATCTTTATAAGGAATTATATTGAGAATATATCATACAGAATATAAAGCTTCACCCCACATATTTTTAGGCAAACCAAAACTTGTAAGCATAACATTCACCATATGAAGCAAAGTTCTATTTTTTCTTTCAACTACACCATTAGATTGAGGACTATATGGAGGTGATATTTCATGAATAATATCACAAGTTTCACATAAAGCACTCATTTCTAAAGATATATACTCAACCCCTCTATAAGAACGAATAATCTTATTTTTTTTCTTTCTAATTGATTTTCTATCTCAGATTTATATATTTTGGACTTTTTTAGAAAAATCATGTTTGTGGTTTATTAAATACACATAAAAATATTTTTAGAAATCATCAATAAAAGTAATAAAATATCCTTTCATGCATATATGGAAAGGTTTTCTTGGTTGCTTTGATTGAAGACATATGTCACACTTTTTCTTCAAATCAACAGAAATTAAGAATAAGATTAAGAGACATCATTCTTTTAATAGAATTTAAATTTATATGACCTAGTCTAGTATTCCATATATCACAACTTTCAACATTGGTAATAATCAAAGAAGAACTACTAGATATTTTATTAGAAGAAAAAGACATAAGACTTAATTTAAACAAACCACCACAAATATATCTTTTACCAACAAAAACACTATGTTTGCTAATAGCGACTCCATTGGACTTAAAAACAACTTTGTAACCTTGTTGTACTAACAAAGAAGTACATATGAAATTTTTTTTCTAATTTCAGAAATATGAAAGACTATTTAAAATAAGATAATCTCTAGAAGACAATTATAATTTCACTTGACCCTATCCTATCCCAGAAGATGTGTCATGCTCTCATTTTCCATACTCACCGTATATGTGCTTATTTCCTAATATAGAGAAAATAATTTTTTATCAGTATACACATGACAATTATAGAGTCTATAAACCAATTGTTTAAGTTAAAAACATAATTTAACTCAAGGCTAGTGACATGGTACCTTTCAGATGGGGAATCAGAGGCAACACCCAGAGTAATAGTATTGGCTTCGTGTTTGGAATTAGACATAAGTTGACATGATTTTCTTATTGAAGATTTTTCTTCTTTGATGCCCATTGTAGTCTTCTGGAACCACACCAGTAACTTTAAATTTAGAAATGTTAGCGAACCAAGGTCTTTCCTTTCTCATCCATAGTTTTTCATCAGGAAAAAGATCATCTATCTCCATCTCCTTACTTGTGATTTTCTCATTATCTAATCTTGATAGGTCATCTACTATAGAGAAAATTTTTTTTATCAGCACACACATGACCATTATAGCCATAGAGTCTATAAACCAATCGTTTAAGTTAAAAACATAATTTAACTCAAGCCTATTGACATGGTACCTTTCAGATGGGGAATTAGAGGCAACACCCAGAGTAATATTGGATTCGTGTTTGGAATTAGACATAATTTGGCATGATTTTCTCATTGAAGATTTTTCTTCTTTGATGCCCATTGTAGTCTTCTAGAACCACACCAGCAACTTTAAATTTAGCAATGTTAGCGAACCAAGGTCTTTCCTTTATCATGAATAGTTTTTCATAAGGAAAAAGATCATCTATCTCCATCTCCTTGCTTGTGATTTTCTCATTATCTAATCTTGATAGGTCAATCTACTATGACATTTTCAGTCTCCTTTTTATCATTAATTGTCAAATCAAACTCTTAAAGGAGTAGCATCCACCTTATTAGTCTTAGTTTTGAATATGCTTTGGTGAGTAAATATTTGATGGTTGCATGATTCGTTGAATACTGTGATAGATGTGCCTATCAAATATGCTTTGAATTTCTATAAACCACAGACTATAGCTAACAACTCTTTTTTTTTATGGTTGCATAGTTGATTTGAGCTTCATTTAAGACTTTGCTATTGTAGTGTTTAACATGGATTTTTTCTTCATTTATTTGTTCTAATATTGCTCCTATTGTGTGGTCACTTGCATCGCATATTAACTAAAAATTATGAGACTTTGTAGCGTAGTGTATAACATGGAATTTTTTTTTTCATTTCTTTATCCTAACAATGCTCTATTGCGTGGTCACTTGCATCGCATATTAACTCAAAATTATGAGTCCAGTTAGGAGCAGTGATAACTGGTGCAAAAAAAATGAATTTTGCTTCCTTAACCAACAAGTTGCTCAAAGGTTTTGCAATCTTGGAGAAATCTTTTATAAACCTTCTATAGAAGCCAACATGATCAAGAAAGCTTCTTATTCCTTTAATGTTTGAAGGTGCAGGTAATTTGAAAATAACCTCTACCTTTGTTGGGTCCACTTCTATTCCCTTTTACGATATTTTGTATTTAACTACAATACCTTATTTTACCATGAAGTTGCGCTTCTCCCAATTTAACACCAGATTGGTTTTTCGACATCTTGGCAATATTGCCTCTAGATTTTCTAAGTAACTTTCAAAGGATGACCTAAAAATAGAGAAATATCCATGAAAACTGTAATACTTTTCTCAATCAAATATGAAAAAATGGCCATCATGTATCTTTGGAATGTTGCAGGTGCATTACATAATCCAAAAGCCATCTTCCTGTATGCAAATACTCCAAAAGGACAAGTGAAAGAAGTCTTTTCTTGATCTTTTGGGTCAACTACAATTTGGTCATAACCTAAATATCCATCCAAGAATCAATAATAAGCATGTCCAACTAATCTTTCAAGCATTTGATCCATGAAGGGTAGTGGAAAGTTGTATTTTCTCGTGGCTTGATTGAGTTTCTTTTAATCAATGCACATTCTCCAACCAATTATTGTTCTAGAAGGAATTACCTCATTTTTTTCATTCCTTATGACAATTATTCCTCCTTTTTTAGGAACCACCTACACTAGACTTATCCATGAATTATCAGATATAGGGTATATCATTCCTTCTTCTAGTAACTTGACCACCCCTTTTCTTACTACCTCTTTCTTAGCAGGGTTGAGTCTTCGTTGAGGTTGAGCAACTGGTTTATATGTTCTTCCATCAAGATCTTGTGCATGTAGTAGGATGGGCTTACTTCTTTTAGATTAGAGAGTGTCCATCTTATAGCTTGTTTGTTCCTTTGTAGAACTTCTATTAACTTTTCTTCTTCTTTCAATAATTTATTGTTTATAATGACAGGTTTTCCATCTTTGAGGAAGAAAATACTTCAAGTGGGGTGGTAATTGCTTCAATTCTAGTTGAGACACCTTTTTTTTTTTTGTCGAGTTAAGCTCAAACTTTGAGGCTAAGCCAGAACTGAGTTCTTTGTTTCTATTCAACTTTGTAAGGCAATATGCTACAACTGCTTCTTCATTAAAATAATTTGTTAGGTTCATTATGGCTATCCCCAAAGGTTCTATTGTAGAAAAACTCTTTTTTGCTTCTAAACATACTTCTTCCAAAGTGTTAATCTTGAAGCATTCTTTTGTTTCAGCAGGGTATTTCAATGCATCAAAAACATTGAAGTTAACTTCTTCATCTTCCACTATCACCTTTAGTTTTCTTTTGTTTAAGTCTATGATTACCCTTACTATTTTCATGAATGGCCTGCCCAAGATTAGAGGTACTTTTGCATCCTCTGCAGTATCCATTACCATAAAATCTACTAGGAAGTAGAATTTGTCCACCTTAATCAAAAGATCTTCCACTACTCCACATGGATGCTTAACAGTTTTGTTTGCTAGTTGTAAGGTGATTCTTGTTGATTGAAGCTTTATGCTTCCAATCTTTTTAAGCATGGATAAGAGCATTAAGTTGATAATTGCCCCTAAATCTATTAAAGCCTTCACTATGGTCAAGTGTCGAATTGCAACAAGTAAAGTAAAAATGTTAAGATCACTAGATTTTTTAGGTAGTGTTCTCTGAATTATTACACTACATCGTGCTTCTAATTCCATTGTCTCTTGTTCAACTATTATTCTTTTCTTTGTCAATAATTTTTTCATGAACTTGCCATATGTAGGAATTTGTTTCATGGCCTTAGTGAAAGAAATATTGATTTGTAGTTTCTTGATCATTTCTAAAAATCTAGTGAATTGTCTCTCACGATCTTTTCTTATTGGAGCATGAGGGTACGGGAGGTTTACAATAGGAGCTTTTTCTGCATCTACCCCCTTTTCTTTTGAATTTAATTATTTTTCTTCCTTACTCTTTTTTGACTCATTATGCTTTACTTCTTTTTTATTTTTCTTTCTCTTTTTCTCCCTCATTTTTCTCCAAGTTATCCCTAATCCCTTTTCCTATAACAGTTCCCTGTCTAGTGGTAATGGATTGGCAATGTTCCTTTGGATTTACCTTTGTATTTGTTGAGAATTGACCGTCCTATTGTTATGATATTTGTTTAGCAAGCTACCTAACTTGTATTTCCAAGTTTTAAATTAAGGCCTTAGTATTTTTTTGGCTAATGGTTGATACTTGAATGAATTGTGCCAAGGCTTCCTCCATTTTGGTCAATTTGTGAGAGTGGGTAGTGGCTTGCTTCTAAGATGATCCTATGTCAGTTCTCCAACCTTGATACTGATGTGGATTGCTCTTCCAACCAACATTCTGGTTATAGTTGTTGTTGAAATTTTTTGATTTTCTCTAGTTGTTCATGTAATTGAGTTTCTCCTCTTGCTATACATCTGAACAATGGTCATTATGATGATTTCCTAAGCAAAAATCACATTTGAGAAGCTGCTGATAAGAAGAAATTGTTGTTGTTCCAATCTGCATTTTCATCATTTATTTTTTTAGATCTTACATTTGTTGTGATATGAGGTTATTTTGGGCCAATATAGCAAATTGTGTATCCAACTCCAGGATGTCTCTTTTTGTTGGTGGACTTTTATCATAGTGAGCTTGGTAGTCACTATCAACTATTGCTTCTATGATTTCCATCGCTTCTTCAACACTTTTTGTCATCATTGAGCCTCCTATAGATGCATCTAGCATCATTGTTGCTTGAGGACGTAATCCATTGCAGAACACGTTGAGTTGAGCTAATTCATCAAAGTCGTGATTTGGATATTTCCTTAACAAAGATTTGAATCTTTCCCAAGCGTCGCACAGTGGTTCATCACTTGTTTGAGAGAATGCGACAATGGATGATTTAACTCCTAAATATTTAGATGGAGGAAAAAAATTGTTCAGAACTTTTCTCTCCACATCTTCCCAACTGGTCAAGCTTTAATTTGGTTGTGATTGTAACCAAGTCTTTGCTTTTCATGTTAGAGAAAATGGAAAAAGTCTAAGATATGTAGCATCCTCATTTTCCTGCGTGATTCCCATGGTACCACATAGCTCATAGAAAGTAGACAAATGGTTGTAAGGATCCTCATCATCTAATTATGCAAATTGGTTAGATGTGATTAAAGATAACACAACTGGTTTCATTTCTATTATTTTTATGGGCCTTACAATACTAGAAAAGTATCTAGGTCCTTGTTGTAATGCATAGTCCCCTGATACTCTTCTAGTGGATTTCCCTCTTCAATGATATTTGAGTGATTTTGAGGAATCACATCTGGACTGGATATATTTTCCTATTGTTGTTGTTGCTGCAATTTTTCAACTTGTTTTTGCTTCATGCTTCTACTATTATTTCTTCTCGCTGATTTTTCAATTTCTAGATTAAAGAGTAAGGTTTGTCCTACTCTATTTCTTGGCATGCAAAGCAAACTTAATCTAATAATGGTTGATCTTTAGACAAATCCTCGACAACGGTGCCAAAAACTTGATAAAGATTTTGTAACAATCAACTCCATTAAGTGGGCTGGTGTCTTGAAATATAATTCAAGTGTCATATCCACAAGGATTTATTAAAGTGTACCAATATTTATACTACAAAAGTATTACTGTTGATTGATGTTAGGTTTCAAGTAAGCAAAACTAATAAGAAGCATAATAAAATTTAGTGACAAGGTTGAATGTTTTTGTCCCTCCCCAATTTATGTTTTTAATTTCTCCTCTTTCACCTAAAGTCTATCAAGAATCATTGTTCTGAAAGTACCTTTTGAGTAGATCTAGATGCATCCCTACAGTCTAGAACCTAGGGAAATTTAGACCCATGGTGATTCCTTTACTCTTGGTAGAATAAATCCCTACTTGGTAGAATCTACTTTTTGGCCCAGCATCCCCTTTAACTACTTAATAAGCACTAGTGCAAGTATGGCAAATTGTTTGGACCACAATTCAAACTAGTTTCCCAACTCAATTTGAACCAATTAAAATAACAACGAGATATAAAACAATTCACAATCTAATAATTCAAGACAACAATAGATGCATCAAAAGATAAATTACAAACAAAAAAGAGGAAGTTCAATTACATCCAACCTTGCACTTTGAGTTTTGACCACTCATGATGGAGAATAAACTCATTACTACACAGAGATTCACTCTATCTTTACTTTGTCTCTCCCTAAACAATATTTCTAAAGAGTTTTACAAAGCGAGGAAACCTATTCTCTCATGAGATGATGTTCTAGCCAGAGGAGAGGGTATTGTTTTATAGGTTGAAATGATCAATGTTCAGCCAAGTTTTCTAGGCTCAACCACATTGGCTTCTTTTATGAGTTTTTCTACTTTTCTACTTAACTATATGATCTTCTTATGGTGTTTTAATGTTGACGCCTTATTTCACTATTTATTCCATGTAATATACCTTATCACTAATTCAAACTCATGTGCAGCTTTACAACATTTGTTAGGCTTAGCCAAAGATTCCTCGTGACAGTTTTATGTTTTCAATTATTGTGGTTGAGCCCCCTTCTATTGCCTTAGCTGAGTGCCTGATTTCTTTCATTTTTCTCCTACAAAATAGTGTTATTTCATTAGTTTCCTTGTTTTTCATTTAACTAAGTAGGATATTCAATGATGTCACTAAAGAAGGGTCTTTTTCCTTAATGAACACAATTTAAGCATTTAATAAGTGTCTAAATTGCTATGGTTTTTTATGTCATGGAGACACTTATCAACATTGTTCCATCTAATCTTTTTTGTACTTTAACAGACACAAAAACCTACTACGTTTGCGAAGGTCATGAATGATGCGATGAAGGTCTGTGACTTGGACCTCTACCTTGTACACTCAATCGTCAACTTCTACTACCGCACTAGTGTTGGGATTTCCAAGGGGGGCTCATTTTTTAGTACGACATCAGTTTATTACTTTTGTTTTTGTAGTAGGATCTGTTCGTTGTTGCGATTCTGAGAAGAATCATAGATTGACTCTACATATTAATAGAGTAGTCCTAAGATGGGTACTCAATTTCAATCTCATAGAGTTTATATCAATTTTAGTACCATTTCACCATGTCAAAACTTCATTGATCCTCCCTTATTTATTAAATATTAATTGAAACTAGAAAAAAAAACATCTATCTTTGTTTATATCCTTATACCACAATACAATTTTACATTATCTATCTATGTAATGACAAACATTATTCAGAAACAAAAATAGTGACTCTTTGTCACATAAATACACGTTAATGTTACTTTTGTGAAGAATTTTCAAATGTTGTTAAGTACAACAATTTTGATAAAGAAGCTACTCTAAACAAATAAATTATATTTTTAATGATTAATTTTTAAGCCTAATTCATGGTAAAATGCTTAGGTTCCTTTCATTCATATTCTATCAAAGGATTAAATATATTTTTATTTCTTAAGTTTTAATGAAAATAAAATTGGTTTTTCTTTAAAATTATGAACAAATTCAATTCTCTAATTTTAAAATGTATGAATGTAGTTCTTTTAACCAAATTTTATTAATTTTATTTAATGTTTCAAACATATTTCATATTTGAGTTTATTTATATGGATCGATAAATCTATATTTTAATGTTGCACATTTTTAAAACATTAAATAAAATTCACTAAAATTTAATTAAAATAATTTAATTCATTCATTATTAGAGAAAAATATATTTAATCCTCTATAAAATTAAAAAAAACATCGAGGACAAACAAAATTGGTGAATTTTGATTTATTTTATAATTATCTGAGAACAAAAACCGTATCATACTTCTTTATTTCTCGGTTTTCCACGGCATTATTTGAACTTTTTAATGGTTAAATTATTAATTTATTACTTAGTTTTAACAATTTATATACAAATTAATAGAGACAATAAAATGTTATTACTACGGTTAAATAGAAAAAAAAATTATCAAAGAAGAGGACGCTTAATTGTTAGGAATTAGGTTAGGAGAGAGAAGTTATTTTAAAGAGGAGAGAAGAGTGAATTTGGAATTGCGAATGGTTAAGAAATTAAGAAAAGAAGGAAGAGAAAGAATGATGTGAAAGAAAAAGTGAGTGATGATGGAAGAAAGGAAGATGAAGGTTCGTTCGGAAAGGGAGAAGACGAAAGTGGTGATTAGGCATTTGCCTCCTTCTCTCACTCAATCCGATCTCTTTCAGCACATCGATTCACACTTCGCTTCACGCTACAATTGGTTCTCTTTCAGACCCGGCAACACCAGGTTCCTTTCAATCCATTCAAACGCAATTTGTTCTTTACCTCATTCATTTTTAACAAAACCCTAGCCATATCTGCAGCCACAAGCGTCTGAGGCATTCCCGAGCGTACATAGACTTCAATTCTCCTCATGATGTTTTCGAGTTCGCTGAGTTCTTCGATGGACATGTTTTTGTTAACGAGAGAGTTAATTTTTTTTTTTTTCTTTTCTTTTTTTTTTTTTTTTTCTTTTCCTTTACACTTCACGTCTTTAACTCACTATGTCACTGCTGTTTTCAATTATCAATGTTGAATCTTCAATCAGGTGCCCAACATAAAGCGATTGTTGAGTACGCCCCTTCCCAGCGTGTTCCAAAGCCAACTACCAAGAAGGACGGACGTGAAGGAACCATCTACAAAGGTTCGTATCCTTGTGATTTTTGTTGTCTAATTGTGTAACATGCCACATCATGTGCTCTTTTTATATTTGTGATTTTCATTTTTTTTTTTATATTTCACAAGGACAGATCCAGACTATTTGGAGTTCCTCAAACTGATTGCAAAGCCACATGAGCATCTTCCCAGTGCAGAGATACAATTGGAAAGAAAAGAAGCTGAACAAGCTGGTTAGATATTATTACTTCACCAACTATACTTTATTTACTTTTATTTAAGTGTGTTCATAAGTAAACAGTAGAAACAGCATCACGACTCATCTGTCTCTGTCATTGCATTGCTGTGTTTTTTCTCCACTTGTTCTATTATAAAATGTGTTTTGGAGGATCTTGGCGCTAGGTTCTAGGGTAAACGTGTCCATTGGGATTTATCTGTGATTCTGAACACAAATTTCAGTACCATTGGTCTCATTCTGTATCTTCCTTTCCAGGGGCTAACAAGGAAACACCTATTGTCACTCCCTTGATGGAATATGTTCGACAAAAACGTGCTGTTGACACTGGTATGCAGGTAATATTCTGGGTACATGAACTACCTCAATATTTGCAGTTTATGATATGTACCTTTTGTTTAAATTATGCCTGTAAACATAATTATAGCTTACAACTTACTCTCCTGCTGGGCTGGGTGAAAGAAATTATTCTGTTACTATATCTTTTTAATTTATTATATCACAAATGAATATAGGTTTAGGTGTTTTTTCTACTTGTGTATATGTTGACATATAATACTCCACTTGTATGTATAACAATCAATGACAGGCTTCATCAGCAGTGGCAAAAGTTAGCAGAAGATCCAGAGCTGCTTTGCCTGGCAAGCCTGGCTCGGGCAATACTAAACGAGGATCTGAAAAGAAAAAGGTAAACCTTTGTATTGAATGCACATGTACTGTTATTGCTGTTGTGGATTCATAATCACGCAAGTTATTTTGAAGCTTTGACTTCATTCTCATAAAAGCTGTATGTTTTCTTTTGATTGAAGAAAGCCAGTATAAACTATTTTATTGGCTTATTCCTTCCTAAGTGGTAATTTTAATCCTCTTAGCTTTTTAATGTTCAATAAATGTATTATTGATCTACTTAGTGGCTGATCAAAAAATTTAAGGGAATTTATTGATGCCTAGAAACCAATCTGTTTGTGAACTGGTTAAGTATGGGTATATGGCCATATAGGTAGTTATCTATTTGCTTTGATAGTACCCGCTCAACCTTTTTATCACCAGTATAAAACTTTAAATAAATTGTCAATGGTGGCCACGGCACCTGCTATCGTCATGGTGATACACATCAGAATGTCCGGTGATTCTGTTCTCAAGTGAAATCCCATCCACTGGAAAGCCTCTGTGACCTCCCTCATGCCACTGCAGGCTTCCCCTCTCTTCAATCTGGATTCTCTGTTACCTTTTTCTTTCACTGATAGGGGCCACATTGTTTCAAAACCTTGGTTTGTTTTGCAATTGTGTTAGTTAGGTTTCAGCTCTATCTTTTGTATTTGTTGGGCCTCAAGTTGTGTCCAACTTGAGTCCAACATTTCTGTGCCATTTTTTTTCTTGGGTGGGTTCTTAGCTTTTTAGTTTGATTTGTTACTTATGTTATGATATAATGCACTAAAGAATATCAATAATAAAAATATAAAAATATATTTAAAGCATAACATATAAAGTGATAAATTAAATAATAATTAACTTAGTAAAGCATAATATATGATATAATAAATTAAAAATTATAGTAATCAAAATATAATAAACTAAATAATGATAGTGATTAAAGCTAAATAAAACAGTATTTAATATAAGGTACATAATAATAAAAGAATTATAAATATTTTAAAAATAAGAAATATATATAGTAAATAAAAATGAATGCAAAAATACTTTTAAACGATGCATACACATACACTCACACATAAGAAGGGACTAAGTTACGCCTAGAGTAACTCATTCTCACCAATCGTTTTCTTTTAATCTAACGTTATAATAAGTGTATGTCTTGGTTCTCACTACTTAACAACTAGCTTTTGACGGAGGGTTTCCCAAGTGCTGGGTGTTTATCATTATGTTCTAACATGTGAAGATAACATTTAAGGACAACTGTTGAATATTTCTTTATCTTGATACATGACCAAGGTGTTTAGTTTTACTCTCTATAGCATTTGAAAATACTATCAAGCTTATCTTTTTGGATACATCTACTTGGGCAGCTACACAATCCTTCAACATACATATAAACTTATTTTCTTCTCAACTTTCTTTTGTCATTGCATTTGAACTTCTTATTTTCTTTTTCTAATGCTAATAATTTTGAAGAATTTTGTTCTTTTATGCCTGACTTTTTCCTTTGCTTGATTTGATATATAGATGTTCTATTTATGCTTGCAAAAAGAACAGTGGACTGTGTTACTTACTGAAAATTGGCTTTGATTATTGTCAGTATGTTCAGAAGGACAATGCCAAGAGTGCTGCTCGCAAAGAGTCAAAAGACAAGTCATCCTTTATTGTGGTTCCCCGACGAGAGGATCTATCAGCTGAATCAAGTATGAAAGGAATTTCTGAAATTGAAGCATGTAATTCATCTTTTCTGACTTTCGATTTTTAGTTATTCTACATCTCCACATCTAATGTTGTTATCAACTTTCACTTCATCTACAGAATTTTGAGCTGTTACAAATCAATGTGTATGCTATATTTAGTTGCATTCATATTTGAGTTAAGATGCCTGACATGCAGTCTGGCATGACCTCAGCTTTTTGTTTCTGAAGTATCTTGCATTGCAATCATTTTTGTTGGCCGCTTATGGTTTAGTTCCTAGATTGTACTCATAAAATGCTGTATGATTGGCATAATGTCTTAATTAATAAGTGTTTATTGTACTCCAATCCTGATTTCCAAGACACAGTCAATGAAACTCAACTCATTGTTTTTCTGTTCAGTGGAACTGAACCTCAATTCAAACACATGCAACTCTTGAGTTTCATTCTTGTTTTTCATTTACATTAACGTAACCACATATCATATTAAAAGCCACTGGACTATCCAATAGGACGGTCAAACCCTTTGTATGGACTGCAATTCTAAATGGAACTAATACCAATGATTTACTTCAAATTCTAACTACTCTAAGTCTAGCTTCTTTGCTCTGGATTGTTGTGTGATGTGTAGATTGAGTTCTGAAACTAGTTCCCATTTGTTTTTACATGGTTCAGTAGTCTACTCTTTCCTTTTTGAATGTTATATCTGGATCCCCTGCAGCTGTACTTTCTCTAAATGATAGTGGACCTGACTTAGGAAAGTGGTGGTTGGAACCATCACTCTTTTGGAGACATGCTTGCTGTTCTTAATTTGCACTTTTAAGATTTAGCCATAGTATAACAGTGCTTAAGTTTCTAATTGAATTTCATATATTTTAGCTTGTAAGTGTTTTAATTTTCTTATTTGTGATTGATGAATTTGCAGTGCATGGCATTGAAGGTTCCATTTCCGGAATTCCACTGTCTTCTGACTCAGGAAAGAAAAAAATCCTTCTTCTGAAAGGGAAACAACGGGAAATTCCCAGTGTAGGTTTTGTTTTACCTCTAAACGTTTCATTTCTTTTCAACTATACCTGCTTTTCCCCCATTTTTCTGCATTTTCTAATCACATTAATATGATAATATCTCTTATTTTCTTTAAATAATTTTCTTCATAATAAACAAGACTAAGTAAAATTATATCTGTCTCCCCTGCGATACGAGGTTTAGTTCGTGTTCAATACAAGTAGACACCAGAAAACTATTTTCTGGTTGGAAGCAATTGAGTGTTACATCTTCCTGAAATTATTTTGAAGCTGTCTAATCAGTCAACTGCCCTGTGAAACCTGGGCTCAAAAGTTAATATGGTCATCATTGTAAATTTGTTATTATGAACATTTTTATGGAATTTTCAGGCCACTGAGGGTACAGTAAAACAGCAAAACGTACAATCTGGAAATTCTCCTATTTCAACTCCTGCAAAACAGAACCAGAGACGGGAAAATAGTGGACGATTGATTAGGAGCATACTTCTAAATAATGATGCTCGTCAAAGTCAGTCTATTACTGGAACACAACATAAAATTCAAATTTTAAGCTCAGAGAATGGGAAGCGGCCACCTCGTCCTTTTGGCTCAAGGTCTGGGTTAAATGATCAACATTCAAATCATGATACTGCACAAGTTAATTCTGAAGGGGATTCTAAGAGGGCTTTGGATGAAAAATTCGTAAAAAGGGATCCACATGGTTTGGGTAGCGGTGAGAAAGCAGAAAAGCGTACTAGAAACAAGGATAGACCTGATCGAGGTGTTTGGACACCTCTTCGTCGTTCAGATGTTCCACATGCGGGTGGTGACTACTCATCATCCTCAATGGCACAACCTACTCTGTCAAATCCTGAATCCACTGAAGGTATGATTATTGACTAGGCTATTGTGAGTTGTTTACAAACAAAATAAATGATGTATTAATTTCGAATATTTAGTATAAACAGTATGATATCACTGCTTCACAAATAAATCTGAGTTTGGTGGTGTTTTTCTTACCTGAACAGGAGAAGTAAAAGAAAATGTTACTTCTGGGAACAGGGGCAATGAGTTCTCTGCTTCTGCAGGTGGACGAGGCAATCCTTCTATTGAGAATGGTTGGAGTCTCTTTACTAACTGTTGTTTATAAATTAAAGACTGATAATAGAGTTTATTTGTCTTATTTTAGTTTAAATTTGTTTCAACCATACTTTTGAACCCTCTAGGTTCACAAAGAAATTTTGCTCGTCGTGGAGCTTCCTATGTAGTGAAGGATGATGGTGCAGTCAGTATAAGTGAAGGGAAACCTTCAAAGAAAAGTGTTGGACACAGTGCTCATGAGGTATACATGTGATATGCTGATATATTTTGGATTATTAATTTTGTTGATTCGTTGTGTGTAAGGTACTTCTTATGTCTGCAGAAGCAAGTCTGGGTTCAGAAATCTTCTTCAGGGTCTTAAAATATGTGGTAAGCCTGATTTGCATTTGTCGTATGTTTCCTCTTGTACCTGAGATTATTGTATTGGGGGGACTAGCATCTCATTCTGATATTATGATTTATCACTTTGAAAATCTTTACTGAAATTGGTCTTGGCTACTTGTAACTGTTATGTGATTGTTTTTTACTACTTTTGTTTTATAAATAGGTTAGAAATGTAGGTCCACGACTGCTTACATTGCTCCCTTACCTTGAGTGCACTTTAGAACTTTTTATTAAAAAGATATGTTTGTAGAAAGCATAGTGTAGGTCGGTGGCATGGGCTTCAGTTAACCCCAATTTAGTTGAATAAAAAGGAGAAAAGGATGGAAAGGCCATGGTGTGGATTTTAGACCTCACTCATTACAATTTTTACTTATCAGTATCAATGACCAAATCATCTGCCCATCTTCCTCTCACTGTAATTTCATTTCATGCGATATTTTAAAGTTTTATTTCATTCCGAAGTATTTGCATATATTTGTCCCAAAGGAGTCTACTATTTCTTCTATGTGATTCAACATGATTACTGATTTTTTTAGTCATGAAACTGAATTACTATGTGATGCTAGCTTCACAAATATATACTTGATTGAAGAAGATTACGATTATAGGAATATCACATCAAAATAGAAATAATATCTAACCAGTTGAAGTCTAAGTGAACGTTTGATGGATTGGGAAAACATTGAAATATGATTGCACGTGATTAAAAGCATTTGAATCCTTGTATTCTGTGTATATATGAATGCGTTTCTTAAAGCAAATGCAAAACAAGGTCTCAAGTAGTTATTTTAAGAGTTTATTGCTTAAATTTTTGTTTACTATGACAAAGTGTAGAAGTTCTCGCATCTTTACATTGGGGTGGTGAGCTTTGAAAATGTATAGTATTGTCATTCTGAAGTGAGATTTGAAACTACTGTGGTTAGCCATTTTAAAAAATAGGCTGAGCCTGTGAATGCTTAGTTAGAGCTATAAGAGGAGACTCCAGGAGAAATTAGAGGAGCCTTTGAACCTTGGCTCTGGTCGCCTCATTCACTGATTAGGAAGGGAGATGATAGATTCAAACTTGCTTTATAGATGGCAATGTCAATAAATAAAAACATTAGCTTCTCTAACTGTATCAAGTGCTAACCCATGGTTTGGACTTCTTTAATACTCAGTGATAAAGCAAAATAGGTTCTTGCAGCATGTGAGAATTAGAATTATCATCTCTTTGAGACAATCTTATCTGTAATTGAAAATATGCTTATATGTACCATGTAATTGATTATTGTGACTGAATGTTTATTTCCATGCTTATCTTCTCTCTCATGTGAAGAAAAAAAAACTAGTGGGTCCCACATAACTACACTGAGTTCATGTAAGAATTTTCCTGTTTCCAATGATTGGATTATTATATATACTGCTATTTTGTTGGTTAAAATCTATTGAAATAAGGTGATTGTTTGACTAAGTTTCTTTACCATCATGTAATAATATGGTACTTGATTACTATACTAAGTTGATCCGATGCCTCTAAATGTCAAATCTGACATCTGGTATTGTTGATCCTTGTCCATACTGGAAGATTTGATAAAGAATTTTGTTGCTATAAATTTAGCCTTGTTATTTTGTTGAACAAATGTGCCCTTACAAAAAGATGCCGCTTTACCCTTAATTTGGTTGGACAGGTTGAACTAAAGAGTATTGTTTACATTCAATACTGCAATTAACTTAGTAATGTTGTAAAACAGATTATGTCTACTCAGTCAGGACATCATTCCTGCAAAGTTGAGCTATGGTCTCTGTTAAGGACATCATTCATCATCCACAACTAATTAAGGTCAACCTGAGTCTAAGAGACTTGAAAGGTATGTGCATCATGTTATACTTTTCTTAAAATTGATTTTCATTGAATAATTGAACGTTGATTCTTTAGAAGAAGGACTTAGTGTTAGAGCCCCTCACGGTGGGGGAGGATAAATATATGTACAGCCCTACCCATACAACCTGAGAGATTGTTTGTGGAAATATAACCTGTAACCTTCAAAGTCTCAAAGCAGTAACCTTTGTTTGTGGAAATATAACCTGTAACCTTCAAAGTCTCAAAGCAGTAACCTTACTGGGTCTCATAAGAGGGATCAATTTCTTTTTTATGTGATTAATAGCATTCTTACTTTCTGAAATTTTTTTGGTTTCTGATGTCACATCTGGATTTTTGCAGTAAAATGATCCAGTTGTTTGCCTGACGGAGCCTGCACAATAAAGGGAATGCAAAGTTACAGACCTCGTTGACATGATTATCTACTGAAAACAGATTGGCATTGTTAACCATATGGGTGGGTTTAGACTCATTATGGTTCGTGTCTCCTTGAATTGAGAATATTTCAGTGTTGGGAAATGTTTGTGTTTGGGTTGTAACTGTAAAGTTCTTGGTACATAACATGGGACACTATGTTGGAAAGAGTGAAAAATCTTGTCCCGTTCAGTGGACAAGCAGTTGGTTATATAGTATTTTGTATTGAAGGATAGTAGTTTAATTTTGGCGTGCACATGGTGTACGTGTTACTCTGTAAGGATATTATAACGCCCTTGGTCCTCAAGAATCATCCATATTCCATGAATGAAGATTTTTTAATAGATTCGCAAAAAAGAGGAATTTTTGTGTAATTTCTAATTCCCCCTTTCTTCACACCTCATCCCTCTTTTGACCCTTTTTTCTTCCATCTCATCCTATCCTATTTTAACCCCTTTCTTTGCTCAATGAATGGCTTGGGCTAATACCATTTGTATTTATCACAACATAAATTTGTTTAGTTGTATTAATTATTTTGTAAAAAGTTCAACACTAGGAATATAGTGCGTTTATAATGGTTTTTTCGTTTAGTTGATTCGAAAAATAAGTTACCTATTGAAGGTTGATCAGGATGTTTGTTTAGACTAAAGAAATTTGAAACTTTCTGTCGAGGTAAGCCATTGGAGAATATTATTCTTATGCTATAATTAACTTTTACTCCTTGAATGACGACTTTTTTCACCTTGCACCATTGAATCACGAAGACTGGATTTTGTCTCTACTCGCAACGTCGTAGAAAACTACAACCTTCCTTTTGGTTTTAGAAAGTAAACAAAAATATAAGTACGTTCGTGATAATAGACTAAAGTATAAACTATTTAATTGATGAAAAACCATTTTTCTTTTATTTCAATTTCAAGTATAATTTTTTAATAATACTTTATATATATATATATATATATATATATATATATGATTTAACTGAATCTTACACCTAAAATATATTAATTTTTATAATTTTATCATCTTTAATATCTTAATTAATGTTTTTCGTTTTAGTATTAAGGCTAAACTTAACATATTTACAGGATTGAAAATGTATTTAAGTTTAAATAATATTTCTATTTTCACATCACACGTCAAATAAATATGTATTAATAAATATATTACTTATTTTATGATAATGTCTTCATTGTTTTAACTTTTTAACATTTTTTTATTAAAATCTGTATCACTTTATCATAAAAGAATAATTATTTAAAAGTTAAGTGTTAAAAATTTTATTTAAAAAATAGTTATATTTCATATAGCCAAAAGATCTTATTCAGATTATTAATCTCGTACAATGAAGTAAAATAAATAAATTAAAATAAAATATTTTTTAATAGTCATTACTCTTCGTGTCCTAACTAACTATTCCAGCAAAATTATCTCCAATAAAAGATATTTATGATCACTATAAATATAAAAAAAAAACAAATACGTTTTATTAATTTAAATTTATTTTGTATTTAATAAATCAGATTAAAGTTAAAATGTAATAATTTCAATTCTTTCATAAATTTCAATTGAATTTTGTATTTTGTGATATGTTTGTTTTTGTTTTATTGAATATTAAAATATATATATATATATA
>Ga0214543_1006285_pt1 | contig 21238 bp, 19 predicted proteins | sample CNSS2metaG_FD_160094 | JGI IMG/M metagenome (GOLD analysis project Ga0214543, IMG submission 160094) | Root nodule microbial communities from cowpea collected in UCLA plant growth center, Los Angeles, California, USA - CNSS2 | ecosystem: Host-associated > Plants > Roots > Nodule | place: USA...
TTTTAAATACAAATTTTGGTAACTTGTAACCTGTTATGAATTCAGTTATGAGTTTTGGCGCGCTATCTTAATAAATTGAAATTATCCCGCGTTGGGATTTTTATCGAGATGGCTATTAATGCAATTAATTATTTTAATATTTATTTTTAAGTAATATTCCCTAGGGATGTTACAGAAAGAAACATCCCAAATTGTATTTTTGGTAGGAACCAAAGTAGAAGTTATTTTGTATATGAATTTGAAGAGTTCCCAAGGTAAAGTCGATTTCCTTACTGGTAGAAAAAATCCAACACCTATAATTTCATTAAGTATTAAAAATAACAGAGTATTGTATTTTACAAATTTTGCTTTATTGGATAATATAACACTAGACGAACATAAATTAAGTTTACATGCTATACATATTGAACTTTTGCCGCAAATTTGATAGTAACTAGAAAAGAGAGAAGATTAAGAGAGAATATTAGAGAGGAAACAAAGATGATGGAGGAATAATTTTCATTGCCTTTCTCGATCAGAACTAGGGCATATAAAGTCTGTTATAGAAAATTAACTTGCACATCCAAAAGAAAAAATACAAAAGCATGATATCTAACATGGTTACTACAAAATCTAGCAAAATCTACTTTCTTCCAGATTTTTTGTTATTGTGCTTACGATTGTTGACCGCAAAATCTTTCAACCACTTTGGATGCTCCCTTTTCCTTTTGGGCTTCACATGTTGACTGTATTGGTATACTAAGTCTTCATTTGAGTTAGATCCCATTTCAATTTCTTCCTCTTGCCCTTGGCTCATATCATTCCTATACTAATGGAGAAACACCTTATCCACAACGTGTAATTCATAAAAATCTGCAAGCAACTGATTTAGTGATTCCCAAGTTGAATCTTTCATAAATAACCCATCCTATTGAACTAACACCAATTCTTGTGGAGGGCCACCTTCAACCTTAGATGCAATAGTAGCCATTGGCTTGATTTTTGGTTGATTTTCAATAGAAGTAGAAGGTAAAGTCAATTCCTTGTTGTCTATATCACCATGAAAGGGTTTAAGTTTGGAAGCATGAAAAACTGGATATGTCTTGGACTCTTTGGGCAATTGTTAGCACTCCATTTTGTAGTATTTTTCCTTTCTAAAATTTTCTTTTTAGTTTAAATAAGGTATAATTATTGATTTGGTCCCCCAATTTTTTGATTTTGTTCAATTTGGTCCCCGAGTTTTTCGAATGTTCAAATTGGTACTCTTATTTTTTAAAGTCGATCAATTTAGTACCTCCCGTTATATTTCAGATAACTTCATTTGTATAGTGGTGAGCTGTCACTATACAACAAATTAAACAAATAATCTTAATACCATACGGAATACACTTGATGAAGGAAACATAAAAAAGAGGCTAAAATGATGTTAACTACACCCAACAAACAAACCAACCCAATTAACAATATACAAACAACATTAACTGGAATATAACGAGAGGTACTAAACTGAACCACTTTAAAAAATAAGGGTACCAAATTGAACCTTCCAAAAATTTGGGGATCAAATTGAACTTTCCAAAAACACGAGGACCAAATTGAACCAACTCAAAAAATTGGGGGACCAAATCAATAATTATATCTTTAAATAAATATTTGTTTATCTTTAATTGATTAATTTTAATTGATAGTTTAGAAAAATAGAGTTTTCATAAAAATGTGTTTAAAAGGTTATTTTTAAAAGTGTTTTAAGGCATTTAGTTAGTCCCTTTTAGATCTCCCTTTTTAATAAAACTTTGTTTGTCAAGATACCCTTTATTTTTACTTAATTACATGTGAGCCCTTCACTCCAATTGTTTGTTTTTGCAGAGTAGCCCTTGCCTTAGTCAACTACAATTTGACCCAGCCTTCATTCTCGTCAAAACACATCATATTATTAAAAGAGTGGCCGATCCTTTGCTTTGGTGAAAGGACGCACGCGAAGCACAGCATAATTAAGCACCATTAATTGCACGATCCAACACAATCAAAGCTTGATGTAGTATGAGCCTGATGCGTGAAGATCTGATGCAAGAGAGAGGTTGAAGCGCAAAGATTCGCGATGGACGTTCAAGATCGCGTGATCAAAAGGGAACAAGATCAAAGTTGATCTAAGGCATAACGAAGAGGGTTCAAGGGTTGCGATTTTGGCTGGAGCAAGGAGGAAAGGGGTAGGTAGTTTTCACATTCCTTTTTGATTTTTCTAGTTATGGGTTTAAAAAGGCAGTGATTAGGGTTTTCGTGGTGGGGGGAGCCCTGGTTGTGCGAGAATGAGAAATGTTTTAGGGGCTAGGGTTCATGTTCTAATGTTCCTATGAGTGAGGGAGAGGAAGTGCAATGTAAGGGGTTCTCTCCATATTTGATGAAGCGAAACAATAGCCTTCATGAGATTGGGGTTTTCTCTAGTGTATTAGGTAGGTCTAATTAGTGCACCCACTTAGAAACAAACACCGTGATTGGACTAAGAGAGTTCACTTTCACCATTTAAAGTTCCTAGCACTTTCTTGATCTTATGTACTTTGTTTATTTCAATGAAATACATTGGTTTTGTTCCAATTCTGATTTATAGTTTGCAATTTTTGTTTATTCAAGTATTTGATTGCATTTTTAGTTTCCTGCCTTTAATTTTTGCAGTATTTTAAGTTTCCTTTATTGCTTTATGTTACTCTTATGTTTTGTTGATTTGAGTTTCTGCATCGAGTTCATTTCTCTTTTCCTAGCTTTAATTTTTCTATAGTAGTTTAGGGATTAATTCATGAACTCCAATAGTGGTTTCTCCTAGGCTTTTATGTTTTAGTTTTTAGTAACTATAATCATTTTAGTTTCTCTCCATTCTAGAGCATATCAAGTCTGTTTGGTATTTTGGCAGTTTGGATTGATAAAGTTCATCTGATTTAATTTTGATTTGGAGATTCTATTGTTGTCATGCTCTATGAGGGTTGCCTTATAGTGTCATGCATTTTATCGTTCATGGTTCCTATTGCATCCTGTATTTGCATTGCATATGAAATAAGTTTGCTTTGGGTTGGCTATTGTGAATTGAATTCAATAATCTATCTAGAACAGTTTATGTGCACACGTAATTGTATGTGAATCCGATTTGAATGGTATTGCTGTTGTATTTTGAAGTTAAAATTTTGTCCAGAGTTTATAATGCACATTTAGCATCTAGCTTAAGATCTTACTTCAATCAATTATGCAGTTATGTTGTAGATTTCTGCATTCATGATTGAGTTCATTGTTGCCACGGTCTAAAACCACTATTGTCATTTATTTATATGCATTCATGATTTCATTCATTCACATTCATAATTTGACTTTGTCCTTATGTACTGGTTTTTTTGTTGTTGCACTGTTGCATTCTAGACCCAATTTTGAAAGCATTCTACATGAGGATCTTTGAATTGAAAATGTTGTCACGTTTAGTAATAGACATAGGTTCTTCATTGATTAATTAAATGTAAGTTCTTTTGCCACAAGATTCATGCACATCATCTTGGTCTTGTCTCAAGCTCATTTTGCATTCAGATTGAGGTTGCTTTCATGGTCATTAATCATTCCTTATTGGTGCATTTCATTTCATTTAATTCTGATTTGGGTGTGCTATTGTTAAGTGCTTTTGTTCTAGTTTAGTGCATTGTAACAAGTGTTCCTGCATCTGATTCCTTATACATATCTTATTTTGGGTTTAAGTGGCATGTTTTATACACTTTGCAGGTCTGATTTCACTGCTGCCAATTAGGTTCATGAACACTTTCAATTAGCATTGCACTTATTACATTACAAATTAGCTACATCTATTGGAGCACATTTCTGGTTCTGCATTCATGTATTTTACAGTTGCATCATAGTCAAGTTTCACGCATGTTTTCTGATTCCAATTTCATTTCACAATAGGCTTAGCATTGTTTAGGGCATACAACCATTTATCACATGTGCATGATAACTAGATTTGAATAAGGTCTGGATCTGAATTCATATTCACGTAGACTTTTCCTCATTCTAATTTAGATTCCATTCTTGGTTGCTTGTATCTCATGTATTGCATTCATGCATATCTTCATTTCACTTTTTATCATGCATTTATATAGTTTTTAATTGATTAAAAATTTTGCACTTTTTCTTAACTTTTCTTTATTTTAATTTCCCCCTTTTGTTTACATTTAGATACGCACCATTTCCTTGGATTCGATCCTGTGTCAATGTTCCTATACTTCATTAGGAGAATTATTTAGGTTTTGTTTAACTCTCAAAGCGACTGAAAAAAAAAAAAAGATGAGTTAACAGTAGTTTAAGCTTAAAAGCTACTTCTCCAATGCATTTAATGATAGGGAAAGGGCCATAAAAATGTTTAGACAACTTATGCATTCGCTTCCCTACCGCTGAAGTTTGCCTATATGGTTTTAATCTCACCAAAACTTGGTCCTCCAACTTGAACGAATGATGAATCCGATGCAAATCAACATTTTTCTTCATAGTTAACTAGGACTTGATCACATTTTTTTCAATTTATCCATAATATTTTTCCACTCACTTAATTCATGTTCCACTTTATTTGATCCAATAACATATTGTGGTAATGATAGGGGTGGCTTCTTATACATAGCTTGATAAGGGCTCATAGTTGCAGTAGTTTGGTAAGCTGAATTGTAATGTCATTCAACCTAGTGAATAAAATTTCCCCATCTTGAAGGTAGGTGGTGTACAAAAGCTCACATATATTGTTTCAAAATGTGATTTCCCACCTCAATTTGTCCATCTCCTTGTGGGTGATAAGCAGTTGTCATGTGTAATTTAGTGCCACTAAACTTTAATAACCCTTTCCAAAACTGACTCATAAAAATAGGATCACGATCAAATAAGATGCTTTTATATCTGTCGTGTAACTTAAACACCATCTCGACAAATAATTAGGCCACTTGAGCTATAGTAAAAGAAGATCTCAACATCCTGAAATGTGCTACCTTGGATAATCTGTCAACCATCACTAAAATGACATTATAGTTTTGGAATGAAGGGAGACCTAAAATGAAATTCAGGGATACATCTTCCCATATGCCAATGGGAATCAGTAATGGTTGTAACAAGCCATACGAAGAATGAATGGGAACCTTTGTTTGTTGGCAAGCCAATCATTTAGACACAAATTCAGCCACATCTTTCTTCATTCCCGACCAATAAAGATTTTTCAAACAATCTACCAAAAGTTTTCAATATACCACATTTCCCCTAATGGGTGTTGCGTGAAACTCCTCAATCAATAATAGTTTCAAGTCAGAATGTGGTGGTACATAAATTTTGCCTCGATACAGTGAAACTCCTTAAGTAAAAGTATAATCAATGTCCATTTTTTACAGCCTCTGTAATAACATGCAGTTCTCGTACGTACATTGAGGAGTTTATCATCTTGGCACAAAATTTCTTGCTAAAAAAACTAATGGGATGACCATCCTGTTGGAGCACTACACCTATACCAGCCCCGGAGGCATCAGTCTCAATAACAAAGCCTTTTTTAAAATCTGGTAACTTCAAAATTGGAGTTGTTACCATTGCATTTTTTAATTTTTCAAAAGTTGTTTGTGCTTGATTTAACCATTTGAAGGCTTTTTTTTTTAGCAAATTGGTTAGAGGCAGTGCAACAGAAACATGCCCACATATGAATTTGCGGTTAAATCCTGTAAGACATAGGAATCCCCTCAATTGGAAGTGGCCACTCTGTCATGGCACGAATTTTCTCTGGATCAAGACCCACACCCTTCCTGGACAGTATATGACCCAAGTACTCGATGGATGGTTGAGCAAAAGTGCATTTGAACTTCTTCAGATAAAACTGATTAGGCATCAAACAATCAAACACAACCTTTAAGTGAAGAACATGATCATCTAAGGATTTACTATATGGTTGAAACAACATATTCATGGTGGCCTGGAAAGTAGCGGGGGCATTGCATAAGCCGAAGGACATAACGAGAAAATCATAATGTCCAACATTCGTCCTGAAGGTATTTGTTTTACATCTTCAACAAGCATTTTGATATGGTGATAACCGGACCTTAAATCGATTTTGTTGAACCATTGTGTCCCATGCATTTAGGATAGTCGACACAAAATCTCTAACTTCCATCTTTTTTTCAGACCAATAGAACTAGTGAAGAGAAAACATTATTGCTTCATAGAATCACACCTGAATCCATCATCTTTTTTTGTAAATATGGGTACCTGTATGGTCTCATATTCAAGATTGGCGTCTTGAAGCAATGGTATTTGATGATGTATTGGTCGTTGTGGGGGAAATGTATTGGGTGAGTCAAAAAGGGTGTCGACAAACCACAAAAGGTTGGTGATGATTTCTGGGTAAGGTAATGGTTTATTGGATTTTGGGTCTAAGGGTAAAACTTGAAGATGAAAGATTTTTTCTATGGATTGTGTTGTGGTCATTTGTTTGAATTGGTTTGTTGTTGCCTCTGAAGGATTGGTCTTAGTATGCCCTTTTAATTGTACCACTTTTTCATTTTTCATGAATTTCATTGTCAAAGAATCATAATCCGTTAACACTGGCACGAGAGATTTCAACCACTAGATCCCCAATACTAAGTCAGGCCTACTAAGAGGTAAAGCAAATAGGTCTACCTAGAATTAATGTGAATCAATTTTAATTGGTAAATTCGGGAAATATGAATCACATAGGTTCTCTTCACTATTTCCTACCGTCACTGAGAAAGAATGGGTAGCTTGCACCTGTAGGCCCAAAAATTTTGCAACTTTATCTTGCACAAAATTGTGGGTACTCCCGTTGTCCACAAGAATGACTACTGAGCTTTTACCAATTACATCTTGAACCCTAAGTGTTTGAGGGGTTGTGTGGCCCATTAACGGATGAATACGTATTTGAGCATCTGGTGGGTCACGAGAAAGTTCTGGGTCAAATCCTAGATTCTCATCTTGCTCAAAACGGTTTAACAACTTGGTGAGCTCATCATCAACAAGTAGAAATTCAGGTGCTCTGATTAAAAGATGAAATCAATTATGGCATCTATGTCCTGGAGTACATTCTTCATCACAATAATAACAAAGCCCTTTTATCCCTTCAAGCTTGTAGATCTGCAACAACCTTTTGGTGCTTATAGTTGTGATTGATGGTCCTACCGTTCTTGAAGTAGCAGAAGATATGGCTTTGAAAGGAGTCGTGGTCATTGTAGCAACATACCTGGATTTAGGTTTTGTCGCAAAAAGCTTTTCCTCCTATAACTTTGCAAGGTTAATGGCTTCCGCAAGCAAGTTTGATCAGAACGGAATAACTTCGCGTCGGATCTTCGACTTGAGCCCGAAAATAAAACAACTCAAGTAAAATGGTGTTGATAACCCATGAACACGATTAGCGAGATTCTTGAACTGAGCTTGGTAATCTTAAACCGAATTTGTTTGGCTTAGTTTGAAAACCGCTCCTTGAGGATCATCAAAATCTGAAGGTGTAAATCGTAATTCCATAGATTTGAGAAATGTTGCCCAAGATGAGAGTTGGCAATTGGTATGCATCCATTGGTACCAACTTAAGGCTTCTCCCTCCGTGTAAACGGAGATGATTCACAATCATTGTTCATCTGTGGTACGATGATAATAAAAAATTGTTTTACTTTAAATATCCAACCCAATGGATCCTCGCCATTGAATCTAGGTATCTCCAATTTGATGGTGGTGGGAAAGTGTAACGGGTTGTCAATTTGGAGTTTTGGTTTAGTAATTTTTCTTTCCAATGCATCAAGTTTGGTGGATAAGGCTTTAAAAGTATAAATAAGAGCTTCCATGGTGGTGGCATCATTAGTAGAAGATGAGCCTACCATGCCTCTCAATGATAGCACCAAATGATAGCAACTAGAAAAGAGAGAAGATTAAGAGAGAAAACAGAAATGATGGAGAAATTATTTTCATTGCATTTCTTGAGAGAAAACAAAGATGATAGAGAAATTATTTTCATTGCATTTCTTGATCAAAATCAAGGCATATAAAGTTTGTTATGGAAAACTAACTTGCACATCCTAAAAGAAAAAATACAAAAACATAATATCTAATATGGTTACTACAAAATCTGGCAAAATCTATTTTCTTTCGAATTTGTTGTTATTGTGCTTACGATTGTTGATCACAAAATTTTTCATCCACTTTGGATGCTCCCCTTTCCTTTTGGACTTTACATGATGACTATATTGATCTGTTAATTCCTCGTTTAAGTTAAGAGCCCATTTCAATTTCTTCTTTTTGCCATTGGCCCATATCAAAGTTCATGAATACTAATTCTTTTTGTATTTGAATAGGACAATATTTTATCTGGGAAGATACATGAATAATGGATTTTGAATTTCTTTAATTGAATGAAAAACTAAATAGTTAGGTAATTTTTCAGGTATTAAAGATACAAATTTGGCCGGCAAAATATTTTATTTGGACATATACATCGATAATTTCTTTGGACGGATACATGAATAATGGATCTCGAATTTCTTTAATTGAACAAAATACTATATAGGTAGGTGATTTTTCAGGTATTGAAGATACAAAGCTTAATTAGAATGCTAAAATTACTTGCAAATACCTTTATTTAACCCCTACTATGCAAAATCACTTGACATAATTGTATTGACAAAGTAGTTTGATTATGATATTATGCCCAAATATGATATTACATAATGATAATTATGATCTTCCTTAAGAATAATCCCTAATACAACAAAGGTATTAGGGGAAAGAATTGTAGTCTTGGCTTCTTAACCCATATACAAATTGATTAGTTTTCTTGAATCTTCTCAAATGAGCCAAGAACTTAATCCATTATATAAACCTCATTTGTACAAACTAAATGTTGTCCATATCCTCCCAATCGCCAAATTTATTAGGCCAATACCTAAAGGAAGGAAATAACGTAATCTCAAACTTCATGTAGAAAAACTGCAAGAACAAGAGAAGAAGAATTAGCAATCACATTAACCAGTTAGAATTAAGGGAGAATTAGATTTTTCTTTGTACAATGGAAAAATAGTTCAAAATGGATAGTATATTTCTTGATTAGAATGAAACGTGCATGTTTGCAAGAGTTTTATTTCGAGGAAGTGATTATTTACTTTACAAGAGTTCTGTCTGAAAACTATTAGTAAATAATTATTTCCTTATAATAAATTCAACTAAACATGTATCCAAATTTAGGTTTAGTTACTTATTTAGTTCCTCCATTTTTACTTGGGAGTTGGTCAGAGAAGTCCTTATAATTGATCAAACAAATGGTTGCTTTTGAGAAAAACTATCCCCTCTGGATTTTATAATCTAATTCAGTACAACATTGGATTAACAAAAACCATCAATCACCAATCCCTTACCACAGAGGCCATTTAAGAACTTAATTAAACATAAATTCAGTCATTAACAATGCTAACCGTATCAGTGGAGCTCATTTACAATCTACTTTTTGTCTCTGGGGCAAGTCCAGCTTGAGCAACTTGGTGAACTACAAAACATGATTCAACTCATTAGGACAATGAATTTTTGTAGAATGGTGCACAACAATCATGTGAAGTGAAAAATTCCTTAAAAATCTTTTCGAAGGATGCATGAGCTCTAAACAAAAGGGCCACGCATGAATTTAGATCCATATTGAGCTGTATGCACAAACACACCTGAGATGTCTTGAGTTCTAGCTCATCCCATTCCAGATAAGGACTGCTTCCTTCCACAATCCCTGTCCCAGCATATATAAATGCACCCCTATCCTAAAATCAAAACACGGCAAGATTATGATTGATGGTAAAGACATCATGAATAGGTAATAATTAGATTTCGGGAATTTATGGGAATTTCATAATTATTTTCCACAATTTTACCGGAGGGACAACAGGGTTTGTTCAAAGCTAGCATATCAATATTTAATTTCAACAAATGATAAAATCTCTCTCCATCTGTGCCAACTTCTGAAACTCAAGTGAAGAAACCTATTCTGAAAGTGATATTATATTGTCACCAACGCAGGGATATATAAACTGAATCAGATGCGTTTCCTGCTACAGTACTACTTGAAAAATATATGAGAATAAGATTCCTGTAGTTTTATGAATTTTGTTTAACTTATAAACCAATTGGATTTAGTACCTTATCTAATCTTTAAATGATTTTAAAAGTTAGGTGAGACTAAATCCGCATGTTTTTTAAAGTTTAAGAACCAAATTCATCAATATGAGAGTTCATAATCTCGTTTGAACAAAAGTGTAGAGAATAGAAACGTTTGATTTATATCAAAAGTTAGAAACACGAATAATTTTCGAATATAATAAAAATCTACAAAAAAAAAAAAATTCAATCTATGCAAACTGAATGTGTCATTTGAAAAACCCCTTCTATAGCTAACCTTTTCCACCAATGCTGACCGGATGCCTACAGCAAATTCACTCTCTCCTCCTCCAAACCAACCAACAGGTCCAGCATACATCCCTCGATCAAATACTTCTGCATATTGTCTTTGAAAGTAAGTAAAATTTATAAAAAACTTAGCCACAAGCCACCAATCCATATAAGACAACATGATACTACCTCTAACCCAAAACCTTACAACAATAGGTTAGTAGATATTTTCTCGTTATCTTCTCGCCCATTTCAACCTAAACTTTCAACTCATACTTAATTCAAATCCAGTTATCAAATTTATTAAAATCTAGTATGGAAGCTTTTGAACAAATATTTATAGAAGAAAACAATAAAATGAATCATGGAGGTAAAATGAATCAAACTTTGCAAAAGTTAAAATTAACTCGCTGCACCTCAACTTTTTTAAGAGCTTTCTCATTTAATTTCTCCGTATACAACTGTAAACTTAATTTTGCTTGGCCTTAGCATTCTTGCCTTAGAAAACTGTTGATCATAAGGTTTTAAATTAGGCCTAAATCAGTATATATCACATAACATGAGTAAGTCTCATTTCTGTTCCAATCATTTTGGGCAGATAACATATTCCACCAATTCCCCTAAATTTTCAGTCAGTACATGGACTTTCATGTCTTAGTGTAAACTACGCTCTTCTCAATTTGTACATCGCACTAAAGAATGTGACTTGTTGCAGGCTAAAAGTCTTTCTCTATTTCACAACGAAAAATCTAAATAATCAGGCTAAAAGTCTTTTAACAAACAAGTAAGAAAAATATTTGATTGGGTAGAAACAGTAATACATGAAAAGAGGATGTACCTGTCTCTGCAATTAAAAGTTGTGCCTCTTCTGTTGGAAACCCACAAACAGCTGGACTAGGGTGAAGCGATGACAAAATTTCAAACTAAAATATATAAAAAAAAAAAAAAAGAGCAGATGAACCACCTAGTTATTGTCGAATAAATTCTACTATTTGTAAAGAACTGAAATTCAGAACCTTACAAGGAATGTCCGCTGAAACATAATTACTTGGTACTGAAATTATACTATGTTTACCTCATCTTTTTCGGTTCTTAACCTGCCAGATAATTGAGCAAACAAATGTTGAATCCTAGGGAGTTTTCTTATAATTTTCTCTGGCTTGATCACAACCCTTTCACATACTGCCTGATAGAAAAACATGAGATAAAAGGTTTATCTTCATGGCATCACAAAGTTCATGCTAAAATTGTTCTAAAGTGGATATATGGAAATGCAAAAGTAATATGAAAAATGAAACATGTTTGAGTGTGGCATCACAAAGTTCAACCTTTCAATCAACAATGCTATGGTCATATGGAGACAACACAACTTCAATGTTATAATTAGATAAACTAATACAATTATTCTACCATTGCGTCTGGATTTTTAAATTGACAGGTGGCCAAAGTTACGTACACCAGATTCTAATTTCTAAAAGTTCGCATTATACAACCAATAATCATTTTATTGAAATTGAATCTCCTCCTTCCAATAACTCTTCTTCTCATTGACCTATGAATTGTCTAATGGCGGAAGAAAATATTGAATTAGAAACAAGATCATACATGCAGAGTAAAGTATCTTCTAAACAGATAACCAATCCATGCTAATAATTAAAATTATACGAATAAACTTACCTCTAATTTTCTTCTTATGGTGTCTCTAACTATGGTAAACTCAATGTCATCCTTTGGACTGTAAAGAAATGACAAACTTGAACAACAAAAATTGAGGAGCTAGACATAAACGTAAATAGAAGACATCACATGCACCAAGGAAATTAGTCTAAAGCTGCAGTTTTGATCAAAGATCTAAGTAACAAGGTATACCTAGTAAGTAAGTCAAGTTGAATTTGACGATCTAATGCTTGTGATGCTCCTCTAGCACGGGTTCCAGCCAAAGCCTCACTAGTAATGTGGAGCCATTTTCTGTGAAATAGTTGCTCTGGCTATTCATCAAGTTCATAAAAATTAAAATGGAAACAGAGGAGAAAAACGTGTCATTGCTGATTCAATTCTGTAAAAAGTTCTTGAATATGTTATCCACTTTATGATATATACAAAGTAAGCAAACTTAATCTATTAACCTAAATTTAATCTATCCACTTTATGTGTATAATTCATTTGTAGGTTGCTTTGAGGGAAATTCAGCACAGCATCATGACATGTCATGTAAATGATATATCGGTAAGAATATATAAAACCATTGTAGTGCATGCTTACTGTGTTTCCAATGAATGCTGGTGCATTTGGTGGCTGAAGCAAAAACTGATATGCATTTTCACCTTCAACCTGTAATAGTTTGATGGGAACATAAGAAAAATTGCCACCAAATAATATAAGGACAAACAATGTTCAATTTGCTTGCGACAGAACGAAAAAGACAAGTACAGTACCTTTAAGCAAGATAACCATGCAAGAGGATCAATATCAGAAGTAGGCACTACTCTAGTGCTACGTGCTAGCACAACCTGAGTTTCCAAAATTGCATAAGATGAGTTTTCATACGGACTCTTGAAACAGGAGTTATGATACAAAAGCTTGAAAGAAAAAAAAAAAGTAGACAGCAGAAATGAGCATGAGATATATGTTACCTTGGTTAATAAGGAGTCATTTCGCTCTATCATTTGTAAAGCTCTATTAACTGCAAGATCCCAGTCTACTTTACTAGGAATGTTATGGCTGCTTAATATTAATGTTGGAGGAGTTTGTTTTGGAAAGTTCACAATGGAAGAAGAAACCTACACCGCAAAGGTGTGTTGTGTTTTGAATAAAACATTCTGCTTAATAATTTTCAAGACAACTTATATATAGTTCTTTAAGTATTTTTGGTGTTTTCCACAAAAAAAAAAAAAGGAAATTAGAGTTTCATCTCAATAATCAATGTAACAAAAGTTTGTATTACAAGTCAATATAACTTAGCAAGGTGAAACTCCAATTCTTATTATAGATTAACCAAAAGTACCAAAGAAACTATGTGTAAGTTTTGTCCCAACAGCTTTCAAGTGAGAAAAGTTTTGGGGAAACTCAAAAGACCATCTATTAGCACTCACTTTGCAAAGTGTTTCTTGGAGTGCATTGATTGCATTTTCCCATGACCAAGAAAGATCATTATCCCAAGCAATAGTAATGGTAAGCACTGATCCTCCTTCAAGCTCATTGAACTCAACCTGTCATTTTTTTTGGCTTGGTATCTCTAGCTGCTAATGCTATAAATACTAACACAAAAATGGAATAGAAATTAGTTTTTGGAAAGAAAACAATTTATGCACCTGAGGTATCATGAAGTAGAAAGAACCAAAAGCCAGCCACTCTGATGACACCTTAGTTTCTGCATTGAAACGGATAGCTCCATATGCACGGACTAAAGGGCATCTCTCCGAAAGAAACCTTGAAAGTGAAATATGATTTCGAAAATCAAAACCTAGGAGAAAATTATAAACAGATTTTGAGGTTTTATACATCACAGTCGGTGGAATTAATTTTGTACACGAGAACTGCAGATTAGGAAGTGTAAAGATCAAGGTTATAAATTAAGCATTACGAACTATATTGAGTTGTAAAATTATGAAACAAAAGAGATAGTTTGGAATTTAGTGCTTAATGCAGTAATTTAACTAGGAAATGACCATAAGTCTCCACAAAATCATAAGTCATAACAGTTTGAAGCATCTATATCAAAAGGTAAGACTGAATAAAGAATATTAGACTAATCTAATATCGGTTCCTTTTCGCGTAACAATCTACTCAAACGTTACTTCCCAATTTCAGTGACAGAAATAGTAAAAAAATAAGTGAAAGAAAAACTACTGTTGAATAGTATGATTCATTTGGATGATATAAATGATACCAGACTTAAAGTGAATAGCAATTCATCACATGATATACCTTGTTGGCTAGTCAAATGACACTGAATTGTGTTATTCATATATAAGATTTTAATAAATGGTGAAGATAATGTTAACAGCATAACTGTTATCAACAATATTTTTAACACATTTCCTATTTTTGTAAATTTTGATCGATAAAAAAACATTGTTAAAGAAGTGTTGAAATACCTTGTAGTCAAAATTTAAATGGATCTAATGAACTGTTGAATCGATGACTAAGACAACCACCGTGGCTTGTGCACTAGGGGGAAGGAATGAACATTGCATTTGTTTTATTTGAGAAAAGATTATCAACTATCTGCCACCCGAACAAAGGACTCGATAGAACATTCAACACAAAAGTGGATTCAGTAAATGATATAAGAGATTATGATACCATCTCATACCCAAAATCTTAAGGTAATGAAAATGTGGGTTTTTTTTTTCTTATATACAAGTCATTTTGCTCATTCATATTCAGGATCAGACTCAAACTCACTTGAAATTGCAATCCCATGTAAAACTTTATGTCTCTGGCCTATTATTTTCAATAAATTTTCTATGTATTTAACCACTGCTTTATTTTATTTTTCAAACATGTGATTATATAAGTGTTTAGTATTTTCCATGACAAGTTCTAAAGATTATCCCCAAAGAAAATGTCAAACAGTGTTAAACGCATTTCCATCTTGCCGTTCAACATATTCTGCTATAAATTTTAGGATGATTTCTAATTTTAGCCTCTCTTCAATTTTATCCACTGTTTTGTTTTAACAATTACGGTTCTCAAATTTTATAAAATTCATAATTTAAATTTATTTTTAGTTTCAGGTACGTTTTACTTTTTATTTTGATGCACTTAAATTACAGACAAACTATGCAGCTAAGTAAAATAAAAATACATGTAAAGTTAATAAATAAACCAATATTACATAATGTCCAGCAACTGATATCACAGAGAAAAAAGAATTGAAGAACATCAACATTATAATTTAAGCTGATTATTTTTGAAGGTGAATGGTGAATTACCTCCTTATAGAAATCCAATCCCAGTAGGAAAATGGGTGTGGCTGGGAAAAGAAAACAGCTGAACCCACCCCTGCAACGCTCACCAAGTTTTCTTCACCATTGGGACTGTGCTTCCTTCCAGAGAAGAAGCAGCGAGGAAGCAGAAGATGGTTCTGTGAATGGAGCCAATCGATGGCCTCAACCTGCTCTTCAATCGGCACCTGCACCCTTACTAAGCCCGACGAGGTACCAAACGGAGCCTCCGATTTCAGGTCTGAAATGGCCATGTTCAGACTGTACATAGCCATTGAAGGTGATGCAACTGCTGCTAACGTTCTGGTTTCTATAGTCCCAACTGGCTTCCTTGCTCTTGCATGTTGGTCATTTCCCTCTCTGCAACCATTCATTGAAAGGTAGCAGCACCCTTGACACACAGGTCTCTGAGTCAAAAAATCAAACATAAACATGGCATTAGTTCTAACATCACTTTCGATCATTTTTTTCAAGATTAAACTATAAAAATGTTGGGCTAGTTTATCACCCTTCTAAAAGTGAAATTTAGTTTGGGTGCAAGAATATAAAATATAAGCATGTAATTAACAAATTTTGTCATGAGCATGATACAAACTATGATATTGTAGTAAAAAAGTCATTTCATATTTACTTCAATCTGATACACAGCATAGAAGATCAGATATTACATAAGATTATATATTATAATTTCACCAGTTCAAAAACAATAAATTTTGTATATAGTTATGTGACCATATATCTAATTTTACATGAAAAATTATAAAAAAAATCATAAAATAAATATTTAATTTGAGAAAACTTTGGAAACATAAATGTAATTTACTTTTTTTAGCCAAGACTTAAAAGAGTGAGTAAACATATATGAAAAAATAAAAGTAAATTGAATTTTACATGAAAGTATGTTTACAATAATTTATAGTGGTAGTTTCTCTAATTTTCTTGGTCGAACTATACATCATGGTTTTTCCTCATAATAGTTTAAATTCTGCTTCATATAAAATGGGTTAGATAATGTTGAGTGTTTCGAGGAGGATAAGGCAGATACAACACCACCAACTATACATGATGAGCTCAACGTACACAATTTGGGATTACCACCACTTCTAAGTCAAAAACTTGTAATAAATTCATCGGTCTCTTTTATATAATTTTCAAATTTCTCATTTTTACTTCACGGGATCTTAGATTAGCGTTTCAATTTTCAATAGATAATACTTAAAGAAACTATGCATATAAATTAATTTTAAAAAAAAAACGTCTCAAAGAATTAAGCCAAATTTCTATCTTAATTTGACTTTTACATAAATCAAAATCAATTTTACATGGCAGTTATCTTACCTTGAACTATTTAAAACCCCATCACAGAAGAATCGCAGTTAAATTTTGTATGTAATTCATTATTTACTCAGAAATACTTGTGAAAAAGAAAAATAAAAATTCAAAGCATAAGCATGTATTCCTGTAAGAGATGAAAAGGAAGTAGTTGAGTGCATTACATGGTAGTGGTGGAAGTAGAGGGATTGGTGTCCCTTGGAAGCAGGAGAAAGAAGGGTGTTTGTGCTGCATTTCTTTGTGTCTGTGAAATGAGTGAGCCACTTGTGAAAGGTGGGTGTGGCCATGATGAGTTTATGTGTGAGGGAGCATGAGAGAAAGAAAGGTGAAGAAGAAGAAGAGAAAGAAAACACAGTGTGGAGGCAAAAATGTAGAAGGAGATAGGAAAATGATGATATGGTTTGGTGGGGTTGGATTTGTTTCTATAGATTTCCTTACTTGATTTTCTTTGGACTCTAGTCATCTTTTTGCAAGTATCACACGTGATGGAGGACACTTTTTCCTTGGCTGCTAAACTAGGAGAAAAAGTAAACAGGGGTGAACTATTTATTTCATTTTTATGGGTAAATAAATAGGTTCAATATATTTTTTTCAAATTATAGTTTTTAAATTAAATCATAAAATATTTAGTCTCTCTATCTTGTGAGAGTTATTATGTAAAATATTTTTATCGCGTAAAATTACGTGAGAAACGAAATTCTACGATAAATTATAATAAAACATTTCGTTATAGTTTGTTTTTTTATAAAGTGTTAAGATGAAATATTTTATAATTTAGATTAAAGATGAAACATAAATTTTTTTATAATAGTTTGATAACGAAAGGCATATTTAATATTATATAAATGATATTTTTAATTTTTTATACTGGAATTTTTTATTTTATCTTTTGAATATATTTTTTTAGTATCTTTTAATTCTTACAAGTATAGAAAACTATAAGGATTAAAAATATAGGATTTGAGAGAGATTCAAACGGAAGAAGTAATAATTCAAATGAATAACTTTTAAATTTGTAAAAAGAGTAATTAAATCTTAAAGATATGTAAGCATGGTAAACGTTGAGTAAGAGAGAAATAAGAAAAAAAAAACGGGGAAAAAAGGGTAAAGATAGAGAAACAAAATGAAAGATGATGTGATGGAAAAGAAGTAAGTAAAATGGAAATAGAGTTGATGATGATAGAATTTGTTTGTTTGTGCTTAAAATGATAGCAAAATCAGAAACGGAAGAACATTAACATTCTTTGGTTTTTTCAATAAGTTTACTAAATTATGTAAAATTTGTTAACAAAGTAATTGTTTACTAAAAAAAATTATCTTACAAAAAGTTCAATCAAAGAAAAATTATATGAAGGATATATTTTTTGTAAATTATATTCTTCCATAAAAAGTAAATTTCTTTTGAAATTAATATCTTTTTAAGATAACTTTTCATATTTATAAAAAGTACATTTGAGCAAAGATGGCCATTTTGGTGAATAGAAATGAAAATTTTAAATTATAATTTTGTTTCTCATCTTATCTTCGTTTAGTTTTTGTCAATACAATTTTAATATTTTTTTATCAGATGTTAATTTTTATTAATTTTGTTCAATTTCTTTTTACTAACTTTGTGGTTTCTTTTCAATTTTATTTTTTTTTAAATGTCCATGCAACTGTAACCCATGTTTAAAGTTAATGTTTTATATTTAACTTGACTTTTATATTCATTATTTTTGTTTAATTTAGTCCAATTTTTTTTTTTTAAATGGAACAATTTTATCTTTTTCTAAATTGAGACCAAATTTAATTTTTATATAAATGTTATAATGATGCTTTTATTAAAATTCACATTTTTATTAAATATTTTTTGTTTAGGATTACAATTAGTTTAAAATTTTAAACTAATTATAATCCTAAACTAAAAATATTTAATAAAAATTTGAATATTAATAAAAGTATCATTATAACATTTATATCAAAATTAGATTTAATCTCAATTTGAAAAGGACAAAATTGCTTCATTTCAAAAAACTTAAATTGAATAAAAATAACAAATAAGGATTAAATTGAAAATAAAACATCTCTGACACGTGACACGTTATTGGATTGACACGTGGACTGTTTTTTCAAAAATTAAAAAAAATCACGAAGTAATATGCGACTGTCAATTTTCATTATTGTTAATCATTTAAAATCGAGATAGAAAAAAATATTAAATTGAACAAAATTTACAAAAATTAAGACCTACTTAAAAAATAATATTAAGACTAAATTAAACGAAAATAGAGACTAAATTTTTAATTTAACCAAATAAAAACAATCATCTATGAACACAGATAATAAGTACAGCTTTCTCAACCATGGATATTCAATTGTAAGAGTTGAAACTAAGTGAAGATTGTGACATAGCCCGAGTTTTTTTTTTTTTTAATGAAATAAGGTATTTAAACAAGATTGAGTTTGGAACAAGAAGTTTATATAGAGTTAAGAAGTTGGGAGAATAATAATTGGACATAGAATATATAGCGAAGAAGGAGGGAGTGGTTTGAGTGTGAAAAGAAACAACGTAATACATTGATGTAAGAATTATTAAGGAAAGCTTTAAACAAAGAAAAAGAGCATTGGTGGATATGAAATGACAATCAAATAGTAAAGTCAGCGTATACAAAATTACAAAAGTGCATAGAGTACTTACAAAAGACAATCTAAAAGAGGAATTGCAATAGGAGATAATTTATGTGTCATGTGTGGATTAATGAAGGAAACAACCTGTTATTCGTTTCTTACTTGCAAAATAGCTAAGTAAGGAATAGGTGCTATAATTGGATAGATATTACCTCCGTTTCTTATTATCAATCTAAAAAGTATTTCCAACGTTAGTGATCAACAATTTAATAAGAAAGGAAACAAAATGCTTATGAAAGGTCATAATCAAGAGATTTCAAAAAAATTCGTATCCGCAGGATCTGTAGATAAAATTCGTAACGGGTGAAAAGTAGAAATTGTAAATAGATATTCGCAGGTAATATGTACAGGTATTTTTTATACCTGCATGTTAACGGAGCAGGTATGGGTATTATAGTATTTATATTCGTGGATATCCGTATCCGCTATACTCTAATTTAAATTAAAAAAAACATGATTAAAATATTAACATATTGATTTTGAATGGTTTATTTTTTATTAATTAGTTTTAAAAAATCTACATTTCATTGTAAACTGTTATTTAATACTATTTAAATAGATTCTTTGGATTTTGTTTGAAATTTATAAATGTTATGTATTGTATTTTATTTGAATTTATGGTTAAAATATGTTGTTAAATATTTTAATTTTTTTTTGTAAATACCCGCGAGTACCTATGAATATCCGTGGATATTAAAAAAATATGAAAATATGTGGGTACCCCCATGGATATGGGGACAGGTACAAGGCAAATATTTATCCAGCGAGTAGAGTACGGGAGAACTACTACTAATACCCTACCTGTCTCATTGACATCCCTAATGGAAATACAGAAACTATCTTTTTTAGAAATGGAAAGGTTAATTTGGAGAAGAAGTCTTTACTATAACACAATTAAAAGTGTGGCATAAATAAATATAGGTGTGGCATAAATAAATATCTTAAATAGATATGGCAAATAAATTCGTCCCCGTGGGTATTGCCCGAACCCGTCCCCGTTTTGACGGGGAATCCCCGCTTTGACTGGGTATGGGTATGGGTATGGGGAATCCCCGACTTTTTCAGTTGGGTATGGGGATGGGTATGAGGATGTACATATCCCCGCCATAATACCCGTCCCCGCCATATCTCCATTCTCGTTTAAATTATTAAAATATTCACAATTAATTAAGTAACCCTATATATATATATATATATATATATATATATATATATATATATTCTATTTTTTATTTCTTTTAATTATTTGGTTTGTCATGAAACGCATTCGCATCTCCAATATATTTTTTATCTTATCATAACCTTTATATAATAATGTTAAAATGATGTATATTAATTAAAAAAAAAATTATGCCTCACATTTGAATATTTCTATAATTTTTTAATATTTTTATTTATTATATATTTTTCTTTCACATGAGAATGTTTATACTCTCAATTTAAGGTAATATAACAAAAATTATTTACTTCTTATTATTAATTTTTGTTTAATTTGAAGAACTCTTTTGTTTCATTAAAATAATTTTTGTTATTTTTCAACTATTGAGTATATATGTTGATATTTAAAAAGTTTTCTTAGTTCTCTAAGATATTTTTCATCTTATCATACCTTAATTATACATTTGATTTCCTTTATGCGATTTCTTTCGATAGTCTCTCAAATTATTTCTAAAACACACATTTGTTAGTTTTTTAATATTTTTATTTATTGTTTATTTTCATCATGTAGAAAAATATTTTGATATATTCTATCTAATTATTTTTTATTTTATAACTCATTATTAATCATACTGTAATTTTTTCACTTTAAATTATGTTTGAAGTGGTTAAAGTTACATATATATATATATATATATATATATATATATATATATAATTATATATATATATAA
>Ga0214543_1006287_pt1 | contig 21231 bp, 9 predicted proteins | sample CNSS2metaG_FD_160094 | JGI IMG/M metagenome (GOLD analysis project Ga0214543, IMG submission 160094) | Root nodule microbial communities from cowpea collected in UCLA plant growth center, Los Angeles, California, USA - CNSS2 | ecosystem: Host-associated > Plants > Roots > Nodule | place: USA...
GAGTCAAGTTTTGGGGGTGCATGAGGTTGGTGACGCAGTAAATGAGATTTACTGCGTCCCAACGAATTTCACCCACTCTTATAAATGAGGGTATAACGGTCTTTTTTGGGGGTACAGAAGAAGTCTTGGAGGTGCAGGGAGAAGGCGCCAAAGTTACTTGAAAGGAATGTCGTTTTTGTTTTTGTTGTCCACCCGGCCCATAGGCGTTTAGAGTTGATTGAAGAAACAGGCTCTTGTTAGGCAATTGCTTCTTGTACCTCCACAATAACTAACTACATTCCATAAGATACTGAAAAGACTCAAACATCCTTTACTATTACATCACATTATATCACCATTGTCACCGTTTTCACTGCCGCCACCATTTTCATTACTGTCACTATTACACCGCTGCAGTAGAAATAAGAATGAGAGAAAAGAGAGAGAAAGTGCAGGAAAAAAAACTTATTTCGAAAAGGTTTTTCCAGAATATATTTCATTATTTTCAAAAATAAAAATATATTTAATCTATAGTTATTTCAGAAAACTCATCCTAAAAAAATTATGATATTTTTTCAAAAAACTTATTTTAGAAAATTTATTTTAAAACACATTTCATAAAATTCTGTTACAAAAATCACGTTCTAGGAAATTTGTTTCAAAAATGTTATTTTGAGAATTCCGAAAAGTTTGATTCAAGAAAACTTTTTCTCCTAGAGCAAAATGGTCATTTTGAAAGTTTTATAGGTGTGCAAAAAAATGGTGGGGTGCAGGAAGTAAAAGCCCTCTTGTTGATAGGCACATAAAAAGGCCCAAAAAACCAATTGGGTGAGCTTAGAGAAAAGTTTGGGTGAGGCAAAATTAGAGAAATGGGAGTGGAATGTGCAGCACCATCGGTAGCTTATTCTCCGTGACGCCACGCGTCACAGCAGAACGTGAAGACTAACAAACAGAACCCCATGCACGTCGCCACGTGTCCAAATCAAATCTGAGCGCCAACCTTTTTGTGTTGGGGTAAGGATCCGAATCCCACTGGTGTGACACCAAAACAAATTTAGAAATGGTGAAGCTAGCATCTGCAAGGGACTTCCGCACCTACGGCTCGGGCCTCGCCAAAAACCGCCTCGAGTACATCAACGCTGGGCTCTACCTCATTGCCTCCATCCTCCTACTTTCCGGCATCACCGCTCAGTTTTCCGCCGAAGCGCGATCGGGCCTCGTCCTCATCATCGCCGCCTTCGGCTTCATCTTCCTCATTAATCTCCATGACCTCTTCGCCCATCTCGCTGGCATCGATTTCCAGTTACACTTGTTCTCCTTCGACCTTCAACTCGCCTTCGTCGAATTCGCCGTTCCCGTCGTTCAGATGCTCGGAACGCTTCTTTCCTTAGTCGGAGTCTTGTTCCTTTTTCTTCAGGTATCCTATTGCACTCTTACTGCGTAAAATATGTTTGTTTGGTTGCTACGTTTTCTTAGCCAGATCATAATTCATAATGTATAATTATTCATTTCTTTTATGTGATTTCTCACATGAAACTTTTGGCTATCTAGTTGTTATGAGTGAATATCCAAATTGCTAGTTGTTAAGAATAAATACCTAAATTGGTAGAGTTTAGATGAATGTGTTGATTGATGATTAAAAATTTCATACATATGGATTCTTGATGTTTGTCTATATTGATGTTTGCATTTGTGTCTTTTAATAATGTCTCACGTGCTTGGATTACTTGTTTATAAAGTTATATGTGCTAATCTAAATTGGACATCATCTTTTTTGGTGTGTGTAAACCAAAACACAGGAGGAGAAAGGATATGGGTACTCCAAACTGGAGAGGCATGCTCTTAACATGCTTGTTGCTGGTCCTGTATTGTGGGTGATAGGATCAATTCATAACTCATGCCAAATTTATGAGAAAGCGGACGGTCATGTCCAAATCTTGCAGCAGTGTGTGTGTATTCCATTTTTTACGGGGAGTTTGTTATTTATGATCAGTGCGATTCTCAATCATAGGGAGAAATCTAAAGGGACTCACCATGGCACTCACTTACTTGTAAGTGGTCTACTACATATATTGAACGACAATTCAGATCTTAATTTGGTGTCAGTTGGTCAGCTAATTTTATGCGAGTGAGGCGAATGAGTACTGAACAACAAGTGACCTGCATAGCTATGAGTTGGCCTAGTTAATATTGTCATGTTTGATATTTACTTTTATCAGTCAATCAGAAAGGTTAATTAATAATATCAATAACTTACAAGAAGTACTGTATGTTACAAGCAAGGGAAAAAAGAAAACAGTTCAAACAGATCAAAAAATGATACATTACAAGTGATCTCATTCATTCATCTTTAGCAGTAGGAGAAGTATACTCCTACATAGAGGCAGTGCTTGTTAATTACTATGAGTACTAATGAGGGTAATGTTGATGATTGATACAGGGTAGCACTTGGATCTGGCTAGGCATCTTCGGAAGCCTACTGTTACTTATTGGTGGGTTGACAAATTTAATCAAAGTGTTCAAGATGCAACAAATGAATGGAATTAGACTGGAGAAACTACGAGGTGGAGCACACGAGCGTCTGGTGAGTTCAAGAGAAGGACATGTTCCCCTGATCATTGAACCACAAACTATAAGCCATGAACCTCAAGAGACCAAAATTACTTTACCTATTCCTATGCCTACTCCTACTCCTTATAAAGATGTCCTTATTGGTAGTACTAAGTCATGATTGATGCTGTCTCCACTCCCCTTTTATGCTCCTCATTTGTGTTTTCTTTTTTAATCAGGGGGAGCTTTCTTTGTTACTATAATATATGTAGAAGCTTCTTGATCAGGCCATAGATAGATAGCAAGCAAGATTCAAGTTTCAAAACAAGCAAAACAAGCAGAGACTCTTTTCTTAGACTATAACTTCTAATGACACTATCGTACCTTCTCTACTCAATTGTGTTCCTTAAATGAAGTATTACATTCTGCATTTCCCCATGCACACGTTCCTGAACAGGCTTCAACGTGATAGAGAATGACTTCAAGATGGATCAAACACATGAAACACAGGAAAGAGAATATCATATTATGTAGCAAGCATACAATAGGAAAACTGTCACTGAAGACTTGGAGAGAGGAAACAAACTATAACAAAGAAAGAAAACTGTTTGATATTAGACCCCAACAAATGGGTAACTAATTCGAACTGATGGATATAAAACTCTTATATTATTTCATTAAGTGCTTGGCTAATTGATGATAAGCAGCCACGGAACACTAATTGAGAGGGGGGTTGAATATACACATTGAAAAATATTTTTACTATATGATATTTAGAGTTTCAATTTTAAATGAATTATTAACCTTGTCTTTCCTTTTTTTTTTTTCTCAAATAAATTGCATCAATACTTCTTCTTTTAGTAGATAAAATAATATTTATTGAGAGTGAAGTTATGTAAATAACATTTAAAAAATAGGGTGATTATTTTGAGACATAATTGATACCAAATCTTATCCAAAATATTTATATTTCGATATTTTTGAATGTTAATTACATAGGCAGTACTGTCAATACTTTAATAAAAGAAGCATGTTTAAAGAAGATAAATTATAGTATACATGTACTTCTTTAAATATACAATTTTAAAACTTTTTTTCGAATAACACTAATAAGTTTATGAATTTATAATGAATTTTGAAATAAATTATAGAAACATATCTATAATAATATATAAAGGGATTTTGTGTCCATTTTTGTGTCTATTTTTCATTTTCCAATTTTACCTATTAATTAATATATAAAGGGGATTTCTCCTTTTTGTGTCAATTTCTCATTTTCCAATTTTACCCTTAATTAATATTTTAAAAATATATAAAGGGAATTTTTCCTTTTTGTGTCCATTTCTCATTTTCCAATTTTACCCTTAATTAATATTTTAAAAATTAATTATTTTATAATTAGTTTATTTTTAAGTGTTTTTTTTTATTTTTTTGTTTTGATCGTTATTCTAAAAATTTTTTTAACGGTTATTTTATTTTATTTAACAACTATTTTAAAATTTATTATATATTTAAAAATAAATATTATTAATCTTATAAAATAAAAAAAATGTGGATACACAAACGCAATAATATCTGTATGTTTGCTAGTAACAGTTACGTCTATTTCTTAAAATATAAGTAATTACTTTTTTATACATACGATGTTTGTAAGCTTTATTCAAGCCAAATATTAGTAAATTTATGACTAAATTAATATAAAAGAAAAATTGATAAAAATATTTAACTGCAGACACAATTATTAATAAATTTTGAAAGAAAAATACCGAATAACATGTTAAGAAAGAACAATATAATTCAGATATTTTCTCTAAAAAGTTATAATGATCTTCACGGTAAGAACTATAAAAAATATTTAAAAATTGAAAATTATTATCTTTATAATAAGCTGGGAAAATAGACATTTTATTTATAAATAAATAAATAATTAAAAATCAAATATAAGGGTGATATGCGGTATTTCAACCATGGACATTATAAACTAATAATTCAATAATTAAATAATAATCACAACTAACATGACATTTTACACAAAATGAGAAAAAAAATTCAAAATCCTAATGTTTGAACAAAAATAATCAAACAAAATGGTTTTGTAAAGATGAACTTGTACCTTTTTGTGGGCCGATGGTGTTTCAAAATTTGAATTCTAAACATAATACATATGTCATTCTTACTAACGAATTTGGTAAAAGTGTACATAGTAAGCCCAATTACATAATCCATTTTGTTGGTGATATGAAAATGGTAGAAAGGTTTGCATGATTAAAAATCCTAAAACCAAATGGATAATGAAATTGAAATCATATTTGTGCACAAATGCAACTATTACCTTTTGAAAAATGCACATTAGGTGATGGTGTTGGTGTAAGATGAGAACTTAGTATGACAATTTGAGAAGTTTTAAAATGTTTACACTTGAATTAAAAAGAAACTAAGTTAATATTAATTATAAGTTATAATACATTAAAGTAATTAGGTTGTAGAAATATTTAAACTATATTATATCCGGATGAATTTGGTAAAATTTTGAATATGAACCTCTAGATAACAGTGCAATATTTTTACGGGTGCATTGAGTGTCACAAAATATCACTGATAGTGTTGATATTTAATGTAATAATTATTCATGCAAGCATGTTAGAATAGGTAAATTATATTGGTTTTACAAAACCTCTAAATTTATTTTTGGCGACACAACTATTGGTATAACTATTATTTCATATTCTAAGAAGTTATTAATTCATTTATTTAGGAACATGCAAAGTTAAAAGTTGTTCATAATTAGTACTATCAAAATTAGAAAACAAAATGTGTTAAAAGTAACTTTTTCAAGTTGTAAAAACTTCTTCAAAAAGCCAAGTTAAAAATTATGTTTATTTGTAGAAGTTTTTAATCAATTAAAGTTAATTCTTTATTTCTAAATTTATAAACATCAACTAAATTTTTCATAAAATTGGTTTCAAATAGAAATACATAATAAATAATTTGAATAAAGAAATTCATAAATAAGTATAAAAAATAAAAATTACAAGAACATGAATAGAAAGCAATAAAAAATGTTCTCCATAATTCCAGCATATTTATCGTTCTTAACACAAATAATAGTTCAGGAACAAAAATTGTTCTCACAAAACATATTCCAAATTACAAATTATAAATAACTTTAATATCCACACTCAATCTTGAAAAAAAAATACTCGTTCCTCCAATTCATGAAGCTCACGTAACTTGTAAAAAAAGGTCATTTTGGTAAAGATAAGTTTAGTTTTTTCATGGATAAGAAGAATAATCAGAATAATATGATGGAAAAATGAAGAACATACATGTCATCAGAAAATGATCTGAAAAAGAAGAATAGTATGAAGAGTAGTATGTTTTTTGGGCAAAAGAAATATTACCTATGCAGTGAAGAAAAGTTGGAAGAGAAGTGTGCAGCTAAGATGAGTTGGAAGATTATTTTTAAAAATCAAATATATTCCTTCTTGATGTGTCTCTGACCTTTAAAAGCTCTTCCATCTTTTCCTTCTCGAGGAACATTTGCATCTCCAATGTTTTCTATATGCATCTCTAATATTTTTGTTGCATTTAAACAAAAACAAAATTAAAATATAGAACCATAAACACAAAAAATTTCCTTCTTGAGGCACATCTATTGCACCACCTGCATCTCTGATATTTTTTGCATCTTTAAAACAAAATCAAAGTTAAAATAGATAACCATAAACACAAAAAAAAAAAACACAAGAAAATAGTGCTTTTAAACAATCAAACCTTTTAAAAATCAAAGGTAGTTGTCATCATCACAAAAAATAACTTGTCATCAGAGGCACCGGAAAGAAAAGAGGAAAGGAAAAAAGAAGTAAACTGAAAATCAAACACTGAAAGAGTAAAAGTCATGGATGTGAAGAGAAAATAAGGTAAATTAAAAACACATGCGGATAAAATCTTACTATTTTATTGTGCATGTGTTTCGATGACTGTGTTCAGAGAAGAGAAAGTTTTTTAGAGGTTTGAAGTTGTGAGTTGTGAGGGTTGATAAAAGAGAAGGTAGAAAGAAGCAAATAAAAAAGAGAAGAGAAAGACGAGAGAAGAGAAAGAGAAGACGAGAGAGAAAGAGAAAGATGAAAGATTTATGTTTTGAGGGTTCATATGTTTAGGTTTATATATATATATATATATATATATATATATATATATATATGTGTGTGTGTGTGTGTGTGTGTGTGTGAATGTGCGTGTGGGTTGGATGTGCGTGTACGTGTGGTGTTATCATATTTATGTTTTTAATTTATTGATTAGAAAAAACTAGGAGATGACATATGTCGCTTTTGGAGGAATATTTCCTTTTGTAAATATATTTTTTTGAAATTTGAAATTGTTTGTTTGAGTAATATAGTATTATATTAAAAACTTGTTCTTTGTTAGCTTTGAAATTGTATATTATATTAGATATTAGATTTAATTGAACGATTATGAATGTAGTTCTATAAACCTCTTTCCAAATATTCAATGCTTATTTAAGTGTACACTATTAATGAAAAACATACAATGGAGTATGACAAAGTGAATTTTTGAGTTTATACAATGAAACCATCATTAAATTTTAAAACTATGTTTTTACTTTTCTATGCATTAATTAGACAAAGAACAAGATAACTGTTAGTGAAAAACCAACACGGCAAGTGCACCGGTCGCACATAGCAAGTAATAAGTATTTTATCGTTTTCTCCCAAAGGACTTGTGCAACGCATGACAACTCTCGCAATTCACAACTCAATTAGACACAAAGTTCATAAAAATACTAAGAAACTCTTTTGTATTTTATGAAACAGTTGGTGTGCAATAAGAAATTACTTAACATAGTGTATTTACAATTTGTCAAGATTAGACTTCAACCATTTCATTCTCATGCATTCTAAATTATCCCAATTCCATATTCATGTTAAAATCAATTCACAAGAATACTCAAATCCTATTCCTAGAGCCTTTGAGCCTATGATTACTCATCAAGTTTCAATTCCTTGAATCCTCAACAAGTGAAATCATGCATTAGTTTCAAAAATCTAAAATTACTAATGAACCAAGTTCTATTCCTAGATACAAGCATCCATTAGGTATTTAATTTCAAATCTAGATTCTAAAGATGTTTCTCAACACCTCAAGAATCACAAATCAAGCATGGGTGATTAAACCACAACAAGCATTAAGCATGGAAATCAAATACTAACATGAATTAGAAAAGCATATAAATTAACAACACAATTTTACACAAGAATGCAATGTTTTACATCTAATCTCAACAAATAGAAATTGCTCTCCATGGTGGAGAACCTAGGGTTTTACAAAATTGAAGAATAGGGAAGAAATTTTGAAACCATAAAGTAGAAACAATCCCTCTCCCAAGGTTCTTGAATACTGCTCATGGTTCAATTGCGCCTCCCATTCGCATCTCCGCCTTCAATTTCGTAGCCTATCATCCTCTCCAACCCAAAAGGGGTAAAACCTCAATGGATGAATAAGGAAACCCAAGAAGGAGAAAGGAGGGCTTCCCAACACCCCTAATAGCCTCCAAGAGTCTCTCCCAAGCACCCAAGGTGTTTCTATTTGTGAAAAATGAGGAATCCCCTAATACTCTTGTAGAAACATGATTAAATAACCATATTCGTGTATTGGGGTCGATATTCTCGCCCAGCGACTCAAATACTGCAGTTCTGGTCTTTCATTTTCGCCCAACGAGCTACCAGCTCGCCCAGCGAGTGACCCTGACGCCCAATGGTCATTTTTTGGCCTTCCAAGGTTGGTTCAAGGCAGTATATACATATAGGTGAGTCCTTTCTCGATGTTTGCAGTGCTGGACTTGATCTCGGTGCCCCTTCACATGGGTATTTATGTAAAAGTCAATCTTTCATGTCCAATCATGCTTCCTTGAGTTTCAACTTGTTTTCCTCCACCATAATTGTTTCCTATTGTTTTATTTCACACACTCATAATAGAGATTAGAAGTAAAAAAACATAAAACAACTAAAATGTGAAACAATGTAAAAACAACATAAACTAGAGGATTAAATAAGATAAAAGTTAGGTAGGAGTTGATTTTATTCATAAAACTTAACATCAATAAAAGGTAAAAAACAACGTTATCAATAACGAGATAAAGTGCAACATAAACCTGTAAATAATACTAGACGTCTAAAGTAAATACACAACAACATTGTTTTCCATGTAGCAATAACACATTGATACACCACCCGTCGCCATAGCAAAGTTTCCTACATTTGATTTGAGGTATCTAACTGATTATTAGTTCTATATAAGCAATTTAACTATTTTATAATACAAAAAGAGACTCTTATTTTAGTTCAAAACAATCTTAGATAACACCAACCTACCAAATAGATATCTCAACTAGAACGAATTATTCAAGCCAATTTTAATTATAAAGAATTCACTGTCAAAATTTAAAACAAAACAAAAGAACCTTATATACTAAAATTTTCCAATTCCTTCATCATCACAAATGCTACCATTAGGTACATAGAATCATTAACTCCAATAAATCCAACAATCATAGATTTCACAATCAAAGTATACATAACTTTAATATTTTTCAAACCTACCAACATATATCCATTCACCATGCAAATTCGTAAAAACTCTCCAACTCATTCTTATTTCACATAACCATTTTAGTCACAGGGATGTCACACACAAATATGAGCATAACAAGTAATTTGCATTAATAGAACATAAAACTACTAAAAAATAATTCAATCCTACCAATCCACATGTCATAAAGCAAATCAAGAATTGAACCAATAAAAATAATAAGTTTCCCTTACTTGGATTATGAGCCACCAACACAAAACTACATTACCTTTAGTGTTGTTTGTTTCAGGGATAGAGAAGTGAAAGTGAAGACATTTGAATAACATGTTTGTGAAAGTTTATCAATGAATGTGATGGATAAAAAAATGTTTGAATAGATTAAAATATAAGATTATAATTTTTCCTTATAATTCACATTAGTATCAAATAAAATATAATTATTTAAAAATATTATTTATAATCATTATTATTGCTACTGCTACCATCATTATTATTATTATTATTATTATTATTATTATTATTATTATTTTAAAACAAAAGCATTGTGTTTCTTCTTCAAACAAAAGCACAAGAAGGAGAGCCGCTTCACCTCTACATGATGCACCGTTTTCGATGACATTGAGGTTATTGCCTTCGTTGAGAAATGTTGCATGCAAAGGGTCACTAATGTCAAGAGTAAACAACTTTTTTATTTGGTCACCATCTCTAATGATCATGTTTGTGCCAAATCCATTGACATTTCATGCTTGTGCCATCCTATTTTTCTGATTTGTGTCATTTTGGTAAAATGAAGATTCTCACTTCGTTAACCGTCAGACCTAGCTGAAATTTTGACAACTGATCCTAGACACATGATTCTTCACTTTGATCAGTGGGATATTTGATTTGAGGTATGTAGTTAAACCAATTAATTTCTCATGTTTGTGCTATTACGTTAAGTTTTTCTTTTATGAAGGGTATTTCTATTTGATGAGTTAGTAGGTTCTTAGGTAGTGTTGTAGTCTTGGGTTGATCATGATATTAAAGTACGTGTTATAAGAATGATGAATGTGTATGATATGCCGAGTAAGACATGCTAAGGTAATGAAATGATTTAATTTATAATTTGTGGAGTCTTATTATGGTGTTCGTAAACTCATTCCGGGAAAGTTATATTATGAATATGAGTAGTGTATGAAGTGGAAATATTGGTGAAAAGATTTGTAAATTGTGTTATAAGGAAGTGTGATGGTTGTAAGAGAGTTAAAGGGAAACTTAATGGAATGAGATGAGAAAAGTTGATTTGAATTGTTTGTTGTATAAGGGTTGTGTTTTAGGGAAGAAGTGTAAATCCTTTCTAGTATATTGTTATGTATTGGCTAGGGATATATGTTGGTCAAAAGCTATCCTATACTCTACTAGGTTTACAAGCTCATTCAGAGTGTCGTGGTTTAGGTGGTGAGAGTTGGACGGGGGTTCTTATAACGAGATTAGGAAGGAGACCCCTAATATAGCGATGTCATAAGTAACTTGTCCTTTGAAGAAAAAATTGATTTAATATCATAAGTATTAAAATAGGATGTTACAACTTACAATAAAATTATTAAATTTATCTATATTTACTTTTTATATATTTTTTATTATTTATCTATTTTTTAAAAATAAATAACTATTTACACTAAATATCTTTTTACAAAATAAATAAAAACCACTAATAATAATAATTTTATTATTTTAAAAAGAGTCGATACACATGTATGCATGTATTTTTACTAGTGTAGAATAAAAACATTTAAGAAAAGTATGTTATTTGATGATTATGTTTAATCGTCAATTTATTTAAGTTACTAATAAGGTTAATTTTAATAAACACAGGAATTTTTTTTTAAATATAAGGGATTAAATCCAATATTTAAATATATAAGATTATTAAATACTTAATCCACAAATGAAACTGATTGTATAATTAAAAAACAATTTGACAGATTTTATTTTTTCAATTTTATCCTTCAATTTACTTTTGTTTTTTTAATTTTAACCTTTTCTTAAAATAAATATATATAAAAAATCTATAAAATAAATAAAATTTATATGCAATGTAAAAAATTTCTATATTTATATTTATATTTATAATTTTATAATTTTATCGTTATAAAAAATAAAAAATTAATACACATAATTCATGTATTTTCAAGGTATACAATAAAATATAAAATATATTCACGTATTTCTCAGTAATAATATTAAAAACTAAAAGGTTTAAACATTTAATTGTTTAGATTAAGTATGTTTTTATCACAAAACTTGAATTCAACTCTATCGAATTATATTATTTAGTTTTACTTAGTAAATATATTTAAATTGTTATAATATTAATTTCTTTCACTTGATAAATATATTTAAATTGTTATAATATTGATATCAATGAATTAAGATAATTATATCTTAATGTGAGGTTAAAGTATATCAATGTTTGAAAAGTGAAGAAATTATAATTTTACATCAACTTTATATGCATATTTAATCTTTATTTATTTTTATAAAAATAAATTACAAACACTTAAGAATTTTTAAATAAAAATCTTATCTCATTTATATAGATATAAATATAAATATATGGTTACGGTTCAGCGTTAAAGGTCTTGTTTTTGCCCGCGGTGCCAGAATCAATAGTTGATAACGGAGAAATTCCTTCTTCACCTTTACCCTTAGTTTGAGAACCCTAATCCCTTCAACTCGTACAAACCAGAGCTCTTCTCCTTCTCTCAATTCTCTCAGGTAATTGCTTTGCTTTGATGTACTCTTTTTCTATGCCTTCTTCCGCTTTATCGCTGTGGATCCCGATAACCAACACCACCCTGTTTCCGTATAATAGCTAGCACCAAAATTGGGCGTAACAGATTAAATCCTTTGACTGTCGTTTTCTTTCAATTGGGATTTGTCAATTTGTGAAATCTGAATGTCTTGAATTGCAATTTCATCTGCACTTTGCTGTTACCCCCAAAACTTCGTTATATATTATTGATTTCCGACCCACCATATTTTAATTGCATAATGGTATCTAGAAATTTATTAAGTTGAGTTGCATTGTGCCAATTTTACGGCCATGGTTGTTGGATCTTTAGGTAGCATGGCTAAAGTATCAGTCAATGGATGTCCTCTGTTGGAAGTTATTTTGAGACAAGTAGTTATGTAGTGTGCTTGTGGATTTATAATGGTATACCTAATTGTAAAATGTGTGTTGTAGTCCAAGGGGCTGCGGATTTTCTGGTTCTTTTCGACAGATTTAGGGTTACTGTCTGAAATGGCATCGGTATCTAGTCAGCCACAGTTCCGTTACACTCAGCCACCGTCAAAGGTGCTTCATTTGAGAAACTTGCCCTGGGAGTGCACCGAGGAGGAACTGATTGAACTTGGGAAGCCGTTTGGAAAAGTTGTGAACACAAAATGCAATGTTGGGGCAAATAGAAATCAAGCTTTTATTGAATTTGTGAGTGTACTTTGCTGTCCATTTTCTACCTCTCTATCTTGCTTTTATTTTCACATAAAGTTACTGATTGTTGGTTAAATATTATATGTTGCAACCGCAACCTGCAGGCGGATTTAAATCAGGCCATTGCAATGATATCATACTATGCCTCATCATCAGAGCCTGCTCAAGTACGAGGAAAAACTGTATACCTACAGTATTCAAACAGGCAAGAAATAGTGAATAACAAAACTGCAGCAGATGTTCCTGGGAATGTATTGTTGGTAACGATTGAGGGTGCAGATGCACGTCTTGTCAGCATTGATGTCTTGCATTTGGTAAGCGATTGCTTGTGTGTATTAGTTATATGCTAACACTGTAATCAAGAGGATGCTGGTCATTTAGTTTTATGATTAGGTTTTTCTTTGTCAGGCTATGGAAAAATTGTTGACATGTATGTGAATGAATCAGCAGGCCCATGACAAGGCAATATCTTCAATGGCAGCTTAGTGCTTTGGGAGAAATAGCGCTTGTGTGTTTGTCTCCTTTCTCCTTTCCTTAACACTACCTCTCTCTTCCTTTTTCCCCCTCAACTCCTGCCATTCTTGTAGTTTAGGGCATTTCCATTTTTTTTTTCTCCTTTGCATCTGTGCTTTATTGACTCGTCATCTGCATAGCCATTTAGATTTAGCCACCGGATTCTGTGCTGTTCAGTTATTTTCTGTGTTCCAACTATTATTTGGTTGTGCTTTTGAAGTCATATCTGAAAGTACACCAAAATTTTCCTTCTGAACTTGGCAACTGAATGCTGAGTTTTCACATAATTATAGTTGAGGAGGCAAGTTACTTCTCGAATCCTTTATTTTGAGTCAATTATTCTAGTATCAAAGTGAATGATACCATGAACATCAAGTTCTTCTAAGTTTATTGTAGTTATATATATTCTAGGTGATGATTCATATAAGACAACTGTGACCTGATCTATTTCCCTCATTTTTTACAGTTATACCAGATCTTAATGAGAAATGTCTGGCAATTATTTTGATAGTTTCTTAATGTTTCATTTGTGTTGCTTTTCACTTACAATGTTTTAGCTCTTTTGGCACCGGCATAGGCAACAAAAGCATTGTTCTTGTAGCTTCACAAGACATATATTTATTTGCTTAGAGCTTTAAACTTGCTTATTGTTATTTAAGATTTGTAATGGTATTGTTTGTTAATCTTGCAAGTTTTTTTGTTGGGTGACACATTTACCCACTAAGATGCTGAACTTCTAGTTTGTGTTCTATTATTAGAATTTACTTTAGCAATATCATCCTAAAAGTTTATTATTCATCTGTGCAGGTTTTTTCAGCCTTTGGATTTGTGCATAAGATTACTACCTTTGAGAAGACGGCAGGATTTCAGGTAATGATAGGCCAGCATATGTTGTCACATTTTTAATATCCTATTAACATGAGATAACTCATCTGTAAATCCGTCACTTTGCAGGCACTGGTTCAATTCTCAGATGCAGAGACTGCCACTTCTGCGAAAGATGCTTTGGATGGAAGAAGCATACCTAGGTAAAACTGTATTATTTGTTTGAGTAGCAATTTAGTTTAACTGTTGTGGATCATGTGGCACTAGATCGTGCATTTGTTATCTCAGATTTTTCTGCAATCAACTGTTGGACTATGTTATATATTTACACTTTGGCAATTCTTTTTGTATTTAACTCGTTTTGGAGTTTATAGACTCTGTTTTTCCACTTGTTTGTAATTTTATGGTTCATTACGTGTCTACACAAACCACTGTTCCAACTGAACTGATCTTCAAAAAAAAAAATGCTTAAACTGCAAATTAATAGGTATTATAACAGTAGGTAATTTTTAGCATTTCCCAACTTGTGTTGTTTGTGTTTATTGATCTTTAGCCTTGGCTTGGTATCAGGTATCTTCTTCCTGAGCATATGGGACCATGTACCCTTAGGATCACGTATTCTGGACATTCAGATTTAAGTGTGAAGTTTCAAAGTCACAGGAGCAGGTATTGCTGAATTACAGGATCCCAAGTTTTGCAGCACCTTTTTCTTTTATTTATCAATATTTTTTCCTGTTGGTTTTTCGCTTAGTTCCCTTTTTTCTTTGTGATAATAGTTTTTCAATTTATAATTGATTATTTTTCTTTATCCAGGGACTATACTAATCCTTACCTTCCTGTTGCTCCATCAGCTGTGGAGGGAAGTGGACAGGTATTGTTTTTGTCAGTCAACATTTGCTTGTTTTACTAGAGTAATAATGTGTCTCTTATCATGCGACCAGTTTTTATTTTCAATGAAAGATTTGCACGTTGCTTGTTTTAAATTGAATGTTTATGTTTTGTGCATTAGTTAGGTATCTGCACCTTCTGCTGAGGGGATGGCATGCATGCTGATTTGCTTAAGGATTTTTTTCTCTATTCTAAATAGTCAGATATTTTTTGCAGGCTATGGTTGGTTTGGATGGGAAAAGACTAGAGACTGAGAGCAATGTTCTTCTTGCATCTATTGAGAACATGCAATATGCTGTGACATTGGATGTCTTACACATGGTACTTCAAATCATGACCAGCCATCCTTTTTTAATTATTAATAGACAATATAGTTTACTTGATAACATCATACCATTTATTTATTTTTTAACTTTTGTTACAGGTTTTCTCTGCTTTTGGGCCTGTTCAAAAAATTGCAATGTTTGATAAGAATGGTGGTTTGCAGGCTCTCATTCAATATCCAGGTTAATTATTTGATAAATTTTACCTTTTTAAATCCTGTAAAGAAATGTGGTTAAAGATTTTAGAATCACATGTTCTTGTGCATTGATGAGTGGGATCAGAGTGGAATCACCAATCATACTCAGGATCTAGGAATATGTGATTGGGTTACATGTTGAGTTGTGTGACCAGAACACCTGATTACCATTCAAAATCATTTATTCAAACTTTGCAACCTTGTTCAAATTCGGCTCTCTCAGTTGTTCTTAGTTCTCATGTCGGACTCATTTTTTTCCTATCTATGTCAAGTGTATTTCTGCAAGTTGTTGCCTGCTTCTGCGAAAAACAAGTACTTATGGTCTGAAATTTGGTGAGGGAAGGGGCAAGTGTTAACTTCTGTCCTCGTCTATGCACCTAGGCAGGATATTTTATTCTCTGGAAATAGAATTTCCTCCAATTAGTCCGTGTTGAGGCTCCTTTTATTTTTGGTGTTTTCTTTAAAAAGAGTGCTGTCTAGATCTTTGAAATTGTGTTTGAGCGAACTTTTGCTTTAAAGAAGAGGTAAAGTCCCCCAACACTTAGGCCAGTTGCTATCTCAGATTAATCCCATTGTTTGCATTATCTTGGAGGTCATGCCCCTCATGGTCTAACAGTCCTAAAAATATACGTGGCCCATTGTTGACATTGATTCATTTTGGATAGATATAATTAATACTTCTAGCTGCACTTTTCTCGTTCTCCCAATATTTCTGTTCTTGGTTGCTGCTGGAGATTTTCTCAGATGGCACAGACTTACTTATCCTTGATAGTGTAATATTGATAATTGGAATGTGCTATAGATGCAATTAGTGTCATTGTGGAAAACTTCGATTTTTACTGATAGTTTACCTTGTTTTGTTTTATACTGACAATATAAGCTTGGGAGTGACCTGTTATGATTTACAGATACTCAGACAGCCGTTGTTGCCAAGGAAGCCTTGGAAGGCCATTGCATATATGATGGAGGGTTTTGCAAGCTTCACATATCATATTCACGACATACTGATCTTAGTATAAAGGTAAACAGCCAACACTATCTCTAGATTGAACATTGAAATTGATTGAAAACTGAGTTGAAGATGCATCGTATAAATACAAGTGTTCAGTTGTTATACAAGCTAGCTAAGTTCATTCTTATTCATGGATATAGATGGTTGAATCTACTAAACTTGATAATCTTATATTGATCTTTAGTTTTTACTTTTCTGAGAATGGATGATGTTAGTTTTTTTACCATCCATCCACTGAAAATCCTTCTATTGAACCTTGTCAAATTTTACTTGGATATAGTTTTCTTCTATCACCCCTTTCTTTTTGAACCTTTGAAGCCCTAATTATAAAAATGTTATACAAGGATCCTTTATCGAAATTTTATATTTGCTGTGCAGCGTTGATTTTTTCTTTTGGTTATTTTGATGGGTGGTACTGAATACCTATATTACATGTCTATTTTTTAATTTTAACTCCATATATTATTTGTGTTAACAGGTGAATAATGATAGGAGCAGAGACTATACTATTCCTAATACGCCCAACGCCCAACCCTCAATTTTAGGGCAACAATCTGTTCCTATTGTGGGCCCGCCTGGCCAACCGTACAATGGGTCTCAGAGTGGATGGGGGACAGGTCCAGCAGCAGTGGTTCAATCTATGCCAATGCAGATGCACAATAATGTTTATATGCCACCTGGAAGCATGCCACAACAAATGGCCCCAGGAATGCAATTTCCAAGTCACAACTCATCACAACCTACAACAACATTGCCCGCATATGGATCTGATCGTGCTCAATAGCATGCATCTAAAATAGATCTACATTCGTTAACAAACTCAGCTGGCTTATGCAAGAGTACGAGGACTGTCATTTAAATTAGGGTTCCATCTGGTGACATTGGTCTCCATTTGTTGACCAAGTTATTCTGAACCTCAAATGGGTCACTTCCCCATCTTTCCCTTTTATTGTTTTCCAGATGTTGAATATTGAATATGGAAAGTCTGTAAGCAATTGGTCAACAACTTTTGAATGTCTTAGTTTGAAACAATGTTCTGTTTTAATTGATCTGTGTTTGAAAGTGATATTAGAAAAGCAATCCAGCATAATCGGTTTTGTATAATGTTTTACAAGTATCTTAAGCTTTCGGTTGTATCTGAACTAAAACTATTTACAGTATAGGAATGATAACTAGTTTTAAAAGCGCATTTGGATTGGATTGGGTTGATTTTTTGAGTATATTTTTTATGTTAGGAAGTATATGTTATATTAAAAAATATTTAGATATAATTAAATTTTGAATAGAATTAGTGTTATCAGTCATATTTGTATTATGATTACTTATGTCATTTTTATTATCAACTATAATAATTATTATTATTATTTTGGGTTTTTATTATTATAAATTTTAACATTGATTTTACATTTCACAATATGTTTAGAATTTTACTTTAATGAGAACTTTTTATATGTTTTTGTCTATAACTAATATTTGTATGGTTAGTATACTTCTTAACCAAGTTAAAGACCAAACATATAATTAAGTCTTATTTATTTAAATATTATATAAAACAATTTTTAAATTCCTAATCATGCACTAATATACAAAATATTTACATACAAAATATTTTAATATATATTATTATATACTAATATAATTAATTATCCCTTTTAGATGATTTCTCTAAATATTTTAATATATAACAATATAATTAATTATTTCTTTTACATGAGCTATCTTTTTATTTCTATAAAATACCCATATGAATAATTATAATAGTTAAAGATATATTTCTTAATTTTATTTAGAAAATACAATAATAATTATATATATATATATATATATATATATATATATATATATATATATATATTTTTTTTTTAAAAGTAAAAAAAAAGGCTGTGTATGTGCGCACGGAACATAGACCAGTTGTATTGAAAACAAAAGAATTAAATATTTTTCTTTATTTAGAAAAAAAGAACTTTGAAACGACTGTTATTTAGGTATAGAAAGTAAAGATCAGTGAAAAAAATAGTTTAAAAGCAATTATTGACTGATATTTTGAATTATGAAAGATGATTCTGATGTTTTTGTGTTAAATTTTTCGACATTCAAAATAGAGAGGATAGATGGTTTCATCTACGAACAATATAATATGTTTCATAATATATTTATTGACTTAAGGTGAATAGTTGACGGTGTAAGTAGAAGTTTTCGGATTTATCTTCATGTACTAGTATTTTTAGAGAAAATCAGGATGATTATGTAGATAGTTTTTCAGTTTTTATAGGAGTACATACTTTTATTTATGTTGAGCTTATGAAAAGCATTTATGTTTTTGAGCATGCTTGAAAATAGAATATTCACACGCTTTGGTTAGAAAGTGATTTTTCTTTAGTCTATTATGATTTATTTTTATTAACAAACACTTCTTTGGAATCTTAGAGAAAAATAGCGTTAATGATTACATTTTTGTATACATATGCAAGCCAAAGTTTTTTATTTCTTCAGAAAATCATTATGCAGATAAATTAACTAATTTAGTTTTCATTCATACAAAATAACATAAGTGCTTTAATGTTTGATTTATGTATATTTATTTGGATTTTTTTCATAATAGTTCTAGTTTGTTTCTGTTTCGTGAAACATACTTTTTATTATAACTTTAGTATGTGATGACAAATGATTATTGATGAATTTTAGAGTGTCAACTAAGATGTCAAAATTTACATTGATGTCTATAATGACTTTATTTAAATAAAAAAACGTTAAATGGAAGCAATTTTTTTTTTTTTACAGAAATCCAACATTTAAAAAGATATAGAGAAAGTGTTAAATAAAATTTAACTATTAATTACAAAATGGCAGTGATAGTAGTATGTCTTTGATGTTTAAATAGGCGTTGTTTATTATCTATTAAATATATTATATTAAATATTTGTAAACACCTCTCTGTTTTGTTATTATAATTTATAATATAATATTAACTAATTTTTTTTACTTTCTCTTAATTTCAAATACTAATTCTTTTAATACGTAAATTCTTTTAATACGTAACTTACCGGTCATTTGCAAAGAAAATATGCACAGTATTTTAAAATAAATAACCATAAAAAACAAATAAAACTTCAATAAATAATTATTAATATATTTTAAAAAATATTTAAAAATATGTAATTGAAATAAACTCATATTAATAGTTCAATGGTCAAATAAGTTGTTTTGTAGCTCCAAAATTAGCCTCTATTAGAATATGACGGAAGATTGTGCATACGTTTACTAAAAATAACTTCATGTGATTTTAATTTTTTATATTTTTGCCATATCGAATATGATTTCATTTTCTTACTTTTCTTTTTAAAGTTTATTTTCTTTAACACTTAAATCCGGTGCAGTAGATTTCTGCTGTTATTTCTTGATAAGTTTTTAAAAACTCTACATTGTTGAGAATGTTGCATAATGCATGTGTATGTTATTTTTGTTTTATTAAAAATAGTGAAATGATCGAAGTAAGAACCTTGTTACCCCTTTCTATACAGTTCTCCTTTTCTCTTTACTCCTCTCTAATTTTTTTCTTCTAAAATTGTTCCATCATTTTCAAGATCAAATCACATTTTTTATAAAGAAATTATTTTTGTATTTCTTTTGTTCCACAAATCTTTAGATTTTCTTCATTTGGATACATACTTATTGGATAAATAGATATATTTACATTTTCTTAATAACATGTATTGTTTGTAATATTGAACTGATTTGAAGAAACCTATATGTAAAAGGAAAAATGATTTTTTTACTATTAAATTTTGATAATTTTCTCTTACAACTTTAGGTATATTTTTTAAGTAATTTTTTATTTTTTTATTTTCTCATTCTTAATATTTCAAAATTACTTAGAAAATACCACTTCATATTATAAAAAAAAATTATTAAAATTTAATAGTCAAAATATCATTATTTTTATAAAAATAAATCGTAAGTAAGTTTGACGTGTTGGAACGGGAAAGTTTTAAAAAATAAAGGTCCAGATTTTGTTGAATGTGAATTTTAATGGTTGGAATTGGATTTGCTTTTGCAGAGTCAAGAAGAGCGTTCAAATTAAGTATATATTTTATAATTTATAGATTTTAACATTAAGTAATCACGATTTGTCTTGAATATATATATATATATATATATATATATATATATATATATATATATATATATATATATTTAAAGCTCTAACATTTTTTTTTGAAATTGCTTTTGCAATTGTCTTTACATAGAAGAATGTTAACCAAACGTTTATAACATGTCAACTTCAATAAGAATAAGAGTAACCACAATAAAATAACCAACAACAAAATATCAAGACCAACACCAATATGGACATAACCATTCTAAACATTAGACATTTAAAATTTTATACTTCTAGATTTTGTTAGCACTTTTACACTATATTTTGACCTATATTATTTTAGAGCTTCAATTTGGATTATCATGTTTTTTCTTTTTTTTCTAGATTAGATGTTGTTACTTTTAATTTGGATTTTATGCTGCTTCTAACTTGAATTTGGATTAACTAGAATGTTGGTATCCAATTTTAGTGTCAATGATGTGTTAGTAAAATTTTATTTCGTTTAATTTAAATTTCTTTGCAATTAATAGCAAATATAAAAAGTTTGAAAAAAAAAAACAAAATAGACTTTTTAATTTTGAAGGATACATATCACACAAATTTAAATATGAAATAATTCATCCAACATTATCTACAAATTATTCTATATGTAATTTGTATATTATGTATTCATCTAACCTACATATTATTCCATATGTAACTTTTATATATATATATATATATATATATATATATATATATATATATATATATATATATATATA
>Ga0214543_1006288_pt1 | contig 21227 bp, 14 predicted proteins | sample CNSS2metaG_FD_160094 | JGI IMG/M metagenome (GOLD analysis project Ga0214543, IMG submission 160094) | Root nodule microbial communities from cowpea collected in UCLA plant growth center, Los Angeles, California, USA - CNSS2 | ecosystem: Host-associated > Plants > Roots > Nodule | place: USA...
TATTTATGTGTCTTTTTTTTATATATATATATATATATATATATATATATATATGTAGTAGATATAGTAGATGATTTAGTTCATTGGCATTCTATTGGCCATTTAATATACTAGTCATCGATTTCATAATATTTTTTGTTTCAAATATCTAACATCAATTTGTATGATTGTGTGGTACTGGATTTCAATTTGTATTCCCTTGAATTAGAACACGAAGCTCTCTTGCAAACTCTTCCTCTTCGATGCATTAAGTAAGCCTTTGTCTCCACCCTCATAACTAAAAAACACAAGTTAAAAGTAACATTAAATATATTAAAAAGATGAATTAAATAAATAAAGAATAAAATAAATTAATGTTACATGTGTCAGCATCCTAATGTGCACGTGACACCAGATTACAAGCCTAGGTGGAACGTTGTTTGCCACGAAGTCACAGAGTTAATGTCGTTCACAAAATAGGGACTGAAACCATGAGTTTTGAAAATCATGGGGACCAAAATCGTTTGAGGTTTCCAGGAGGGACCATTTCCAAAAAAATTGTTAATAGCAGAGGGATGAGAAACATAATTAACCCTATATTTTTCATATTTAAGAAGAAAACCCATGTGTTAACCTTGACTCACAGATTTTTTGTGAAAATTTTCACCTTGTGGATTAAGGTTTTTTTTTCCGTTAGACTTTTTGACCTTAGCCGACATGGGCTAGGGTCAAGCCTCATGAATTGAGCCAAATTGACACCTCTACTCTTAACTTAAACAATATCACAATTCTCTCTCCACCCTTTCAAATTTATTCACCCACTCTCTCAAATTCAACTCAAATAAGGTTATATTGATCTTTTCGCTACATACAATATATTCTCATAAATATCTTGTAAAATGCACATATAAATAAATTTATTCCTAAATAAATTCACTCTTTTCGATCGCCATAAATCATTATAATCAAATGGGTTACATACATGCATATCTTCGCATATAAACGTTAATAGTACCACATAAACAAACAAGTTCTTATGAAAATATATTAAAATTTTAATTTCACATCTAAAGACTCCAAATATATTTATTTATTCTTGAAAAAAACTCCATGGGTTAGGTGAGAGAAGAACCCTAATAAAATTATACGAAAAAGAAAGAGAATGTGAGTGGGCCCAAGGATTTACGTTTGAGCTACATTGACCGTTACATTCAAACAGATGAATTCAAAATTAATACTGCAAAATTCAAAACTATCTACTACTCTCCATTATTCTACTCTCTACTACCACACACACACCCATCTGTTTTTTCACCTTTTCAGTTAAAAAAAAAAATGAACTAATTTCAATATCAATGTTGAAGAAGACTTTTGAGATTAGGTGGCATAATGAGCAAAAAATGGAGCTTCAACACCAGATTCCCTCTGGTTAAGCTCATCTTCTCCGATCCATCGTTTCTTCCCCAAGCCAAACCCTCACATTCGAAATCGAAATTTAGTCTGAAACTCTAACAACTCCCCCGAATCGATCTTACAATGCCCGTGTCAACTCGGTCCCAGACACCGAATGGGTTAAATTCGGATCACCCACACGATGCCTTAAAGGGAAAGATGAAAGCGCTTCTGGCATTATACGAGGAACACAAGAAGAAGAGTGTTGCTGCAGTTCCCAAGACCTCTTCTTTGGGGTCCTCGAGAGAAAAAAACGGGAGACGCATTCTGGTGTTTGTGAGGGTGAGGCCGTTGGCGAGAAAGGAAACGGAAGCGGGTGCACGGTGCTGCGTCAGAATCGTGGATCGCCGTGACGTTTACCTAACGGAGTTCGCGGCCGAAAAGGATTACCTTAGGTTGAAGAGGCTCAGGGGTCGCCACTTCACCTTCGACGCATCGTTTCCGGATTCTGCCTCTCAGCAGGAAGTTTATTCCGCCACGTGAGTTTCGCTTTCAACTTTTTATCTCATAAATTGGTACTTGTAATTTAGGTATGTGTTTTAGGGAAAGAACGCCATCTAGATCCAATGATGTAGGTGATTTAGGTGTTGTTTATGTCAATTGAATTCTCTCCTTTTTGTAGAAATATAATTTTGATTAAATAAAAGTACTTTAAGTTATTGCATGCTCCAAATATTTTCAGTTTAGTTAACTTCTCAGAAAACACTTACCATGGAAGAAATATGAAATAAATATCTTGACAGGTTAAAATGAATTTGTATTATAACATATTTTAGAAGTTCTCACCTATTAGTTTAAACTAGTTTGAACTTACAGAGAAACTTGGTTTCACTTTATTTTGTCTAAAACGCGTTACACTAATAATAAGGAGATTACGACAAGTTTCACAAATTACACAAACAGGCACTAATGATAAATGCGTTGTGTTCTAAAGACTAATTTTGATTTTCTCTATTTGTCTTCATACTTTTGAAAAGAATCATGTTGTTTTGATGTTGATGTCATTATTGGTGTGGGTGTTATTCATGAGGCTGATCATTTTCTAGTGTTAAACATGTGTGATATTAAATTGCGATATTGCTTGTTTTGATACAAGTGGTGTGTTTCTTTTTATCTCTTCTCTTTTTGTAATTTGGGTTCGTTTTTTTTTTTTTGTTCGAGCCTTTTATTACATGCTTGTCTGTTTTGCTTGATAGTGGTTCGGCCGCAGGAAATAAGTGGTTTGTGGAATGATTATTGAACTTGCTATGTCAATCTTATTACTAGTTGAGCTTCAAGCTCAATGGAGTTTAGGGGTTATTCCACTCTTATATTGTACTTGGAAATTAAAACAAGAGAAATGGGTTTGATAGCATACAGTATAGAATCTTTATGTGCTTAATAATGTTCAGCGTGCTTTCAAAATTTTATGCTCTGGCAGTCATTTATGTTTCATGGAAAGGTACATTGACTACTTTTCAGAACTTCAGAACTTGTGGAAGCAGTTCTGCAAGGGAGGAATGGGTCAGTTTTCTGTTATGGTGCCACCGGAGCCGGAAAGACTTATACAATGCTTGGTACAGTGGAGAGCCCAGGTGTGATGGTGTTGGCAATTAAAGATCTGTTTAGTAAAATCAGAATTAGAAGTTGTGATGGAAACCATGCGGTTCATTTGTCCTATCTAGAGGTTTATAATGAAACTGTCAGGGATCTGCTTTCACCTGGAAGACATCTGGTTCTAAGAGAAGATAAACAGGTTCATTTTCTTATCTTTTAATTAATGTAAAATCTGCAGAAAAAATTCAAGAGGGCATTATTTATTACCTGCTCAGCGACAGTCATATTATAGTATATGTGATTAGAGTAGATAGTGCCTGTTATGGAGATAAATCTTAATGGTTTATTTATGGTATTGCTTGGTGCCAGTGTTTGGTCATAGTCTTATTTGCAAACATAAGCCAAAGTTTTGATAAAGGCCATCTATACTAGGTGTAAGTAAGGGCTTTCTCTTGCAGGGCATCAAATATATGTTAATTGCTCAATAAACATACTTTTCAATTTTATCCTTGACATTGTCTAATTATGTTATAGGGAATTGTCGCAGCAGGTCTTACACAATACCGAGCTTATTCCACTGATGAAGTAATATTCTGATCCGATTTGTTAGATTTAGAATTTTAAAAAGCTGTTTTACTCCCATAAAATTCCTTTTTGTTTTCTGTATTGCTTCAGGTCATGGCATTGCTTCAACAAGGAAATCGGAACAGAACCACCGAACCAACTCGTGCAAATGAAACATCTTCACGCTCCCATGCTATTTTGCAGGTAAAGTTTGGAAGTTTTTGAGGAAAAATGAGCAATCCCTTAAATGTTGTGATTGTGACGTGCTTAATTTGTTATATCTAGGTTTTGGTTGAGTACCGAGTTAGAGATGCTGCAATGAATATTATTAACAAAATGGGCAAGCTCTCACTGATTGATCTTGCAGGGTCAGAGAGAGCTCTTGCCACAGATCAAAGATCAATTAGATCTCTTGAGGGTGCCAACATAAACCGGTCTCTTCTGGCACTGAGTAGTTGCATTAATGCTCTCGTTGAAGGCAAGAAACACATACCATACCGAAATTCAAAACTCACTCAACTTCTTAAGGATTCATTAGGAGGATCTTGCAACACTGTCATGATTGCAAACATTAGCCCAAGTATTCTCTCATTTGGAGAAAACCAGAACACTCTTCATTGGGCTGACAGAGCCAAGGAGATTCGAACAAAGGTAAAATTCTCTTTTACCATTTCGAGCTTTCATATACAAACTAGTACCTTCCAAATGTTTCCATAAATCAATATGCATTCACGTTAATATTTGGATCATCTATAGGGACAACAGGCATTATTTTTTCAGTTTATCACTTCCACAAGTACAGTGTTAAACTTTTTTAGCCTGATTTTTGTGTTTTCCAGGGATATAATGCAAATGAGGATGCATTGCCAGTGCCCCAGACAGAAACAGATCAGGTCAAGCTAGTACATGACCTGCAAAAGGAGAATCGTGAATTGCGAATGCGGCTAGCGCAACAGCACCAGAAACTTGTGACACTCCAAGCACAGTCATTAGCTCCCCCAACACCACCTTCAGCTACATCACTTCTTTCCACTCCTCCAACTTCTGTCCGGCCAAATGAAAAACGAAGGAGCAGACCCTCTTTCTTATCTGCAACTCATTTCACTCCAGAGACTAAGAACAAGGGAGATGATGTAGCTGTCAGAATCAGAACACTTCAACAAAGAGTAAAGGCCTTGGAAGCAGATCTAGATAGAGTGAAAAAGGATCACAGCTTGCAGCTAAAGCAGAAAGATGATGTCATTCGGGAGCTTTCGAAAAAGGGTGGGAAAAAAGTGGCAGCAGCAGGAGCTATTCTACGGTTAAAGGAGGCCATCACTCAAGAAATGAAGAGTCCAAGCCATCGGTTTCAGTCCCCAGTTCCAACGGCAAAGAAACGAAGCTTTTGGGACATAACCACTGCGAACAGCCCATCAGTTACCACATTGAATGGGAGAAAAACTAGAAGTTATGTCATTTCTGAGCTTACTGCACATCCATCTAAGCTTATTCAGGTCTAGTGTGTTTCTTCTTTCCTTACCTTCACCTCCATATACATCAGCATAGAACAAAATTAAATCTATATAATCTAAGGTCTGCAATAATATCTACTCTTTAACAGTTAGTGCTCAATACTCCTAAAGTGACTTTTTTTTTTTTCTTGTGTTTATCTCAAAGAAAAGAAGTTAACTATGGAAAAAATAAGTAAAATGCCAATTTTTAATTGAATTAAAGGAACTTTTCTTTTCCTTTGCGGTGTTACTGATGTGTATTGTGGATCACATTATTCAGCCCGGGTTTGCTCGAAAAAAGGGTGATATTTAAATCTTCTAGTAAGGAGTTAGAAGAGGAAGTTTAAGGACAGAATCTCAAGTACAGAAGGTCTGCTATTTTTTTTGAAGACCCTGATACGTCCTCAAATTCTTTAAGGAATATGAAAGAGATCAATGCAGGTCGGTGTGCTCCTTCTCCTTCCATCTTATCTCTTCTCGTCTATTTCAGTCATAGTAATTAGGATAATACTTTATGTAGGCCTAGTAGTATATCCAAGGTGATGTTTTTTTACATGCTCACATCACATGCTTCATTGAAGCTTTTGAAGAAAAGTCCAAAATCGTTATTATATTTGTACATTTGATTTTTCGTTTTCTAGTTTGATTTTGGAAAATTAACCCCTCAGCTAGCCAATTTTCAAATTAGGTTCATGATTGTTGAAAGACCAAAGATGTTCATAATGTTATCAAGTAATTAAACCCAGGAAAAATTAAGTGATTAAAAAAACTTAACTAACTTGTGACAATAATGACCTAGCGTTCATAGTCAGAGGAAATTATATTACTTTCCCGAAATAATTTGGATGTACCGGTATGTCATAATCTTTTTTAACGCTTACATCAACCCTCTTATTAATAATTAAGGGGAGTTGGTGTACTGCTATGTCAACCACCAAGATCAGCTCTTCACCAATTGGATTCAAGGACAAAGTTGAACAATTTACTTTTTGTGTTCAGTGGCTAGATCTTTACAAAAACAACATTCTTCTCTCTGTATTCAAAAGGCTTAAAAAGAATATGGCGTAATTGCTCATAATAGAGGCCTTAAACAATAATAAATTTGAGATGAATAAGATTTGGTAGAAAAAGATAAATTTTGATTAATCTGAGTCAACGAATAAGGCCAAAAAGAGGAGATATCAAAGTCAAACTTTTCAAACTTCAAAGGTAATTAGATGAGTTCACAGTTGAATATGAAGGGACTAATACATTTAGGACCTTACTCAAGGAAGATTAACTTCTTTGATTAATGTAGAATATATCTCAATGGAGTCAACTTGGAACAATTTGTAGAAACAATATGAAGATTTTGTGGTGCTTATTGCACAAAAAGTTCAAGACTTGTTTGTTATTACTTATTTGTTAATATTATTATTATTATTATTATTATTATTATTATTATTATCAACTGTTACTATTTTATTTGAATTATTCACCGTATTTAATCTTTTATCACTACGCAACTCTATACAACATCAAATACCCAATACAAATACAACAATAAATACCCGGCACAAACACAAAATTACAAACCAATTTACTTTTATAAAATGAACTACGACTAAATCATAAAACTAACAACCATCACATCCATAATGCATCTTAAGTGGCAAATGTTTGTCCCGCTAGGACTATCAAATTGTTTTAAGTGAAAAGTATAATATATATTATATACTTTCGTCAATAAAATTACTTTTTCTTAAATATACTGCTTTGGATTCTTTAAAAGTGGCTAGCAATTTCTTCTTTCAATTTAGGATTTTTCTAAAAGGGTTACTAGTTAAAGAGGATACAAAAATGTTAAATTAGAGTAAAGGAGAGATAAAGTGTTGGTGGAGAAATACATGTATTCAATTCTATTAAGAAAAATTCTATAACTTATGATTTTTATTAAGTTCTAAAAACAACAAATTATGAAATACAAGAGTCATTTCCTTGTAAGATGCAAGCTTTGTTAAAGCAACAGATAATGAACAATGTTATTGAATATTGGCCATGGCGCTGTCATTGCGAAAATCGGTACCGGTTTTTGAGCCTGCTGCCACAACAAGGTGGAGACAAATCAGATTTTTTATGGTGACCGCTTTGTACATGGCGGGTTGCGGTGGCAAAACGGTGGAGGCGAAAATATTGGACTGAAAAAAAAAAGGATGAGTGAAAGAGAAGAGAATAAAGGACTTGCAGTAACGAAGAGAAGAAACGACTTGCAGTAACGAAGAGAAGAAACGACTTGCAGTAGCGGCAATATGATTGTGAGGAAGAAAAGAAACACGTGGAAACCCTAAATGCGTGAGTGGGGAAAAAGTTTGACTATTTTAAACAATTGGACTTGACCCACACCCACTCAAATATTATTTAATCAAATCTACCTTACATTTTTCTTCATTCTTATTTTTTTACCCTAACTTCCTTCAGCCCTTCAACCACCAACAGCAAATCCTCTGCAATCTCCACAGTCAATTTTCATTAAATCTTTTATTCAAAATCAATCTAGTCAATTCTTTCTTTCCACGCTACATTATTTTCCGCTGCAACATCACTGTAGCAACACCCAACAGCCACCACCGCCTCTGGTCGCCATCGCCATCAGTCGTCGTTAAGTCTATTTTTATTTTTAATTTTTTTTCTACTCCTCTACTTTCACTATAATTATTTTGCAAAAAATATTTCACTATAATTATACATAATATCATTACTCTTTCATTAAAATTATATGTGGTGGTATTATATTTTTTTACCGCAATATTTCTGTCATAACCTGTTATGATTTCCGTTATAATTTTATAAAGGTTTTTGAGATCGCTAGTATTTTCCGTTATCCGATATTAATAACACTGATAATGAAAGATACAAGTGTTTCATCTAATAAATGATATAATGTTGTGTACTCTTGCTTCTCCATTTAATAAGCATTTACATGCTCATACAATATGCACATAGTTCTCAAGTAAACACTTCATGAATATCTATATGTCTATTCTATTCTATAGGAAATGTTTGTTCCTTATGTCCGACTAAAAAGATTCACGTTAAAGTTAAAGTTTTTATCACATCAACAATTTTTTAGAACTTGTACTAAAGTTGTCCTGCTTCACCAATTCTCTGTCATTTCTTTTGTCAACTCTAGGAAGAACTGTATGATTTGCATTTTTTTACATAAATTCAAGACTCATTGATTAAGGAATAATAAGTCTAACCAATTATTAGAAGTAAAATGCATTTAATGCATGTATGAGGCACATTTAATGTATCTTTTACGTCAAAGGTCATCAAATACAAAGAAAGCACTCAAATGAGTTTGAAGTTGACTCAATAGCTAGAAGATTTGCAATGACTATTTTTCTTCTATGCCTATATGAAGTCATCTTTCAAGAAGAAGAGCTAGAATTGAAAAAAAAAGTGTTGAAATGTTGCGAACATTTATGGGGCCAAAATAAGCTTTTCAAATAAAAATGTTTGTGTTCATTTTAACAAACTAGTAAAAAGTATTTAGTCTTGTACACGCGAAAGATGCAACTGCTCTATAGTGAACAAAACTTGTAAGTTGTTAATCACAAAGACATGTGTTATGTCTTAATCCAAAAGTGGCTTGTTGTTTAAAGAATACTCGAGTTAAGTCAGAAATGTCTTGTTGTTCAATCAATACTTGGTGAGACCAGATCAGAAGGATTGCGATTTAAAATAATATTCATACGACACAAGTCAAAAGTGTCTAAGATTCAAAAGAACACTTGGTGTGTACTTTGCAGTAATAGTATGTCTAATGAAACTCAATTAGTTGGTCAATAACTAGATGCAGATTGTACTATAAGATGAATCTTAGATAAAATGTTGTAAATTTTAGAAAAACTAAGAGTCATTGCATTATACATTCCTTCAAATCACCTCATTAAGGGATATAGAATCTCACCCCTCTCTCCCCCAATCAAACTTTCGCTCAGAAAATAAAGAATAGGACCTTCGTTATTGTTTCATAGAGCATTTTATATTTCAACTTAGTTTTCGATCTTAGTGGCTGTTAAATCTCTTTCAATTTCGTTGAACTTCATCAATCTTGACTTTTTTTTTTCATTTAGAAACTTCTCCTAAATATTTTGTTATCAGCATTGACGTTTTTTCTTTCTTCAAAATATACACTATACTCTAAAAACTATCTCGATCTTCACCCTTCAAACTTTTACAATACCATTATTCTTCTGAGTCAGTGATCACCAATAATGTGATGTTTTATTCTTGAGACACATGCATATCGATATTTGGGTTATCTCCGTTTTTATCGTATATCTTTATCATTAGGTTTTTGTCGCTGTGCTAGGCTAAGATTTTTATGGAATTACACTATATATATAGAATGAACTAAATAACTACAGAAATTTCATTTATCTCTACACTCCTGCTTTTGCAGTAGAACTGAACAGAAGAATAACAAAATACCCAAATGCTCATTGTTTTTCTGAGAATAACTTTCCAAGATCTCATCATTCTTTCATTCCATCGCTGTATTATGTGAAGAATGGCACTCCAAAAGCTACCAATCACACAGTGATCGTGCATTAACCAACCACAACCAAAGTTTCAAATTGTGGCCACCAATCATGATGCAGCAAAGTGTTCAAAAACTTGACACTGCAAATAAATGCCACAGATATGGCTCCAATTTTGATATGTTTGAAAATTTCATATAGATTAGATAAAATTAATTTTTAATATAGAGTTAAATATGTTTTTTGTCCATTAACTTTCAGTGAATTTTGAAATTAGTCAATTTTGAAACTTTGAATCAATTTATTCATCTTTCGAAATACGTGAATTTAGTCCTTTTAATCAAATTTTATTAAGTTTATTTGATATTTCAAACGTGTTTCGTAATAGTATTTGATTTAACAGTAAAGCAAAAATGTGTTAAACAATATAAACCGTTCAAATTCAATCCTGAAATGCGTACGAAACATCAAATAAACTCAAAAAGAAATTGATTAAAAATACTAAATTCACGTATTTTGATAAATGAATGACTAAATTAGTTCAAAATTTTGAAATTAACTAATTTCAAAATTTATTAAGGGACAAAAATATATAAGTAGATATCAACTGATTTTGTGAGAACGAATTAATTTTAAATTCACTTTTGAATTTTTTAATACGGTATCAATTTCATACTTTGACGAATTGACATATGTTTTGTATTGATGTTGCTATCTCATCTTTTGAACCATGAATATGATACATTACCACATGATTAGACATTTCCTATACTCAGCATTAACCATGGAACTATTGGTAGTGCTATTTACGTTTGGATTTAGAGACAAGCATATGTTCATGTTATAGACATAACAAACTCATCCAAGCAATTTTTAATATTCCTTAGTTTGGAGGACCTACCAAAATATTTTGGAAGGCCCTACATGAAATTTTGTGACCCTGCATTGCATTCCATCTCTGAAATTGGAATCTTTTAATGAAATGAATAATTATCTGATCCGGTGATTGAAGTGGGACCCAAGACAGCACATGTCCCAGAGAAGGGACAAGTTGTGGTGGTGCCTTGAAGTCCTTATATGGGGTAGCCGTCTTATGAAAATATACACAAAAACTGTCCTTAATCAAACAACAACCTGATGTGCTTCTTCAATTATAACATTACTCATAATCACATCTACCCCACCAGGCTCCTCACTACTTCTCTCCTTTTATTTTTCTTTCTTAAACAAATCAACTGGTTATCCACCAAACTAGTAGCAGGATGCAGACACCTACACTAAATAGACCCCCACACTTAAAAATTCAAAATTGGAAACAAAATGAACTTTTGTAATTGCGTGTGTGGAAAGTATCGACTTCGATTTTTATAAAGTCAATTTATAATATATAAGTAAAAATTTATAATATATAAATGAATTAAGTAAAAATTTATAATATATAAGTGAATTCTTGATAAAGTCAATTTATAATATATAAGTGAAAATTTATAATATATAAATGGATGTAAACATCGTACGTATGAAATTGAATCGGACTTAAAATTATTTTTTAACAGATCATGAACAACTCCCAGTGGTGGGTAAGGGGATTTTAGCGTAGTAATTGGGGCCATTATGTAGACTTTATGAGCAGCAATTGGCTTTTATTTAGAAGATGATGAGTAGATTATGTACAACTTCGGTTTTGGTGAAAGAAATCTTAGGAGTTTGGTTTTGACCTCTCTTCACACTGTTTTCTCAAGTTGCAAGGAAAAATAGTAGAAAATTGAAAGCCAGAAAACAAGGAAAAGAGTTCCACACTTTCACTGCTGAGACCCAGCCAGCCACATAAAAGATCTTCGCTCTTTTCTTTTCAATTTTTTCATCGGAAATTTAATTTTGGAAGAGTTTTTAATATTTGTTTTAGCTTGCAATTACGAAAAAAATGATGCAAAAGCTCCATTTTCTTCCATAATAACGGTGGTGGGAACTGGGGTAGTCTACAAGTTTCAACTCATGCTGCACAAACTACAATTAGGCATAAACTGATGAAAATGTAGCACACATTTGAATTAGACAAAGTAAAGAAAAGCAGTCAACAAGAGGTAAAGTTAATGGCTAATGTATAAATAAAGGAAAAAGGAGAAAAGATGGGGTCTGGTGTCAGTAATCGGATATAAATTTCCTTTAGCATATATACACAGTTTTCTATGACTTTGATGATTGGGGTTCTATAAAATTTATTGGGATCATTTCACAGACCCAATAGTAGAAAAATAAGATGTGGCTACACACAATGTTTATTTCTTCTTTTGCGTGTAAATTAAAAATTGGAAGAGTGCTGCATCCACTTCAATTATAGGGAATTAATTGAATCGAGAAGCGATTAGGACATAACGGCGGAGAGGAAATTCAGCATTTGGAATTGAAGAAAATGGCATGATGAATTTAGCAAAAGCTATTCAACCAACTTAAAGTGCCAAGACAATGATGATTTGCATTAACCTCCGTCTCTCATCATTGATTAAAGGATTGGAAAGGAAAAATTACACATATACACCTTTCATGACCCCCACCCCACACCACCATGCTGTAAAGTATTGGTTACCCACTATTCCCCACCTTCCTCACTTAGCCTACTCGCCTATTCTAAAAAAAGGTAAACCCACTTCTTATACCACAGAAAAAAAAAAAAAAAAAAAAAAAAAAAAAAAAAAAAAAAACCAAAAAAAAAAAAAAAAACAAAATCAAAAAAGAAAAACAAAAAAAAAAAGAAAACAGAAGAGAAGAGAAAAATCTGAAGAGGACTAGATCACCATTTTCATGATTGAAGAGCTAAGCAAGTAGTATACCAATAACCCAAAACTAAGTATAATAAACAGATCTAGCAAGGTTGCTAGACTCTAAGCAAGTAGACACTGAGCTCAGGAGCTCCATTGCTATCAGGATTCATCATGTAGAAGGCTTCAGAGTCTCTGGACCCAACAATTCTCTCAAACTTGGCTCTCATGTACATGATTTCACTCTCTGACCCTGCTTCAGCTCCATTGTTATTATTTCCTGGCAGAACACCTGCACCCATTGAAATTGGTTCCACTGCTTTGAGGATGTCCCAGTCCTTTGGCCCACACTCTCTTCTGGTAGCAAAACCACACTTCTTGCCGTTGCAGTAAGTTCTCCACACAGGCTCTTCCAGCAACTTCAAGGACTTCTTCTCTGCTCTTTTCTCCTTGTCACATTCCAGGGCAATTCTGACCAACCCAGATGCCATTTCACGAACTAAACCGCTGATTGGTGTTGCAAGCTCGATGAGGAAGGCTGGCTGGGAAGTGGGGTCCTTCTGAAATGCAAAATGTACATGGCCACGTCTATAGCCAAAGAGTGTGCCTACAACGCGAGAACCAAGGCCAAAGGATGAGTTCAAACGGTTCTTGTTGAAAACAGTGAGGACAGAGCGAATCCTGGAGACTGCCACTGCCTGCAGCTTCTTCCTTGTTACATGTGCTGTGGCTGCTGCAGGTGGTTGAGTCTCAGGAGCAACAAAAACCTTGTCATCCTCTTTTTTCTCCTCCTGGACTAGGGTTGAGAATGATTCTGAAGTGGGAGCTTCACCATCTTCTGTCCCTACCTTGTTTGTCCAGTGAAAGTGCCTCTTGGAGGACATTTCTTGAGAGCTTCTGGCCATGACTGTATTCATCTGAGAAAGAAAAACCAAAAGGGAGTGGCTGCTGCTGCTTAAAGAATAGATGGGAAAGACAGAGAGACAGAGAGAGAATCTAGCTGCTGCTTTTTTATTCCTGGCGATGGAAGTGTGAGGCTTTAAATTTAATTAATTGCTGTTTGTGATTCCAGGCCTCTCCTTTGGTATATAGTGGTGCAAGAGAATCCTGACAAAAGAAACATGGCAGTCCCCACCAGTTGATGTAGGAAATCGAACAGAGATGGGATAATGTGCATTACAAGTGGAAAAAGAAAGGAATCTAAGGAGACATAGTGTTCGTAATTTCACTTTCTTGTAGGGCAGGGAGAGGGGATTGTGCTTGACTAACTCTTTTGACTTGAGGACCCGAAACGGTAGAAAAGGATAAAAAATAAAGCCAAAACAAACAAACCCCAAAGCTATCACTGTTGAATCTAAACGTGCCACTCCCTTCTGAATCCATGTCTTCTAGTGCAACGGTTCACGGTGGTGCTGACATCATCACTCATCAGTTGAGAGTTACTGAATTCTCGTGCTTCATGTTGCCTCCCGACACTACATTACACCTACCTACGAACTGACACCTCCCCATTTGGCCCCACAAAAAGTCCTCCCTAGTCCATCCATCTTATTACTCCTAATTTGTTGAAAACAACTTTCTAATTCCACCCAAAATCATCATCCCAGTTCCTTATTATAGAAAGAGGCATCATGAATAAAAAGGATATAAACCTTCAACTCACATTGTTGAATTCGAGTCGGCCTTTAAATTTGAAACCGGTATCAGCATACCATCTTCTGTGAGAGTTCATGTCAGGGCTAGGCAAGGATATGCCTCCGATAATTATTTCAATATTCATCATATTGAGAACATTCTGTCTTCAATTCTCAATCCCACCATGTGTGAAAACTAATTCACCAACTAAAATCGCAGTATTTTGGCTTAGTTGACCGAATAAAACCAATCATAGAAGAAATATATTTCAGAAGTTGTTTTACTGACTTCCCGTACTGAAGTTGGTTTTAGCATTTAGATATTTGTCAATACATACATGACGTTCAGTTATTTGTGTTATTTGTGTATACATAAACTCGTTTAAATGAATCTAAGATTAGACTTGAATTAAATGGGCATATGAAAGTTAAGTGAACCTTAATTTCTATGGAAACTTTCATGGCCTTTCATATATTAACTAACTATAACAGATTATAATAGATTGTTACAATCTAATATAGCTACTATTGTCAAAATTAAGCCAGGAGCTTCTAGTTTAAGAGATACAACAGGTAAATGGAAATAATTTACATGTAATTCTAAATAAACGAAGGTTTAGACGAACTCCAATAATTACATTAACTTACAAATATTACTAAAAAGAACACAAATGTCGAGCACATTCACGTAGGCCATCAAACTAGTGAATGGGTATTTGTGCAAAATCGAGCTAATCAAGGCATAGGACAGAGTCGGGAGATGCTTGCCTATGCTTTAAGAAAATAAAGGTCCTAAGTTAGCTCTCTAAACTTTGGTCAGCGTCAGGCTGCTTGGGAGTAATGGCTCCTCCATTCATTCTAGCACGGGCCTCTGCAAACATCCTTTGCTGCTCAGCCAATGCTTCTTCCTCTGTCATCTCAGCCCTGTTGCTCCACTTGGCACCTTTCAAAGAGTCTTGCTGGAATGTTTAAAAAATCAATCAGAAAATACTTCTTTGCTCAAGCCAATCTATAAACAATAGTTTATTTCATGATGCAAAATCCACTTTTCTAATCAAATTGATCAATAGTGACCACTATGAGCTTGATACAAAAAATTCCAGGCCATTCATCAACTCAATAGCCAACATGGATCAGTCGTGCATCATGAATCTCAACAACAGAATACTTTCCCACAAGCATTGAATGAACCATATATATATACATAATTCAAGATTCATAAATCATAGGTAATTTAATTTCGCAAGCCAAAAAAGTTTAGTGGGTTCCTCTACAAGTCGCACAGGAGCCCAGATTAGGGCAAAACCACATAACAGATGATGCTCCCGAAGACCACACTATAAAGAGAATATAGGAGCAGGGGAGTAAACCCAAGGTATCAGGCCCATTATGATCTCTCAAACATTTAGATGGGTCACACTACCAGGCAATCAGCATGAGATAACAAGAGAACCATGATCAACTAGGTCTTCTTTAGAGGATCAAAAAGGGAGGCCAGCAGAGACCTGCGGATTCTCCCCTATGACAGACGACATTCAGACAGACTGGCAACTCCACTAGTGTTGTACGAGGATCATCAAATAAAAGCTAAGAAATGGTTTATAATATTGTTCACCCATAAACAATTGTGGAAAGATAGAAGACAAACAATTCTAATGTCAAATGCTAATATATCATGCACATGAGCCATTAAACATTAAACAATCACCATTGTCTCCAGCTTGTGTTGTTCATATGCTGCATAAACTTCCTCGATGTAGTCACCAAATCCAAGAACCTGTCAAAAACATGTGGAAATCAATAACCAACCCAGTCACTTAAAAGCGTACAAATTACTTGTATTGATAATATCTTTTTCAAGAATATTTAATGTAGTAACGACAGTGGAAATGATATAATACGTACTATGTTTGGAACACTTGGCCATTGAAAAGAAATCATTCGAAACAAAAATTTTATTTACAAGATTCTAAACGCAATCTTATACGACAAAGATAAAAGACTAAATATATATTTATAACAACGATACATATTGTTCCAATCAATTATCAGCAATGTTTACATAAAAACAATGCAATCAACAATTTTTACTACTAAATAAGAGTATCCATGAGTTGACACATTTCAATATCTGGAAAGCACGAAGCACATGACAACATTTAGGATGGACAAGAAAAATAACAAGCAACAAAAGAGAGGCTAAAGAGAAAGCACTGGGAGATATTCATTCTGTGATTTGAAAAGCAGTTGTCCAGTCTCACTGCGGATGGGATTGGAGGTGAATTCCTAGGGGTTTCATTTTAACTATCATATAAAAATACAAGAATAAAAAAGATGGCATTGTTATTACTAACTTTTTTTATCAAAAACATTCCAAAATACCAAGAATATTTATCCAATGCCATTACCAACCAATCGTATCACCACCCAAGAGAAAATTTTTGTTGTGCTACATTGTAAACTTACGTAGCAAATAAAAGAAATTGCATAATCCTGTTCGGCCTGTCTGCCTATAACTATCCACAATTCCATATACAATGAAAATCAATTATACTGCCCATATTCTGATTATCGTCAGACAGTACGACCAAGGAATCAACTCATCAGACTAATGTTACCTGCTACATTTGAGTATCATATCAAACTACAATACATCCCACACAGAAACGCACATGTTCAATTGTTCATGGAAAAAACAAATGAACGATGATAAAATACAGAATGCAGCACAGCAACAAGATATCAAATACACAACCAAATACAAATTGGAAAGCATTCGCATGAAAACTTTAGTAAGACAACAGTTCAATCAGTAGAAAAATACCCCTAATGCCTTCAACACGTGCTCCGGTGCAATCGTCCTTCTTTCCTCTTTGTTACAGACTTCATTGGACTCAGATGAGACAAGGTTTATAAACTCTATAATGATACAGATCAACATACAAAATCACATTCAGTAAGGAGCAAAATTTGGGCAAAAGATTAGAAACCCCAAACAGAATTAAATCCAACACAACACGTATTGCTGCCCATACATATCCCTAGTGATACACAAGCAAACACCGTAAAAAGCACAAGTCTAGACATAAAAACAAAAAAACTTAAGAAATGCATTTACCATCAAACATAAAATCCATCTTTCCATTTCACATTATTTACATGGCAAACAACACGGTCGAGTAAAGTCTTTCCTCCTTTTGCCACTTTTTAGCCAAGACCAGTGTGTCATTAAGAAATCGTTTTTTTTTAAAAAAAAGACACCATTTAACCCTAATCTACCAAAAATAAATCAAAGTTGACACAAACAACATAACAGTGTACCAAACAGACACCATTCAGCACAGAAAATAAAAATACACAAGAGACCACTAAACCTAAAAAAAAGGCGAAACACAAAAAATGTTCAAAAACAAACACTGGAACTATCAAAATTTCACTCAACAACAAATTAAACGAAACTCGAAAAGTGTTTTCGTTTTCCAAGCCTCACCGACACAACATTCGATCAACAAATCCTGTGCATCTCTGGCAACACGCACGTCCGGGGGCAACATCTCCTTGATAATTTTCGTCATTGTTGCTGCGAGAAAGATGATCTTTCAAACACTATATAAAAAAACTTCTCTAAATTAAGAAAAAAAAATATTCCTTTACAATTAAGCATTCAAAATCACAAATCTGAGAAGAAAAAAAAAAGACCTAGCGAGATACCTTTAGGAAGCGAAGCGTCTTCCTTGGCTTTTCCAACTATGTCCATAGGCTCCATCCTGAGATCGAAAACGAGTGAACAAAAGGACAAAAAGAGAGAGAGAAAAAGCAGATCTGAAGAAAATAGAAGCGAAGAAAGAAGAACGCACCGAATGAACAGAGGTCGATGAGTCAGCTGATAGAAGAAGGGAAGAAGGTGGACATGGCTGAGGCTGAGGCTGAGAGTCCCATATTTATGAAAACAAGGTGTGGTGTGGTGTGGTGATGGTGCTGCTTTTCAATGCGATGGATAAGAACAAGAGAGAGAGAGAAACAGCAAGTTCTTCCGTCATGCCCTCCCTTGCGTTAGGGCAACCCAAAAGCACGTTGACGTCAACCTCCCCCACGCGCTCCCCCAGCGCGTCCCCCACTGCTTGCGGGACCCCACAACAAACTTTCTGTTGTCACGTAACCAATATCTTACTTCCTCCCCACGTCATTCTTTTGTTTCCATCTCCTCAATAATTCATTTTTTCTCTCTTCCTTAATTATAAAATTCTAAAATCTTTTTCTTTCTCCCTACTCCTTTCAAATTATTTTAGAATTACATCCTCATTTAATTTTTATTTTAAAACTAATTTATTTTTTCTAATTTATATCTTTTAATCTTTATCTATTATATTATTTTTTTTTACTCTCTATAGCTTAAACTCATAACAACTAAAAAATGTAGCATATATATATATATATATAATAACTAAATGAATAATTTAACCAATATTTTAATTTTGGTTTTTAAAGTGATCTTAATCTTCGGTTTTATAATGACAGTATTGAAGATCGAACATAAAATTTATATATTGTCAAAACTTTTTCATTATATTCATATAGTTATGAAATATACTTCAAAGATTATAAATAAAATATTTTTAAATTAAATAAGTAAAAATAGGTTCAGTTTTGTTTGAAAAAATCTAACGGAATTTGATTTTTTTTATAAAAAATAACTATTTAAAAAAAATATATCATTGCTGAATTTCGTTGTCGGAGTTAGGTCATGTTCATTATTACTACGTTAGTTCTTCCTGAATACTTCTTTGAAATTTTTTTTGATATATAAAGCACCGATATTAGTTGTTTTACATAAATTATATGTTTTATACGGCCATCATGTAACACCCCATTTAATTAAGCACGTGAAAATTAAAGGAATGTTACGGGAAAGATAATATAAAAGCGGGATATGGGAGTTTTAAACTCAACTCCATACATCCCATGGCACACCACGATGCCCAAAAGAAATTAGAGGAAAAGTTTACCAAAGTACATAAATCTAAGGACGAACAGATACATGAGTCGCAACCCTAAATAAACTCATATGGAAATATAAACTGGTCCACGTGGTCTAGGCAGCGGAATCTCCACCCCCCTTTATCTACGGGTGTTCCTCGCATCTGCTCACACCAACAAGTTGATGATCATTGCAAAAGAGAGTACCACACAGAAGATCACGCAACAAAGAAAGTAGGGTAAGCTAGAGCCCAAAATCATTACATCAATGGAGTCAGTTATATAATCACAGTCCATCATACATACATCACACCAGCATGTTACGACCTTCCAAACAATACACTACGACTCGACTCGACTCATTCGGATAGGTATAACTTGGTCGGATTTAGCGGACACTTGCACTTGTGGTGGATACCTCTGCTCATCCCCGAGCTATGTGTTACAAGTGTTATAATGGATCAATATTCCCTCACCACAAGGTTAGCCCTTACTGAATTTTGGGCCTCCTGCTACTCTCACCACAGGAGTCAGTCCGTTCTAAGTGAGACTAACTGACCCCTTAGAGTGTCAAGATGCGACCTTACCTTGAATCCTTACCTAGTCATACAGATGGGGCACCACCATGGACACACACTACCAGGGGCCATGGGATTACGTCCCGACCACTGAAGCGCAACCCCGGAGGTTTCACCTAGAGGCCCCAAGGAATTACACGCTGACACAGACCAACATTCATAGATCAGCGAACAGATTCATCATGCATACACACAATTATATACATACACTTTCTCATGATTCATCACTTTCGTATCCTCAACCAAGCCATACAACTCTTTATTCTTGAATCCAGAAAATGGAACTCCATCTCATATCATTACTGTGCCACATTAATAACAACCCTTTCATGTCTCATGTTGAATTCATACCAACCCATCATTTTAATTTCATGAACCATCTCATACAATTCTCATGTTAAAATTGTACCAACCCATTACTCGCAAATCATGATTTACCTCACACATGCATACTCATTTATCTCATACTCTCATCATAATACTTAAAGTCAAGCCATACATTCACCAACAAAGTCAAGAAAATAATCACACAGCGCCCTGCCTCGCCCAGCACCTCGCTCAGGCTGCAGGATCTCGCTTAAGCGAGACATGCTCGCTCAGGCGAGTCCCCTTCGCCTAGGCGAGGGCTTGAAAAGGAATCAGGAAAACCACGCGGGATCTCGCTTAGGCGAGACCCCTCTCGCCTGGGCGAGATACTCGCTCGCTCAAAATTCATGAGCGGGCCGCCTGGGCGACGACTCGCGTAATAGGGTTTGGGCGAGTCCCTGTTCATCTCGCCTAGGCGAGATTGACCCGCTTGGGCGAGATTCACAGGTCTCGCCACTGTTTCCTGCAACAGATCCACACTCCAGTCCAAACAACATACTCATACAATAGTTTCAAGCGTTCAGAACCAAAATAGCAACACACCAACCACACAAACTCGAAATAACAGTTAAACAACAAAGGAAACGGAACATGGGAGTAAGGTCTTAGCTTCCCTACCTGGAAACAGGGTTAACCGAAGCCTTGACGGCACGACAACGAGTACTGCAGCTCTAAGAGTGAACTAACGAGCTGAAAAACAGGAGGTAAAGGAACAAGGGCGCATTATTACTAAACTTTAACTGTGGAAAAAGCGGAGGGAGATCGATGGAAGCCATTAAATCTGGAAAAGAACACTTACGTGGAGTAGGAACGGCTTGAGCGAACTTGGAACGGTGAGGAGGCAAAACCCTAGCAGAAGTGCGGCTGCGGCTCTTAGGATCAGTAACAGTTTCTGAAAATGGTGAGAAATGTTGTCTTCTCCCGGCAATCTATAAGGATGCGGTTGGCAGAGAGCCAGTCCATCCCTAAGATCACTTCTAAGTCTTGCAGAGGCAGGCAGATTAGATTTACCTTGTACATGCGTCCCTCTACCTCCACTGAATACCTAGCACACAAAGACGACGTCGTGACCAATCTCGACGCCGGAGTAGACACCGCAAGCTCGCATTGTAGCTCGCATACTGGTAAACCCAGATGTTTCACACAACTATCTGACACAAAGGAATGTGTCGCTCCAGAATCATACAATACACAGCAAGACACATAGAGATGGCAAATAAACCCGTCCCCGTGGGTATTGCCCGAACCCGTCCCCGTTTTGACGGGGAATCCCCGCATTGACTGGGTATGAGTATGGGGAATCCCCGACTTTTTCAGTTGGGTATGGGGGTGTACATATACCCGCCATAATACATGTCCCCGCCAT
>Ga0214543_1006293_pt1 | contig 21218 bp, 7 predicted proteins | sample CNSS2metaG_FD_160094 | JGI IMG/M metagenome (GOLD analysis project Ga0214543, IMG submission 160094) | Root nodule microbial communities from cowpea collected in UCLA plant growth center, Los Angeles, California, USA - CNSS2 | ecosystem: Host-associated > Plants > Roots > Nodule | place: USA...
AATCCTTATGTTCGACCGTCTGACCGATGGTCCTTTAATGATGCTACATGGTTGTTCGCTTACCCGTGAGACCGATGGTCCCCTGGGGGTCAGTAATGGCCGATTGACCGATTGAACATACTGTACAGTCTTAATTTGAAAAATTAATTAAAAGAATTAATTTCAAATTAGAGAATTAAATATCTCTTCAACGAAGAAGCTGTGAATTTAAAATCAAAACGGTTTTAACATTAAACTAATAATGATTTTATTATTCTTTGTAAAACAATAAACTAAATACTTTTGTTAGTTCTCAAATAGTGAAATGTTACTTATATATATATTATAATAAATTCGTAAAATCCACTTTTATTTGACAATTAAAGTCATTCTTATATATAAAATATAAGAGATAAAATATATATATATATATATATATATATATATATATATTGATTTAAAAAAATCAATGAAATAATTATATAATTAAAAAGCTACTCATATTTTAAGAACATAATAACTTTTTAAATTAATATTTATTTTTTGTCTAATATAGTTATACTTTAATATACAATTAAAAATTCTTTTAATGTATATTTTTTAACAATATTGGATTTACTTAAATTAATTACATAACATCAATTTGAAACTAGCCAACTCTAATTCTATCTTAAAGAAAGACAAAATAAGGATAATTTAAAAAAAAAAATTTACGTTTTTTTATTCTTTTCTTCTATATACCTAACTAAAGAAATAAAACCTTTATTTCTTATGAAGAAAAATACTTTTATTCTTATCATTATAGTGAAACATTTATTCACTTTCCTTTGAAACACAGTCTCATTGCGTATATGTTGAATTGTGTTAGAGAGTACTAGTAGGAGAGGTATCGAAAATGTGCAAACAATACCTTAACACAAAAATGAAGTTTGCAAAGCAAAAGAGCCATTGTTGATGCCAAAAAGGGAAGCCATTGTGAAACATTAATTTATGAGAGAAATTGATGATCTACCAAATGTTGGTGCAACAGAAAGAAAAGTACAAAGCCCCTACACTATTATTATATATCAATAGGTTCGTAGACTGTTGTTGGAATGTGTTTTTAATCAAGTATAAACCTAATGAATGATAACAATAAGAATTAGTTATCCAATTAGGAATTGTCTAAGAAAATAAGGTATAGGACACGAGTCATCATTTTGCAAAGTTTAGGTCAACTATTTGAAACGATATGACGGATAAAAAAAAGCTCAATGTACAAGAAGAAGGGAACAAAATCTTTGCCCATCTATTCCCACTTGCATTAGGAAAATGAGTTACACCAAGAACATGCACACTCAATCAGGTGCGTGTCCACACCTCATTCATCTTATTGACTTTAAACGTAATTTTTTCTTTGATTTTTAAAAATATTGAAGAATTTAGTTGATGTACAACTTTATGATGTTATATTACTTACTTGGGAACTAAATATAATTTTGTTCTTTGTATTGAGTTTTTTAACTTTTCAACAGTAGTTACAATATAATTAAATTACCTTTTTTCAAATTATATTATGTAATTTTTACACAGACATGTTAACAAAATGTTAATTAGGTTAAGCTGAAAATAAAAGTTGTATGTATGATTTATTGATAGAAACTTCAAATCTAATTATATCAACCATTGATGATAAAAGAAAACGTTTCAACACTTCACGCTAAATTTTAATTTTTATTCAATCCCGCACTTTTTTTCGATGTTGATTACATTACTTAAAAGTTTATACAGACTACTTTTAAAATATTATCAAAAACGTCGTACAGTTTTACAATGATAAATTATTATATTTATAATTATTCTTTTCTTCTTCTTCTTCTTTTCCCAAAGAATTTCTGTTTTCAAGTGCAACTAAGATTCGCAGGAGAACACGTGGATAGATTGTTAATTTTGATCTTAAACAAATATATTACTTACCTAAAAAATTTAACTAGTACCTTCTTTGAAACGTAAATGTTCTTACCATGTTTAAGAGTATTATGTTGTTTTGAAATTGAGGCTTAAAGGCAATTTAAATACTTCTTTCTTTTTTTATTTTTTGAGTTGTTGTTCAAGGACAAAATCATAACGGAGTCTACACTCCAAAGCGAACAATGTCTCAAATGTACGGTGATTGACAACGATTTTATCATCAGACTTGGGATCAGAAAATTGGCGTCATTCCCCTTAAACCTCAATGATTTTATCATTAGACATATAATTTGTTTTGGAAAAACACATTAGCATGTTATTACTTAAATGGTTAAATTATGCATTTGGTCTCCATTTTCATCAAAAAATATTGATTTGGTCCCTTTATTTTTATTTATCTCAATTTGGTCCTTATTTTGGAAAATTTAATGTAATCAAGTCATTTTTGTTAGTATTGTACTAACATGGTTAAAGAGTTGTCACATGTCAGTTCCTGATTTTTTATTTATTTATTTTTTTAAAATTTTAAAAAATTAAAAAAAAAATTGTCAGGTGTCAAGCTGATGTCATGCCACGTGGTAGTGACAATGTGATGTATCAGTCATAGTGCCATGGATCACTGTTACGCTGGTGTCATTTCCTCATTCTCAATTTAGTCCTTGTAATTTTATTTTTGTCTGAATTTAGTCCCAATTTTTGTAACAATTGACCAATTTTGTCTCTCAAAATTGAAACAAAATTTAATTTTTATATAAATGGTATAAAAATATTCTTATTAAAATTGATATTCCTATTAAATATTTTTAACAAGATTAAGTTTATTTAGATTTATATTTTACGTTGAATTTATTTAAGAAAATTAAGTTGTTAATAGAAAATAATGCTAATAGAAAAAAAATTCAAATAATTGTATTGGTATTTTATTACATCATACTTTAATATTATTTTTTATTTGAATTTATATTTCAAATAATTATATATTTTTAAAATGTGTAAAGTTCAATACATGTATCGAAGATGGACTAATTCCAATTTTCACTAAAAGTTAAGGGGCGAAAAACATATTTAACTCATTTTTATATAAATGTTTGGTTTTGTAAAATAACAATTATATAAATTCAAATATAAATTTTAAAATAGTTTTAAACAATTTATATAACAATTTAAAACAAAAAAAATTAAAATTTGAAAATGATTTAAATAAAGTTGAATGTGAAATAGAATTTTAAATAAACTTAGTTTTGTTAAAATATATAATAAAAATATCAATAAAAATATTTGTACAACATTTATATCCAAAATAAATTTTTGTTTCAATTTGGAAGGGGACGAAATTGCTCAATTTTTACAAAAATTAGAACTTAACTAAGACAAAATAAAAATACAAAGAATGAGGAAATGACACTTGGCGTAACAGTAACACATGGCACTGCCACTACCACATCATAGTGTCATTGTCATGTGGTACGACGTCAGTTTGACACGTGACAATTTTTTAATTTTTTTTAAAAAAAAAAAATTTAGTGACACGTGACACCTTTTAACGTTGTTACTACATTACTAACAAATTGAGATAAATAAAAATAAAAGGACCAAATCGACATTTTTCTATGAAAATAGAGACCAAAGACAAAATTTAACCAACTTAAAGTAAGATTTTAACTTTTTTTTAAATGAAAATATTTTATATTACTTTTAAAAAAAGAAGATACCAACATTTAATATTTAAAGAACTAGTTTAGTCAAAGATTTAAATACTAGTTAATTTTACTTGATACTCAAAATGTAAGTTAGATTAGGTGAGAAACTTTTAGTTTGGTTTAGCCATTTCCATCTTTGTACACTAAATTTTTTTGTAGAGTAAACTCTTTCAACGTATGTGGGCTATGTTGAGCGAATTCTTTTCTATTGAATGTCTTTTATTCAATCGTGCTTTCAAGAGTGAATTTGTTCAATGCACAAGGTTTTCATTCAACGAATTTAAAGAGGTCATAATTCACTTTTTGGCAATCCCCTTCGTGGTTTGAGATTCGTCCAACTGATTGACCCTTGTTAGTTGAGTTTAAATGTTAATTTGTCTTCTTTAGGTTATTTTAGCATAGAATATTTGAGAATTGAGAGAGAAAAGGTTCTCTTACACCTTAAGGCACAAGCAATCAATCATTGCTCTTTCTTCTTCTTTTTATTTCTCCATCAATTCTTTCCCTTGTTCTCTTCAAGTTCTCCCATAAGTTTTCTCCTTAGGTCAACGGTTCTCGTATTTCCATCATTTTCATCCTTTTAGTATATGTTATGACATAGGATAAATATATGGTTACCGGTTATTCATGAGCCATTATTTTTTTCTACTTTCTTATTTTTTTCATTGATCTTAATTGTTGATTCGTGCTTAATTTTTCCTTTATTAGTACATTTTCATTGATTAGGCTTTATTGGACTAGTAATTTGGATTTTAATTAATTTGAATTTAATTGGTTTAATTTATTTATTTATTATTTTTAAGTTTTGTTGTGAAACAATTTTAGGCCACGTTATTTGTTCCATGTCAGTGATAACTTGAATTCTTTTTCCATATCAGCTCTAGGCAATGCATTCTCGTCTTTTTCTTTTGTGTTATATTAGTAGGCTAGATTTTGGCTCAAACCCATGGTCAACTAGGGTTTTAGAAAGGAGTCTGATGTGACCATGTCCTTTCTTTCCTCTTCTTACTTTAATTTTTGTTTTTGGTTTTGGAACAACACCCAACGTTAGGGTTTTATGTTTTCTTTGCACTCAGTTCACATGTTTTGAGCTCTGGTTCACAATTCTCTTTCCTTCTTTCAATTTTCATGATGCACTTTTGTTTTCTATTGAGCTGTAAGAATTTCATGGTTGGCTAAACTCTTTTTCATTTCCTGAGAAGAATGCAAGCTTTGAGGTTTTGGTCAAGAATGTTCTTTGTTGTTCTTGTTTTCTCTTCATCAATTAATCTTTGTGCTTAATGTATGATTTTCGTCTGAGCATGCTTAATATCTAGTTGATATACCTGTTTTACTCAATCTTTGTTCATGCTAAATGGGTATGAGTTGTTGTTTGTTGGGATTAAATGATGCATATTTTGCTTAATCGTCTGATAAATCTCGTTTAATCTTCACTTAGTTGGTTAAATTCGAGTGCAATGAGTTATGAAACCCTAACCCATGGAATGATTTTGGAAAGCCATATGTGGTCTTTTGAACCTTTTTTATGATACATTTTTAGAATAACCATTTTCCTTATATACAGTTTTTTCATGTATAGATATTTGAGCATAATATTATATCTTATGAAATGCTTTAGGATAATTGTTGAAAGTTATTTTTATCTTAAATTTTAGAATATAACTCCCATTGTGATAAGGTTTTAAAGTATGCTTGAAGAAACTATATATTATAAGTATTGAAATGGATAGTTTATCCAAGAACGAGGGTATTGAATTGACTTTATAAAACTTTGTTTACTTTTTTGAAAACTTAAAACCCTTTTTTGTTGAATCAAACTGACCATGAAATTAGAATGCAAATATTGCAAAACTGTACACTTTCGACTAATTAAAACCAAAAATAGTAGATTAATTTGTTCATGAAATATGATTCAACAAATTGAAATATAAAAACAATCAGGTGATATTCTGGGAGATTATGCAAAAACACGAAATGCACAAAACTCACTCAAAAAACATGCTTTCTCAACCAACATATGTTCCAATCAATATATCCAACTTAGTTATATTACCAGATAACGTAAAAACATATGCACACCTTACAAAGATTGATCTAATTGGTTTTCTTGAGATTTAGATGATGAACAAGATAAGCGAAAGAAGATCACACATGAATTTATCCTGGTTCACTCAATAACTAAGTTACATCCAGTTTATCAAGAGCCCCCTAAGCCTGATCATGCACTATATGAAAAGTTTTACACAATCCCTCAAATATTACACTCTTGAATAAAGCAAAGATCCAAGATTCTTGAATCCCACAAGAATCTTATCCCAAACACTATAAGAATCTCACTTATAGACCTGGAATCACACCATGAACAATACAAAAGCACAAGAACAACCAAACATGATGGAGGCTCTCCCTAGGCAGCTAAACACGGGTTCTTCAAGCTTCAAACAAGAAAAAATGCTTCCAAGATCAACCAAGATCTTCAATCACGAGCTGCACACTAAGTAATCCAAAGAGAGAAAGAGTTTTCCAAATTCGTATTATTGTTTTTCTAGCTCAGAAATCTCAAGCCATTTCTCATCTCTTTGAAAACTAGCTTATTTAGCTTGGTCATGAGTGAATTCAACATGTTGATTTGTCTGTACAATATGTTGATTTCACTTGACTTAAGTGAAATCAGTTGACTAAATAACAATTCAACTGAATGAATACATTCATACCAAAACTATATGCAACAAGCCTTTTAACATATTAAAAAAAGTACACCCAAGACAAAACGACATCTAACCTATGTCATATGGTCTACGAATACAATACAAACAACAAGCTCCATGATCTTCAAGTCAATTCCAAATTTAGCATATCCCTAGCTTGATCATTAATGCATCTTCATCAACTTCATTTGATATCATGCATTTGCTTCACCAAATCCATGCACAAAGGTCACTTGTGAGTGAAGAGAAAAGGAAGAGTGAGTGAAGAAGGTGAAGAAGGAAGAGTAGATGTGGTATTGGAAGAAGAAAAATGGAAAGATAAAATAAAGGCGAAGAAGGAGGGATGAGGAAGAAGCTGAACCAGATTGCAACATTTATCGACAAATTTTACTGACAAATTTTATAGAAAAGGAATTTCGCCGGTAAAATTTACCAACGAGAATTTTACCGATAGATTTTTTACTGTCGGTAGTTCATCGGTAATTTTGATTTACCGACAAATATTAAATGTAAGATCCAGGAAAAATAATTATTATTTCAAAATGGTAATTCGACATGAAGAGTAGTAATTAAATTAATAGTTAATGATATAGATAGAGATGAAAGGTAGCATAGTTGGTTAAAGCCTTAGCTATGGATTGATGGTCATGGGTTTTATTCTTAAAGTGTGCATTTGGAGTGTTTATATTTTAAATATTGTTTTTATAATTTATGTGTGCCTTTGGTGTGACTTATAATTTCATAATTATTTATAATTTATTTGATAAGTTTTATGGTGAGGGTATTAAACTAATGTTTTTTATGCGTTTGGTTAATAAGAAAAATGGGATAATTGATATGGTTTGGCTAGTGCAAAAGGCATGGATATTGTTTCTTTTTTTGACATTTTTGTGGTGCTCTTAGGAATACGAAAAGTTGAAGACATATTCATTATATCTAGTCATATGCATAGGAAATAATAGCTCATAAGGTGAATTAAGTGCAAAAATATATATTAAGAATTTAATTTTTAACTATTTCATGAGCAAAAAATTGAAAGGGTGGTCAAAATAATTTCTATTTTAGTGAAGCCATTATTTGGATTATTTTATTAATTTAAAATGGACTATTAGAATGAGGTTAAATCAAAAAATTATTTTTTTAGAGGAGATAGGTATCAATCTTATATTTTGTGGGAAAACATAATGATTTCTACTAAGTTAAATTTTGGGTTGTGAGGAGTGGTAAGGCAACGTAGTTTTGAGATAGAGAAATGAGAATTTTAGTTAGGTTTTGGAGGCAGAGGAGAGAAAAATGAAAGTCTCTTTGAAGCAGTAGGATTTTCAGTTGGCAAGAAGAGAACTCGTGTTTCAAAAATTCCAAGTAAGAGGAGTTGGTGGAGCTCCAAAGGTGCGTGAAGAACTCCATGGTGCAGCGAAAATGGGATGAATGAGTTGACAAGTTTTGAAGGCACTTGCAAACTATGGTAGGTAAAGGAGGTGATAGGATTTCCTTACTAATGCTAGCCTAATGAAGGTGGCTAGAGGTAGAGAGAGGAAATCTCTAGAAAGAGTGACTCTCAAAAGCAATAGAGGGAGGAGTGATCTCAACTCAATTAGCATCTATTGCATAAAATTTCAAGAGTGATTACAATAGCCTAAAATTTAGGCTTTTATATGAAAGCAAATACACATAAGCACTCTTAGTCCTTGGATGAGAATGGCCTTCAATCTTGGCCGTGGAAGATGGCTTGGAGAAGGAGCAAGGCTCATGGTCATTAGATCATGCCTTGGAAAAGGAGGAAGCATTCCTAGCCCTTGGATGCATTCGATCCATGGGGTGTAGGAAGCAATGTTCACTTCCACTTAGTCCACATCGGACCTTTGGTAGCTCATGGCCAAATCTCCTATTAGGCTTAGTCAAGCCCAATTTTAGCAATTCAACTACACATTGTTTGACTTATTATTCTAGAAAGCAAGGCCTAAACAATGGACCAATCTTATTGCTATTCTACTACTCTTTGATACACCTCTTCAAATCTTCACATCTTCTTTGGCCCATGTGAAGAGTGTGAGAAACCCATGTGGATTTGGGCCATCTTGGATGAAGCGCAATTGGATATTTTTAAGCATGCCCCTTGTTATTGGGCCTCTTGATGGGCTTGGACTTGAAGGTGTACCTTGGCTTGATGTTGGGCTTGTTGGGGTCATATCATCCCCTCCCCCTTGAAGAGGATTTGTCCTCAAATCTTGATGTTTATCATCCATTGATCCTACAAAAGGAATTAAATCAGAATATATTGAAAGTGGAATGAACACCATACTCATAAGAAAGATCTAATTGAAAAGCAAGAGTATATCTACAGTAAAGGACAAAAGAAGAAGGTCTTGTTGTATTGTTGAAAGTTATTTGAAAATAAGCAAGACCTACTTCACTAAAATAATTTGGTGTACTTTGAGTTATCTCAAACCTAGTAGGCAACATTAAATCAAAGTATGATTTTGCAAAATCTTTTGAGGGGTTTAAAACAATAGGAAGGGAAATTGGTTTGAAAAACTCAGTAAAAGTAAAGATTGAGTTGAAAAAATGAGAATGATTGATGATATGAGAGGAGTTAAAAGATTTGAGCACTCCTTTCAAAATTCATGATTTAATGAGAATTGTGGGGGTGGGGGGTGCCTTTAGTAGCACTCCTTTCTTGAGTAGGATTTCTTCTTGCTCTTTCTCTTTCTTCTCAAGCTCTATTTTTTCTCTCTTTTCTCTCAACACCCTGTCATATTTCTTCCTTTCCTCTTCCTCTCTATCTCTTCTTTCCTTTTCCTCTTTCTCTCTATCTCTTCTTTCCTTCTCCTCTTTCTCTTTTTGGTATCTTTCCCTATTGATTTTCATTTGTACTTGATCCGTAGCCACTTGAGTTGGGGTAAGAGGATGAAAGATAAATTTCTTTTTCTTTTAATAGAAGGTGATTTTGTTAGAAAGACCATTATGGATAACTTGTCTTTCAAAATGCCATGGTCTTCCTAATAAAATATGACAATTATTCATGGGAACAATATCACATAAAACTTCATCATTATAGTTCCCTATGGAAAATTGTATCTTCACTTGATTTTTAATTATGAAATCCTTATCTTCATTTAGGCAATGAAGTTTGTAAGGTTTAGGATGGGGTAACATAGCTAATTTCAACTTTTCAACCACTCTAGTACTACAACAATTAGAACAAGATTCACTATCCATCATGAGAAAACATGTACTTCCCAAAATGCCACATCTTGTACAAAAGATGTTCTCTTTTGATAGATCAAGGTCATCTTTTTGTGAGAGAAGCCCACTATGGTGAGGAACTCTCTTTCTTCGTGGAGATTTGGTGCTCATGGTGATCTTGACAAGTTAAGAACTTGGACAAAGAGTGGAGCAAGAAAAACTTTCACAATTTCACCTCCAGGTAAGCAAGGTAAGTCACTTGGACTACTTAAGTACCAAAACATCACTTACTTAAATGCTCACTCAATTACAGAAGCAATAAATGGAGAAGATCACTTGAGACTAGATCACCAACACACACAAACAAGCACAAAGCAAAATAAGAAAAAAAAAATTTACACTAAAATGGACCCCTAATTAGCAAAAATATGAGAGACCTTGGTCTCACAACTTAAGCCTCTAGAACGTATTGCAAGAAAACATGAATATAAGCTATGCAGCTTAATATAAGGTGAGAAAACACTTAGAACTTTCAACACACTTATAACTAAAAGTGAATTACTAATGGAGGATAAATGTTCTACATAGGAGATGGGATTGAACACCTTGTGGTTCCCCAAGACACCTAAGTAGGCCAAAATTACAAGTGCAAAGAGAATTAAAATTGGTACACAAAAATTAGGCAAAGAGGAGCAACCCAAGAGCACCAAACTTTTAGTGAACTTTGGATAGAAAATGAGACATAAAGGATGTTCCAAATTGACCAAAATAAGTGACCAAATTGTAGAAAAACTAGTAAACTAAAGAGATGCAACAATTACAAGCCACAACAGCCAACAAAAATTATTTAAATTGGTGTTTGAAGGTAGTCCTGAGGCCAACTTAAACCCCACAATTCTGGACAACAAATTGATGCACTCCCGAGAGCACTTTGGTGCCAAATGAAGCCTTAGTTGATGGCTTTGAAGTATACACCAATTGGAGGAATATTTGGACCCCTTGTGGACGCAAAATGCAACACCAAACAGCAACAAAACTTGGCCAAAATAATGAACAAAAACAACAAACAAACTATTCCAAAAGCAATGGTTAACTCTCATTCATACATGAAATTGAAGGCTCTAAACTTTCCAAAAATTGGTGAAGGTGAGAGGAAGAAAAGCAAGCACACTCTCTAGAGCTTTACTTTTCAACCACCACCTAAAATTCTACCGTAGACTAGCAACCAATTCAGAAAAATCACTTAATTCACAACCATGAGCATTGAAGCCAACATTACTTGCCAATTGAAATGTGTAACACAAGAAAAGCTAATTTAGAAAGCTAAACCACATTGAATATGATTTGACAAGACTAAATTTAATAGCCAAAAAGGGCAATCAAGAAATTAAGGCTTGAAAGAAAGGAAAGCACACCAAAAGGAATCCTAGAATGGAACTAGAATGGATTAAAAAAAACTGAAAACAAAAACTGTAGTGCTTATAAAATGCCTATGGTATTCATTGCATGTGTGCCAATGTGAGGGAACTAAGCCACTCCAAATGAAAGCAATTGATAGCAATATGGAATACACACATAGACAAGCAAATGTATGGAGCAAGAGCACTGAAATACTGAAGCAAAACACACCAAAAACGCACTAAACAGTGATTTTTTCTAAAAACACAGCACCAAAAAACGCTAACAGATGCCTTAACTTTGAAGATTTATCATATTTTTTGTACTGGACATATTTGAATGATTCTTTTTTCTAATTTTTTGTCCAGGTGTTAAGAAAATTAGGCAAAAATTAGAAAGTGATTCGGTGCTATGAAACGTTCCAGTTAAATCAAACAAGAAAAGTGTGTGTTAGGACACAAGTGAAAACAGCAGCAGATTTGCACTGAAAAACGCAGAAAGTTGCTTCTACTTCGAAAATTTGGCTAAAATTCAATTCTCAACATAATTAAATGATTCTTATTGGAGAATTTTCGTCTATGACTAGCTTTTCGAAGCAACAATCAAATTAAAATTTGGTGCACTGAGTCAAATAGAAGGTGTGCATTGGAAAAAAATTGAAAACTGGAGCAGAATGCTAAACTAAAATTTGAAGATGTTCAATGAAAACTCAAGGTGATTGAAGCATGATTATGATCTAGAATTAGGCATAGATGAAGGATGAACATCTCAACACACTAAGGGACTAAAACCAACAGTGAAAATGGTTTAAAACTGGCAAGAACACTGTCTACACATCCACACACATAGACCACGCCTCATTGCACTTATGTGTGATGGTGGCTCGGTTTCATGTACCACAAACAACAATATGATAAAATTAAATGGTGGAAAAGAAAGTAAACATGTAAACAAATGAAGAACAAGACATATAACACAACTTAAATGGTAGAAATTGAAAAACAAAGAAAATACACCAATTAAAATGATAAGAAACACCATAGAAGCAATAAAATGGTGCTGAAATTTAAGGGAAAGCTAGTAAATGATATGAACCATAACAAAAATCTAAAAATATAACGTAGAACACTCTTCTAGTCTCATAGTTGCATGGAATCAATGGAGAAACACAATAGAAACACAATGGAATGGCAAATGAACGGCAAAAGTGAAAGAAAAAAATAGAAGAAGAAGATGATGAGATAACAACACAGAAAAGTGAAGGAAACACAAGACTCGGAAAGAACCTTACAAAACCGTGAGAAACCATGGTTTGATGGCTCTTGATAACATTATGGTGGAGCTCCAAAGGTGCGTGAAGAAGTCCATGGTGTAGCGGAAATGGGATCAATGAGTGGAGGCAAGTTTTGAAGGCACTTGCAAGCTATGGTAGGTGAAGGAGGTGATAGGATTTCCTAACCAATTCTAGCCTAAGGAAGGTGTCTAGAGGTAGAGAGAGGAAATCTCCAAAAAGAGTGACTCTTAAAGGCAATAGAGGGAGGAGTGATCTCAACTTAATTAGCATCTATTGCATAAAATTTCAAGAGTGATTACAATAACCTAAAATTTAGGCTTTTATATGAAAGCAAATACACATAAGCACTCTTAGCCCTTGGATGAGAATGGCCTTCAATCTTGGTCGTGGAAGATGGCTTGGAGAAGGAGAAAGGCTCATGGCCATTGGATGATGCCTTGGAAAAGGAGGAAGCATTTCCAGCCCTTGGATGCATTCGATCCATGAGGTGTAGGAAGGAATGTTGACTTCCACTTAGTCCACCTTAGACCTTTGGTAGGCCATGGCCTAATCTCCTATTGGGCTTAGTCAAGCCCAATTTTAGCAATTCAACTACACATTGTTTGACTCACCAGTGTAGTAAGGGCTTTCTGCTCTGGTTATTTTCCACATTTTGCCTCGGGTCTGGAACCGAGGCATATTGGGGCGAGGCCAAAAGGTAACTCTTTTGGCCTCGGTTATCACCCGAAGGCATATACCCAGTTTTATGCCTCGGTTGTTTCAAAACCGGTGCCATATACCCAATTTTCTGCCTCGGGTCAGATAGGGTAAAATATGAAAATATGAAAATTTTAGAATCCACGGGTCACTCAAGATGCGATTTTGTGATCCAGCCAGGAGCAACTTTGTTTTGAGGCCCTGATGTTTGCGAGCTTCGAAGCCAAAGCTCGGGACTTGTCGGCTTGCGACTCCTTCTCGTGGAATGCGGAGGAGAACACCATTAATACTGCAAGCGAACAATGACAGTGAAGTAAAGGTGGTAGAGTGGTGGTGGGAAATCACTATTGTTTTGAGAAAAAAACAACAGATGTCAACAAGGCCATTCAGAGCTCTAACGCCTCATCTCCATCATATGTCTTCCACATAAATTCTCCCTTTTATCGACGCCACCTTAAGCGTATCTACAAACAAAACACAAAAACACCAAGAAAAATTTCCAGTCCAAAAGTACCAGACAAGCGAGCATGTACACAAAGAGCAAGAGAAAAAGGTTTCGTAACACGTCTGTGGTTGAAAGTTAAAGGTCTACTCGGAAAGAAGGACGAAAGTGACGAGGGGATAAACTGACCCTCAAACGAGGGACCCCATTCAAAGAATAGCAACAAAGGGGTTTCAGATCTGTGAGAGAGAAAGCGCGCGTGAGAGAGAGCGAGAGAGAGACGGGAAATGGAGGTGCAGCACAGGGTGGCCGGAGGGTGTGGTGGCAGTGGGTGCAGCGGAAAGAGATAGAGCGCGCGAGAGAGAGAGCGAGGGGAAGGAGTTACAGAGGCACAAGCGCGGGGAAGAAGAAGGGTTCGCGAAATTTGAACCCTAAATAAACCCTATGGCTTCGGTTGTTAGGGGAACCGAAGCCATAGACCCCCTTTTAGCACCGGGTCTCCTTGAACCGAGGCCAAACAACTAAGGTCCAGCCACTTTTTGGCTTCGGGTCTTACTGGACCGAGGCCTATACCACTATTTGGCACCGATTTTGGGCGAACCGGGGCCTATGCCCCTCTTTGGCTTTGGGTATTTGGAGAACCGAGGCCTAAAACTTGGCTCTAATTGCAAAAATGCCACCGCGCGTCATTATATGCTTCGGTTCTTGGCCAACCGAGGCATATAAGGCGAGGTAAAATGGGAATTCTGCACTAGTGACTTATTATTCTAGAAATCAAGGCCTAAACAATGGACTAATCTTATTGCTATTCTACGGCTCTTTGATACACCTCTTTAAATCTTCACATCTTCTTTGACCCATGTGAAGAGTGTGAGAAGCCCATGTGGATTTGGGCCATCTTGGATGAAGCCCAATTGGATCTTTTTGAGCATGCCCCTTGTTATTGAGCCTCTTGATGGGCTTAGACTTGAAGGTGTACCTTGGCTTGATGTTGGGCTTGTTGGGGTCAGGAGCTAAACCTTTCTTAATATTTTTTTATTGTGGTTAATTGCATAGAAATATTTTGAAGTGAGAATATGAAATTGTAAGGGAAGCTATGTAGGATGATAAGATGAATTTTCTGGATGATTATACTATTATTTTTGGATGTCTCTTCTATTTTATGGATGAGTTTATTGTGAGATGATGATATAATGTTGTTGATGTAATAATGTTGGTGGAAAGATTTGATTCTCTTGTAAGGTGAAATAATAATATTTTTTTTTTTGCTTTTCAGGTGTAATCTTTGGGTGGTAGAACAAGTGATTTGGTATGGGAAAATATTATTGTCGTGGTTAGAAAATATTTTTTCTTAATGCTTGGTTGATATTATGATGTGTTATGGTTGTTGGGATATAGGGAAACTTTAAATTTTAATGAATTTTGATGGCATTGAATAAATATTGTTGTGTGGATAGTAGAAAGTTGGTGTTGAGAAATTGGTCGTAGTGGAGATTGCTTATGAGAGGTAAGTTGATTGATTTTGGTTCATGTTCATGTGTAGTTGTGGTATGGATTTGTGGCATATGATGGATGTAGTATATAGTTTGGTATTTTACGATTGAATTTGTTGTTGTGAATATGATGTTGAAGTGGTTTGGTGGTAAAATTATGTGCCTAACTTATAAGTGCAGAATTATATGTGGTTCATTGTGGTTGTATGAATTGGTAAATGCAATGGATTCTCATAAGGGCATGGCTTACTTAAGAATTCATTAGATGCAATTTTCTCTTCGTAGTTGTTTAATTAGTTTATTGAATCTTTGTTGCGGTGATGTAAAATGCACTTAGAATGGAAGATTGAAAGCTATGGTTCAAAGTTTGTGAATGGTTAAGTGTGGATTAGTGTGGTATAGTGCTATTTGGTGTATTTTTAAGTTGGATGTTTAAAGATTCATAAAAGTGTGCAATTTCATATTAGTTTTCGTATTCTAGGTGAGGGTGTTTTTATAGTCTGTGCAATTTTACTAAAATTAAGTTTTCTGGTTCATTAACCGTTGGATTGAGCTCAAATTTGTAAACTTGATTCATAACATGTTATTCTTTGGTCTGACTGGTGGGATCATTGATTAAAGATTTGTAGTTTAAAAGATGTGTTACGAAATCTTATTGGCGTTGTTTTTCGTATTATGGGTGAGTATGCTTTACTCATCTATGGAGTTTTAGTAAAATTGACTTTCCTGACTCGTTACACATTGGATTAAGCTCAACTTTGGCAATTAGTCCGTAAGATGCTATTATTTGGTTTGACCAGTTGGATCGTCGATTGGAGGTCTGTAGTTTGAGAAATGTATCACGCATCATTCCAATGTTTTTGGTTTTGTGATGACAAATTTTGCTTTAGAATTTTGGTGTAAGAATTATGGTTATGCTTGTTTGGAATGCATTTGTATGGTTTGGTATGATCGCATATGTGTCGTAAGGTATGATGTGTCATGATATGATATAATTGCATGATGAGTTAATGGATGTTCGATCATGTGATGAGTTATGGTATGCATGTGTACACATATATGATGGGACAATATGAATTCTCTAATAACCATAAAGCAAGGATGACTCTTTTACTTATAGGGCTTTGTTGAGTCAACGTAAAATAGTTTCTTTAAGCCATAAGTCTTTGGCATGAGCTTAGCCATAATGCTCTTACCCAAGGCTTTGTAAGTCTATGAAAAGTAGGGGAAAGGCCCTTTCCAAGAGCCATTGTTGCCCAGGAAAGGTAGAGCAGTTGGTTATGAGAGAATGTCACGCCGTTAGTATTACTTGGTGGTAATATGATTTGATTATTACATGTTATGGTTTTTGAACATGTGATGTTTTGATATCTTGGATGGCATGGGTGAGAATGTGATATAATTAATATTAGATGTGATATTTATTTGGTTAGCTTACCCTTGCTTTTGTATGTTGTTTGTGTTTGTGCGGTGATCGTATAACATGTGTGTTATATGGGAGCAGATGTTGATGCATATGCTAGTGGAGATGCGAAGCTATGAGGGGCTCGGGGAAAACACTTTGGAGTTTTATTTTAAAAACATTTGAAACTATTTTTGGACTGTGTTGTAATAGTTGTCTATTTTAAGAATTATGTTCATTAAAGATTTGTACTAAGTTTATACCAAATTGGTTTGAGTTTTAATGATGTTTTTTTGGATAATAAAATTTATTCAAAGGACATTTTGACAAGTGGTTTTTATAAATAAAATGGTATAGTAAACATTTGGTTAAGTTCGTATCTTGTCTAAATCCGCATTTGAAAAGGGGAAATTTTTGGATCAATAATTTTGTGTTATATATATATATATATATATATATATATATATATATATATGAGAGAGAGAGAAAAAAAATATAGAATAAAATAAAATAACAATTTTCTCTTGTAGCATATCTTTTATAACTATCATAGATATCTCATTTTTACAATCCCTACAAATTCTCAAGACTCATAATATTCCATAATGTAATTATATGACCCCTAACATTCTATATTGTAATATGACTCTTAAAATTTCTTAAATCCACATCCCAATTAAGTTCGCATCAAACTCTCAAGATCAAAATGCGGATTTAAGTGAATGTTTATTGTACTGGTCGAACCCTTACGTTTTACAGTTCCCAACCGTTACTCTAAGTGGTATTGGTCGAACCCTCACGTTTTACAATTCCCAACCACTACTCTAAGTGGTACTTGTCGAACCCTCACATTTTACCGTTCCCAGCCACTATTCTATGTGGTACTAATCGAACCCTCACGTTTTACAATTCCCAGCTACTACTCTAAGTAGTACTCATCGAACCTTTACGTTTTACAATTCCTAGCCACTACTCTAATTGGTATTGGTTGAACCCTCACGTTTTATAGTTCCTAGCCACTACTCTAAGTGGTACTGATTGTTTACGTCTTACAACTCTCAGCCACTATTCTAAGTGGTAATGGTCGAACCCTCAAGTCTTGTTGTTCCCAACTAGCACTCTAAGCGACACTGGTCGAACCCTCAAGTCTTACTGTTCTCAGCCACCATTCTAAGCGATACTGGTCGAACCCTTAAGTCTTGCAATTCTCAGCCACCATTCTAAGTGACAATGGTTGAACCCTCAAGTCTTGCAGTTCCTGGTTCACAGTTACCACCCAAGGTAATACCAAGTGAACTATACGGCTACAACTTCTCGTCATCAAATGAAGAAAGAAGAAATGACACTAAAGAAAAACCAAAGGTCAAACCAATATTTCCATTCAACTATTAAAAAAGAGTTACAAAAACAATCATAATATATTAAGCTGGAACAAAAGATACAATTTTTCTTACACAACTCTATAAACACCCGATTTCGTCCGGATGAATAAAACATTTTTTTGAATAATTAAAAAGTAATAAATAAGCCAAAATAATAATGGATAAATAAAAAGAGTGATATAAATTTTGTAAAAAAGAAATATTAAAAATAAAAAGAAAAAGAAAAAGAAAAATCAATTGCATAAATTTAATTAGATTAAGAATGATTTTAACCCATTTAACAACCACACCCATTTTTTCTATTCCTTACCGCCTTTCCTTGTTTAGCCACCCAATATATTTTTATTTGGCTTAATTAGACTTTTGGTCCTCTACTTTATATGCGAGGTTCATTTTGGTCCTCTTTTTTTTTTCGAGGTTCAATTTAGTCCCCCAATTTGTTAAAACAGTTTAAAATGGTCCCTCCCGTTAGTTTTAGTTAAACGGCGTCAGAATAGTGCCATTGTGTCTGTTTGGAACAGGGACGTGGCAATGAAGGTTATTTATGGAGATAGAAGTGTTCATTTGCCCTAATTTAGTCGTCTTCTTCGTCCTGCTGAAGTTCAGCTTCATTTGGCAAGCATTTGCCCTAATTGCGAGTGATGTCTAGGGGCCATTCTTCTTCATCTTGCTCCTATAACTCGTGGGGTATGCAAAATCCAAGGTTATCTAATCATGGTGGTGGTGTTTTGTCTCACGGTGGAGCGCCCATTTGCAACTGTGGAGAAGTTGCTGTATTAAGAACAGCTCGAACTACTAAAAATGGTGGGAAGCAATTTTGGGGTTGTCCTAATTACAAGGTTAGATCCATCACCCTTTTTCTGTGATTCGATGATCAATAATTGTTTGCAACTAACATGAAGGTTATTTTGTGTTATGGATGTTGTCAATAACAGAGGGGAAGTGAAGCTTTCATTGGTTGTAATTACTTTAAATGGTGTTCGGAAGATGCTGTTGATGAAAGGGATAACACTATTATAAGGCAAAGAAGGAAGATATTTATTCTGGAAAAAGAACTTAAGGGATCGAGAATGTTTGTTAATGTTTTACTAGGGATAGTGGGTTTATTAGTTGTATTGAACATCATTGTGTTGTCACGATTGATGAAAAGTGTGTGATTAAATCTGTATTCGGTGGTGTTGAAATCTGTATTGGGTGTATCAGTTTGTGTATTGGGGGTATCAGTTTGTGTTTTTCGTTTTATTGTGTTGAAATATGTAATTGGAAAGCTCAATTGTTGTATGACTTAGTTAATTAATGAAAAATTGGTGTTAAAGAAATCTGAGTTTGGTATCCTACTTACAGGCATTACAAACATTCAATAACGACAATTTTTCAATCATAAGCCAATATTATAGAAACACATCATTGTACTTGCTGTTACAGCACAAAAGACATCCAATAGTGTTTTGGATTTTTGAACTTACAATGTAAAACATGTAAATTAAAACATTCTTAACTTAGAAATGTAAAAGCTGCATAATACATCAAAGCTCCAAAACAAATCTGCAGCATAAAAAAAAAGCATAAGTCATCCTCATGGCTTCCATACACGTCCTCTCCTATGCTGCAGTTTCTGCCTTATATTGGGTATGGTTGGACGAGGAATTAGAAGGTGGCATGGGTGTGGCTGCTGTGATGACTGTGGTGGCTGCTGTGATGACTGAGTAGGTTGAGTCGTAGGTGTTGGTGGTGGCTGCTGTGATGACTATGGTGGCTGCTGTGATGACTGAGTAGGTTGACTCATAGGTGTTGGTGGTGGCTGCTGTGATGCCTGAGTTGGTTGAGTCATAGGTGTTGGTGGTGGTGGCTGAGTTGGTGGTGTTGGTTCAGTTGGTGGTGTTGGCTGACTTCTTGCTACTGTTGCAGTTGGTGAAGCTGTTTCAGTTGATGGTGTTGGCTGAGTTGATGGTGTTGGTTCAGTTGGTGGTGTTGGCTGACTTGGTGGTGCTGGTTCAGGTTGTTGGGGACAGCTTTTTCGATTATGACCAACTTCTTTGCATATGCTACATTTTTTAGTCATGCCATGTTTTGTAATCTGCTTCCCATTCTTGTTCATCTCCCAAGCTTCAAGTCTTCTTTTCTTTTTGGGTCTTCCAGGTAGAATTCGTTTAGGAGGGGGCAATACATCTGGAAATTCTGTTTCAGTCCACATTTGCTGCCCATTACAAGGGTATATGATGGAATTGTAGGTCTCTTCATAGGTTGAGATTCTGAACCAATGAGGGAGAAAATCTTCTTCACTTAAGTTCAAAAACTTAATTGCAGCCACTGCATGACAACAAGGTATCCCTGTTAGACTCCACTTCCTGCAGGTGCAGTGCTTGTTGTCTATGTTCACCACAAATTTCTCCCCAGTAAATGATTTGTGCCTAACCTAAAAAATCTGATTTGCTGACCAGCTGTGTATGACAATTCAATACAGGTTTAAATTAGAAATGAGGCAATGGTGACTAAATCAAAATGAGTGTACAACAAATTAAATTTACCTGGGAATCCAATTCGTGGAATTTTTTGTTTCAATGTCCAATCTTGTCTTGATTCTTGGACATATTGAGTTTTTGAATGATTTTGCCTTTGATCGATTCTCAGCCCATCTTTGCATCATATAAAGACGTATTTCCTCCATCATGGACACTATTGGCTTACTCCTTGCTTGTACAATTACGCTGTTGAATGCCTCGCTCATGTTATTGACGAGTGTGTCACACAAAGGTCTGGGGATGAACCTTGACTTTGACCAATACCTGTACAAGTGCCACACATAAATCATTAATGCTTCACAATCAGTTTCAACATAGGTGAGTAAAGTTACCTAGGGGGTATTCCTAGCAGATGTTTGAAAGCATCGTTGTTAACTTCTTTCATCCTCTTCATGACTTTCTCCCATTGTTGTGGATATGTGCTGTGAGTTGCTTCCTACATTAAAGCTTTCAAATTCTTTCCTGGGAATTTCTTCCTGAAGTTTGCATATAAATGTCTCATGCAGAACCTTTGGTCAGCCCTAGGCAAAAGAGATTGAATGGCTGGTAACAAACCCTACATAATACAATTAAATCAATTAAGGCAGACCACCAATTATATCAACAGTAAATGGACATAAAAAAATTGTGCAAAAATAGTATCCATACCTTTTGCTGGTCTGACATGAATGTGTAGGCTGCACAGATATCTGGTCCCCCAAGATCATCAATTAACAACTCCAAAAACCATGTCCATGTGTCCTTATTTTCCACTTCAACGACGGCACAGGCAATTGGTAGCATTTGGTCATTGGCATCCCTTCCAACAGCAGTAAGAAGTTCACCCCCATACTTATGTTTCAGAAAACATCCATCTAAACCAATGAAAGGGCGACATGAAATCATACTATCTTTGCAGGCCTTTAAACACATGTAGAACCTGCTGAAATATTTTTCGCCTTCATTTCCTTCCACTTTGACCTTTGCTGTAGAACCAGGATTAGAACGAAGAATCTCATGTGCATAATCATAGATTCTACTAAACTGTTCTACAAATGACCCATCAACTTGCTCAACAGCTAGTGTT
>Ga0214543_1006301_pt1 | contig 21188 bp, 10 predicted proteins | sample CNSS2metaG_FD_160094 | JGI IMG/M metagenome (GOLD analysis project Ga0214543, IMG submission 160094) | Root nodule microbial communities from cowpea collected in UCLA plant growth center, Los Angeles, California, USA - CNSS2 | ecosystem: Host-associated > Plants > Roots > Nodule | place: USA...
ATATATATATATATATATTAAGCATTAATTATATCTTGCTACTATATCTTAAGCATTGATTAGACCTTACTACTATATCTTAAGCATTAATTTGAAAGGTTACCCAGCTCTTAAGAAATTTGGCAGCCATTGATATAGCTGGCTTTCTTGTCCCTCTCTATATATACGTACCTGTCAAAGCAATCCCAGTTTGCATACTAACTCTTGTTTCGCATTCACTTCTAAGGAGGAATTGAGCAAGACCGTGTACAATCTATAAAGCATGCTATCTTTCTCTTAGATCAATCTTTGGATTTCATGAACAAGAAAAACCCAGAGAAAGATCAGTGTTATTTGTTAGCTAGGTAGATTAATTGTTTTCTGTGATTTCATATATATATATGAACATGGGGAGGCCACCTTGCTGTGAAAAAATTGGAGTTAAGAAAGGACCTTGGACTCCAGAGGAAGATATCATGTTGGTGTCTTACATTCAAGAACATGGACCAGGAAATTGGAGATCAGTTCCCACTAACACAGGTAATTTTCAGTATCAACTCCTTTCTCTTCATTTATTTTCCCTACTTTATATTAAATTCATTCATCATTTTTTTTAAGGTTTGATGAGATGCAGCAAGAGCTGCAGGCTTAGATGGACTAATTATCTTCGACCTGGTATCAAACGAGGGAATTTCACCGAGCATGAGGAGAAGATCATAATCCACCTTCAAGCCCTTTTGGGAAACAGGTAATATAGTAGTACTATACCCACTTCTAACCCTCATCTTCCTACCTACTTATATTAACTTTGCTTTGCTTTCATCAATTATTGTTTCTCCTCTTTAATTAAGCGACAATCACGAGGTTCAAAAATCCCAACAATTTGATCACGAAACCAAGAAAAAAGAAAAGAAAAGTCAAAAAGGATCGAGCTTGAATATACTTGTCTGGATCTTTCCTTAAATAAATCAACATTTTTGGTTGTTTTTTTATGAGCTCATTGTATGTGAATTATATGATATGGTTTCAGATGGGCTGCTATAGCTTCGTATCTTCCAGAAAGGACAGACAATGACATAAAAAATTATTGGAATACCCATCTGAAGAAGAAGATGAAACCAAGTGATCAAAACGAAGAGGGCATGGAACAAGAGGGACATTCTTCTTCTTCTTCACATCCAAAGGGTCAGTGGGAGAGAAGATTACAAACAGATATACAAACGGCAAAACAAGCCTTGTGTGATGCTTTGTCCCTCCACACGACACCACCAACACATGTTGTTCCTGAGACAAAGCCTTCAACTTCTCATCAACCCTACAGCCATGCCTCATCTTCATACGCATCAAGCTATGAAAACATCTCCCGGTTGATGGAAAACTGGATGAAAACCCCAAACTCACACGACACAAATTCGGTAGGGGATTATTCCTTCAACAACATGGTCAATATTAATACACCGAGATCCAGTTCTAGTGAGGGAGCACATAGCACCACTAATACCACGTGTGCACAAGATCATGTTTTTGACTTGTTCACCTTCAACTCCTCCACAAACTATGGTGCTCCCTCTCAGACCCAAGCGCCTCTTACGATGATAGAGGATTGGCTTTTCGAGGACGGGGCTTCTCAGTCTCACGAAGATCTGATGAGCATGTCGCTGGAAGAAAGTACTTCGGGTTTGTTTTAGAATTTGTTGCTGCTACGCACTAAGGTCCTGCCTTTTTCTTCATTAGGGTAAGTAAGTCCTCTTCCGAATTCTTGAGCTCTTGAAAATGGAAATTTTTTTCTAAAGCTGTTTTCGTACGAGAAGGTGATCAATACCCTCTCTCTCTCTCTCTCTCCACAAACAAGAATTGTACATTACTATTGTACGTCTGTATCCTTTCTCAATTTGCAACGTGCGTACCAATTTATTATATGTAAGAGTTTAATGTCTGTATTTTGGACCTTCGTTTACTGTCTGGAATTCATCTAGGGTTACAAATGAATTTCAGCATTGTCACCTATCATTATCTATCAATGAAAACCACTCAGATGACTGAAATTTATCCAATTTAATTAATGCTTCGGTACGAATCTCAGTCCAGCTTAAAAAGGTTAGGTATGCTTTGACTAGCTTACTTTTCTAATAAAAACATCTTTACTTCAGTTTTACTGAAGAATAACAAGTTGTTTCACCCTAAAGATTAATGTAATCCAAACCAGTACTGCGTTGACATCAGAATAAAATCCACTGAATTTGCTTAGTGACTTTACCAAACAATGAATGAATAAACTAGAAGTTATATCTGATGCAATGCATGAATGTGGGATTATTGCTAAATTTTCATTTAACTCGAAGCTATTACGCAGGGGGCTATAGTTCAGTGCTAGGCTTCTTAAGCCAACCATACTTAAACGTTGTTCAAAAATAAAAGTTAAGGAGCTAGCATTAATACTTTAAAAAATTGATGTACTTTTGTAATCTTAACCTTTTAAAGATAATTTAACGGTCTATGTACATTCATGATTTTGGTTCTGCAAACAAGGGTACAAGGTGGTAGTTAAAACTTTTGTAGTGTAGAACACACTAAATTAAATAACGACTAAATAAATGTGTCTTAAACATATAATAAACAACATTTTTATAAATGTTATATAAATATCATAAAAGTCCGTGATTATACAGCTGTTGTTTTAAACTATGTGGACAAAATCAGTAAAAATGTGGTCTAAAAATATAAGTGAGGTCTAAAATCAACTTGAAAAACTGTTGTCTATTGTAAGGATTTTAAGCAACGGTTTCAAAAACATTATCGTACTAAAAACCGTTGTCTATTACCTATAACCACATTCACCTATACCACACCTAAAAAAATGTGGTCTAATCTTTAGACCATAGTTTTTATAATTTATATCATAATTTTATGTTGTTGTCTAAAGTAATTTTTGTTGTAGTGTGAATAAATGATCTTTTTTTAGTTGTTGAAGATTAGTGTAGGATCGCATGGGAAAGTAAACTGTTTCTCTTTATTTCTCATAATAAAAATGTTTGCAATGATGTAATTTTAGCACGTTGAGTTTGAGAAACGGTGTTGGTGACGACTGAAGTTTTTAATTCATCACATGCATAAATTTTATCCATGTATCTTTATCTGACATATGTATTAAAGAGATAAAGAGCATGAGAGAGAGATATTTTTGGGTCGACCAACTATTCTCCTAATATTTAAAAAAAATGATATAATTTAATAACTTTTTTAGTAAAAAGTACAAATATATTTTAAAGTTTTAGTTCATTTTAGTTACTTTATTATGATAAAATGTTTTTCCGGTGATTGATATTACATATTTTTACATATAAAGTTGACAGTCCATTAGAGACGTTTAACTGTTAACTTAATCTAGTTTATTAAAAGAATAATAATTTAAAATTTAAGTGTTAACATTAATAATTTTACAAATAAATAAATTAAACAAAAATTATTCAAACAACATTTTAATATTTAAAAAATAAATTGTCAACTTACATTATTAGAAGTAATAAATAATTATAATAAAAAAAGGTATGCAAAACAAATGACAGGTAGCATTTTAATATGGTTAAGAACTATTAAATTACTCATTAATGTCTAGTCTCACACATAGAATATATATACAAAATTAATTTACAAGATGAGGTTTGTACTTTTATTTATTTATTTATTTATTTATATATATATATATATATATATATATATATATATACGGTAAATATTTGTTTGTACATATTTTGATCTTGAAAATTTGATACGGAATTAATTGAGATGTGAATTTATGAAATTTTAAGAATCATATTATAATATAAAATATTATGGGTTATATAATTATATTATGACATATATGAGCATTAAAAATTTTTAAGGATTGTGAAAATATGAAAGATATGATATATATGATAGATATAAGAAATATGTTACAGGAAAAACATGTTATTTTATTATATTTTATTCATATACTCTCTATATACAATAAAATGTAACAGAATATAAAATATAAATAATTAGTGTGGACAAAGTTGAAGTTGAGTAACACAATGTTATCTTCAACTCATTAGAAAGTTCTATTAATCTTGATGTCAATGTGAGTGAGTTCAAAGATTTTCCTTTATTTATCATCAGTTAAATAAATCAAGCTAAGGGTGTATTCTTTATCTTTCGACGCATTTTACAAAATGATAAATCGACAATTACACATGAATAAATAGAAAATAATCATCAAATGATAGTGTGAATTTTTCTGACAATAAAATCACAAAATTATTATTGATTTTAAAATTTTCCCTTTTCAAATGCAGATTTATGCATAATACGAACTTAAATGAATGCAAACTCAAACGAATATCTACCGAATAAGACTCGTATAAATTGTACGAAGAAATAAATATAGAATTATTCACTTAATTAATTATTGTATTTATTTTTTGTTGACTTGAACAGTGGAATAGAATATCATTGCATATGTATCTCTTTTAAGAACATTTATTATTTTAAAAATTAATTTTTCAGAGTAAATTTGAAAATCACTTTAATTAATAATTAAAAAATGTAATTATTCCGTATCATCTATTTACATATAAAACAAATCGTGTACATTCTCTTTTGATAAAAAAAAGTAAATTTTATTAATTTTTCATGAAAATATATATTAAGAATATAATTAATTTAAATATGCTATTTTGACATCAAAATTGGTCAACATCTATAAATTGGCTGGATATTATAATACATATAATCATGAAATAATTTAAATATTTTGTTTGAGATCATTAAATTAATTATTTTATAAAAAAATTGAATTAATAATTTTTTTGTAGAGATAGGTAGCTACTATCTACTATCACCCTCATTTCTTGTCGTCCCTACTTTAAATGTATACACAATTTAACTTTAACATACTAAAAGTATCATTTCTTTTATATAAAACAAAAGAAACTGAAAATATCAAGATAAAGTATTTTTTGTTTTCTTTAATTCATGGGTTTCTTCCACTCACGACTTAGTCAATAATGATGATGGTACATTGATCAAATTTTGCATATTTTTAAAAAAATTCATTAGTAATCTTTAAATATGTTTTTGGTCTTTAACTTTCAGTGAATCTTGGAATTAGTTCATTTCGAAATTTTAGATTAATTTAGTCATTAATCTTTCGAAATACGTGAATTTAGTCATTTTAATCAAATAATATTAAGTTTATTTGACATTTCAAGCACGTTTCATAATAATATTTAATTTAACATTAAAACCAAAATGTGTCAAACAGTATAAACAACTTAAATACAATCCTGAACTGCATATGAAACATCAAATAAACCTAACAAAATTTGATTAAAATGACTAAATCAAAAGATGAATTGCTAAATTGATATAAAGTTTTAAAATAAATTAATTCTAAAATTTACTGAAAGTTAAGGGACAAACATACATTTAACTCTAAAATCTAATGTTAGATGGGAGAAACTTTGGTCTTATTGCACATACTTAGACCGAAAATATGCCACATTTATTATCCAACACCACTCAATCCGTAGATAGAATATGGTATCGTACATAACAATGCATTTTTCTATTGATCACCAAATTTAAAGTTTAATGTTTCGTACAAGCTGTGCTATTCAAATTTTAAATATCTTAACAAAATAAAATCACACTAAATATCCAAATTAATATATAAGAAATTCCTTAACAATAATTTAATTCTTGAGAAAGAATGACCGAACAATCTCTCAAGATCGTAAATATTGCACATTTTAGTCTTCTCATTCACTTTTAGTTAATGATGAAGAATTAGAGTGTCTAACATTTATAGTTATAGCTAAATCAAATTATTCATAACTTTTATTTAATGCCAATTTAGATTAAAATGTGATTTAGCTAATCTTCTTACAAGGTTATTCATAGATTCAAAGAAAAAATTAAAAAAATCGAATTAAATTACATATGAATTAATTTGTTAGTTATTTCATTGAGTTTCTATTTCTTTTTAATCTACAATATAATATGGTTTGTTACTTTGTAGAAGTTGATTTTTTTTCTCTCATAAATCCGAATATACCCCTAATATTAGTTACACATAGTTATATTGGCTGATTTTATTTTTATTGTATAAAATGCCTAATTATAACTTTTATATAAGAAAAAACTTCTTTTTATTCCTTTTCTTTGGTTGGTTTTGAAGAAAGTAAGAGGGACAAAACATGTCAGTTCGTCCATTCTCACTCGTTTCGTTATTCATCCATCAAAAACGGGTAGAACTGACTTACTATTTCTTTTTTTAACTTTTGTTTGTAAAATTTGTTTATATGTATACACTTATAAATAAATATTAAGAGCGTATTTTAATCATATAAATATTTTCAAAGTTTTTAATTGATTATCTAATATCTTTAATTAGATAAATTAAAATAATTATTATATTTACATGTTAAATTATTCTATTATCATTAATAATTGAAACTTAATTTGTAAGTGTCAATTTTTATTAAGTTTATTTGACATTTCAAATGCGTTTGAAGATAGTTTCTTAGGTAACTTTTAATTGAAAATGTGTCAAATGTCATAAACAGCTCAAACGTTATCATAAAATGTATATAAAATGTTAAATAAACTTAATAAAATTTGGTCAAAATGACTAAATTCATATATCTTTAAAGTTTGAGGACTAAATTGGACTAAAAATTCGAAGAGAAACCAATTCTAATTTTCATCGAAAGTTAAGAAACCAAAAATATATTTAACCCTAGATTATAATAATATTGCATATTTATATTTATACAAAAATATAATATAAAAATTTTAATTTTTAAAATTATTTTTAATTTTTAAAATTATTTTTAATTTTTAAAATAAATAAATAATTAAATAAAAATGAACCAATAGAATTTGACGGACTAGACAAACCATACAAGATCAAACTGATAGATTAAAAATCCCAAGCCAATTCATCCTTTTCTTACGAGATCGGCAAGCCAGGCCGAGTTGATATCTTTGTAAGAAAGCTTAATTAATCAAGATTAAGCATACTTTTTTAAGTTATTTGCCGACTAGTATTATTAATAGGGAATAATTATTGTTACTATAATCTTTCACGTAGACTGAATTTATTGTCACTGTTTTCTCCTCTATTTTGTCCCTATTCATTCAAGTTGATGCAACTAAACAATAAATTGTGAATTATTATTCTTTTCTTATTAAGATTTATCATTTTTTAGACAAACTCAATTAGATATCACTAAAATAAATATTGATTAATGTGACTTCAATATCATCACATCACTAATAAGAAAAGGTTTATTTTTATATTAAGGAACAAATTATTACTTTTATGCGAGAGTATCATGTTTATAATTGTATATATTGCTGTTTAAAATGAAAATAATTATTTTAGATGTTAACCAAAATAGAATATTAGTGCAACTACCAATTTATTGATCCAAGAATTTCAAATCAAGCATGTAACGTCCCATTTAATTTATAAAAACAATTAAAGGAAACGCCACACATAAGATAGTATAACAACGTAATTCTGGAGTTCTTAACACCACCCCCACAAAACTAAGCACACCACGATGCCAACAAAAACAGGATAACGGTTTAACTAAAAGTTTACAAATCCAAGAACAACGAATACATGGGCCATAGCCCTAAAGAAAAGTCCAAAGGAAACTAAAGTCCAATCCACGCGGACTATGTAGCAGAATTACCACCTCTTTGTTGTCCACGGGTGTTCCTCGTCTCTGCTCACACCAACAAGTTGATGATCATCGCAAATAAGAGTACCACACAGCAGGAACACACAACAACAAAAGTAGGGTAAGCTAGAGCATAAAATCATTTTATCAATGAAATCAGATACATATTCACAGTCCATCATACATACATCATGCAATCATGTTACGACCTTCCAAACAATACACTACGACTCGACTCGACTCATCCGGATACATATAACTTGGTTGGATTCAGCGGATGTTTGCACTTGTGGTAGATACCTCTGCTCACCCCCGAGCTAAGTGTTTCAAGTGTTTCAATGAATCGATTTCCCTCACCACAAGGTTAGCCCTTAATGAATTTCAGGCCTCCTGCTACTCTCACCACAGGGGTTAGTCCGCTCTAAGTGAGACTAACTGACCCCTTAGAGTGTCAGGATGCAATCCTTACCTTGAATCCTTACCTAGTTATACAGATGGGGCACCACCATGGACATCCACTAACAGGGGCCATGGAATTACGTCTCGACCACTGAAGCGCGACCCTGAAAGTCTCACCTAGAGACCCCAAGGAATTATGCACTGACACAAATCAACCATATTCACATAGCCAAATAATATTTGCCACGCATAGATATACATCACTCGTTCCAACCTTTGAGGTCAACGCCTTTCATGATCCAGGCCCAACTCATTCCAACACATCATAGTCCATCCATGTACATAAGGTCCAACTCATCATGTTATCATGCCACTTTAATAATACCCATCTTATTTAATTCACATGCCAACTTTTATACCAAACCCATCATCTACAATTCATGAATCATGCCAAACTTATCTGTTGGGCCGGCCTTAGGCCCACTTACAAGGACAACCCACTAACTTTAGGGCAGAAAAAGAATTAAAAGATATTTTTATGGGCCTTACAGAGCATTAATAAAATGAATTGTTTTAACCATACTAATTATTATATATTTTTTGTTTAGGCTTAAATACCTTTTTGGTCCTCATTTTCGTAGTGTTTGTTGCGAATGGTCCTCATTTTCACAGAATGTTTAAAATGGTCCTCATATTTACCGAATGTTTAGAATGGTCCTCATTTTCGCAATTCGTGTTTTATTTGGTCCTTTTTTGTAACGCCGTTTAAATCATTAACGGAGCATTGTACATGTGGCACGATTTGTATTAGGGTGTATTACATGTACTGTACAGGTGGCTTAATTAGATATTTGGGGATAAATAAGTGAGATAGGGTTTTGGTAGGGAATGTTTGGACAGTTGGTGAGTTTTGACAATCTTGTTCCTCCATTCCCAATTGGTATTGCTGCAATCTTCTTCTTCCTGCAATTCCATTATATAGGTATGTTACGGTCCCAATCTTCTTCCTTTACCTCTGGTTGTAATAGTTGGAGGCAACCGTGTTGTATCACTTCGTGCACTATTGTCCTACACACATCAATACCTCCAAGATCACCAATAAGCAATTCCAAGACCCATGTCCAAGTTTCTTTATTTTCAACTTCCACAACAGCATACGCTAAGGGCAGTAACTGATCATTAGCATTTCTACCCACAGCACTCAACAACTCACCTCCGTATTTTCCTTTTAAAAAACAATCATCCAAACCTATGATGGGTTTACAGAAGACAGAGGAATCTTTACATGCTTTTAAACAGGAGTAAAACCTCTGAAAATGCTTCATCATTATCATTTTCCACTTTGATTTTTATAGTTGATCCAAGATTACATTTTAGTAATTCATGTGCATAGTCATAGATTCTTTTATATTGCTCTTTAAACGACCCATCTACTATATCTGCAGCCATTGCCTTTGCTTTACGAGCTGTTGATGAAATGGCAAGTATTAACTACTTCCTCTGCAAATCTGAACTCAAGAAAGACGAAGATAAAGAAATTTTCCTAATTGCAAAATTTCCCCTAAATTGAAAAATTAACGTTAATTAGCCACCTGTACAGTACACGTAACACACCCTAATACAAACCGTGCCACCTGTACAATGTTCCGTTAATGATTTAAACGGCGTTACAGAAAAGGACCAAATAAAACACGAATTGCGAAAATGAGGACCATTCTAAACATTCGGTAAAAATGAGGACCATTTTAAACATTATGTGAAAATGAGGACCATCCACAACAAACACTACAAAAATGAGGACCAAAAAGGTATTTAAGTCTTTTTATTTGTTATAATATATAGAAAAATCCTTGTAAATGATTATTAAACACTTATAACGATTTATTCATATTCAATTATTGAATTGATATAAAACTATAATGATTTATTGTAGGTTAGGTGAATGATATTTTATTGAAGTCTAAACAGGTTACTAATTACATTTTACTTATTAATTGTAATTTTAGATTTTAATGTATCTATAAATATTTGATCTAATAATTGATTTCAAAATTAAAATTATGAATTTAACATATTAAAATAGATGTTACTGCATATTACATTAATTATTCATGGAAATACGAAGAACTTGAGATTGTTATATATTGCACTGATTATTTCATATCGAATATGAAATTAGTTAAGTCGTATTTAAATTGTGACATTTTCTTCCCGAGTTCTTAATTATAGAAAATATGTTTACTTAGTTATTATTTTTGCCTTATTGGTAAACTCTTGATCTAAGAATAAGAATAATCAATGACAAGATTTATTAAGGAATCTTAAAGGTACATTTGTATGTAATACACTATATTTGGTCAAGAAGAAAATGTTCTTATTATTGTTTAAAAGTAAAATATTATTATTAAAATATGTGTCAAAATATCGAGTTTACCTTTTATAGGAAATTAAGATCGTCTCGACACTAGCTGTATTATAGTAAGAAACCATTTTATATTCACTCATACTATAATTAGGAAATTCTAGTTTATTTAACCATTAAAATGTCTATCACAAAAATACTCATTGAAGTGTCTTTATAAATACTTATAATAACATCTCATCATTATAAAAGTACTCATATACATGAAACATCTTAGAGCCTTAAACATTAAGAGTTAACATTCATCAAGAACTTAATCATAGATTAACAATAATTGAAGACACGACAATTCATTTCAAACATGTTAAAAGTTCACATCAAACACACACAAAAATAGTTCACCTTCTCAAATAGATCATTAATTCACAATAATTCATTCAATATAATTCTTAGATATTAATTATGATTAATAAATAACATACGACTTGGATTAATTTTACACTTAAAAATCATGAAAAAGAGATAATCTCATCTCGTTCAAAAATACTCTAGACATTATGAAACTTTCACATACTATTATACATTTACAACGACATGTTTTAGAAGTATAAAGGTAAGTTTAAGTTTCATATTAAGTAAAAATGAAAAAATATAACATAAAAAGACCTTTAAACTTATTGTCTTTGAGATTTTTAGATGGAAGTAACATCAATCTCTTATGTAAATTTTAAATCATGTCTCATTGTTGTTATATCTCTAAATATCCTCTTTCAAAAAGATCCATCATAATGACAAAATAAAAAAGTAAAATTATTTCTATAAGTAAAATCTCTAACAAATATTATGCTAAGTATTTTTAATATATATCCCTAAATATAAGTATTTTAATTTCTCACTTGTTAACACTGTGATTATGGACATTATAATACCAACTTCGAGTTAAACATTCATAGTATTTTATATTTGCATAGTGCTGTGAAAATAAGCGAACAAAATAAAATTATTAAAAATTATTAGTGAAGAAAATATTAACAATTGAAAAATCATTTAAAATTTATTTTTATAAATTTATATTGTATTTAAACATCTAAAATTACATTACTTTTGAAAAAAAAAAACTTATAATACAAGTTATTTAAATTTATTTTTCAAAAAAACCAAATATATTTATATACCTAACAAAATAATAGAACAAATTATTTAGATAGAAATATATGTGTGGACACTTGTCATTGTTTTACCAAACTAAATTTGGATATGTAGCTTTCAAACACCATTGCTGGAATGCATATTTCCAGAGTCAATGTATAGAATACAAAGGATCTTAGTAATGAGATGGATACCTTCTTAAATGAGATATCATTTATAATTTATTTTGTTCTCTTCCTCCAAAGTCAGATCATAACTCAATAGCTTTTGCAGCCAATTCATCATCAAGTGAGAAACCTCTCCATGGATTCCCACATGATATACCAAACGTTTTTCAACAATTGCATCATATTTAGGGAAGGGTCTATAATGATTAAGATAGTGAATAAAACTTCTATTAGGAATTTAAGTGAGTTTTGTATTTGGTAAAAATGAAAAAGTTTAATATTAAAAGATTTATAAATTCATTCTCTTAAAATTTTGGGTTAAACGATCTTAATTCCTTAACTGGAATATGACTTAATGTCTAATTGGATTTGAATTTTTCGGATAAATTTTTTGTTGAAAGATCTATTAGTGATATTTGAGTTAAATATAAAGGTGTAAAAAAATGTGTTTTATTGTATGATAAAAATGATAGTATAAAATGGTAATTGTATTAAAGTAGTGGTGGTCGAGAATGTTATAAAAAGTTTTTCAAAAATAGAACCAAACATCAATATTGTCAGTGATTAAAGAAGGTAAAAGTAGTTAAATAAAAATAGTTTGTTCAAAAGAATAAATTATAATACTTTTACTTGAAGATTAAATATTAAAATTACACTTAATTTATTCAAATTATTTTGACTCTCCGAATTTTTTTTGTCAATATTAGTTGTTGTATATGTATGCATATAGGCATTAAAACAACAATGAAAATATAGGGATTAGACATTGAAATTCTTTAATCACAACTTTATGTTATTTTTAATTAAAACTCATTTTCATCATCATTTGAGTTTAGGAAAATAGATACAACTCAATTTTTTGTTTTTTGGTGAGAAATCATTTTCATCTTAACTTAAATTCTAGTTGTTTCGATGAAGACCAATTAATAATAATAAAAAAAAACATAAGATTAATACCACATTAAACAACTCACACTACTAGACTCTAGTTATAGATTCATGCCTCATTGATCTATTTCATATTATCTTCCTATCTAACTTTCTATTTTATAAGAAACTTTATACCTAATTTATGTGGTCCTTAGAAGTATATGGATGGTGGTTTCAAGTTATTATTTTAATGATAATAACAAAATTTAAAGTATGTTTATCTTTTACATTCGTCATTCATTTGAAATAAATATTTACATGTTATCATTAAAATTCCATTTATTCTTTACATTGAACTATAAACTGCATTTTTATGACCACATTCACAAACTAAATTGCATTTTAATAATAATATGCATAAACTTATATAAAATGAAATAGATTTTAAAATTGATTTATATTTAATTATGTTTAAACAATTTTTTTAAGCTATTAAAAAATCATTTCATGAGTACAATATTATAACATTCCTAAAAATATAAAAGTATTGTGTACTCATGTTCTATCTCAAAACACACACACTGTGTACTCATGATTAATCTCAGAAGGGATTAGCAAGCCTAAATAAATTTTATATATATTTAATCTATAGATGTATTGTGTACTTGAATAGCTAAGAGTGATTTTATGTACTCGTCGTAACTTTGAAACAATAATGATAATATGTAATATATATCAATTAGTGGAATCATTTTGAGATAAATTAATATATGTTGTTATCTATTACACATTTGTGTATGCTTTAGGTTGTATTTGTTTATTGTTTTTCAAAATTATTTTGAACATGTTTTATAAACCAATAGCAACCCTTTTACATTGTTTAACAAGTTAATTACTTTGCGAAAAAAAAATATTTTTAAACTTTATTTAAATCTCCTGTTTGTATAGCTAATCATGTATTTGAAACATAACGAAACCAAAGTGTTACCGTTACCACTCATCTTTTAGTCTTATTTCAAAAAACATGTCATATAAACATATGCCTCTCACATATCTATTCACCTATCGTAAATCAACTAAGTCATTCACTATAGTAATCATATAACCCTTTTTAATGGAATTTGGATTTTGTGCTGGATTTTTTTGTAATGTTTCTCTATTGTGTCTCCATTATATACTGATTATCACTAATTTTGACGTTTTAAAATATATTAAAAAGATATTTAAAATATCAATACAGTGTATTTTTAATATTCAGAAAAAAAAAATCAATAAAAATCTGAACTCTGCATAAAGAGATAATCCACAAACCTATTATAATATCTTTATAGCATCTTTATTTGCTACGAAATTAGATATAACTGAAGACATGTTATATTCCTTAAACATCACCTTTTTGCTTGTTCATCAAAACTCCTCTATTCCTTTGTTATAATTGTGAATGAAAAAGGTGTTTAAAGACCCCTCAACGTAAACCTTCTTACATCTATAATGTATTTTTGGGATTTCCATTTATAAAAATAAATGCAAAACATAAACTTATAAATTCTTTTATCCAATACACACCACTTATCATAAAACCCTAACCTCCTTAATATATAAAACAAGAAATTCTAGGAGATCAAATCATAAGTTTTCTCATCACCCACATAATGTAATTAATGAAACTCCATTTATTGAAATGATTTTATATAATTATTTGTTAAGTCAATATATAGATTTTATATAGTGTTGGGTATATGTATAAATATGCATTTGATCAAATTAATATATCATTTTCATTTTTGTCGATGGGGTTATACATTCATTGTTTCAATGGAGAGTTTGTGCCATTAATTTGCCTATCTAACATTAAAAAAAAAAAAAAAATCGCTTTGTGATTGTATATGTAACAAGTAATTGCTAGGGAAGAAAAACTTGCATAGTGATCAAAATTTAATTTTGTGAAGTATTTTTATTCAATGACGTATGTTGACTAAACATTAATATTTTGCGTGACATTTCTTTCTTATAGTAGTATTAGGACACACTTTTCTTTAAGAGATAATTATTCTTTAGTAAGATAAAATTATTGTGCGTAATAAAAAAATTCTCCAGATATTTAATTTCAGCTATATCCAAATGTTCAAATTTTGAAACTTTTAAGTTAGAATAATTTCACATTAGAAGATTCATTCGTTGAATATGCACCATTTTTCAATATGTTACTTTATTTTCAGTGTAAGAATATAATATTTTAAATACACTTTCAATATTGAATAAGTTTTACTGTAAAATTACAAAAGAAAAATAGATAATTCACTCATGGTTTGTAATCTTTAATAAATTATAAAAAATTGAAGTCTCATGTCTTTCTCTTTGGTTATATTTGGTAATAAGAAATTCATGGCAAACATATAAATATATAAAAATCCAATTTGAACTTTGAAGTCAATAGACAATTTAGGGTTTCAATTCTATACGTCTGAGCAAAATTGTCCTGTAGCATAAGTTGATAACCCACACTAATCTTTTGAGAACGACGTGTGAACAATTTGAAGCAGATAATTAAATATTTAATATTTTGGATTCAAATTAAGATTGTTAAAGCAGGTCTCTAATTTGTCATCGTGTTTCTAGTGTTTAGGTATGAAATTTATAATTTATAATAATTTGAGCATTTAAATTAATAACTTATTTTGTATTGAATATTTTAAGGTTTTTCTTTCCCCATATAACTTTACCTTGTGTTTGGACGAAACATTTCAACAATGCTGAAAAATTGAATTTAAATTTTCTTTATTTTCTAAATAACTTATTTGGATAAAGAAATTAAAATATCTTACATTTCAATTTTTGTTTGGATAAAATAATTAAATTTATTGTGAAATAAAATTTCATTTTAACAATATTTATTTTAGACTTAATTAAGTTTTGAGTTAATGATAAATTTGGAAATGGGCTCGATGACCCAAATGGGTCGAGCTGACCCGACGACTCAGTTGGGCCATGGAAACCAAGACATGATAGGTTGGGTCGGCTTGACGATCCAGACAAGCCTGATCAGCCTGACGGACCATATGGGTCAGTTGTGCCCGTCAAGTTCGTCAACCCAGCCCGACCCAACCCGTTTAGGTCGTTGGCACGGCTTGGCCCCACTAGGTAGTCAGGCTCGTCCGACCCATCTGAGTTGTCGGGCCATTTGTGTCAACAGGCACACCCGACAAGTCTGTGTCGATGGGTCGGCCCGACTTGACAAGGTTGTCGGGCTGGTCGGTATCGCACGGGTCATCGTACCGATCAGGCTCGTCTAGGTCATCGGGTCGGTCGGGCCTAACCAGGTCATCAGATCGGTCAGGCTTGTCAGGTTAACGGGTCGTTCGGGTCGTTGGGCCTACCCGACACATCTGAGTCATCAGACCCGCCCGACATCTTTAGGTCGTCTGGCCCACCAAACTCGTGTGGGTCATCGGACATGCTGACCCGACTTGGTTGTCAGGTCGGTTCGGTCTGTCTCTATCTTCGAGCTCACCCGACTCGTTTAGGTCGTCAGTTCCGTTTGAGTCGTCTTGCCTGCCCTACTCGTCTAGGTCGCTGGGTCTGCTCGACCCGTTTGTGTCGTTAGGTCAATTTGATTCGTCTGGATCGTCTGGCCAGCCCAACCTATCATGGTTGTCGAGTTTGCCGAGTTTGTTTGGGGTTGAGTTTAGGGTGTGAGGTTGAGTGAGAAGAATTTCAAATTACATTTTTTTTAGGGTATTTGAATTTTTTTTAATTTAACTAATTGAAATACTTTTAAAAAATGCATGCATTTTAAATGCTTTTAATTTCTCTATCCAAAACATTTATTTACAAAGAATTTTAAATTCTCCAAATAAATAAATTACCCTCTTGAATTGGCCCATCCAAACACACCAACAATCTTTCACTTTTCTTTAACATGAAATTGAATTTTTTTAAAATTAGTCACATCTTACATATGACATTTATAAGATTCGAACTTTTATCCTCTTATTTACAAATCTATTTAGTATCACTGGACTTCACATTTTGCGAGTTCTACTCTAATATTTTAATTATTTATTTTACTAAAAATGGATTGACTAATAGAAAAAAAAATTATATGAAATTTATTACATTAAATGACAGATTATAGTTAACTAATTGTTGGTGTAAAAAACAATTTGCATTGATGGTGTGCTGCATGCATTATTTATTCTTTCACTAAAACCAAAGGCACTCAAAATAATCACATTTATGAAAAGAAAAAAACTAGAACAATAATGTTCAATTTTGGTAATTCTGAATTTTCATCCAAAATATACCTTATCGTATTTCTGATCCGACCCAAATCAATTCGATAATTGATTTGTTTTGAAATGTGAAGTTCTGTCACAATTTTATCCTTAAGAAATGTTTCAGAAGATAAAAAAAAAGTAGGAATATTTAAACTAAATTTGACCTTGACTCATATAAAAATACCATAACATATCCTAATTAAGGTTATAACTCGAAAAATAATAGCTTTCCAATAAAATGTTAATTTGTCTAAATACATAATTTAAAAAAAAAAGCAAACAATTTCATAACTTTAATGGATAAATATATAATTTAATCCATCGAAAATGTTGACTATTTTTTTCTCCTAAAGTTTCTTGTATATATATCTTGATAGGAAATTTTCAGCTCACTAATAAAAATTCTTCTTGTCGAAATTCCTTGTTATTAATACAATAAATACAGTGTTTTGGTAAACTAATTGGTTTATAAAAAAAATTAAACTAACACGTTTGGAATCTCTTAAAAAATTAAAAAAATTATATATTCAAATTATATTAATTAAAAATACTTAAAATTATATTTAAATAATCAAATTATTTAATTAACATTTCTCATAGATATTGTTAATTTACTGATGCAAATTAACATTATATGATTTTTCACAGATTTATTAACTACTAAAAAAACTCATATTTTTTGTTAATTTTGTTTTGAATTTTTTTTCGTACGAAATACTTACAAATTTTGTTGTGAAAAAAAAATTGCAAAAAATTTCTACCAATTTTATTGTAAAATATTTTGTATAAAACACTTTTCGCAATAAATTTTGTAAAAAATACTTGTAAATTTAATAATTTTGTAGGAGATGATTACCACGAAGAAATTACTTGGCAATTAAAATTCTTAAAAAAAAATACAGAAAAAATTATTTTCTTATAATTTTTTATTAATAAATTTGCAAGAAAAGTTTCAAGAAAAGTTTCTATGAAAAATTTTAGTATTCAACGTGTTGTCCTTTGGTTTAAGGTAATCTATAATCCAAATAAGTTAATAATTTTGTTTAGACTTTTATCCACGACTTGAAAATATGATAATTAATGTTATATTTTCTTAAACTTATCCATAACTTTATCTTTTACAAAATAAAAAGTAAAACAAATTGAAATTAAGTCATTTTAGAAAATTATTGAAGAAAATGGTTGCTTAAGCTTGTCCATACGTTTTTTTTTTTAAGTAAAAGTAAAAGTAAAATAAATTGATATTATCTCATTTAAAAAACATTTATAAAAGAAGTGTCGGTTTTGAAATTTATGATTATTTTATTTTGAAAATATCTTAAATAATATATATTAAAATTGTTCTTGGTCATAACTATTTAGTTATGTGAGATTATTATAAAAATCATATTTAAAAATTAAATTTATTTAAGGAAGGATGACTAAAATGAAATAACATCAACATTTTTTAATATAGAAACTTATTTGAAGTGGTTACTAAGATACCTCTAAATGTTGATGTGTCTTTTGAGAAATGATTTATTGAAAAAAGATAATATTAATAAAAAAAATTGACATAATTTTGGACCAAAAACCTTCTAACAATGTATTTATGAGCTTCATTAAATGATGCCTAACTTATTTTCTCTAAACACTTGGATTTCGAACAATTCATTATCTTTAACTAATTTTGATGAACTATATTTACATTTTATATCATTTTTTTTGAAAAAACGTATTTTTTTAAAACTTAATAAACTTATTATCATGACTTGTGATCAAATGTAAGTATAAATATCATTTTACTATGTTAATGTGTAGATTACTTTTTTTAGTCTTAACTAATAACAGGGACCAACTCAATGAATTTTAACTTGTTTATACGCAATTAAGTAGGAAAACCAAATCAATTAATACCATAAATTTCAGAAATGCAAAGACAAGCTTTCGCTATCTTTTTTTATTATTCTATTTTGGAGATAAATATTTTTCATAATTTACATGGTGCATAATTTTCCATCAATAATCGACAAATATTGATCATAAAATGAAAAACAATTGCAGCCACTTCGTTTCAACTTTTTCAGTCTCATCCTTTTGTTTGTATTTGAAGAAGTAAACACAGTTGATAAGTCCCATGGTGTTTTCTGGATACGTCATACACAATTTGTTCATGTAATTATTATATATTTCCAAAGCCAACATAACTTCATTTAATTAAAGAATGATTTAATCAGAAAATTTTCATTTTGCAAAATTCATCCATATTTGAATTCTGTCACACAAGTATTCTTTAAATTCTAAACTCAAAACCCACTCTAACTAAATTTTTAAAATAAAAAAATATATTTTTTGAATTTATAATAAATATGGAAATGCAATTTATATGTCATACGTGTGTGTGTGGACAATTAGACACAGTGGATCTATTCTTTCTTCCACGACAATGCTACGTGGAAATGTGTCTTTTTGTCTCTTATAGTGTTTTTATTTCCCAAATAGTTACCAAAAAGAAATATGTGTTTTTTATTTGGTTTACACATTTTCTAAGTTTCTACAAGTCTTGTTCTTTCTTTTTCTCTTTTCTCTATTCTCACCAAAACAAAAACTATCTGAATTTTCGTATGATATATAAATAACAGAGTAGAGTATTTGTACTTTTACAAATAAAGAGTCAATTTAAAGATAGATATTTAAAAAAAAGTTAAATATGTTTATAATCTCTAAATTTTAATTCAAAATTAAAATTTGTCTATGTTCGAAACTTTGATAGATTTTAGTTCCTAAACTTTAATAATGAATAAATATAGTCATTTTAATTCAATTATTTTAACTTTTTTCGAGGTGTCGAATGTATTTTCCTGCGGATATTGAACCGAGAATGTGTCAAAATAAACAACTTCAATACTAATATAAAATGCATTTGACACATAAAAAAAATTGACATAATTGAGTTAAAAAAACTATATTCATTCATTTTTTAAAGTGTAAAAACCAAAATGTATAAAAGTTTTATCTAAAAACGAATTTCAATTTAGGTTAAAGTAAGACGAAAACTCCAAGTTTTTTGGACAATTTGATTTTTGTATTTGTGCAGGCTAAGAAAAGTTTAACACCTGGAGAGCAAAGTTTGAAGGTTTTGGGTGTTATTTTAATGGGGTTTTGGGAATATATGTGAGTGGGCACTAGAAGCTATGAATTCCACTACCCTCTGCTAAAATGTGTGGGGCGGCATTACATTATGGGATAACATTTTTCATTCATTGCAACAAAAATAATGTTATGCATTTGTAAGCTTCGTTACTTTATCGTTTTTTAAATAAGAAAGTTCTCTTAGTTATATATGTTTTTCTTTTTTTTTTGTCAAACTTTTTTGGATGATGTCATATCTCTTATTATAATAAATTTTATTTGTCAAAATATGTGTGAAGAGGGCGTTCTTTAGTAACGTGTTAAGAAATGAATTTTAAGTTTAATTCAATCTACAAAATCAGTGTAAGACTTTCAACATCCTTCTCACGTCAAGATATATATATCTCGTGTCTGAGATTAGACAATAGTGAATGGTTCGATAGCAGTTGAAAGAATATGTCCAACAAATATTAAATTTTACTGATAAATTCAAATATCATCCTAAAAGGTGAACTTTAAACCTAACTCAACGTATAAAAGTGGTTTGTGAAGTGAAGTTTGCACCTATTATTTAAATGTTTATTTTGTCGCTTAAACAATCAGTTTTTCTTGTTTAAACTATATTTTGAGATTTAAATAAGATAAATATTACATCAATTATCCTTTTTTTATAATTATTAGAGTATTTAATTGTTCAAATAATGATGAGTCAAATTTTTGAAGTAGAATCTAGAATTTATAGGTCACATCGAGCGATGAAAATTAAATATTAATTTTATCTCTATTGAAAGCTTAAATACTTCAACTTTTGTTGGTCTCTTAAGTGGGGAGAGGTCCACTAAATTATTTCTTCCTTTTGTTATATTATTCAATAATTATATAACATTTAAATAATAAGTATTATTGCTGAACTTAAGAAATTGTCATTCAAGTTATATATGAGTTGTGTACATTTGATAAAGAGTTTCCAAGTTTTACTCTATAAATTTTAGTTTTATGTACATATTTCACTTTTTAATTATAATTATTTTACGTATTTTACTATTAAAATTAAAAGTTATAAAACGATGTTTGCTTTATATATATATATATATATATATATATATATATATATATATATATATATATATATATATATATATATAATTTAAAATAGAAAGAT
>Ga0214543_1006303_pt1 | contig 21178 bp, 14 predicted proteins | sample CNSS2metaG_FD_160094 | JGI IMG/M metagenome (GOLD analysis project Ga0214543, IMG submission 160094) | Root nodule microbial communities from cowpea collected in UCLA plant growth center, Los Angeles, California, USA - CNSS2 | ecosystem: Host-associated > Plants > Roots > Nodule | place: USA...
CCGTCATGACGGCAAGAGGTGGCGGCGGCTGCATCAGGAGGACTTCTGCCAAGCCCTGGGCCGACCGCCAGCTGCCAAGTACCAGAACAACGATAGAGGCCTAAAAGGACCATCATTGGCCGACATGATCGGCGTGACCCAGCGCCACATGACAGCACAGGAGGCCGCCCGCTTCGTCGATCTTGCCATCTTCAATCCGATGGTGTGGATACGGATTGGGCTGAGCCGTCACCAGCATATCGGGGGCTCATCGCTTGCGGACAGTGAGCCCTTCCTCCCGGCAAACCCGGTAGATCCGGTTGAGCCTCCCGCCGCAGCAAGTCGAACGTCCGGCGGTATCGGAAACGCACCCGTCGTCGGCGCGATCGCGCAATCGTCACGCAGAGGCGTGTCTGGAGGGCGGCTGAAGCTGTAGCGGATCATCGTCCGATCAGCGCTGAAGCTCGAACAAGCCCGCCGCTCCCCGAGAGACCGCCGCCCAATGTACTGACGTCTTCGCGCGCTACCAGCTGATCTCTGATCCGGCCGCTGACGCGCGATCGCTTCTGCAACCGCGGCCGGATCACCGGCCCCTGATCGCGTTAGGCGAGCCGTTTACGAATATCGAGCTGCACGCCTTCGCGCGATATGGATCGCAGTGGCGCTGAAAAGCTTAAACAATCCAGGACGGCCAGCCATGGTGAGGTGAGGCACTTGGTATACGTGTCCGTCCATTTGGCGTCAGTGGAAAGGTTAAGCGCGCTACGGAGGAGTGACGCACGTGGATTCCTTCGTGCGCGGAGAGGAATTGTTACAGCGCTACCTGCAGTAGTTGTACGGAGTTCACTTGGCATTTAGATACCGATAATTTGACCGTCGCCGGGGCTGGAATTTCATCCCGAAGTCCGATTGCAACCGGCAAAGGGGTCGCTGAAGGCGACCCCTTTTCGATTGTATCGCGCTGTTCGACTTCTTCGAATCGCACATCACGGCCTGAAAACATAGCGCGCTGACTCGCTATCGGCCTGCACGCGCGTCCATTCCAATCCGATATCGATAAATCCCAAATTGGTATTGGCGTGATCATTGGCGGCGACGGCGTGTATCTGCAGCACCGGATGGGTAGATCGATGCAGTTGATTTCTTCGATGAACTCCGGCGCGAAATGAGAAAAATTCGCTTGATATGTGCGGTGCGCGGCAGAAATTGACGAATTTTCCTCTTCGTGACCAGGTAAGTTTTCCGCTGTGGACGGTGTCCGGCCGACGGGCCCGGGCCCTGATGAAAGCTCAAGCCGAATGAGCTCACGCAGCAGTAGCTTTGTATCGATGCCGAGCAGCGAGGCTGCTTCGGATTGCTCCGTACCAGAGTTTCTGACTCCGGAGTTGCAGAAGATGAGACCTTGTCTGAACCGTACCAAAGACACGCTGTCCGGAACATGGATAACGCGATACTCATGTTAAACGTGCCGCCGAATCTTCGCGTCGCCCTCAATTCGGCGGCCCCGTCGAGCCCTCATCGACAATCCCTTTCCGCGTTTGCGGATACTTGGTGACAACACTCCGCTTAAGATTGCGATAAAAGGATTTTACTAGTTTGTTCTGATTGGAACTAAGCGAGTCCTATTGTGAGCACTTTCCAATTTATCCATACCGGCGACATACATCTGGACAGCCCCCTGAGAGGCCTGAGCGGACAGGAGGGGCCAGCGGCCGAGCGTATTCGAACGGCGACCCGAACTGCCTTCGAGGACCTCATTACTCAGGCAATCGATAGACAGGCGGCTTTCGTGGTCATCGCCGGAGACCTCTACGACGGCGATTGGCGCGATTTTCACACCGGCCTGTTTTTCGTTCGGCAGATGGGTCGTTTGCGGGGGGCAAAAATCCCCGCCTTCGTGTTGCACGGCAATCATGACGCAGAAAGCCAAATCACGAAACGGCTGACGCTTCCTGACAATGTTGAGGTGTTTAGCTATCGAAAGCCCCAAACTTTCAAGCTCGATGATTGCCGCGTCGCCCTTCACGGTCAAAGCTTCCGCCTGCAGGCGACGACGGAAAATCTGGCAGCAGCCTATCCCGCGCCGATCAAAGGCTATTTCAACATCGGCGTGCTGCATACTGCACTCGGCGGAATGGGTGGTTCTCACGAGAACTACGCCCCTTGCACGCTCGAAGAGTTGGTCAACAAGGGGTACGACTATTGGGCGCTCGCGCACGTGCATCAGGGCGGCGTACTGCATCAAAATCCGCACGTGGTGTTCTGCGGCATTCTACAGGGGCGCCACATCCGCGAAGGCGGCCCGAAATCGGCGCAGCTCGTTACGGTCCAAGACGGAGCGATAGAAGGCGCTGAGCTGCTCCAAACGGATGTCGTGCGGTGGATGCATGTCGATGTACCGGTCAGTGGTAGCGCGCGGTTCGGGGATGTTGTAGATCAAATCAAACGCTCGATCGACGAGGCGGCCAAGAACGTAGAAGGCCGACTGCTGGCTTGTCGCATCAAACTAACTGGCCCGACGGCTCTTCACGCCGAACTGATGGCGTCTGCGCCGCAATTGTTGGTTGAAGCGAAGGCCGCAGCACTGGCTCTTGGCGAAGAGGTTGCATGGATCGAACGTGTGATCAACGCGACCGTGCCTGCGACGGCAGTTTCTATCGAGTCAGAGAGCAGCGCGATTAACGATCTCAAAGTCCTCCTAGCTCAGGCTGCGGGGGATTCTGATCTCCAGGCAGAAATCGCGAGCGATCTGGGCGACCTTGTCCGCAGGCTTCCTCACGAGGCGGTACTGGATATTGACGATTTTCTTCTCGAGGCGGTGATCGCGAAACAATACTCGGCTGTGATTCAGCAGGCTGGCGAATATCTGAGCGCACGTCTGACTGCGGAAAGGCGTTGATCCGTGCGTATTCGTTCTCTTGACCTGATTCGTTACGGACATTTCACCGGCACGACCCTTCATTTTCCGTCAGGCGAACCTGACTTTCATATCATCTACGGCGAGAATGAGGCTGGAAAGTCGACGACGATGTCGGCGATTGAAGATCTGCTCTTCGGTATTCCCGGGCAATCATCCCGTAATTTCCTGCATGAGAATGCGGCGCTGCGCATCGGCGCCGCCCTAGAACGCGACGGCGCGCTGCTTTCGGTCCGGCGTCGCAAGGGCAACAAGGACACGCTTCTCGGTCCGGACGATCTGCCGCTTGCGGCTGGCGATGGCCTGCTTGCTCCTTTGCTCGGCGGGATGGACCGCGCGTTTTTCTGCCGCATGTTCTGTCTTGACCATGAGCGCCTGCGGGCTGGCGGGCGGGATATCACCCAGGCCAAGGATGATATCGGCGCGGCATTGTTCGCCGCAGGGGCTGGCGTGTCAGGTCTCCGCGATCGGCTGGGTGCGATGCAGGCAGAGGCGGATGGGCTCTGGGCCAGCCGCAAGGCGGGACACCGGAAATACTACCAAGCGGAAGACCGCCTTAAAGAGGCTGATGCGGCGTTGCGTCAGCACACGGTGAGCGTAAACAAATGGCAGGAATTGAAATCCGCCTTTGAAGAGGCGCGCGGCCTTTGCAATCAGATCGAGAAGGAAATCGAAGAGCAAGTTTCCGAACTTGCGAAGATTTCTCGGGTCCGGCGCGTATATCGCGCTGTGCGTCGGCTTCAAGAGATTGACACCGAGATAATGGACCTTGGCGCGGTGGTCGAATTACCTCCCGACGCGGCTGGGCAATTTGAGGAGGCCTCGGCCGATAACGCTGCTGCAGAAGTACGTATAAGCGCGTTCCGCGAACAGATCGCAACAATCGGCACGGAAATTTCCGGACTTGTGGTTGACGATAGCGTTCTGCTCCACCAAACGGAGATTGAACGACTTTCGAAGCGCAGCATACAACTGTCTTCGGGCCGGGCGGACTTACCGAAGCGGCGGGCCGAACTCGCCGCAGCGGAAGAAGTCCTGAAGCGCGCGGCGATTGAACTGGGTTGGACAGGGTCCGTCGCCGACCTGGTCGAGAGAATTCCGCCGCGGGCTAAGGTTGCAGCAGTCCGCGGACTTTTGACATCGCGCGGCAGCCGATTTGCTGCCGTTGATAACGCTGAAGCGGCGCTAGAGGATGCCAGCGAAAAACTCGCTGATATCCAGGCACGGATTGAAGCGCTCGGAGCGCAGAAAGACCTTTCGGTGCTGGCTGGGGTCGTCGAGTCCATTCGTGCTTTTGGCGATCTCGATGCGCGTCTCCTGACTATCCATCAAGAGCATCAGGATGCCGATAGATCATGTCAGCAGCAAATGGCTGATATGAATCCGCCTATCGTGAGTGAAACGAGTTTGCAGACCTTGAAAAGTCCATCGGAAGAGGCGGTAAGGGCGCATCGCGACGCTGCGCGTGAGCTTCAGGCGCGTATTCAGCGCCAGCAAGCTGCGACGCGTGAGCTGACGCGTACAGTCGAAAACAATCGAAAGTCTTATGCTCGTCTTGTATCAGATGAAAGAATTGTCGGCGTTGAGGAGTTGAAGAAATTGCGCGAACGGCGGGATGCCGGATGGTCTATCATTAGGCGCAGGCATGTCGACAAGATCATGGTGCCAGAGTCGGAAGAGCTCGCTTTTACAAGCGGCGAGCCGCTGCTCAATGCCTATGTGAAAGCCATCGAAGACGCCGATACTGCGGCGGACCGTCGTTTTCAGAATGCGCAGTCGACGGCAGCGGCCATGGTGCTGGCTCGGCAAATCGCTGAAGAGCAAGACGTCCTTGAATCCGCCAAGCAGGAGCTTTTTTCGTTAGCCGAAGAGCAGAAAGCATTGGCCGAGGCTTGGGCGATCCTGTGGAAACAGGTTATTGATAACCCGCGTTCTCCGGACGAAATGCTGGATTGGCTCGATGCGAGGGCTGGCGTGCTCGATCAAATCGCCAAGCGCGACGCCGCGCTTCATGCAGAGTGCTCGCTCCAGCAGCAAATTGCAAAAGCCAAGCAACAGCTCGCCAGCTTGATAGCGGACGCGGCAATCGCAGCCTCGGCAGATAGTCTGCCGCTGAACGGAATTCTTGGGGCTGCCGAAGCGCGCCTCCGCACCGAGGAGGGCAACACACAAAAGAGGAATGAACTCGCGCTCGAGGAACGGAAGGTCGCAACAGAAGTCGAACGCAGGCGTGTGGCGGTTGAAAACGCTGCGAAAGAACGTGATGTCTGGAACACGCAATGGAAGGAGGCCCTGAGGAGTCTCAATCTGTTACCCGGAGCCCCGCTTGAGACCGTTCAAGAGCAAATCGAAGCACTCGATCAGATGCGGGAGACGTCTGCCAAGATCGCGGATTTGAAGCACGAGCGCATTGGAAAGATCGAGCGGGACATCACGGCGTTTACGGAGGATGTCGAAAAGCTCGTAAATGCGATCGCGACGCGGTTTTCCGGGCAGAATGTAGATGAAGCAATCGTCCAACTCCATGCGCAATTGAATGCGGCGAGGCAGACTGTCGTGTCCCGCGACGAAAAAGCTGAGGCGATGCGGGGCCTGCAGAAGAAATTGGAGGAATGCGACAAGTCCAGGAGGGAGGCCGAGGCCGTAATAGACGGCCTCAAGAGGACCGCAGCCGTCGATTCGATCGACAGATTGCGAGCGGCTATTCTTCAGTCCGATCTACAACGCGCGCTTAGGGATGAGCGATCGCGCTTGCGGACCACGCTTGAGGCTGATGGCGATGGGCTTGGTGTCGAACAACTCGCCGAGGAATGCCGCAGCGCCGATCTCGATCAAACAACGGCTCGGGAACAAACGCTAAAGGCAATACTCAACGATGCCAGGGAACGCCAGCTGATCGCAATTCAGAGTCGCAATGACACTGAGCGTTTGTTCGAAGCCGTCGGCGGCGACTCCGCCGCGGCCAAAGCTGCTGGTGATCGTCAGCTGGCATTGGCCGAGATGAAGGAGGTGGCGGCGCAGTATGCGCGCGTTCGCTCCGCAACCATCATCCTGAGGTGGGCGATCGAGCGGTTTAGGCGCGAAAAGCAGGCGCCATTGCTCAAACGGACAGGGGAGCTGTTCTCTATTCTGACCGGCGGCTCGTTCCAACGCCTTACGCTCGAATACGACGAAAAAGATGTGCCACATCTGGCGGGCGTGCGTGGGGACGGTGGAGCGGTGCCCGTATCAGGTCTCAGCGAAGGAGCCGCCGATCAGCTCTTTTTCGCGCTGCGCATTGCGGCCGTTGAAGAGTATCTGATGCATGCTGCGCCGGTGCCATTTATTGCAGATGATCTCTTCATCAATTATGACGATGCGCGCGCCTCGGCCGGTTTCAGTGTGTTGCAACTGCTTGCGGAGAAAACGCAGGTGCTTTTCTTCACCCATCACCAGCACCTACTTGATGTGGCGTCTACTGCGTTTGGCAGGAGTGTTTCGATAGCAATGCTGGAGCCTCGCCCACATCAAATGAAGAACGTTGCTTAGATGGATTGCAGAATGCAAGTCTCGAGATCATTATCTCTAACTACAAAAGCCGTCCGCGACGCGGAGTTTCTCGGACTTGCTTTGGGGAAAATCAATCCGGGAAGTTCACGGTCATGCAGGCCCTTCGTCGTTTCGACACCAAGCGTAACCTGATCGGCTAAGGGCTAATTTCAGATTTAGCGAGGATGCAATCCTCGCCGAGATTGATCCATTCACTAAATCTCATAGGGATGACGACGGCTGTAGTGGATACAGTCGGCGTTGGCCGGAAAGGGACTGTATGGCGGCCAAGAGCGCGCCGGAGATCGCGCAGGAATTCGCGCAGGCGGCGCTCAGCGCCGCACCGGTGATCATTCTGGGCAGCGGCGCCTCGGCTGCGCACGGTGTGCCCGGCATGGGCGCCTTGGCATTGCAGCTTTCCGCTGTCAAGCCGCCCACGAGCTGGACGGCAGACGAGAGGAGCGAATGGGATAAGTTCATCGCGCAGCTTGCGGCCGGCGATGATCTCGAAAGCGCTCTCCAGGCCGTGCGCCCGACGGAACGCCAGACCCAGTTCATCGCCACCGAGACCCGCGCTGTCCTGCTGCCGCACGATCTTCGCGTTTTCAAGACGCTTGTGGCGGACCGGCGCGCGCTACCCCTTTCGCGGCTGTACAGCCATCTCTTCGACAGCACGCACAAGACCGTCCATGTCGTCACGCCTAACTATGACCGGCTTGCTGAATATGCCGCGGACGCCGCCGATGTAAGCACGTTTACCGGCTTCAACTACGGTTATCTGCAATCGCGCGCCCGCGATTCGAACACGCGCGTTTTCGTTAATCGGCAGGTGACCCGTACCGTTGCCGTCTGGAAAGTGCATGGCTCTCTCGACTGGTTCCAGGATTCCGCGGGCCAGATCATCGGCGTTCGCGGAATGCCCGAAGTGCCGGCCGGATACTCGCCGCTGATGATCACGCCGGGCATCGACAAATACCGGCTGACACATGGCGAGCCGTTCCGAACGATCCTAGGCCGCAGCGATGCCGCGCTCGAGAACGCCCGCGCCTATTTCTGCGTTGGTTATGGCTTCAACGACGAGCACCTGCAGACCAAGCTGATCGAGCGTTGCGACCGCGATTCCGTCCCGCTTGTCGTGATTACCAAAGAGCTGACTACGTCCGCCCGGACCTTCCTCGGCGGCGGACGCTGCCGGCGCTATCTCGCAATCGAGGAGGGGACGATGGGCGCGCGCGCCTACATGCACGACGTGCCCAACGGGTTCGACGTAAATCAACCGATCTGGCGGCTCGACCGCTTCCTCAATGAGATGACAGGAGTTTCCGCGTGAGCATTCTGAATTTTGCGGACGAAGAAGCGCTGGGCCGCGTCCAATCGGTCGACACGACCACGGTGATCGTCCACGTCGACGATGTCGAGGCGCTGCGGGCGCTGCAGGTGAACCGGCTGGTTGCGCTCCAGAGCAGCCTTGCCGGCCACAAGTTGATTGGCGTGATCCAAAAGATCATCCGTACCGCGCTCGGTGAAGCGAAGATCGCGGATGTCGAGCTAGGCGAGGCCGCGCATCCCGAAGTCAATCTGGTGCGGATTATGTTGATCGGCACGCTGCTCGATCGGGACGGACCGCGCGCCAATGTCTTCCGCCGGACGCTTGAGACCGTCCCGGAGATCGATGCCTGCTGCTTCGCTCTCGAAGGCGAGCGCCTTACGCGATTCATGGGCGTGATTTCGGAGGTGACCGGCGGCGCGCAGCGCCTGTCGCTTGGCGCTTATACGCTCGATCCCAACGCTCAGGCCTTCGTCAATGGCAATCGGTTGTTCCAGCGTCATGCGCTCATCGTGGGCAGCACCGGCTCGGGCAAATCGTGGACGACCGCCCGGCTGCTCGAGCAAATCGCTGAGCTCGACAGCGCCAATGCTATCGTGTTCGACATGCACGGAGAATATGCGTCGATGGCTGGCGAGGGCTTCGTCCATCTTCGCGTCGCGGGGCCAAGCGACATCGAAGCGGGGAAGGGGCTGAACGATGGTGTGCTGCATTTGCCCTATTGGCTCATGAGCTACGAGGCGCTTGTCTCGATGTTTGTTGACCGCTCCGATCAGAACGCCCCAAACCAGGCCATGATCATGTCGCGTACCGTCGTCGAAGCCAAGACGGGCTTCCTGAAAGCCGGCGGTCATGTCGAGGTGCTCGCCAACTTCACGATCGACAGCCCGGTGCCGTTCAGGATGGAAACCGTGCTCGGCGAGCTCAACCGCCTCAACGCCGAGATGGTACCGGGAGCCAGGACGGAGAAGCAGGGCGATTTCCACGGCAAGCTCAGCCGGCTAATCCAGCGCCTCGAGGGCAAACGCACCGATCGGCGCCTCGGCTTCCTATTCCCAGCGTCCGGCGTGGCGGACAGCTATGATTGGCTCGATCGCGCAGTTGAGCTGCTGCTCGGTGGCAGGGCGGCCAAAGGCGGCCACGGTGGCGTCAAGATCATCGACTTCTCCGAAGTTCCCTCCGACATTTTGCCGCTGATCGTCGGCATGGTCGCGCGCATGGCTTTCCACGTGCAGCAGTGGAGCACGCAGGGGCTTCGCCATCCGGTGGCCCTGTTCTGTGACGAGGCACATCTTTATATTCCACAGGATCCGACTTCGGGCGCCGCGGAGAATGCGATCGCTACCTTCGAGCGCATCGCCAAGGAGGGGCGGAAATATGGCGTCGGGCTGGTGGTAATCAGCCAACGCCCCGCCGAAGTGAACCGCACGGTCGCCAGCCAATGCAACAATCTCATCGCGATGCGGCTAACCAACGGCGACGACCAAGCCGTCGTGCGGCGGCTGCTGCCTGACAGCCTCGGCGGCTTCGGCGACCTGCTTCCGATCCTCGACACGGGCGAAGCACTCGTCGTTGGCGATGCGATTCTACTGCCCACGCGTATCCGCATTGCCAAACCGATAAACGAACCGCTTAGCGGCACGATCCAGTTCTGGGATCGTTGGGCCGACCCAGCGGCTGCGGCGACGCTCGATAAGGCTGTCGAGAGCTGGCGCCGTCAGACGCTTGTCAAATAGTTGCCTTCGGCAAGCCTCTCGCGCATCTCGATGCTGGGCCATTGTCGCTCGGAACCAAGCTTGAGGTTGCTTCTTCCACCACAGTAAATAACGATGGAGTAGATGTACTGCGGCCCGGGCCTCTAAACTTCACATCCGCTCCGTAGGCGTCCCGACAAGGCAATCGCAAATTTCCGCAGATTGCGTGGCACCCGCGTTGTTCGCCTCTGCGTTCTCAAGATAAAATATATCCCCTTGTCATCTCGCTCGACCTTTCGATCACCAGCTTGAAGCGGCTGGCGAAATGGCGGTGTGGGTCACGTGACGCGGATTGCGGTCGATCGAAACCTCCTGATGTGCGAGTCGACGGAATGGCGGAAGCGCATCGAACTGAACCTTGTGTTTTGGCCGGTGATAGGTTTTAAGCCCTTCACTCCATGACCTCGGCATGAGCGGAAGAGGCTCAATGGACAGTGAACGGGCCGCCTCAGCGCGTCGAGCGTGAGGTCAAGGACGTCGCTCATATCTGGTTTGGAAACGCTGTCGCTGTTGGAGCTTGCATACGGACGGCGCTGGCCGCTCGCCATCGAAGGAGAGCGTCAATCGTTCTTGAACCGGGTTCGTTTCTTGAGCCGCTGGTTGGCTGCGTTCGGGCAACGCTCCTGTTGCTGATCGCGCTGCTGCTCTTCTGGTAGGCAGCTTCCAGGTTTGGATTGGTCGATCCGGTCTTCCTGCTACCGTTCACGGAGCTCATGGCAGCCGGCTTGCAGCTTGCGCAAACCGGCGATCATTCACTACTCTTGAGCACAGCCAGCGAATTCACAGGGCGCTTCGCGCCATCAGCAATCGATATTTGACCATCTTCTCCGGAAATCCTTTTGGAAGCGCATTCAGCACCTGATCTATGGCTTTTGCGGCTGTATCGCCGAGCTGCTGGATGACAACCTTGACTGTTTTGTCGGGTAGACCGCAGCTTTTCGCAGTCTGCACGAAATGACGGCCGAGAACCGTGTGGACGACGTAATGCCGGTTGCTGCCGATCGCCATGGCCAGCTTCATCTGATCTTGGCTGATCTGTCCAGCGTCCAAGCTCGGTTGGGTCGAAATGATGTCGTAAAGCGGGGTCAGATGAAAACGTCCGCCCGGCGCCAAATGAATGCAAAAATTCTTCGCGTGGCCATCGGTGGCGGCAAGCAGCCAGAACACGATCTGCGCCTTGAAGAAAATGGCCTGGTCGTCCTCAGGCGTATCGCTGCCCTTGAGGAAATCCGAGATCTTGCGGATGCCGGGTCCGCCATCGCATTCATATTTTCGCGCGGGTGGAACGGACAGCGCCTGGCAGCAGTCTTCCTGCGGCAGCCGCAACAGGCGGCCGTCGCGCGTCCAGATGCGATCGAACCGCTCAACTGCGAGCACGCGGCGTCCGACGAAATCGATGATGCTTGATTTGGCGACGGGCAAGCCGAGTGCGGCAACCAGCTCAAGGCACAGATGCTCCTTTTCAACGCTGCCGGTCAGGTCGATTCCGTTCGGCAACTTGCCGATCTGCGGCTTGATCTTGATAATGTGCGTAGTTGCGGTCGTGCCATGAGGCACGTGCCACTTGTCTTTCCAGTAAAGCAGCGCAGTCTTTTCCTGCGCGCCTGCGAGAGAAATGCGGAAGTCCTGATCGGGGCCGATGCCGAGCGGATTGCTGGCAAGATTGCCGAGAATGACGGCGACCTCCTGAGCGCTAGCGGCGCGGCCATCAATGGCGCCGGCGCCCCCGGGTGCGGCACCGTCGGGAAGGAATTGCAGCGCGCCGATGCAATCGCGGCCGATTGCGGAGAGCAGGCTGTAAGCGTCGGCGCCATCAGCATGCGCGCGTTCCGATTATACGTATTTGCGTATATTTATGCTTAATACGCGATTGCGTATGAACCCCCGCGATCCCCACTGCCAAAATGGCAGCAAAGGTTTTGTATCCATTTTGCCATGATGGTAACAAAAATGAATTCAGCGACTGGACCAAATTGTCCCATTTCCTTGCTCGGAACCTACCTCCGATCCAACTTTTGGGGCCTCGACAGATTGAGCTGGAAAGCTATATTAGAACATACTAAGAACAGCCCTCCGGTTGTATTTTCAAGACCTACTCTCAATAACAATGTTGCCCGGCACATCATGCGTTTAGCGCCGCCATCTCGGCATGAAGTCGGGCTCAGGAGCCGCGTCATTGACCTTGTTCCGCCATTTGCATGACGACGCCTTTTTAGCTTTTTCGCGCGATCACAAGCACCTGTACGCAGCGTGTCTGCTCGATCTACACGAACGCTTCTTTTCAGGCGCGCCGTCGTTTCCGACCCCGCAGCAGGTGGTCCACGCCATCTACGACGTCATGCGAGCCAACCACGCCCTCTGGAACGAGGGCGATGATTTCGGCAGCCTGCCCGAAATGATCTCCGCGGGACGCCGCCGGATCCGGAAGGCCGACGTCGCGCTCGCTTCCGAGAAGGGCGACAAGGCGCTCGGTCTTGCCCGACAATTGTACGCCCGGCTGCTCGCCTGGGGATGGCTTGAAGAGGAGGAATACGGGCTTCGCGTCACCGTGGACATGGCTATGGGACCGCTGCTCGTGATCCAGCGGCTCGCGAGCCTCAACAAGGATCTCTCGCAGCGATTCGGCGGCTTGATCGTGCAAATCCGCCTCAACCTGGAGGCCGTCGAAAAACTGAGGCCCGAGATCACCGACCGCAAGCAGCGCGAAGCCGCGCTCGCCGTCCGTGAGGCGCGCAATCAGGCCGACCAGTTCACGAAGAGCCTGCGGGCCATTCTGGCCGACCTGAAGCGCGTCCGACGGACCGTCATGGAGTCGAAAACAGTCGCTACCCGGCTGGAAGCCTTTTTCGAGGAGTTCGTCGAACAGCTCCTGCTGAAGGATTTCGAGTCCATCCTCACCGTCAACCATCCGTACCGCTTCCGCGACGCCATCGTCGATCTCGCGCGGAAGATCTCCTACACCCCGGAAACCATGCAGGTCCTCGCCGAGGAGTACACAGCTTCCAGCATGGCAGCCGACATCGAGGACGGTCGAATGGCCGCGGCCGACGACCTGCTGGCCATCGAAAGCATCTTCGATCAGATCGGGGAGATGTTCGATAGGATCGAGGCCTTCCGCAGGCAGCTCGAAGCCCGGGTCCGCAACACCATTAAGTACGCCGAGCGGGGTGGGCAGGGACTCGTCGGCCGGGCCGGCGACCTGGTGCGGCGCCTGGATTCCCTACTGCGGGACGGCAGACACCACAACGCGACAATCGAATGGAGCATCGAGCCGCTGCGGTCGCCCTGGTCGGAGCACCATCAGGCGCCGGCCAGGCAGCCGCGCCGTCCCGTCGAAGCAAGGGAGCTCGCCGAGCCGCCGTCGGACCCGCTGTACGAACTGCGGAAGAAGCTCCGCCTCGAGTACATCGCGCGTATCGCGCCCCGCCCCGAGGATGTCAGACGATTCCTCGAGGGCCAGGTGCCGCCCTTCGCGGCCAGGGAAGCCCGCTTCATGGAAATCGATACCGTGGATGACTTTCTCGCCTTCGATTGCGCCCGCCGATATGCGTTGACGGGCGAGGTTCCGGCGCAGGTCGCGGCCGGGTTCGAACTCGAACCGTGCCCCGACACGCCACCACACGACAGCGAATGGCTCCGTTGCGCAAACTTCCTGGTCAAGCGATCGGGCGCACTCTGGAAGGCAAGGGCGGCTCATGCTCACTGAACTCGAAAACGTCGAGCGCTCCTTTGGCGCGGAAAAGACAGCCGACCTCCGCAAAGCGCTGCACTTCCTGCTACGGCGGCAGTTCGTGTTCGCGGGAGATCCCCGGACCGGGACAGTCTACAACACGATCATGGATGGCCGATTCCGCGACGTGGTCGACGGCTTCTTCGATAGTTGCGGATACCGCGTCCATCGCGATCCGGAGGCGCAGTGGGCCGGCATCGTCGCCATGGACGAGGACGTGCCGCTGCCCCGAATGAAGCTCGATGAAACAATCGTCATGCTGGTGCTGGCGGCGTACTGGCAGCAGGAGGTGAACGTCGGAGCGGTCGAGGACCGGGCCGTCGTTGTCGCCACCTTGAACGACCTGTTCGACCGGTACCGCGAGATGGCGCAACACGGCGGCGGAGGCGCGATCTCGCCCGCCCGCTTCCGAGACATCCTGCGCGAGGCCGCCCAACGCAGTTTGGTCGAGATCGGTGATTTTGACGACGAGCAGCAGGACTGCGAGATCAGGATCCGTCCGATGATTAAGCTGATCAGTGGCGGCGATGCCCTCCAACGGCTCGAGCGCTACGTCCGTAGCGAAGAGGCGCGATTTCCGCAGCCCGCAGGAGACGAGGTATGATGGAGCTACGCCACCTGACGATGGTGAACTGGCACCTGTTCGACGTCGCCGACATCGACGTGAGGGGACACGTCGGCGTCTTGGGCGAGAACCGGTCCGGCAAATCGACAATCCTCGACATGGCACAGGTCGTTCTCACCGGCGGGAGCCGGCGGTTCTTGCGCCTGAACGCGGTCGCCGGCGACAGCGGAAAATCGCGCAGCGGCTCGAAGCGCAGCGTCGTCGATTACTGCCTTGGGACGCTCGGCGAAGACCAGCGCCGGCGCGACGAGGCGCGCACCTACATCGCGCTCGGTTTCGAAGACACGGAAGGCGCCCGGCCACCGGTCACGATCGGCATGGCGCTCGAGGCGCGCAAGTCCGACAGCAGGGAGACCGTGCTGGCAATGTTCGTCGCCGTCGGGACCGTTCTGAGCTCCAAAGACTTCATCGAGCAGCGAGGAAAGTCGCAATTCCCGGCGCAGTGGGAGGACGTGCGCGCCCGAATCGTCGCGGCGGTCGGCGAAGGCAGCTTCGTCAATCATCGCGACCGGGCGAGCGACTACGTCCGCGAGTACATGCGCCATCTTCTGCCGCATTCGCCCTATGGCGAGCAGAACGCCAGCGCCCTGCAGAAATCAATCATCAACGCGATGACGCTCGATCACAACCAGACGGCCACACAGTTCGTGCGGAACTACATCCTCGAGGACAGTCCGATCGGCATCAAGGAGCTGCGCGAGTCGATCCAGACATACCGCAACATCAGCGAGACCATCCGAAAGATGCGCCTCAGGCTCGAAGCCCTGAGGGCGCTTCGGGGCGTCCTCGCCGCGCTTGAAGAGGCGCTCGAGACCAAGTTCAAGGAGGAGTGGATCGCAAAACGCGCGACTTGGCTCGCGGCGCGCGCGACAAACCTGGACTTCAAGACCAAGCGGCGTACCGAGATGGCGCGCCGGGACGCCGCAGCAAAAGAACTCGAATTCATCGACGACGACGTCAAGGCCATCGATAAGGAGATCGAACGCCTCACGGCCGCGATCGCCGAGCACGATGCCAAGACCGGCAGAAAGTCCCTGCAGCAGACCGCCGATGTGGCCGGGCAGGCGGCGCACCGCGCCTCGGCGGACTTCAAGGCTCGCATGGAGAGCATCCGTCGCCTAGAGCCGCTACGCGCGATGTGCGCGGACGGTTTCGAGGACTTCGTTCCTGCGCTTGAGCGTCTTCTGACCGCCACCGCCGGGGCCGACATCGGGGGCGTCTCCCACGAGCTCTCCGCGGCCGAGAAGTCCTTCGCGGCAAGCGGTGCCAAATGGCTGCCGAAGATCGACGAAGCGCGTCAAACCATCATCGCGGAGCTTTCCGGGCTCCGAGGCCGGCGCGACGAGGTGCTCGAGCGCATTCGACAGCACGCGGCCGGAGGGGCGCGCGCCTATCTTGGCGACGACACTGAACTTCTCTGCCGCAGGCTGCGTCAGAGGGGAATGGTCCCGCGCGTGCTCTGCGACATCATCGAAGTCGCCGAACCCGAGTGGGTGGGAGCCGCCGAGGCGCTCCTCGGCCGCGACCGGGAAGCTGTGTTCGTGGACAGAGCCGATATCAGCGCCGCCACGTCAATCTTCAAGGAAGGTCGCCGCGAGTTTCGCCACGCATCGCTAGTGAGCCTAAACAAGCTCGAGCAGTTCAGGGCCAAGCCGGAGCGCGGCACTTTCCCCTCCATCTTCCGGAGCCAGGATCCGGACGCAATGGCCTTCATCATGCGCCGCTACGGCACGGTCCGCCTCGCGGACACGCTCGACCAGTTCAACAGGCCCGGCCGGGCTATCATGAAGGACGGCCTCTACGACGACGGACTCGTCAGGACGCATCGCTGGATCGAAGCCTCGCAGCACAAGATCGGAAAGGCGGCCCAGGCGAACGCCCTGCGCTCCCTGCAGGATCAGGCCGAGGAGCTGGGTCGGATCCTGACCGACAAGGGGAAGGAGGCCCATGCCGCGGAGCAGGCTTTTGCCGCTCTGAAGAACATCTGCGAGGAGCGTGCCGACCTGGGGGTTTGCGCGGTCGCCTTCGCGGCCGCGCAGACTGAAGTCGCTGAAGCTCAGGCCAGGCTCGATGCCCTCGACGGCGTGGGGGACGGTGGGCTTCGCGACAAAAAGAGGGCGCAGCAGAAGCTGAAGGAGAAGAGGCTCGAGGAGAGAAAGACACAGCAGAAGGCGTTCGGCGAGCATGACGGCGAGGTCAGGTCGGCGGAGAGGAGGCTCGGAGAGGGCGAGAACGTGCCCGGCTCCGAACTCAACCTCAGGGTCGCCCGGTCGATATACCGCAAGTTCTTTCCCCTCTACTCCACCGCGAAAGGCAGGGCCGTCTACCGCGACCGCCTCGATGCCGCAGCCCAAAAGGGCTTCGCGGAGAAACACCGGGCCATTGCCGAGAAGGCCTTGAAGGATGCGAACGCGTCCGACAACGAGCGCGCCCGGATCGAGCGACGGGTCCGCGAGCTTCTTTACGATTACTTTGACCAGTTCGGGACGAGTTCGCAGGTCGGCGCGGAAAGCGAGCCGCTGCGGGAGGTGAAGCCATGGATGGAGCAGCTCATCTCGGATATCGAATCCAACGAGCTGCGTCAGTACGAAAGGCAGGCGCGGGAAGCGGCGGAGAAGGCGTCCACCCTGCTGCGCGGCGAGTTCATCAACGCGCTCACTGCCCGGATCGGAAAGATGGAACGGGAGCTGCAATCGTTGAACCGTAGCCTCTACGCACATCCCTTCCATAACGAGCGATATTCATTCCATCGCACCCAGATGGTGGAATTCCAGCCCATCCTGAAGATCATCGAAATCGCCAAAACCTCTCCGGAGGCGCTCGACATGCTGTTCCGGGGCGACGTGCCCGTTGAGTTCCCGCACAAGGATACGATCCTTGCGCTCGAGGCATTGCTCGAGGATCCCGATAAGGACTTCGCCCAGTTCGAGGACTACCGCAACTTCTACACCTTCGAGATCCACATGGAGGATGTCGCCACCGGCCGCTCGACCCGCTGGGAGCAGCGGCGCGGCACCGGGTCTGGCGCCGAACAGCAGGTGCCTATCTACGTTGCCATCGGCGCTTCGCTGGCCGCCGTCTACGGCAGCGCGGAGCGTCGTGCCGGCAAGCCCGCCGGTTTCGCGCTCGCTATGTTCGATGAGGCCTTCTCCAAGATGGACGGCAAGAACCAGCGGCAGATGATGAGCTTTTACAAGAAACTCGGCCTGCAGTTCGTGATAGCGGCGCCGTTTGAGAAGCGTGTCGCTGTGCTCGAGCACATGGACACCATCGTGGAGGTGGACCGCATCGGCGAGCAGTCCAGGGCCACCGTGGTGGAACTGAAAGAGAAGGCCAAGCGCGAGCTGATGGCCATCGATCCGGACCTGATGTCCGAAGATGAGCTCGCCATCCGTCTGGCCGCCGAGTAGCCATGGCTCGGCGTTTCACGGATGCGATCGGCCTGCTGAACGACCTGCTCAACCGCTTCGAGGCCGGGGCCGCAAGCCCGATCGCCCACCCGGACTACCCCGCTTTCCCATCAGTAGTCGCGGCGGACGCCTTCCTGAAACAGATCAGGGAAGCCGAAAGTGCCGGCGCTGTCTCCCTTGGTTGGGGGCGCGGCCCCATGCGCGACCAAGTGGCACATGTGCGGCTGGCCTCGGCGGAGATCCTATACCGATATCTCCGCCGTACCCCAGCGTCGCGCATCGCCGAGGACGCCGCCGTGCGGCTTGTCGCCGGGTCGGCGATGCACGAGTCTCTGAAGAACAGCGCTTCCCAAGTCGCCGAGGTATGGGGGCGGGGGAAAACGTGGCACGGGTTCGCTTCGTCCGATGTCGAGACACTGCGCGACGCGTTCGTTCTCGCCCAGGCCATCCTGGCCAACAAGCATGTTGGCGTCGACTACAAGACCTTCTCGAGACGAACGGTGGGGCACAGCAAAACGCTCGAACGGATCGAAGGCGCGGTCGTGCGGCTCCTGAGCGGCATCCTGGAGTTTCCGCCCGGCGCGCGGCCACGCGAGGCACTCCGGGCGATCGGCCTTGAGCGCTTCGCACCGCCGCTGCTGATCGCGGGCAAGATCGACCTCGATGGAGCCGACTTTTCCGGAATCTCCCCGCTGTATCTCGGAATCACTCCCAAGGAAGCAGATCGCGTCCGCTTCCGGGAGCCGCCGGCGTACGTTCTAACGATCGAAAACTTCGCAAGCTTCAACCGACATATCGCCGAGGTGGACCCCGGCCGATTAGGAACGACCATGTATGTCGGCGGGTACCCCTCGCTTGCCACCCAGCAGGCGCTGCGGACGATCTCAGGATTGGTATCCGAACAGACGCCGATCTTTCATTGGTCGGACATCGATCCGGACGGCACCTGGATCTTCCACACCATCGAGCGCGCCGTCGATCGACCGATCCGTCCCCACCTCATGAGCGTCGAAGTTGCCGAGCGGTTAGGACAAGTGCCGTTCAAAAAATCGGCGCCCGCTCGATGTCCACCGGACTCCGGGATTGCGGCTCTAGCAGCGTACCTGGCGGAAGATGGAGCCAAGACGCTCGAGCAGGAAGAACTCGATCCAGTCCTGCCAGAGCTTCATTAGAAATGTGCGCGGACTAACGCGTTATCGATCCGGATGAGCTTCCTCGGTCGACGATCTCCGTCGACCCTTGTTCAACAACACCTGTGTTCCACAGAGCGAACGCCATGAGCAGGGCGGCTCCTTGCCGTGCTTCGACAATCCATTGGCACCATAGCGACACCGCCCCGAAGCACCGCCTCCCCCCTCCAGAAGTGAAGAATGGGAATCTCTTATAACCGTGTGTTAGTCCGTTGATTCGACTACAAAAGCCCCAGTCGGTCAATGGTTCGTCGCAATCACCGAAGACCACCATTGTTGGTGCCGTCTCGATAAACGCGCGGCGATGATCGCCTCGCCGATCGACACTTGATCTTGTCCTCGGTGATGCCGACCTCGGCCTTAGCCGGGGCCCCCGACGCCGCTGTACCTGCCATGTCGGGCAGCGCGGTAGCGCAGAAGGGCAATGTGGCAAGATCAAGTGATTGGTCGATGGGGCTCGACCTTCAAGCAACCGGCTCCGAGGAGTGAACTTAAGTTTGTTATAGCGAGATTCGGCGTCGCCTCGACGTGCGTAGCGCGGAAGCGCGATCGATGGCTCGAGGTTCAGGTTGAAGCATCGCTGCAAGCGCAGTGCAAGGAGGGCCGCGTAGACGGCCTTGCCGATCGATAGGCCAATCCAGATACAATGCGCCGAGGTCAGTTTTCCCGCCCGCCGCCGCATTCTCTTGTCAGCGAATCCGACTGTCTCGAGCGGTTCAGAGACTGCGTTTGCGAATAGCCTCCCAAACTCCGTCAAATCACTGCGCCGCCCACGCCGCTCGATGAGGTCAGCACCCAGATAGTCCCGCAGTACGGACAAATAGCGGCTGACCGAACTCTGCGTTGTTCGCAAAGTCGTGGCCGCGCGTGTGACGCTGCCTTCGCGGGGAACGGTCACAAACGCGCGGATGGCATCTAAAGGAACTTCCTCGTCTTGAGTCCCCATTGACTGCTCCGGCGCCAGAATGAACATCCATCACATTGTTCGATGCCCATAGCCGGACCGCCGCGTGTGAAGGGTCGGCTGCGCATAAAATCCCTCTGGGAGCAACAGTGATATTGGTCCAGTGCCGCGCAAGATCTGCATCAACAAATCGGTGCTTTCAGGAAGACTAAGTCCTTTTGCGAGCCGGCTTCGGCTTAGCGACCTTTAGGTAAGGTAGCGAGTGGGGGTGCACCTTTGGATGGCAGCAGCTCGGAGACAGCAACCCCGAGCGTCGCAGCGGAAGATCGATAAGATCGATTGTCGGGTTCGCCTGTTGGCGCCCTCAAGTCCGCTCATATAGGAGCGATCAACACCTGCATCGTAGCCAATTGCTCCTGCGAAATACCGCGCTCAACGCGGATCCGGCGCACATTGTAAGCCACAAGCGTACAAGCTCTCATGCGCGAAGGCAGCCATTCTGATGGCCATCAAACCACTGGCTATAATCCGACTAAAAATATGGTCCGATTGGAGGTTATAGATCGAATTCCTCGATGCGTGTCATCGAAGCGCTGTTTCTCTGCGCTACTGGGTGAGCCGCACCGGCGCTGGCATGGCGATCGTGCGGCTATCAATTCGCGGCGACGCGGATTTTGAGGCGCTGAGCAGAGCCCAGCCGTACCCCTGGCTCGGCAGCCGTTCGATTCTGCTGCCCATTTGCGCAAATGGCCGCCATGCCGCCGTTCTCGACCAGAGCATATTTCAAAGCTTGGGCGCGGTTGACAAAAAGGCCGCCAAAGGAGCCCCTAGTTCACGGGCAACCCAGTTACCGCGCCGGTTCCTGCCAATCACAATCAGCGGTACCGAGCCAGGCCAAGGAGGCTCCAAGAGCTGAGTCATCATGTCTGATCTGTGACCCGGCGGCTCAGGTTCGTCAGTCGACTCGTCGGGCGCGTCCCTAGCTCCAACCTTGCTAATGATGATCACCGGCTTCCGAGTCGTGATCGAAATTGTGACGCTAGGTTGCATGACGGCCCTCAAGCGATAGGTAGCGTCGAACATCGGATCGACTGCATGCGGTCCATAAGCGGTGACTCCGGCAGCCCGCCACAGAGTTCGGCTGCAGGATACGTCAAACTTGAACCGAGTTCCCCTACGAGTTCTGACAGGCGACACGGAGGCCGGAGCATACGGAGAATGCCTAATGGCTTTGGCTCTGCCGCTGCTTTTAGGGATCGATGCGATCGATCAGTTGGGGCCTCGAATTACGAGGTGCCCGCGAAAAAGGTTGCAATCGAACCCCGCGCTCATTGCGGGCGAAGCGCTTAAGCATATCCCCGAGTTCTATGCCACAGAGAAGGACATCCGTGGCCGCAGCGCCGAGGAGCCTCGTCTCTCGCTTTTTCATTCTGTTCCCACGATCAAGCGCCGAAGCTTGGCTGCCTCGCCATCTTGAGAGATGTTCAGCTGTCTGCTCACGTCGATTGGGCCTACATGCTCGGTTCAACGAGTGGCTGCGAGCCGCAAGAAGTTGCTGAGCAGCAGAGACCCGCATTCGGTGAGTATCGATTCCGGATGAAACTGCACGCCGTAAGTTGGTTGATAGCGATGTGCGAGAGCCATGATCTCGCCTTCCTCGGACCGCGCTGTCACCATCAGGTGCGGCGCGGAGGTCGAGTCAAGCTTGATCACAAGCGAATGATAACGACCGACGGAAAGTGCGGAGGGCAATCCCTCGAATAACGGCCCCCCTTCATGCATTATGCGAGAGGATCGCCCATGCATGGGGCGTA
>Ga0214543_1006307_pt1 | contig 21171 bp, 20 predicted proteins | sample CNSS2metaG_FD_160094 | JGI IMG/M metagenome (GOLD analysis project Ga0214543, IMG submission 160094) | Root nodule microbial communities from cowpea collected in UCLA plant growth center, Los Angeles, California, USA - CNSS2 | ecosystem: Host-associated > Plants > Roots > Nodule | place: USA...
TATATATATATTGTGTATGTGTCTTGCAATAGAGAAAGCCCAAGGAAAAAAATAATGAAGTCATTCAACAACGATGAAAGTATATGCAATGATGTATTTACAATCATTAATAACAGATGGACATGTCAACTTCATCGCCCCTTGCATGCTACTGGTCACTTTTTGAATCCATAGTTCTTTTATTCCAACCCAAACATGGAATATGATTTAGAAGTTACAAATGGATTATATGACTACATTAGGAGGTTGATGCCAAGTAAAGATATGCAGCAAAAAAATTTAACTAAGTTGCCTCTTTATAAGAGTGCAAATGGACTCTTTGGTGATGATTTTGCCAAAGAATCAAGGAATACCACAACCCCAGGTAAGACACTTAAACATTTTTTAAATTGCGCTAAGATATAATGGATTACATTCTAAGTTACTTTCTTTGATTGTGTAGCTCAATGGTGGAAGAATTATGGGCATGCAACTCCGAACTTACAAAAGCTAGCAATGAAGATTTTTAAGTTTGACATATAGTTCATCGGGATGTGAGCGAAATTGGAGTGTTTTTAAGTAAATAATAAGACATGATTCATTTCATTATTATCTTATTTGTAAAGTGTAGAAAGAAATTAATTCACATATTACTTATTCATAATGCATATTCATTCAAAGAAAAGAAATAGGTTGGACCACAAAAAGGTTGCATGATCTGGTTTACATAAAGTATAATCAACAACTTGCTCAAAGATATGATATTAGGGATGAAATAGACCCTATTCTATTGAATGACATTGATGAAGGTAATGAGTGGTTAGTGGAAGAAGTTGATGATGATAACGATAATGAAGATGGGGTAATGAGTTAATTTTTTATGATGATCCCACTCTTAAATGAGCAACTGTTTATGAAGCTTCGTGTATTGGAGAACTGGTAGTTTATACAAGGAGACAAACAACTAATAAAAGAAAGCAACCCTAAAGTGGTGGTATTGTTATTGGATCTTCCCATGCTTCTAAGAAAGATTAAGGTGCAACTCCAACACAACCCCAAAAGGGTAAAGAGAAGACTCAAATTCAAGTTCAAAATGAATTGTGTGATAGTTCTGATTCCAAGTTTGAAAGATTACTTAACTTTGACAAGATTCTCTCAAAAGCAGAAGAGGAAAAGGGATATGCCCCCATTGGATGATGACATTGAAGACAATTATGTTGGAATTGAAGAAGAATTCGATGATTAGAAAAAAACTTAATACATATATTTTATGATTTTTTGTTATTATATATTTTGAACTTTAAATTTATGGTGCTTTGATATGATTTTATTATTAATTGAATTTTTAGACATAATATCATTATTTTTTCATTAAAATTATATGTGGTGGTATTATAATTTTTTACCGCAATATTTCTGCCATAATTCATTATGGTTTTCGTTATAACTTTATAAAGGTTTTTGGAATCGCCGATATTTTTCGTTATTCAATATCAATAACACTGGTAGAGCGATAAATTTCACCAAGTGGGTTCTTGAGGATTGGTTGTTGTTGTTGTTGTTGTTCATCTTTTGTGTGACTCAAAGGAGATGGTTCATTCCTTATGCGATGCAAGGAAGGTATCTTTGTAATAAGTCATATATTTATATGATCAAGTCTTTGTATATATTAGTGAGTATTTTGTGTGTGGGACATAACTTAGAAATTCATAAAGCAACATGCACAAAAAAATAATAATTAAGATTCTCATGAGAGTTTCTGTGATAATCGATTATCACAACAAAAATATGTTTTCAGAGAACTTTTTGTGATAATCGATTTTCTATTTGAATAATCGATTATCAGCAATAGTTGTAACATGTCTTTAGTTTTTTGACTTAATTTTCGAATTCCTATATTTTGGGAGACTTATTTCAAACATAACTTTTCATTCAGAGGTTTAGTGTTATGACTACAAAAGAAAATCTTAGTGTTTGTGAAAAAAGGCTTTAACAAACCTAGTGTGGGCAGAGCGATAACTTTTACCAAGTGGTTCAATGTTGTGATTGCAAAAGAAAATCTTTATGTTTGTGAAAAGAGGCTTTGAAAAACAGGCTTTGGAAAACCTAGTGTGGATAGAGTGATAATTGTCACTAAGTGGGTTCTTGAGGAATTGAGTGTTGTTGTTGTTGCGAGGAGAAATTGTTCATCCTTTGTGTGATTCAAAGGAGGTGTTTCATTCCTTGTGTGATTAAAGGAAGATGTCTCTTATATTTTTTGTCTTCAAGAAAGGTGTTATCTAAACCTTAAACTATTTTTTCTATGATTGCTAGTTTGGTTTATTTTTAGTGTTAAGTTGATCCGAACCAATGTAAAATATCGGTGTACGAATTTTCTCTTTCTCTACACTCTTGAATGATAAAGGACTAAATCCACATATTTTAGGGAGACTAAATTAGTCCAAAATTTCGAAGATGAACTAATTCCAATTTTCACTAAAAATTAGGGGACCAAAAAGCATATTTAACCCTATTGTTAATATTCCATTCCTTATCATAATAAATAATTTTGACTTAATTAAGTTTGAAATATCTGATAGTTTATAGTTTATTGAGTATTAAAAAAATTTATATTTTTCTATTTTCCAATTAAGTTCCTATTAACTATGTAATGTAAAAGTAACATCTAAATGGGTGATGTGGTAATTATCTTGCCTCGTCGTTACATGTACTTTTATAATTTTATTACCTCATAATCTAACTATTACTTATTTGACAATATAAATAAATATTCAAAATTTTCTCCAATCTATTCACTATAAAAATCTTTGGCCACCTATCTATTGGCTCAGAATTAGTAAAGAAGTTTTAAGAAATGTCAAGGGCCTTAAACGACTTTAACATCGGTCAACCACAAGAAAAATCGTATCTAAACAATGCAATTGTCTTCAACATCCAAAACCTCCAAAATATTGTTGCATTCACACTTAGCAGGTGCACATTGCAAAATGTGGAAGTTGGAACTGAACTAGAAAGTAGGTTTCACAAGTCAAAGCACCTGAAGCTTCGACATGGTTCCCATGATGAGAGGAAGAAGTATGTTGAAAGTGTTATCCTTTGCGATGAGTTGCACAAGAGAGGAACAATTCATAATAACGAAAGTAGGATTTCATGAATGTTGTTGGAGTCCAACCAAAGATACTGTAGATTCTGCAACGTTTCATGGAAATAAGTGTTCCTCCACTGAATGTGTTACAAGAGAGGTTGATGAGCTCAAAATAATATTTGATGAGAAGTTCGTTAGAGAAGTTGTCGAAAAGGTATAAAATTACACAAGTCAACAAGATAGTGAAACAAAATAGCATTCACATCAATTAATTAAAGAGGAACTCAATTGAAAAATATAATTTTACTAAAACACTCTATAAAACATAAAATTTGATAAAAACTCATTTAAATTTTCTCAAATTTATATTAAGGCATAACTTTTACTATTTTTATCAATTGCTATCACGTTTACCATCACTATTGATTTTTAATTACCATTATCATCTAATCATTTAATACTTTCATCATAATTATTACTTTCACTTTTATTATTACTACAATTTTATTATTATTATAATTAATATTTATGTCATCTTCAACATCATTATATCATTGTTATCCTTATTATATTTATTGAAAGAATTATGATAGTATGACTCTATTTTTTTTTACTCCAATGTGACTACGTGACGTGGCCAGGTGAGGTGACTTTTATTTTTGAATTTAATATAATTTTAAAAAAATACTGAGGCGAGAAGTGGTGGGGAGTGAGCAGCCCGACTTTCCCACTTTCACTTTCTTTGGAGTCTTTATGTGTTTCTCTCTCGTGCACACATACTCTCCTTTTCTTCTCACCCCTAACAATTTTTTTTGTGCGAAGTTTGTAAGGTTTTTACGAAGGAAGATAAAAAACAAAGATGGAGAAAGGGTTAAGGAGAAGAGGTGAAGCAATTTTTCATATTGTCTCTCCCGGGTAGAGCTGGAAAGGGTTAGGGAGAAGAGTTTTTGATTTTGTTGACGAAGGTTGTTTGTCTCTCTCGCAAAGCACGAAACGACATGATGGAGAAAAGGTGAAAGTGTTGTTGACGAAGGCGTTTTCTGTGTCGACCAAAGCACGACAGGGATTTGCATTGCAGTTTCTTAAATCAGTGAGGTGAAGCGGTTCCTCCATTGGGTTTGGGCTGTTCGGGCATTGTTTTTGAAGGTTGCAATTCTAAGAACCACGATTGTTGTATGACATTGGAGGTATGGAGAACTTTTGTACGTTAAGGTGTGTTTTAGTGTTTAAAACACCCAAAGTTTTGATTTTTTTTTTCCATTTGAACTAGATGATTGTTTATTCTAGGGTTTCTATTTGTTGTGTTTGTGTGGGTATCTTTCTGTGATGGAGTTCGTTAGGTTTATTTTTGGTGTAAAATTGGTTGAAGTTGAAGTTGCTTTTTAATGAATCAAGTACTTTGATAGGTGCATGGATACTAGTTTACTGAATAGGTTGACCAGAACTGTCTGCATTTTTTGCTAATGACTTGTGTGCACACAAGTGATGACCTATGGTGCATGTGTGCACACAAGTGATGACATATGTGCACACAAGTGATGACATGTGCAACATTTTTTGCAAGCATATGATATCGCTCAATTTTTGGAACTTTCATGTTATAGCAATGACAACTTGTGAATGTGGTGATTAACTTTGTGCATCTGTGTTCATTTCTAGATATGTCTTTCATATTGTTGCATAACCAAGTTGATTAAAACTGTCTGATGTAATGTGATGACCTATGTGCACACAAGTGATAACTTGTGCAACATGTTTTGCAAGCATGTGGTATCACTCAATTTTTGGATCTTTCATGTTATAGTAATGATAACTTGTGAATGTGGTGAATAACTTTGGTGCATCTGTACAATTTATAATGAGTTGTGTTCCTTTTGACATATGTGTTTGATGAATTTTAACGAACTTGCATGTTATTTAGGAATTGTTGAAGTAAATAAATTATGAAATTATGTCTCTTTATTGATTTTCCTCTTTACCTACTATTACTCATAAAAGTTTATACATTTTCATTGACTAGGTTGCCATATTCAGACCCATTGGGAACCTCAACATCACAATTAGAAACATTTTTATGGCAAATAAATAATCTTCACACAAATATATCTTTTCTTCATTTCAAAGATTTGCTTCAACTCACACAATATAATAATTTATGTCATGAATAGATTTTCAAGTTTGACATAAGTCATCCAACTAAAGAAGAAGTTAAGGCTTCTATGTTTGTGGTGCGACTTAACTATGTTGTCAAACCAAATGTGGAGGCCAATGTCTAAACCAGTGTGCAGTCCAATCCGAATGCAAATGAAAACACAAATATGGAACCCAATTTGCAGCCTATTATGTAGCCCAATGTGCAGCCTACTAACACTACTAATGTGGAGGATATACTGTAGAGGATGGTTCCTCCATCCACCAATATTCCATATTTTGAGGTTGGGGAGAGCTCCAAAGCTGGATCTTCTATTTTGGATAATATATCACTTACGTAACTCATGATTGTTTAATGTCTTTTAGTTTATGTTGTTAATTTGAACTTTTAGTTTCATGACACTATGTGTTTGGAAGGATGTACTACATCTATGGTATTGAATTTATTTTGTGCACTTTAGTATCCATGTAACTCACTACTACTCAAAGAATAGACGTTGATGAGGTTAGTCCACACCTAAAATAGGACATTCATTTCAACTCTAGAAATATTATATGGTTATGTATGGACTATTAAGTGTTGACCGACAATTAAGATTTTGCACCCCCTCAAAATTTGTGCTTTTTGGAAAGGGTTTCAATATTTACACCACTTATAGTCAATCACACAAATTCAATAAGATATAATGCAAGATATTGAACATCATGAAATTAGTTGTGGGATAATTGTTGCACAAGTGCAACATGACATACATGTCAATTGTCACAATAAAAAATGCTTATCAATGAAGTATTAAGTGTTGACATACACTAAACATTTTACACACCCTCACAATTTGTGGTCTATGGTAAGGGTTTGAAGATGTAGCCCACTTTCCTTGAATTAAAAAACCTTACTAACATATATTCTACAGAGTTAACTTCACCAAACTTGATGTAGGATAATTGATACAACAGGACATACATGATAACTCTAGTAATTTTAAATACTGATCATTCACTATTAAGTGTTGACCTGCGCTTCACATTTTGCACGCACTTATAATTTGTGATGTTTGGTAAAGGTGTCAATATGGACCCCATCTTTAATGAATTTAAACACCTTAATTATGTATATGCAATGTATTCAACATCATGAAACTTGGTGTGGGATAATTCGTCTACAAGTACAACATTCTTATGTCTGCAAACATTATATGATGACCAAAGAACTATTAAATATTAACCTGCTCTAAATAATTTGCACATCCTGACAAAATCTGGTATAAGGTTAGAATCAATTTTTTGAAGAACATCAATTTTGGTATGGGATAATTGGTTCACAAATCCTACAACACAGATTACATATTAACTTGGTGTGGGATAATTGGTAAAACATGACAGATATGATAGCTAGTAATTTTAAATGCAGACCACTAAAGTATTAAGTGTTGACCTGCAAATAACATTTTGCACATAATTAATTATCTGTGGTATGTGTGGTAAGGGTTTGAACATGTAAACCAATATTACTGAATTGATGACCACATACATATTAACTACTAACCTGCTATAAGCTTTATCCACACTATTACATATGGTTCAATAATTCAAAAAAAATCACTCAATCCAAATGAGGATGAACAACATTCACCTATATCCACCACCATACTCTTCCATAAACCAACAATTGTATCCCACACAAACACTCAATAAGCCAAACAATAACTTTACATAAACCACTCAAAAATTCATAAATCAATTAGTAAAGGAAATAAGAACTTCCCATAAATTAGTTCCATAAGTCTACACTTCCAAATTACCAAAGTTAACAATATAAATCCTAACTACAACAAACAATTTTTCTAAATAAACTATTTATGGCGTTTCCTTCTGTTATACGTCACAAAAGGAGTTCTTATGGCAAAACTCTTGACATGCATATGTGGATCATCCCTTCATCGCACTTACATATTGCTCTCTTGGGATTGCTCTGCTTCCTCATTTGGAACATGTTCTTCTTGGGCAACTTGATCTGAGGTATTGTCAGCAAAATCAGCCATGTCAACATGACCCCTCTCACCAAAATCGCCAAATTCAGTAAAATCCTTGGGGTGGGTGGAATCAGGTGTATGCACATCAGCAACCTTCATTGACTGCACTCATATTTATTACCTAAATACATAACTCAAGTCAGCACAATGTCGAAACTCAGACTTACTTCAATGCAATTCTTCTCACTTTGAACAACTATCATTCGTGCACAAAACACTTATCACATAATCACTTAATGTAACTTACCTCAACATAAAGCACCCACCAAATCATCTTTCTAAATCACGTGTATTACATAAATATTATACTTGACACACAAAACACACGAATTAAGTGTTATTCATTTCCACCAAGTCATTCAATCATATTGCATAAAAATCATACGAAAATAATGACCTAGTTCTATTTTTTAAGTAATCAATCTACAACTTATGTTACTTGTGATACTTAATGGAACAAGGTTAGACTTCTCTAACAAAACCTAAGCTAAATGTACTTCTTCTCCTGCAATGTTGACAGAAAACACAATTATTGATAACCACAAAATTAATTTTTGTCTCAATTTGACAATGAAAGAAAAACTCTGTTTTAAACAAAAGAAAATTTGAAATGTTAAACCATATACACCACGAAAAACTTCATTAATATGAAACAAGCATTATTTGTAATAAAAAAGATGTCCACTTTTTATTAAAAGTTGCCAATGAAGATTACAGTGATGCAACAATTGACCTACACAATATAGATATCAATTTTGCCTTTAAAGAATGACTCCTAGGACCAACTCTTGATTCTCAATCAACATTTTCAACTCTAATACTACCTACATTCAAGATCAATAATTTATAAATAGTGAAGACCAAACAGAAAATAAAACTCAAACTTGGTTTAAGATAATTAGCCTAATCCTAACTCACAAGTTATATACCATCATCTCTCAATGACAATAATGATCTGTCAACCGAGCATTTCAGTCTCAATGGTCTTATTTTAGGACCAACAAAAACAAAACAAAATATCAATTCCTTAACCCAAAAACTCACAACGGTGATTTCAAAAAAAAAAATCCAATGTGTTTGCTTACTGCAAAAACGGAAATAATAAATGGTGGTTTGGTATGTTGCTATGAAATAAATGATTTTGATTTAATTTTCTCATCTCATGACGCTTTTTAAAAGACTAAACATGCTCTTATAATTCATTTCCCCGTCGGATCATGAAATCTTGCTTTTTAACTGCCACTAAGGTTGTAGTAGTAGTAGTATGTCGCTTTCTGTGTGTCCATGATTTCAACTACGGGCAAAGAAAAATGTGAACAAACGTGGAGAAGAATAGTCTAAACTCCAACTACAACATGATCGAGAACAGAAAGATAAAATGAATTAGAAATCTGTGTATAGATAGAGAGTGGGAAAAGTTATAAACAAAGTAATAGGAGCATAAACAGAATGGGGTCAACGCGAGACTTGGAGACAGAGAAAAGTGATTCAGAAGAAGCAGAGAGTGGTAAAGGAACATGGAAGCAAGCAGCTTTCCATGTTGCCACCACCATTGCCACACCTGCTGCTTATGCCCCTTTGCCCTTTGCTATTGCTTCTCTCGGTTGGCCTCTTGGTAATTTCTTATTTATTTTTTTATTAAATTCTACAGTAGTGTCGTTTTGTATCCACCAGGGTCCTCATCAAATTTTATATATTTTATTCATTTCAAATGGGGACACTTTCATATGTTTTGTTCTTCATATGTTGAATAATTAGTTAACTGGTTTTTTGTTGGTATTTCTCTCTATGAATGAATTGTTCCAGGTGTGAGTAGTCTCGTGAGTGCAACACTTGCCACCTGGTACTCTAGCTTTTTGATCGCTTCTCTGTGGAAATGGAACGGGGAGAAGCACTTTACCTATAGACATCTGGCACATAGTATTTTCGGTATGTACATGTTATTTAATTTCTCTGCTTGTGGCATTAATAGCTATGGTGACTTTGATATTCAATAGTCTAATTTCTTGTTTATTGATTCCTGAAGGATTGTGGGGGTACTGGTCTATTGCTATTTTTCAGCAGGTAGCTTCTCTGGGAAATAACATTGCCATTCAAATTGCAGCTGGCAGCAGCCTTAAGGTTATGCATCTACTCAGATTTTAATTAAGTTCAAGTCTTTTCATATAAATCTTCTTATGGATATGTTCTAATTCCATGTTTATACAGGCAGTTTACAAGCACTATCATCATAATGGAACATTGACCCTGCAGCATTTTATTATTTTCTTTGGAATCTTTGAACTCCTTCTCTCCCAGCTCCCGGATATTCACTCACTGAGATGGGTAAACGCACTGTGTACTTTCAGCACAATAGGCTTTGCTGGAACAACCATTGGTGTTACCTTTTACAATGGTAAGCTGGTGATGGATCTTCCTTTTCTTGTCTGTCAAAGCCTCGACACCTGATTGATTCCTCCTCTTTATTTCACGCACATAAACTGTTTGACTATTTGATTTCCAACATCTCTTAGGGAAGAAGATTGATAGGACTTCAGTAAGTTATAGTTTGCACGGTAGCTCTGCTTCTAAGTTCTTCAAAGCCTTCAATGCGCTTGGGACCATTGCCTTTTCATTTGGAGACGCAATGCTTCCAGAAATACAGGTACCTGTTAGTTCTAAGTCTCTTACATTGTTACACGTGTTCTTTTGCCTTGCTATTCTAAACAAGGTTTTGGTTTGCGGTTGTGGTATCACCATGATCCCTGGTGTTGTTGAGGAAAATTATGGATAAATGTGGCCAATAACAATTGTCACCATTGACTTCAAAAAACCTTGATGTTGTAAATGGTGGCTTGGCCTTTTCTGACAGTGTATTCCTCTTCCAGAATACGGTGAGAGAACCTGCTAAGAGGAATATGTACAAAAGCATATCAGCAGCATATACTGTCATAGTATTGACTTACTGGCAATTGGCCTTCTCTGGATACTGGGCATTTGGATCAGAAGTCCAACCTTATATTTTAGCTTCACTGTCTATTCCAGAATGGACTGTTGTTATGGCAAATTTGTTTGCAGCAATTCAAATATCTGGGTGCTTTCAGGTACCTCTCTAGCACTTCAATATAAGAGTACTTGTTTGAAACATCTTGTGGCAGAGTCAAAGAGTAGTGAATGTTAGTCTTTTGCTCTGTGGTTATCACTGCTATACATCATAACATTTCTAAGGTCAGTCACTGTTTATGTCACTGGTGTTCTTTTTTAATTTACCAGAAGGAATGAATAATATTATGATGATATGAGGTGACCTAATAATTTTTTGTTATTCCAATTAAGAAACTTATATCATGGTTCAAGTTCCTTTGCTAATGGAGTTCCTTTGTCAGATATACTGCAGGCCAACATATGGCTATTTTGAGGAAGGAACAGGGTTGAAGTCTAACAAATCTACTACCTATTTTCCCTACAGAAATCGCCTAACACGACTTATTTTTACTTCCATATACATGGTTCTTGTTACTCTTATTGCTGCTGCAGTGCCCTTCTTTGGAGATTTTGTGTCCATCTGTGGGGCAATTGGATTTACTCCTTTGGACTTTGTGTTCCCCGCTTTAGCATACCTTAAGGCTGGAAGAGCGCCCAATAACTCCAAACTTGGCCCTTTCCTGCGACCATTAAATATTTTAATAGCTACCTGCTTTTCATTAGTTGCTATCTTGGGTTGCATTGGTGCAGTCAGACTCATAGTGGAAGATATCAAGAACTACAAGTTCTTCCATGATATGTGAGGATTTTGGACTAAGTTGTACTTTTATAATACATTATTTTCCCAAATCAGCAACTTCATAGTCTTGATCCCGCTATAAAGATTAAGAAACATCATGGTTGGTGATAATTTCATTAAAGTGGTGTAGAAGAGGTCATGTACTGTATTTTCTGGAGCTTTCTTCTTAGCCTTTTACATACAGAATTCATTTTTTTCCTATTAATCGTTTGTTCTGAACTTTAGCCATTGTCTCAACCACCAGCAAGTTTACATCATTGTTAAGATAATTGGAGGAGCACAAGGCTTCACTAGTCAACATCTTTTCATGGCCCGACTTTATAGATGAAAGCTTTTTTTACATTATTAACACTTTTATAAATACCGTCCTTTTTTTTTATACTTAAAAGCTTAACATAAGATACCACTATGCATTTAGATAGTGATCAGTTTCTTAGTAGAAAAAGGCATAAAAAGCCATATGAAAAGTTTTTATTATTTTTTAGATAACGGAAACAATAGTCAAATGAAAGTCACTTAATTGTTTTGACTTTTTGGCGCCTTTATAGATGGCAAAACCCCGTTACCGACGTCCTTCGCTTCGCACTGAGTAGTTGATAAGTACTTAACAGGGCTTCGTCACAATCACAAAAAACTTCTGTTACACTGAAACGACACGAAGCACCTTCTCTTCAAACACGTTCCTCCTGAACAGAACACTAACTTCGTCTTCACGTTCCGGTTAGGGTTAGGGTTTCGAACTTCCACCCAATGTCGTCCATTAACTTCTCGCCCCTTTCCTCTGGTTACAATTCAATCCCTTCCATGTCACGCGCCACCGCTCCTACCGGCTTTTCCACTCGGCGTCCATGGGAGGAGTTCGTTGCGCTTAGCTCGTTCACGCTCCCCTACTCCCTCGGCGAAGCCACGCTTCGTCTCAGGCGCAATCTTGGACACTTCCGTGTGAATTACGCCATGATCGCGCTCTTCGTCCTGTTCCTCAGCCTTCTCTGGCAACCGATTTCCCTCATCGTGTTCATCGCCGTTTTCATCGCGTGGTTCTTTCTCTATTTCTTCCGTGACGGCCCTGTGGTCGTGCTCCACCGCACGCTCGACGACCGCCTCGTCCTTGCCACGCTCGCTGCCCTCACTGTGGCGGCGCTCGTCCTCACCGGCGTCTGGCTGAACGTGGTTTCAGCTGTGCTCGTTGCGGCGGCGGTGGTGGCACTGCATGCGGCGTTTCGGAACACCGATGATTTGTATATGGATGAATTGGAAGTTTCTGATGGGGGTTTGGTCTCGGTTGTTGGCGGTAGCCCAACGAAACGAACAGGGCAAACTAGAATATAGTTGGCTGTGGTATATATAACAATTTGTTTCGTTTAATCGTTGTTGTATTACTTGCATTGCATATATTCGAAGAAAATAGAGGCTCCAGTTTTAGGTTTTGGTCACTTGGAAATGTGAATTGTGTCCATATGATAGTTTTTACGTACCGTGTTGTTAGCATGGAATGGGTTCGATGGTGGCCCTTTCCTTTTTTCGTGTTCGCTGAATTCGTGTAAATTCTTGAATAAGTACTCATAGTTTGAAGCACTCGCTTTCAAATTCTGTATTGAGTTCCAATTTGGTTTATGGTCTGGTTTGGTGTGCTTTTTTGCATTTGTAATAGGCTAGCACTAATGGATAAGAATTGATTTTTTTTATCTAGTGCAAGTATAGATAGATTTTGGTTGCTCTGAAGAGTGGACCATTTTGGTTACTCATTTGTTGTTTCTACGTGTGTGGTGATCGTTTCAGTTTGCTATTCTGGCCCTTTTTGTGAGTATATCATATGATTAAATTAAGAACATATATTCCTTAGTGGCTTCCTCTTGTGTAATGCTGTGCTTTTTGGAGTGGCTTGACTACAGTTGTTTTGAGATTTGATCTTCTAGTCACCTGTGTGAATCAAGTATTGAGACTTACTAAGTTCTAGTGTCCAACAACATTTGAGATAATTGAAAAAAGAACCACAGAATTGTCAATTTATTATGGTCTAGTGAAACCATATGTCAAAGTAACTGCCTAAATGTTTAGCTGACACCTAATTTAATCCATGCCAGTTGCCTCATTTTGGTTACCTAGTTTGAGAGTTGGATGGAAGTTGAGATTTAATCTCACAAACATGTAAGGACAGAATGTAAAGCTTAAGCAATCTCAGACTGAGGGTTGAAACTCTTCTCTCAATCCATTCTTAAGTACTCTTTTGTGTTCTTTTCTGGGATGTTGACATGGGTTTCCTGATTTTTCACATCATAGGATAGGAGGCATTTGGATCTGTAGTTCTTAGAGTCATGGCTAAATTGGATATGTTAAAAAATATGTTTTCATTTCTTGTTTTACTAATAACTATAAATTTTTCACTTTCTTTTAAAATATGTCTATAGGAAATGGTGCAAACAGCTTTTTATTGTTTTCACTATTTCTGGTGGAATTATTCAAAAACAGGAAATTGGTGAGAATGGTATAGCACTTTTGTATTGATGAGTGAAAACAGGAATGAAGTATAACATTTTTGCCCGCAAACTGAAGCTGGCTCTTAAATTCCCAAATATTTATTGGTTATTCAGATATAAAATATATGTAATCTGTCCATTTTTCATATAATATTATGGTTATCATATAAAACCTAGTGCACACTTACCTCCATACTAGACTGTTCTGCTTAGAAAATTTGATTCTTTCGCCTGAAGATTATTCCTCAAAAGTGATTCCTTGACAGACTTACTAATACTATCATGTTAAAAATAGAATTAATTATGGTAATTTATATTCGTTGGACATGCTTACTATCATGTTAAAGATCTTGTGCTGAAATTCTACTTAATAGTTGTATATTTGATAAAGATTGTTGATGTATGTATTATTTTCTAAATTCTATTAGAAGCTATTGTGTGAAAAAAGTCTTTGTAGACGTACCAAGAGGACAAATAGGATAGGAGTTTCTGTGTATAAGTACTGCCTGGTATGTACTTCGTATGTGCAGGACTATCACTCTGAGCTTTAAGAGAAAAAGTTGTTTGGCAATTACTTGGGCATTAAATGTTTATAAATGGCAATTACCCATATTTTTGATAAATCAACTCATCTCCACATATGTTATGTGAATTTTATCTTTAATTTTGTAACTTATTTTTAAGATATATTTAATTATATTTACTTTTTTATAATTTTTTATTTTATTCATTTGTTATTTAATCTTATTTATTATCACTATAATTAAGCATGAGCAACTACAACAAGTGCAATTCTTCTTTATAGTTTTTTTTTTTATTTCTTTTGACTATAACTACAAATTCTTTTTCTCGTACTTTCTTCTTTATTATTTTCATCTTCATATTCTTTTTCATCTGTGATCATATTCTTTTTAATTTTTTGAATACTGAAATAGTTAAAGTAATACACAACATTAAACTTTTACCAAATCTAAAAAGATTATTTTCATGCTCCATCATTTTGTCTTGTTTAGGTTACAGTATATTTTTGTTTGTCCATTTCATCGTGTACTCTTATTTAACTTTACAATTTTTTTTTATTTCATTTTATGGACTTTTATATGTTACAAAATTATAATTATAGAAAATATGAAGATGAATATGAAATAGAAAATATGAATTTTGTTTTAGAAACTAAAGAAAAAGAAGAATAGATAATCAATTGAATCTTAGCATGAAACTCTGGATGAATTTGCTATTGCTCATAAAAAGATATAACAAATCCAAATGATAAAAATATATATATATATATATATATATATATATATATATATATATATATATATATATATATATATATAAGAGCAAGAAAAAGAAAAATATTCAAACAAAATTTTATTCTTTTGATTAAGTATTGTACATGAGAACACATAAAGTGAAGTTCTAAAAAAATATTTATGATTCATGACAATAGACAAATATCAATGAAAATTTTAGAAATCTAATAATAAAAAACATTTCAATCAGACATGAAAATTTGCAAACCCCAATAGACACTTTTATTCGTCTTTTTATCATATTTGTGTATAGCAATAATTAAATAGATTTAATTAATATAAATATTTCCAAATATACAACCATGAAAAAAAAAAGTCATGTGTATGAATAGTTAATATCAATAGACATTTTTATAAGTATTAATGTAAAATATCTACAAACAGGTTACCCTTCCTACCATAAAGGGGTAATACTACAGAATGGATAGAGTATTTTGGTCCATTAATCTCATTAGATTATCTTGCATAACTTACAACCTATGCAAACCAACAAGATCAACTCATCCATTTGTATGGATTTGTCCACTAATGAGTATCGTGAGAATTTTGTCATTGATTAAATTTATTTTCAAAAATGTCTTTCTTATGTGTTTAGTTTTACTTGAAAATTTTAATTACTTGAATTTAGTTACATTTATTATAAAACTTTTAATAGATTTGTCATTAAAAAATTATAAACTATTAAATTATAAATATTATTTATTTTAAGAAAAACTTATAAAATTCATTATTTCTATTAATTTCATCAAATACAAATAAAATTATTAAAATTTTATACCACGACATTTTGCATGTTATAATTAAAAAAGAACGTTATAAAATAAATAATTCTTTATGTGGACCATCTCCCACAAACCAAATATTATGCAATACAGATGAAAAAAATTATCCGACATTTCTTATGTGAGAGGAATCTGTCCAACCCGATTTGATACCGACCAAAGCAGGTGGGTCAAATCGGGACAAAGCGGCCCACATTGTCATTCTAACTAAAAGATTTTTCTTTTTTTTTTTTTTTTGCCTTTTTTTTGCCTTTGCTTAATTTGTAGACACGGTACTGTTTTTTTCTTTAACAGGATGATATAATGTGAATTCCAACTGTGGCAAATATTCAAGAAAACATCTGCGGCAGCCAGTGTGCAAATAAAAAGGCATGCTCTCTAAAAATCAATCACTACCATAACCAACTCAACATCATGCTCTGCTACTCCACATTTAGCATTCTACAAGGAGAGAAGATTCCTCATAATTATTCAGTCTATTATCCTGCTACATAGTGTAGCTATTGGCAACTCATGATGAAGGTTGTTGGACCTTCCGACCATAGGTTAGGATCATCACAAAATCTTTCCCTGAGGATCCTATGGTTGCAGGAATTCTGTGGCCTGTAGATGCCGTATCAAGCCACAATTCAACTAAATTCTGTACCTGTAGTGAAGGAAGCACAGGATGTCCCATGCATTTGATCTCAACCTGCAACAGAAGTAACTTCAGACTATAAGCAAGAGCACGTCTTAGAAGATATAATAGTGCAACATGTCATGCGCTAAAAAGACAAGCAGAAAACTTTAATGATAACAAAACTGCAAATGCTAAAACCCAGAAGGTTTGATGAAAATTAATCCTAGTGAAGAACCAAGTTACCGGAGTCCTTGACCCTTTGCATAAATATGAATGTATTCTACATATCCAACAAAGACTTACCTCATCCTCACTTTTCAGGCCCAGTTTCTTCATTAACAATTTTTGGATAAATGAGACAGGTATGCTTCCGTCCCTTGAGCAAGATGAATAGATAGACATGAGAAATCAGAGCTCGGTTAGTTCTATATTTGAAAGCATAACCAGTTTCTCAAGCATTCTTCCAGATGGATAACTAGAAACTTGTACAAAAAGAGAAAGAGACATTATTATACACTAATAGTGCTACTACAGTTATTGATGAGAGGGGAGGGAGGTATGCATCCCCACATCACAGTAGAATTGTTCAAAGAATTCTTTAAATTTGAAGTGGTCAATCATTTCATGCATCCATGGCCTCTTTCCTTTCTCGACAGTCATGGATTTTTATCAAGCTTGTCTTTTTGCTATTTCCTTTTTCCAGTATCATGCTAAAATAGCTAACATATTACCTTGATATGCATATGTTCCTATTAGGTTAATTCTCCTCTGTCTAATTGATGGAATAATAGATCATTGACTACAGAGGCATAATCAGCCAAAGGTCAAACCAATCACTTCCTTTGGTGTTATTTGGTAAGTTGCATGAAATTTTACTGAGTCTATTTGGACAAACTTCTAATATAAGCTCATGATACAAGAGGAAAAACTAAAACTAACTTCTTCATAGCTAAAACTAGCTCATGTGTTAACTAACATATAGAAGTTCTCTCATATAACATTTCTATTTTCTTTTAACTTGTGCACAAGTTAATTTGAGCTTATGAAGAAATTAATTTCATTTTTTTCTTTCCTAAAAGGGCTTACGAAAAAGTTTGTTCAAACAAAATCTATACCCTAGTCTGGATGGGCTTACATAAATATTAATGAATAGCTAAGTAGAATATTTTCATTTAAAAGATATAATTAAGTTGTAACACGGTGTCTACATTGGTCCAGAAAGTGACGAGGAACTTACTTTATTCTTACATAACTTGAAGGAATTTGGGGTAAAGGTGCATCTCCTTCCCTGAAACATTAGTGGGAACTTAGTACAAGTAGAAATATTCAAAATATGATTTACGAAATACATATAATAATTACTGGATGCCAAGATAGAATTTGTTAATTCAAGATTCAAAGCTAATGTTTTCTCACTGGTTTTCGGAAGCTGCTAAGGAGAACCAAATTGAGTCATTCCATAAGAGGTTACTGTCATTAGCATCCAGAACAGCCTGAGGGGATATTCTAGATTCTCCAAAAGCATGTTCCTTTTTTGGGCGAACTCTTCGCAATTTGTTGGGTTTTGCTGTATCTGGAGAGACATGATCAGTGCTAATCTTTTCATCTGCAACTTTTGCCTTGCGCTTATTTTCCTTAATTTTGGCTTTCAGCACTTTAGTATCAGTGTCATTTACTTTCACGGATTCTGGTTTAGCATTAGATGCTTGCACATTAGACTTGAAAGACTTGCTCCTACTTGCAGCCTCTGCTAAATAGTTCAAAGTTTTCCAAAGATCCCATTTTGCTTCCTGTGTTTCAGCACCATTCTGCAGTCCTCTATTGCATATGGATTGACTATTTTTACAAGGTGACAAACTCTAAACCAATAAGAAAAACACATTGTGCCATCAGGGAAAACAAATACACCAAGATAAAACAAAAAGAAAAAAACAAAGTCAACAGAACCATATATTGTGAGCACAATGAGAAGAGCATCATCGTCTTTCTTACCTGTCCCGCACTCTTTGCAGACTTGTTTGAAGTGTCAGGTGAGCATGAACTATCTTGGCGATCTTCCAGTAATTCCTCTTCTTTTTTAATGAGCTTTTCAACAGAGAAACCAGAGCCCTGCAGGCCTAGTGCCTTTCTTGTTGGTTTTGTTCTTCTTCCTGTCATGGTTGATTGTGTAGATACCCTTGGAGTGCTGACAACCAAAGATGAAAGTGATCTTTCCTTTCTTCTAGCTGGTAATAGTACTGAAGGGATAGCTACAGCTGCCTTCTGCTTTCTTTTATTGAAAGGGAAAATTTTGTTCCTTAAATCTTGCAAACTGTTGTCTGGCCTGGGAATAGGAAAAACGTGGAATAAATTAAAAGAGAAAAGCTATTTCAGAAAAAAAAAAAAAACAAAAACTTAGTTGTGTGCTTCAATGCCAGAGGCATTCATATAAAGAATAGTGATGAAGGCAATTAATATAAAGCATATATTATTATTTAAGTTTTGCAAGTTTTTCACATCTGGTTGAGACTTGAGACAGTTTGCAAAACTATCATGTATTGTCTCTAACTAATTCACCAATACTAATGCCTGCAATGTTTGATCCAAGTTCAACATTATATGCTCTTATAGTCCAGTACTTTGGTCGTTTATGGTCAAGCTCCTCTGCTAATAGGATAAATCCATCAATTTTGGGAATGGACTAAAACCAATAAATAGGGCATCCTTTCTCGGAATAAAAGGGAATGGAATCTTCTACAGACAAAGCAAAACTAATAAATTGAACTTAAATATACTCAGCTAAAGAATATTCTAAACCCGAAATAATGGGGTTAATTATGTCAGCCATTCCATCTATTAATGGGATCACAACTATTTTGATGATTAGTCCTTATCTGATTCAAGCTAATATTTCAGATGAAAAATGATTAACTCCATCTGATGGAGTTAAAGCACAATTGTTAAATTTTTCTCTTGCTTTATGTTTTGGTTATGCATCTTAAATACTTTGATATTTTCTATGCCAAACATCAGACGCGTAAAAAGTATACATGAATGGAAAATTCAGAGAATAAACTGCAAGCATAATATGAAAATAGTAGGCTATGTTATCTATTGACGACAAGCTGAATGTATTTTATTCCCTTGGATGTCATAGTTCACTTGCAGGAACATTACAACGAGTTATTATGATGCCACAAGTGAATGTCAGGAGCAAGTTTCCAAAAATTAAGAAATCAATGACTTTATGTGATGGCCACATCACAACATCACAGTTCTCTTTCTTGCGTGATGTTGCAATGTAATACCAACCTAGAGGAAGATCTGATTGCAGCATGATTGATCCAATACACCTGTTTGTTTCCTTTTTCTTTCCATAATGGGGTTTCAATAAATGTTTGAGCAACTTAGCAGTATTAGACAGCTTTTAAGTGCAAATTTAGACACATCAACAATAAATTCAATTTTTAAATGAAACGGTCTATCATGTATCTCTATTTTAGCAGCTTTCAAAAATTGACATGCAAAACAGAATCTCTTGCCGGAACAATAGACCAAGGTAAATCAACACCTTCCATTTTTGTAGCTATTCCCCCCTCCCCCTCCCCCTCCCCTTCTTTTTGAAGAAAAAGTACAACAAAAAAGGGATTAGTCACAATTATCTGAAGGGACTGACCTCATTTTCTCCAGCGGAACAATGCCCAAATCAATGTTGCATACTGGACAATTTTCCAATTCTTCATCTGTAATTTTATCATAAATGCACTTCCTGCAAACTGCATAAAATTCTACGGGATCAATTTGTCTGGTCATCCATGAAGCATTCATAATAAACACAAATCTCACATCACAATGTCCATAAGAATCGAGAAAAACCATCAGGCATAGTTACTTACCGTATAAACCTCCACAATTAACAACATAAGAAATGAAGCCAAGTAAATCAAGAAAGACTATTCTTGAATGGTTTATAGACTTGGATACGATTTTCCGAAATATACTATTTAGACATTCAAAAAATATAAGAAGTTTATAAGCTAAAAAAACCACCAGAAAGTACAGACGCAAGAAAAGTTCCTATCACGGAAAAGAAAAACTAGCCGGTGACACACAGAACTTCCTAATGTGTAACAACCACGTTCTCAATGGTGTGTAACATGGGTATACTCACAGGAGTAAAAATAGAATTTTCAAAAGTATTTACTTACAAAACACCCATATCTGTAATTAAACAAATACCAAATATTCCCCATCTTGAGTTAAACAAGCCACAAACCCAAATGAACAACGCAAAAACGGGACAAACCCCATGAATGGAAAACGCAGAAAGAATAAAAATTTGAGAAAATTCAGATGATACTGAATAAAAAGGCAAAAGGGAACGAGTAATATAAGGGATAGAGTGAGAAGAATTAAGAAGGAAGCGATTAATTACACGTATGAAGGCAAAGAGAAATGGCAGTGGCCTCCTTGAGGAACTTGTTGCAAAGCGGGCAAGTCATGCATGCTGCAATTGCATCCCTCTTCACTCTCACAAGCCTCTTCATCGTCATGGATCACCCAACCTTAACTCTCACACCTCACGTATGTATGTATATGCGTGTGTGTGTGTGTGTGTCCTATGCTATCCACCACAGTGCATGCAAATTTACGTCCACTTCGCTACAATCACCTGCATTAACACCACCATGACAAAGAAACACACATATAACACTCCCAAATCAAGAATCAAAGACCGAATAATAAGATATTATGAGCAGAGAAAGAAGGAGCGAAAGGGACCTAGGAAGTGTGGATCGGTGAAGAATGCTATAGAAAGGAGATGGGTCGGTGAGATTGGACGTGGATTTAGGGGGGGCTTGTTGGATTCGAACAGCGTTGGTGTTGTTGAGGTTGATCTCAATCGAAAGGAGAAAAGCCTTTAACCAACGCTCCAAACTGGTTTTCTCTCTTTTGTCTTCTTATTCTTTTTTTTTTTTATTTTTTT
>Ga0214543_1006309_pt1 | contig 21165 bp, 7 predicted proteins | sample CNSS2metaG_FD_160094 | JGI IMG/M metagenome (GOLD analysis project Ga0214543, IMG submission 160094) | Root nodule microbial communities from cowpea collected in UCLA plant growth center, Los Angeles, California, USA - CNSS2 | ecosystem: Host-associated > Plants > Roots > Nodule | place: USA...
TTGCGCTGCAGCACAACTGGTAGCATCTGCTGGTGAGCCAGAGGTGTTAAAGGTCAGGTTGGGGGTTCGATTCCCACTGGCAACAACCCACCCAGTATGAATGGACGGAGAAGGGTGATGGGTTGGGATGTATTGGGCTGCAGACCTAGGGTGTATTGGGCTGCAGACCTAACACAACCGGTTTGAGGGTGGCAGGTGGGATGCCTGGTAAGCCCAAGAGGATCCGGGGTGTTACAAAAATCCTTGAAATATGCCTTTGGTTTTAGGTTGTGTTTAATTTATTTATTTTTTATGTTAGGTTTTATGTTGTTTTGATGAGGGTCAAATGGATGGATGAAGATGGTCTGCGAGTGATGAAAATGGATATGTGACGGTGTGAATTGCAACACTGTTGTGTGTTTTGTGTCAAAGTGAGCCAACTTGGTTCACAGTAGTTGACTCACCATGGGTTGAGCTAAAATAGAGCTAGCTCAACTCGACACACTTTTGGTGAACCATAAATTTTGTAACCCAGCACGACCCATCATAGGTTGGTGAACTTTAAATTTTGTAACTTGGTTCGACCCACCACGAGTTTGTGGATTAGTGGGTTGACTCACTTAAGAATGTTTTTTGTTTTTACAATTTATTTTATGCAATTATTGTAGTACAATAAAAGTGGGTTGACTTGATTCATTTTTTTATAGTAGTGGAATCAAAGTATTGACCTAATTCTCCGAATAGTATTATAAAGATAGTAGTTGAAAATTAAAGTATCAACGTATATAACATGAAAAAAAAAGTAAATTAAACATTTAAACTATTCAAATGTCAGTGAACAATACTCTAGTACTTAAAAAGATCAAATTGTGAACCTACATAATTAGAAGTAGTAAATAATTTTAATAAAAAAACTCAAAAAAAAAATGGTAAAAATACTAATAAAGTGTTGTTGATGGTGGATTACAGGTCAACTCAACTCAAGCCCGTTTAACACGTAGGTTAAGTGACTCGGGTTCACTTCAACCCACATAAAAAAAATGAAATTTTCCCAATCTATTCCAATCTAGTTCAAACCCCTGATGAGTCTGGTTGATCCACAAGTCAGAATCTATTTTAACATCTCTAGTCTTGAGTGAAGAAGAAAAATGGAGAAGATGACGTGATGGAGAAATGAAGATGAAAAGAGTGGTGATAAAGGTGAATATGTGTTGTACATGTGGAAATGTAAATAATAGGTGGATGAGAGGTTGGATGTTTATGCGAAGATGGAGATGATGCAAAGTTGAAGCAATGATAAATTAAATGCATTCACATGTGGTTATATAAATCAATGGAGAAGAAGAACTCGACATAAAAAAATTTCAATCAGCGTAAAAAAGCTCTCCTACACCGGTGTATAGGCAAATACGTTTAATATTTTGTTTGATAATATGATTATTAGCTTATACCATATCATCGTTGAGATAATTTTGATTTAATATATTGATTCTCTAATCAAATTCATTTTAAAATAGTGATCACTATGATTAGCTTGTATCATCTAATCATTGAGATAATTTTGACTTATATCATCTAATTAGTGTAAGTATTCCTTCATCTCATCAAGTCTCACATAAATGGTTTCATAATTTCAACTTGTATCATTTAACCATTAGAAATTGAATATGATAGGACTTTATTTATTATTTATATTGTTTATATCTAATTTTTATTTATATTATTTATTATGATTTATTTGTTAATAATATTTATATTTATATTTATTTATTATCTAAATAAAATATATAATTTTATATTTTAAAATTTAATTTCTAAATTCACAGAAACTAAAAAATAATATCTTCTATTAATTTTTACAGGTTGATCATTGATTTCTGTGTTAATAATATTTTAATCTTTATTTTTAAGTTATTTAATATCTAACGATTTAATAAGAATCATATTTTAATAAATTACAATAATGTCTAACAGAAACTTTAACGGTAATAAAAAAAGATAGATATCAAAACTTTTTTTAATTTACATAAATTAATCTAATTTGTTATTTAATTCTTTTATTTAATCATATTATTTATCTTCATAACATAAGATTGAATAATCATAATAATTCAAAAAAAGATTTCAATTTTCAATATTGTTTTTTTATGAAAAAAATAATATTCTTCGTTTTTTAATATTTAATCCAAATCCATTTGTATTTTTTTTTTAGTGAAAAAATTATATTTATTTTTTTAAATCAATGCGATATTTATCCATTATATTTTTTAATTTCATAGGAAAATTATAATATATTTATTTTATAATTTTATTTTTAACATATAATTGTAATATATTTATTATATAAAATTTTAATATATTCATTAAATGTGATGATGGTTAGAACTTATTTTTTAAAATAAAACGTTGAGTAATTTGTAATCAACAGTGTGGAATATATATATATATATATATATATATATATATATATATATATATACATATATATATATATATACATATATATATATATATATATATTCTCCTAATATTAATTTTAGCTACTAATTTTAAAAAATGACTTAAATATTTTATAAGTAATTAAAATATATTAATTATATAAAATTATTTTAACCTTTACACACAAAAATGATTTAGTAAAACAAAATTTAAATGTTCTTATGAGAACAATTTTGATATTTATGCATAAGCAGTATATTTCGTTTGAAAAACTAAGTTTAAACTTTACTTTCTAGTTTCATAAAATTTATTTATATCCATTTAAAAATAATATTGAAATTTTTTTTTCTAATGTATTATGTGGACACCAGGAAACTTAACATAAGATTATCAAAAGAAATGTGTTATGAAACAAAAAGTTGAACTTTAGAAGGTTGAAAAAGATAATAAACTTTGAAAAACTGTTGGTAATAAAAAGTCTATTATATGTTAAAAGGGAGGTCATAAAGAATAATTTGTTTTTACACTTATTCATCTCAATCTAAGTTATGTCCGATTCTTATTTATTTTTATAAAATATTTTCACTTATCATTTAATGATTATAAATACAGTTACTAATTTATCATGAACAGATAAAATCATCGTTACAATTTTTTTTCTTTATCATTTCGAAGACATCTTATCTTATAAATTAGGTGCCAATATGAACTTACGTATCATACTTAGAGTAAAACTTTTAATCATTCAAACGTAAGAATGTAACTATGAAAAACGTAAGAGTGACGTCATTCCTTCTTGTTATTTTTTTTTTATATTTATATTATTAATGAAGGAATTTTTTTATTTTTTTTTTCATTGACCAACATTTTTTAAACTAAAATAACTGCTTTAACATTTTTATTTTTTAAGTACATTTTTATTTTTTAAGTGTACTTTCATTCAAATTTAAGTACTTTCAAAACTAAACTAATTCTTTATCATTTCATTGATTGTTTATTTAAATTTAATTATTTTTAAAATTAAATTAACTACTTACAATTAAAAAAACACACACATATTAAGATAGCACATGCGTTTCTACTGGTACCCTTAAAATCTTTTAGAATAATTTAAGATTTTTTCACGTTGAAATGTTTTAAAATCTTAATCCAATACCTGACATTTTTTTACTAGGTTTTTTTATTTTAAAAATGAGTTAGATAATCTGAAATCTTTTAAACTCTGATGTTACAATTTCAAACAAGAGTGAAGAAATATATTTTAATAGATTTTGGAGAGAATTAACTCTTGACTTAGAAATTTATTGTAATATTTTTTGTGAACAGTACTAACTATTTTTCATAGCTAATTAAAGTGTGATTATTTTAAAGTAAGTATTTATCCTACTTAAGATTCTGATACTCCCCGTCAACTTTCCCTGCATTGGTCTTAATCTTGACCTTAAAGTTGCACTTAATATGAAAACAAAAACTGAATAGCTTATTTTAGAAATAAAGAAAGAAAATTTCAAACAGAGATAAAGCTAAATGAACAAGTTAAGTAGTAAAATGATATTTGTAACTTGTTTAAAGTGCAAACAAACCTAATTTTTTGGAACAGACCAACCTATTAAAACTTGTGTGTGTACCAAATTATGAATTCATTGTACTTTTGTCTCTGTGTCTGGTTAATTCTTACGTAATTGCAATTGCTAGGTTATTTTACTTTTCTAAATATGTATAAACAAATCGTGAGAATTGTCTCTACTTTAGCAAACGTAGCAAAACTATAAATGCCTAATGGAAAATTGAGTCATCTAATAAAGTTTGTAATAAATCTTCATTACCAATCACTGAAAATTAGGTTCATTGCCACCATGCTGGAATGAGATTTCAATCCAAGTTGTTTGTGTTTAGATAAACATTTTAAAAACAACTTTTCAATCACATTCACTTCGAATACTATTTTATTTTAGTTTACATGATTATTATTAATTAAACAGAAATTATTGTTCTTATATATTGATTTATCTAGATGATAGTGTAAATTTCTTTTAAATTGTCATTATAAGCACTATTTTTTCAAAGGTAGGTTACTCTTTTTAAGTTAAAACTATTAAAATAATATTACTTTTACAAGTTTATTCTTTCTGCAGAAAGAACGCTTATTTAGTTATCTTAATAATTTAATTTTAAAACTTATTTTCCTAAAAAGACAGAATGCAGAAGAAACGGAGTTCACGTGTTATTCATATTTTCTCACTTGTTTTTTATATCAAGTAAGTTATTATTACTTTATTCAATAGTTGGAAAATTTTCCAATATCCGATAAACATTTTATTTTCAGTTAATTTGACTTTCGAAGCGATAAAGTTTCAAATGTTTTTTTTTTTTTTTTTTATATTTAAAAATAAATTAACATCTTGGTGACAAAACAGAAAAATGAGATGAGACAAAAACCTAGTATTTTAAGGAGGAAACGTAACACAGATTATGGTTTCAGTCCGTTTAAATTTGGCATGCATTGAATCACATACATATGCATATATGCAACGCAATATTTTTATAATAAGAAAAATGAAAGTGGCACTCTAACTCACGTAAAATCGTTACAAAATTATCTCAGAATATCAATATATACACCAATTATATATAAAAATAAAAAAAATGCATTTAACACTCTATCCGTTTCGGTTTCAAACCCTATGCATATGAAACCTTTATCGAATCTAAAATTTGTCAACGACGCAATATAGTTTTGCTTCTTTCAGCAAAACAGTGAAAATATATTATTTACTATTATTGTTTATGAAAAATAATTACAATTACGGAAACAAGGGAGAAATGATCTCTCTCTCTCTCTCTCTTTTTTCTTATCATGGATACTTATACGGCAATAATTTCATTTTAAAAAATATTATGAAAAGGATTATTGGAAGTAAATTGGTCTATAAATAGGAGTAGCATGTGTGTTGCCGAATTGCACCAACAGGAATAATATTCCGAAGATCTGTTATTTAGAAATCGCAGCATGCAAGTTCTTAGTTACATTTGTTTTGTTGTGACGTTTTGCTTTCTGCTCCTAAACCCTAGCCATGGTCTGAATCTGAAATCATTAAATTATTCCAAAGTTAAAAACGATGGTGAATGGAATGTAGGAGCAGCTACATGGTACGGAGAAGCAGAAGGTGCTGGATCTGATGGTGAGTATTAGTTAGCATGCATGGTGATAATAAAACAAGTGAAAAGTGTTGATTTTGAACCTTTTTAAATCTGTTGTAAAACATTAGTTTACAACATTATTAAGTTTTTAAGAATGATGAGATGAAACATGGGTGTTTTTTGTTGTGATGTGGTGTTGTAGGTGGTGCTTGTGGATATGGTGAGAGTGTGGAGAAACCTCCACTCTCTAAAATGATATCAGCTGGAGGTTCTTCTCTTTTTAGTGGAGGCAGAGGATGTGGAGCTTGTTATCAGGTGCATGCAACCTTATATGTTTTTTTTTTTTTTTTTTTTGTTTTTTTTTTTTTTTTTTTTTTTTGGTTTAGATATAATATTTGTTTATTATACACAGTGTATTTTTATATTTTGTATGTTTTGAATTGTGATTAAAAACAGTGGTTATAGATCTTAAATGGATTAATAATATAATCAAATCATTATATATATATAAAGTATAATTTATTATAAGTTTCTTATCAGATTTAATTAAATATAAACTTACTTATTCATATAATAATAGAACAGTTAAAGTACAATCATTAAAATCTTAGTTTAATCATTATTGAAAATTTAATTATAAGTCTAAAGAAGTAAAAACAAAAAAAATTAAGTAATAAAAGAATATGACCTATATATTCATGGTTTAAAATTTTTGGTTGGAAGTAATATCCTTTATGAGGATTAAGTTCAAATATATGTTGTGTTTTTCTTGTGAATTTCCTCTAAATGATCATCAAGTATATTAAAACATGCATATTAAAGTTAAATTAATTAGTAATTTAATATATATTTAGATCTATGTTTTATTTTCATTTTTATAATACTTTATTTTATCTAATTGTGTTTCAATATTTATTAAATAAAGTTAATTTAGACTATTTTTTTAAATTGACATTAATACAGGAGAGAGGAAATAAAAGAATGCAAGATAAAATATGATTTAAGGATTAAATTGATTCTATTTAATAAATATTAATATTGAATTGAAAGAGGTAAATATTAATACCAAATTATTAATTAAAGATTAAAGTAAGTTATAAAACCCCCTTCTAATAAATATAGTTTGAACTGAAGGTGAAATGCACTAAATACCCAGCTTGTTCGGGAAATCCAGTGAGTGTGATGATAAGTGATGAATGCCCTGACTGTCACTTAGCATCAGTCCATTTTGATCTCAGTGGCACTGCACTTGGTTCCATGGCATCTCCAGGCAAAGCAAACAATCTTCGTAACGTTGGACAGCTTCAAATTCTATACAAAAGGTATAACTCTTTTTGAAAATTTATCGATAAATATTAGTTGTTACTTTCTGAATCCACGTTAAGTAATAATGTTTTGGGTTTGCAGGGTTGCATGCTCCTTCGGGAACTCCATAGCCTTTACCATCGACGAAGGGGCGAACCCATACTATTTTGCAGCTGAAATAGAATACGAAAATGGGGATGGTGACCTTGTGGAGGTTCAGGTGAAGCAAGCTAACTCTGACACGTGGCTTCCGATGCGACGTTCATGGGGTTCACGCTGGGCTTTGAACTTTGGTTCAGGGCTGAAACCACCGTTCTCCATTAAGCTCACTGAAGATGGCAACAACAACGGAAGGAACACCATTGTCGCTCGTAATGTAATTCCATCTCACTGGAAACCTGGTCAAGTTTATCGATCTGTTGTTAATTTTTAAACTCTCTTTCACATTTTCAGATTCTCACATATCAATCAAACCACAACTATGTATCACTAAATTTAGCTCTGTAATCTTTTATATTATCTAAATGCTGTCAAGTGTTCGCAATTTTAGTCTTCATTCATTTCTATAATAAATTTTAGGGTTAAATATGTTTTTGGTCCCTCAAGTTTGAGCGAAATTTGGGTTTAGTCTCTCATCAAAATTTTTGACCAATTTAGTCCTTCATTCTCCAAAATGCGTGAATTTAATCCTTTTAACCAAATTTTGTTAAGTTTATCTGACGTTTTAAGCGCATTTCATGATAGTATTTAAATTATTTATATTGTTTGACACATTTTTGCTTCAATGTTAACTTAAATACTATCATGAAATGCGCTTGAAACTTCAAATAAACTTAACAAAATTTGGTTAAAAGGACTAAATTCACACATTTTGAAAGATAAAGGACTAAATTGGTCAAAAGTTTTGATGAAGAACTAATTCTAAATTTTGCTGAAACTTGAGGGACCAAAAACGTATTGAACCCTAAATTTTATATTGTCTTTTTCTATACATAATACATAAATTCAAAATTGTTGTTTAAGAATTCGATGAATGTTATCATGAATAAAGAGGTGATTTAGTACCTAAAAAGAAGAGAAAGGAGGAAAAAAATCGTGGGTTCGATTCATCTGTCAACAAAAATTAACAGCTAATAATTCTGGATCAAAATAAAAAAAATTATGAATAAACACTTATATTTGTAGATTTTGTCATGCCATGTCCGATTAATTAGGGATCTTGATAAAAAATATGAAGAGATTTAATGTGATATTAATTTTTTGTATATTGTTGTTGTAGCTTTTAATGTATAAAATTATTTACACCCTATAATAAAAACACTTTACTTTTAATAGGTATGATGGAGAGAACTCATTCAATCAATGGCAAATGAATTCATTCAATCAATGGCAAATGAATTCATTCTTCAATTTTCTCTATTTTAGAAAATATTAATACTTTTGTCTAGTTTTGTATTATATTACCGCAATTATGTGGAGTATAAAATAATAAATAAAAATATATAAAATTAATAAACTAAGGGTATTGCAAAAGAGTCAAATGATAAAATTATATATATATATACACGTTGCTATTATTAATAGAAAAGAAAATGATAACAATGATCTAATATTTAACGAATATGATAAAAATTATGAAAGAAGAATTAGATATTTAATAAAAAATAATGATATTTTAATTCATTTAATAATGATATGATGTCATAATATAAGAATGATCGAAATAGTAAATTAAAGATAGAATATAAAGAATAAATATAAATATCATTATACTTTAATAAAATAACGTAACAAATCAAATTAACAATAATGGTTACATACTTTTAACAAAGACGTACTATTTCCATGAAAAATAAGAATTAAATAAATGAAATGAGAAAAATTTAATAATAAACCCTTCAAATTCGAAACAAATGATATTTTATTTTTAGATTGATCTGATGCAGCACTATAATGAACTAGCGTACACATAGACATTGTCACGCCTATCTGTAGGCAGTATTTTGTAAATATACGTGATAGTATATTAATAGGTGATAATAATGTAATATTAGTAAAAATAAAGTGAAATATATCAGAAAAGATGAGAGAATAACTGTTGATAAATAGAGAGAAAGAGAAGAGCATAAATAGACGATTTTATAAAAAAGTTTGTAAAAGTAACGATTAATTTTTAAAAAAATTATAAATAATTATATTTTAAAGGATAAAATTAGTATTTTGAATTATAGACACAGAAGAGGAAATCTCTTTATATATTGTTTTAGATATATGAATATATTATTCGAAACATTATGCTAACTCAAAGTGATTTCCTCCCAACATAAATTCTATGTAAAAGTATTGAAAAAAAAATGTGATGATGTTAAATAAGAAAAATTTATTACATATAAATTTTATTTTACAGAGTAGATTTTATATAGGATCGAGAATTACTTAATATATATATATATATTATATTTTTTTTATTATTTTTTTTATATATATATATATATATATATATATATATATATATATATATATATATAATGATAGAGGTGTCAATTTGGTCCAGCCCACAGGGTTTGGTCCTGGCCCATGTGGGCTAGGGCCAAAAAAACCCATATTGAAAAAAAGCTCCCATCAAAGAAGCCCACAAGGCCAAAAACCTTACAAAAGCCCTGTGGGCCAGGGCCAACCCATGGGCTTTCATCTTCCACATGAAAAATATATTATTTTTTAAAATATATTATTATCTAAGGGACAGGCCCAACGAACCGGACAAGTACGACGACCCGAATAGGTTGAATGACCCGGACCTGCCCGACGACCTCAACATGCCCAATAACCTGAACGAGCTCGACAACCCGGACGGGCCCGACAACACGGACGGACTGACGACTAGGACGGGCCCAACCACACAGACAAGCTCAATGATACATACAGGCCCGATGAGCCAGACGGGCCCGACGACCCTAACAGGTTCGACAAAAAGGAGAGGAAAGACGAGCCGAATTGGCCCGACGACCAGGACGGGCCTGACAACCCGAACGGACCCAACAACCAAGACGGGCCCGACAACCCGGATGGGCCAGGTGATCCTAACGAGTTCGACGACCGGGATGGGAAAGACGATCTGAATGGGCCCGACGACCCGGACGGGCCCGACGACCTGGACAAACCCGACGATACGAACGGGCCCGACGATTGGGAAGGGAAAGACGACCCGGACGGACCCAAGGACCAGGACGGGCCCGACGACCCATATGGACCCGGCGACTAGGATGAGCTCAACGACCCGGACGGGCCCGACGACCTGGACGGGGCAGACGACCTAGACAGGCCTGATGACTTAGACGACCGAAAAGGAACCGACGACCTAGACAGGCTCAATGAACTGGATGGGCCGGATGACCTGGGTGGGCCCGACGACCCAGACGTGTCCGACGAACTAGACAGGCCCGATGACCCAAACGAGCCTGACGACCTTGACAGGCTCAACGACCCGGACGGGCCCAACGACCTGGACGAGCGCCACAACACGGACGAGCCCGACGACTCCGACGAGTCTAACTACCCGAAAGGGCTTGACGACCCAAACGGACCTGACGAGCAGAACGGGCCTGATGAGCAGAACGGGCCTAACGACCCGGACGGGCCCGACGATGAGAACAGGCTCGACAACCCGGATAGGCCCATCGATACAAATGGACCCAACGACACAGACGAGCCCAAAGATTGGGAGGGCCCGATGACCGGGACAAGCCCGACGATTTGAATAGGCCCTACGACATAGTTGGGTCATACGACACAGTCGAGCTCGTCTGGGTCTTCGAGACCTTTTGGATCTTTGTGCTCGTCCCGATCATCGAGCCCGTCCCGGTCTTAGGGCCCTTCTGTGTCATCAGGCCTGTTCTTGTCGTTGGGCGATCCAGGTCGTCGGGCCCGTTCTGGTAGTCAGGCCCGTCTGAGTCGTCAGGTCTTTCCTGCTCGTCGGGCCCGTTTGGATCATTCAACTTGATCTTTGACTCTTGTTTAATGTAGTATTATTTAGGGGGCTAACCCACCTTAGCCCTAGCCCTAACCCACTAGGGAGGGGGCTTTGGGGGCTGGGACTTTTTTTTTTGGCCCCCTCATTTGGGGCCCCCCTAAAAGGTGGCTTTATGAAGAGTGGGGCAGGACTGACCCATGGACTAGGGGCCAAATTGACACCTCTATATAACGACAGATCTTAGAAGGGGTCATGTCTTTTTAAAATTTTTTAAAAATATTTTCAAAATAATTTTTAAAATTTTTAAAATATTTTAGGTTAATTTTTATTTTTTTTATAAAATATAATATTTAACGTTAATAAATAAAAAATAAAAAATTAAATATGATAAAAAATAATAAAATTTATTGAGTTATTTTTCTTGTTCTCTTTTATTTTAAATTTTTAACATATTGTATTCATTTACTACTCTTGTATATTTTCTTTTGTTTTTTTTGTTTTAAAAAATAAATAGAAAGTTATACACAAATTCATTCTCCTCGCTCTCATTTATCACCAGTTCTTTTTCATTCTCTAACATAAAAAATGTAACTTCTTTTGCTTATTGATAGTGAAATATTAGTTTGATATTTAATACTTTTTTCATCTTATGAGTTTTTTGTATATTTATTTTTTAATGAAGAAAGAAAAGTTATGTAGTATATGTTCTTTCATAACCAATTTTTAAATGTGAATTTGTAAGACCCACTTTAATTCTGTCCAAAAATTTAAGGGCCTCTCTTAGTCAGTTGGGCCTAAGGCTGGCCCATAGGGCATCCCAAAACCCCTAAACCAGCCTAACCCTCTCATGTTCTGCCCACTCTGCAAAATTAGCCACCTTACTCCTCTTCTCTTTTTCCCTCAAACAGTGCTCTGCTAGGGTTCGAAGCTCATTCAAATTCAAGTAAGCTCAACCTCATTCTCTACTCCATGTAAGTTGTTCTTCCGCTCATGCTCTTTCTTCTCTAGCTTGTTTTCGTGGTTCCTATTAGGGTTCACCGTAGTAATCCCGTTTTCATTCTGTACCACTGTTCTCAGCTCTTGAGTATGCTTCTAGAGTTTTGGGTTCGTTGCCATAGGTGCCTGTGCTTTCCACTAGCATCTGTCCAGGTGAGGGAAGCTAGGATTTTTCATGCTTTTATAAATAATGTGCCTGTTTTGGTTCTATTGGGTGCTCTTGATGATTTGATGTGCTTTTAATGGTGTGAAAATAATCTGTGTACTATTTCTGGATGGATTTTTAGCTTTGCATGCGTGAGAGCAGGTGAGATCTACTATGCTAGCCTAAGCGAGCTGTTTGACGCCCAAACGGGAAGCTCTTGCCTAAGCAAGGAGCTCTCGCCTAAGCGAGAATGGCAGTAACTCACCCCCTTTGGTTTCGAGTGCTTGCGTGAGCGAAGGCCTCTTACTTGAGCGAGATGGGCTAGCTTGAGCGAGAACTCCTGAGCTTGAGTGAGATTGACAACAGAGTTGTTTAAATGCTTGTATGCTCCCATGATTGATTTGTTTACACTTTTAAAGCATGAAATATGATGCCAACGTTTTATACAGCGTGCTTGTGTTTTCTTAAATTTTTGTTGTTTGGGATTTCGTGTTTTTACATGTTGAAACCAGTGAAAATTTGTCAGTTTAGCTTAAACGAGAGATTTTAGCTTAAGCGAGATCAGTCTAGCTTAAGCGAGAGATTTTAGCTTAAGCGAGACCAGTCTAGCTTAAGCGAGACCAGTCTAGCTTAAGCGAGATCAGTTTAGCTTAAGCGAGAATTGCTGCAGAATTTAATTCCTTACTTTAACTTGAACTTGTGGATTGATTCAATTACTTTTAAAAGCATGAATTGGGCGAATGGGTATGAGTAGAATGGTTTATGGCCTGCGATTGATAAGTTTAACATGACCTTGGCATGTGACTTATATGGGATGGTTGGTTATCAAAGTGGCATGGTTTTGGCATGATAAATGATTCAATATTGATTGTTGGAAGCATGATGATTGGGTTAGTTAGGACGTAATTCCATGATAGTTTCATGGTGGTGCCTCATTTGGTTAGGACGTAATTCCATGAGCCTCTAGGTGAGACTTCATGGTGGTGTCTTAGTTGGTCGGAACGTAATTCCATGACCCCTGTTAGTAGGAGTTCATGGTGGTGCCCCATCTATATAATTTAGTAAGGATTCAAGGTAAGTTTGCATCGTGACACTCTAAAGAGCCAGTTAGTCTCACATAGAGCGTATTGACTCTAGTGGTGAGAGTAGTAGGAGGCCTGGAACTCATTAAGGGATAACCTTGTGTGTGGGGGATGAAACATTGTAACACTTAGCTTGGGAGAGCAGCTCGGTAGAGCAGGGAAGTTCACCACAAGTGCAAGCATTCGCTGAATCCGACTAATTATATGAATCCGGATGAGTCGTGTCTTGAGTCTTAGTGTATTGGTTGCATGTCACAACATGATTGGTTGATATTTGTATCTTTGGCTATAAAAATTTGTATGCATTGGTATGATAAAAATCGTTTTCTACTCTAGCTTACCCTTTCTGCTTGTTGTATGTTTTGTGTGTGTGGTGTTCTCTTTTTACGATGATCATCAATTTATTGATGTGAGTAGATGCGAGAACTCCTCGTGGTCAACAGGATAATGGAGACTCCGCTGCTTAGCTTTGGGTTGGATTCTACTGTCCAAGTTTCTTTTAGGGCTGTAGCCCATGTACTTGTTTGGCCCTTGGGCAATTATTTTGAATACTATAGACTCTTACTCCACTTTGGTCACTGGCATCTTGGTATGCTTAAATTTCTATTCAGGTTTCTCTTGGTTAAATGTTAGGAGTAGTGTCTATACTCCAGACCTTTGTTTTCGATATTATCATGTGTAACATTTCCTTTAATTAGTGTTATTAATTAAATGGGGTGTTACAGAATTGATTAACATAATTTTTTTTAGTAATTATGTCTCTCAATTTTTTATTGGATATTGAAAAATTATTTTTTAATCTTAATTTTTTTAAATAGGTAAATTCATGAAGAATAAAATAATAGATTCATTTTTTTAAGCAATAAAAAGAAAGATACCCATGAAGATTAAAACAATACAAATTTACTCCTTCACCTATTTTCATAGATGATATTAAGGATTCAATTATTAAATTGAGGAACTCTCTCTTAAGATTCAAGCAATTATAGGTGGGAATTTTCATATTAATTCTTTGGAATTATAAGTGGAAAATTTCATATTAATTCTTTGAAACTTGTTCTCAAAATGGAGTGAAAAAAATGAAATTATAAAAACTTATTTATAATGGGTTTCATCTCAAACACAACTTCAAAACTATCATTTTTCTATGGAAAAACATATAAGGAGATTTCAATACTAAATTATACATACTTTAGTTATATTGGTGAAAATAATAAAATATATAAAATTTAAGTATATTATTTTGGCCCCTTCAACAATTTTTATCAAGATCCACCACTATATATATATATATATAAATATATATATATATATATATATATATATATATATATATATATATATATATATATATATAAATTGTAAGTTATGTGAAGATTAATATTAATATCGAGACGAAATGTGATTTAAAGATATAAATTATGTGTTAAAGTGAGTTAATTTGACTTACATGGGTTGTCTTATCACGGATTAGGTTAAAAATGATTGAGTCGAATTTGTTTCACTTTCTGGTGAGGAAAAAATTTTACAACTTGACTCAACTCACCACAGGTTGGTGGGTTTACTCATTAACTCATATAAAAATAAAAAATACTAAATATTCAAATTTGTAGGATGGAAACAATTTTATCCTTTTTGGGGATATTGAATTTTGCTGAATCTCAAGGATATCTAGAAATGCATATATATACAATGAAATCAAGATTTCTTTTTTGGTTCAAAGATAAAAAATAGGTTTTAAAAAAAATAAGTGAGTTGCGGGTTAAGTAAGTTCAACCTGACTCGAACCTGTATAATTCATGGATTAAGTGAGCCCAATCCTTTTTTTTTTCATAATAAAGAAAATCAATTTCTCAACTCGGCCTAGCTCAAACCCGTGGTGAACCAGGTTGGCTCACGGGTTCTGACCTATTTTGATATGTCTAAATGATATTGTTCTTACAGAGCCAAATATACTCCGCAAAGACTTCAATTTCAAGCACTCCTAGCTCCAACTTCACATTTTTCACACTCTCAAGATGGGGTGTCCAGATACTCGTCCTCTTCAAGTCGAATGAGGGTTGTGCCTACAAAAGACACTCTAACCCTACATCAGTCAAGTGCATCAGATAATATTAAATGTATTGGGAATCCAAGTGTGAATCTAAGTCACACATTGAGTAAAAATGAGAAAGTTGAGCACCATATAAGGATGAATACCCATAAATTCATTGCCTTAAGGTTTTAGGTTAGAGGTGGTGTCAATTCCTTATGTGTGGGTGTAACTCATGTCTCATTAGTGTTGTATTTCTCTAATGATTCTTTCTCGAAAGACCCAATAGTGGTTTATCCTCACACTTGAGGAGAAGATTATTGGAAACCCAAGTGTGAGTCTAAGTCCCTATATCTTCACACTTATATTTTTATTTTGGGATATCACATGACACGAACGGTCATACATAAATCCAAAAGAAAGAAGTGAAAAGATTATATTTTTTTAAAAATTTTAATTTTGTAGTTTTGTTTTATTTATTTTAAAAAAGAGGTTATTTTTATTATCATTTAAAACGTTTTTATTTTTATGAATATTAAAATCAGTATTGTAAAAAGAATTCAGAACCTTAAAAATGAGAAAATAAAAACATGGAGATAAGTGTGTAAAATATAGGGCATAACTAGAAAAGAGGCAAAAATGGAATATAAAGTGTGTGAGTACAACTGATAAATAGTGAGGGTGCAGCAAGTACAGAAAGCCGAAAGCAAATAAAGCATACAGGGGGTGCAAGATAGTAAATGTCCAGGGCAGTGAATAATTCAATGTGTGGTGTGTGCAGAACATGCCTCACAAACAGAAACAAAATATATAGGGGATGGGGAGTGGCGTGAGTACTGTGTTTTTGGTTGCAGGGGAGTGAAATTGGCGATGGTGATTCACTGTGTTGATTGTGTCATGATGAAGGAAGATCCACGACGCAGTGATTTTGTGTAAGATTAATAGGTGATTATTAGAGATGTCAAAAAAATTCGTACCTATGGGTATCCGTAGATAAAATTCATAACAGGTAAAAAAAGGATATTGTAATATGAGTATTTTCTATATTCAGATGTTAACGAGGCAAGTACGGGTATCATAGTATCCATACCAGCGAATACTCGTACTTGTTATACTTTAATCTAAATTACAAAAAAAAACATGATTAAAACATTAATACATCGATGTTGAGTGAGTTATTTTTTATTAATTGGTTTTAAAAAATCTTTATTTCTTTGTAAATTGTCATTCAATCATATTTAAATGAATTATTTGTATTTTGTTTGAAATTTATGAATGTTATGCATTGTATTAATTTATCTTTTGTAAATATTTGCGGGTACTCGTGTATATCCGTGGATTTTAACAAAATATGCGGATATTCGCATAACAAATACCCGCACATATATGAATACAGATATAGAGCAAAGATTTATCCAACGGGTAGGGAAGGAAAGAAATACTACCCATGTCTACCCGTTCCTTTAATATTCCTAGTGATAATATCATCAAATTACATACTTATAATTATAGTTCTACATCAATTAATCTATAACAATATATAAAGAGGATTTCTTCTTTTGTGTCCACATTTCAAAATACCAATTTTACCCTTTAAAATATAATTATTTTTTAAATTTTTGAAAATTGACCGTTATTTTTACAAACTTTTTTCTATATTTATCAACAATTATTCTCTCATCTTTTCTTATATATTTCACTTTATTTTTAATAAATATAATTTTATTTTATATATTAACTTAATAACATTATATTATTGTAAGACCCACTTATTATTCTACCCAATGTTTAAGGGCTGCCCCAATCTACTAGGCCTAAGGTTGGCCCATGGGATAACCAAAACCCTCTAAAGCAGACCTAACACCCTCATTCTCTTGTTTTCAAGAAACAAACCAGCTCTCCCCTCACCTCTGAATTGTTTTCAATGCTCTGCTAGGGTTTGAGCCTCTTTCTTCGAGTTAGCTCAGCTTCATCTCCCATTCCACGTAAGTTGTCTTTCAACTCGTTTTCTTTCTTTTCCAACGTGAGTTTCGTGATTCCAATAGAGGTTCATTTTGGATAACCTTGTTCCTCTTCTATTTCATTATTTTCCAATTCATTAATTTGTTCCTAGAGCTACTGTGCTCGACTGTTTGGGTGTACGAGTCGTTTACTATCCTTTTCAAGTAAGAGAAGCTAGGGTTTCACACTTTTTTGTATATTGTCTGTTTTTCGAATTTGTTCCGTGTTTTTGGTGATTATATGATGTTTAGCGTGATATGAATATGTACTTTGATTTGCTCGGGATGAATCTATGTGTTGGCCTGCGAGAACAGTGGAGGAGATATGATAATCTCGCCCAAGTGAGTGGGTCTCGCCTAAGCGAGAGCATCAAAAACCCTCCCAGGTGTTGCGCAAGCTGTCGCTCAGGCGACGAGCTCCAATTTTGAGTGAGAAGTCATCTCGCTCAAGCGAGGAGGTCTCGCCGAAGCGAGAGAACACGACAGATCCACTGTTCCACTTTTCGAGCTCTCACCTAGGCGAAAGGTGCTCGCCTAAGCGAGAGAACCCTCTCGCCTGAGCGAGGCCTTTCAGCCTGAGCGAGAACTGGGCGAGAATGTGCTGAAGTCCTAATTTCTCCTCTGTTCTTGGATGATTGTCACATGTTTGGGTGGATTACTATGTTGAAGCATGAAATGAATGACTTTGCATGTATTGAATGGTTTATGGGCTGGAATTGATAAGTTTGGTATGATCTTGCCATGAAACATAATGGATGGTTGGTTATGAATGTTGGCATGGAGTTGGTATGCATGATAATTTTATGCTTGGTGGATGAAACATGCTTTTGGTGTAGTTTAGGACGTAATTCCATGAATCTCTAGGTAAGATCTCATGGTGGTGCCTCATTGGTCAGGACGAAATTCCACGATGGTTGCGTGGTGGTGCCTCATGGTCAAGACGTAATTCCATGACCCCTGTTAGTGAGAGCTCATGGTGGTGCCTCATGCTTAGGATGTAATTTCACGAAGATCGTGGTGGTGCCTCATTATATAATTTAGTAAGGATTCAAGTAAGGATTGCATTCTGACACTCTAAAGAGTCGGTTAGTCTCACGTAGAGCGTACTGACTCAAATGGTGAGAGTAGCAGGAGACCCTAGTCTTTGGCAGGATAATGACTTTAGATGTTTGAAGGCTAACCTTGTGAGTGATAGGGTGAAACCCATTGGCAATTGGCTTTGCAGAGCAGTAGAGGCCACCACAAGTGCAAGCATCCGGTGAATTCGACTAATTATATGTATATGGATATTCGTGTCTTGAGTCTTAGTGTCTTGAGTGTTGGTCATTGCATGCTTGGTTGATGTATGTATCTTTGGCTATAAAATTGTATGCAATTGTATGATAAATCATTTTTCTACTCTAGCTTACGTTTTCTGGTTGTTTGTATGTTCTGTGTGTGGTTTTCTCTTTTTGTGATGATCATCAATTTATTGATGGGAGCAGATGTGAGAACTCCTCGTGGTCATCAAGGTGATGGAAATTCCGCTACATAGCTTATCTTCGATCAGACCCTGTTTTCTTCTGAGTTCACTTTTAGGACCGTATCCCATGTATTTCCTTGCTCTTGGAGCACTTATTTTAATATTGTTAAACTTCTTTCTCTGTGTTTTTATTGGCATCGTTGTGTGCCTTAGTTTTCCTTCTAAGTGTTCTTGGATAAATATAAGGAGTAACATTATACTCTATGACTTTGCCCTTTTATTATTCATCGTAATGTTTCATTTAATTATGTTATTACTTAAATGGGACGTTACAATTTATCACCTATTAATATAATATCACACATATTTAAAAATACGTATACACAAGCACGACAACACTACCTTTCTTGATGTTGATTCTTTATAATGATTTTTTGTTTGCGCTACCCTTCCCTCTGATACATAAGAATATTAATAACTTTTTATAATGAGTTTATGTATTAAACAATAACAATAATATAGGATATATTAATTTTTATTCAAAAAATACGTAACTTAGCTTTCATGAATCTTCTCAATTTTATATACAACACATCATCTATAATTTCTTGAATTTTAAAGTACTAAAAAAGTTATGTAATTTATATATGAATAAGTAAGCGAAAGTTCTATTTAGTAAAAATAATTATAGTATAAAGGTGAAAATGTGTGAGTTAGGGTAGTATTGTCAAATAAAATTCAAATAATTTTAAGTAAAATTTTGAATTTGAATTTTAAAGTACAACAAATTGCAATTGTTCAATCTCTTTTCTTTTTATCGTAACCACCTTCTACCTTCTGATTATCCATCTTACAGATGAAATTTAAATAATTATAAGTAAAATATTTAATTTGAATTTTAAAATACAACAAACTTCAATTGTTAACTCTCATTTCAATATTTCTCTATCTTCTAGCTATGCATCTTAAGATAAAATTTAAATCATTGTAAGTAAAACATTGAATTTGAAAACATGTCATTCATGTTTTTTAACGTGTCATTCGTGTTCTTGAATTCCGATGCTCATTCTAGGTTTTCAAATTTCCCGTTCTCCTCCAATAAATTGAAAGTTGTATAGTGGTTATTTTTTTCTTTAATGTTTAGTTCTTGAACTTAAATTGTTCAAATTCTTCTTCAAAATTTTGAAAATATATATTTAGTTATTTTATTAAAAAAAATTAAAATTAAATTGAATATAAAATAATGATACTCAACATTGATATTTACATATGATACTTTCTATTGTCATCATACATTAACCGTGTCACATGTGGCAAACCATGTACCTAACATATGAGGAAAAAATGAAATAAATAAATAAATAAAAATAAATGACATAATTGTATTAATATTTTTTTTTAAATGAACTTAATTGAAAATAAGAAAAAGACCTACTTAAACTATTTTAACTAAAATTGGACCCACACAACTAATTTAACCCATTATAGAATAATAAAATAAGGCAAAATAACAACTACGTCCATCCCTTAATCATCATATCATCCCCGGTTAATAGAAAAAATTTAACAACGAGACTCAATTTAAAAATATAAATATATGAAGTACTTAATAAATTAAATTTATAAAATATTTTATAAAATTGATTTTATTAAAATGTTTTTCAAATTAGAGAGTGAAAATTTTAGACAAATAATGGTTTTAATGGAACAAGATTAGTATGTGAGTAAAATTTTATAATTTTATAATTTTATTATTTCATATTTTTTAGTTTTGTAATTTCATAATTTTTTAATTTTGTAAAATCAGAATTTAATAATTTAATAATTTGTAAAAAGAAATTAATATTAGAATTTTCTACTAAAAGATGTGAAAATCCATGATTCTTGTCAGGATTCTTTGATCAGTTAAAATAATTTTGTATTAAAATAACTATGTTTAAGCATAGTCTTTACCATCTCCTTTCCAAATATTAGAGCTACAGAATTGACTCATAACATCTATGTCAGTCTTTTTGTATGAATATATTTTAAATATCTTACTTTTTAGATGATCCCTCTAGAAGAGTAATATTCTAACAATCTATGTTTTTTTTCTAGTTACTTCGTTTTCTATTTTTATTTCAGAAAATTTTAGGAAAAGAAGAAAATTTCCGTCGAGCTAAAAAAATGTCATGTCTCTAGTAAACTAAAGGTTAAAATACCTTTTTGATCCCAATTTTCGTCAAGTTTTTTCAAATAAGTCCTAATTTTGGTTTTGTGTTCAAATAGGTCCCAATTTTCGTCAATTATGTTCAATTGGGTCCTTTTTTGTTAACACCGTTTAAATCATTAACGGCCATGAACAGTGACTGCCACGTGTCATTTCGTGGTTTTTTTGAATTTTTTTTTATTTTTTATTTTTAATTTTTTTTAATTTTTTTTAATTTTTTTTGAATTATTTTTTAAATGTCCTCGTGTCAATCTAATAGTGTGTCACGTGTCAAAGTCAATATTCTATATTCAATTTGGTCCCTATATTTGTTATTTTTGTTCAATTAGGTCCTAATTTTTGTTAAGATTAACCAATTTGGTCCCTATAGAAGATGTGACCAAATTTAATTTTTATATCAAAGTT
>Ga0214543_1006311_pt1 | contig 21162 bp, 12 predicted proteins | sample CNSS2metaG_FD_160094 | JGI IMG/M metagenome (GOLD analysis project Ga0214543, IMG submission 160094) | Root nodule microbial communities from cowpea collected in UCLA plant growth center, Los Angeles, California, USA - CNSS2 | ecosystem: Host-associated > Plants > Roots > Nodule | place: USA...
TGTGAGAATGTTGTAAAAACAACAAAACTTTAAAAAAACAGCACTGTTTGACGTCTGGTAGAACCTTGACAGACGTTATTTGACGTCTGACTCTCCTGGACCCGACGTTAATTAACGTCTGACTCTCTTGGCCCCGACGTTAATTAACGTCTGACTCTCCTGGCCCCGACTTTAATTAACGTCTGACTCTCCTGGCCCCGACTTTAATTAACGTCTGACTTTCCTGGTCCCGACGTTAATTAACGTCTGCTCTCCTTTCCGACGTCAATTTTGACGTCACCCAATACGACGTCGGTGTTTGGACAGACGTCAAAAACCGAAAATATCAGACGTTAAAAGCCTTTTTTGTATTAGTGAGTGTGGGAAAGGGTTTGAGTTGATTTAAGAGTGAAATTTGTGTTATTTTTTGTAAGAGATTTAGAAGTGATAGTGAATAAATTTAGAAGTAATTTTTGTGAAAGTTTGAGAAAGATTTGAATGATGTGATAGATTAAAAAATATGTTTTAGTAGAAGTAATAATCAAATTACCATTTAGCCCTTAGTTAAATTAGTGTTGTAATTGAATTTCTTAATTTTTTTAAAGACAACAAATGAAACAAAAAAAATTAAAAAAATAAATAAATAAATATGTACGCATATTCGATCCACCTCCTATATGCATATTCGATCCCGCTAAGTCCATATCCGATCCAGCTTCCATTTTATCCGATCCAGTGAGCACGGATTCGATCCACAATGTACACATATCAGATCCAGCAACCCACCGTATCCGATCTAGTAGCAGAAGATCGAATCCTTCACGCAGTATCTGCTTTTCCACGCCATGGTTGCAGCAGTGTGAGAGAGATGCCAAGGGTAAAAATGTAAAACCCACACCCAATCCTCCCGTATCCTCGCATAATAGCCGCGATTACGAATCTGATGGATCCCTCATATGCTCGCTCTCACTTTTGCACACATACCCTTAAAACGAATAGTCTAGTCACTCTAATTTCTTTGCTCGCAAATTTTCTCTCCTTAAAACGAACCCAGTGTAAGTCCACAAAAAATTTAAATTTTCACTGTATTTTAAAGTTAATATCTAAAATTAAATTTAGAACTATTATGTTCTATGTGATGACTGAATATTAACTTTTTTTTATGTAAGGCCCAATTTTATTTTTGCCTTATGTTTTAAATCTGTTTGGACTTAAGGGTTAGCCCATAGGGTGCCAAGACCCCTAAAGCAGCCAAGAGCCTTCATTCAGTTTTTATTGGCAAACAGTTCCTTCTCTTATTCTCTCTCTTTCTCCACAGAGACTCTTCTAGGGTTTGTCCCTCTGTCCCGTTCAAGTTAGTTCAACCTCGTTACTCCTGCACGTAAGTTTGCTCCCTAACCTTAAACCCTTTCTAAGTTATTTTCGTGTTCTATGTTGGGGTTCACTGTAGTAAACCCAATCTTCCTTCTATGCCACTATCTCCAGCTCTTAAATCTGCTCGTGGAGCTGCTGCAGTGGTGGGCTTAGGTGTCAAAGTAATTTGCTAGCTTATTCTAGGTAAGGGAAGTTAGGGTTCGCTTGTATTGTTTGATTTGTTGCTTATTTTGTTTTCATTTCATGATGGCCTGACTTGATTGATGATTTAATTGATTGGAAACCGTTTGAATGTCATTTTGGCCTGAATGCTTATCTATTGCGTGGCATGAGATTAGTATGATATATGCTTGGATAGTTGGTCATTTGCATCAATATTGGCATGGGATTAATATGCATGGAAATTATCTGATTGTTTGATGAAGCATAGACAAGGTATGAGTAGGACGTAATCCCATGACCATTGTAGCAGGGGCTTGTGGTGGTGCCTCATCATATGGACATAATTCCATGGGCCCTCCTAAGGGGAGTCCACGGTGGTGCCTCAACTATTGGACCTAATTCCATGAACCCCGAGGTGGGAGTTCATGGTGGTGCCTCAAGATCAGGACGTAATTTCACGAGGGTAACGTGGTGGTGCCTCTTGTAAGGGTGTAATTCCGCTAAGGCCTCGCGGTGATGCCTCACTGCTATGACATAATTCCACGGTTTCGTGGTGATGTCTCATGATATGTATCCGGATAGTCAAGTCTTGGTGTCTTAGATAGTTTGGTATTACTTGTGTGGATGTGTGCTAATTATGCTTGACCTTGAACTGTATGATGAGTATTATGATATAAGAATCTTTTTACTCTAACTTACCCTTTTGCTTGTTTATATGATTGTGTGTGGTTTCCTCCATTGCAATGATCATCAATTCTTATTGATGTGAGCAGATGTGAGAGCCCCTGGTAATGGTAACAATAATGGAAATGCTGCAGCTTGATGGTATGGAAGGATAGTGGGCTCACTATGGAGCCCATGACGGATGGAGTGTTATTAGATTAAGATTCTCTTGTTTTGGATTAGACTCTATACTACTTTTAGCTATTGTATTTCGTTATGGCCTTGTGTGGTCTCATTCCTCTTGGTATGAATGGGCATAGTGTGCCATATGTCCTATATCCCAAACTCTTTATACTCTGAATCTTTTAAGTATGCGACGTTTTATTAAATTGGTTTATCTTTTTAATTGGGACCTTACATTTTACAAGTATGGGGAGAAAACATATGTTTTAAACATTTAAGATAAAGTTTAATTTTAAATTTTTTCATAGATTAATAATACTATTAACCCTTAATATATATTAGGCTTAAATATATATTTGGTCCCTATTTTGGTTATTTTTATTTAATTTGGTCCCATTCTCGTTTTGTGTTCAATTAGGTTCTCATTTTCGTCAAATTTTGGTCAATTTGGTCCTTTTCACTAACGGTGTTTAAATAGTTAACATTTTTGAACAATACATGCCACGTGTCAGCTCCTGGTTTTTTTGATTTTTTTTTTAATTTTTTAATTTTTTTTTAATTTCAAAAAAGTTGTCCACGTATCAAGTCACAATTGTGCTACGTGTCAAAGCTAGTGCCACATGTCAGTTTGTGGTAGTATTATTTTTTTTGTTCAATTTAGTCCTTATAATCGTTATTTTTGTTCAATTTAGTACCAATTTTTATTAAAATAAATCAATTTTGTTCCTTTCAAATTTACACTAAATTTAATATCTTTTATACAAATTATATTAATATTTTTTCTAAAATTTACATTTGAATTTATAATTTTTTAAATTCAATTGTAAATTATTAAATTTAATTATAAATTGAATAAAATTCTTATATTTAATTGCTAAAGAGAATATATTATTTAAAATATTATAAGAATATAATCATTAAATGTTTTTTTTTCTAATATTTCTATTCTAAAATACATTTAAAATTGATATTTAAAAATATTGAAAATATTTTAGAAAAGTAAACTAATATTTGTAAAATTAACATATAAATATAAAATACTATAGATTTTAATATCTAAGATGCAATAATAATATTAAACATTTTAGATTTAAATGTCAATTTTACAAATGTTAATATATATTTTTAAAATTTTAATAATTATATTTTAATAATATTTAAATAATTATATTCTATTTAACAATTGAATCTAAGAATTATTTTCAATTTATAATTAAATATTATAATTTATAATTGAATTTCAAAAATAACTAATAATAATATCAATTTTAAAAATTAAATTGTTCCATTTTAACAAAATTTGGGACTAAATTAAACAAAAATAATGAATATAGGGACTGAATTGAACAAAGATAATTAATATCAGTCTAAATTGAACAAAAAGAAATAATACAATCACAAACTAACATGTGACACTAGCATTGATACGTGGCACAATTGTGACTTGACACGCAGACAAATTTTTTGAAAATAAAAAAAAACAGGAGCTGATACGTGGCATGTACCGTACAAAAACGTTAACTATTTAAACAATGTTAGTGAAAATGATCGAGTTGACCAAAATTTGATAAAAATGAGAATCTAATTGAACACAACAAAAATGAAGATAAATTGAATAAAAGTAACAAAAATGGGGACCATATATATATATATATATATATATATATATATATATTTAAACCTAATATATATATTAAGGGTTAATAGTATTATTAATCTATGAAAAAATTTAAAATTAAGCTTTATCTTAAATGTTTAAAACATATGTTTTCTCCCCATACTTGTAAAAGAGTTAATATTCAGTCCTCACATAAAACATAATAGTTCTAAATTTAATTTTAGATATTAACTTTAAAACACAGTGAATGTTAACGTGAATGTTATGAAGTTAATATCTATTATTTTGAATAATATTTATTATTATTATTATTATCTAAATTAGAATATCTATTTTTAATTTATTAATTTACTTTTAATTGTTATGAAAAACAAAATTGAGTAAGCTTAAAAATAGTTCTGTATGTTACAAGCGTAAAAAAAAACTAATTGTTTTACAAAACACAAAACATGTCCACTCCAAATTCCACACGACACTTTGTAAGAGAAGGGAGGTGAAGATCCGATGGAAGCGTGACCAGAGCCGTCAAAGTGAGTTCGGAGCAGTTAATGAGATCATATTCAGGACTTTCAAAAGAAATCTTAAACTAGTTTCGATTTATAAAGTAGGAACTTCTTCGATTTATAGTAGAACTGTCAAAATAGGTGATTGGAATCAGTGAGCCAATCCAGTTTATCACAGGTTCAAGATGAGTTGGGTTGAATTTTTTTATAAATTTTAATACGGGTTGATTTTTGACCCGGTTCACCCAGATTGAACTCGTGATAAGCTGGGTTGGCTCACCAACCCGCAAATGAAAGGTCACATAAGTAATTTTTGTTAAGTTGGATTTTTTATTTGGGTCATAGGTTATTTTTTTAGCCAACAAATATATAATTTGTATTTTTGTGATTTTCATTTGTATTTGGATTGTATTAAAGTTTATTTAGATTTTAATCAGAATTATAATTTAGTTTTGACTAAAAAAAATAAAAAAGTATTTTTTTTAATTAAGTGAGCCCGTGAGCCAACCTGTTTAATCCACCAACCCGTGGTGGGTCGAGTAGGGTTCAAATTTTTTTAGTTTGCTAATAAGTGAGTCAAGTTGGGTTGGCTCACTAAGTGATCAACCCGTGGTGGGTTGAGCCGGGTTGGACCGGGTTACCTATTTTGACGGCTCTAACTAGAATAGGAACTTCTTAGTTTATAATTTTGTAATTTGGTGTTTTGGCATTATTGGGCTTAGTCGTGTTGGGCTTTTTGTGTTTATGCCCATAGTATATAAGTCTTTGTGAGATACATTTGTAGTCAAATTTGAGTAATGAAAATTTGAGTTTTTCTATCAAGTCTTGATGTTCTCATTCGAACCATCGGTTCTTATCATTGAATCTTTGATTCAAAGTGACGAAACTTCCTCACTTATCTTAGAATCTCCTTCATGTAGCATGATTTTGTTTTGTTCAATAATATTCCAAATTAACATCTTCCATTTTCTCCCATTTCATTTTAGGGTTCATAGTCAGTTCTATCCAAGACCCAAATTTACTTCCAAGTCCAAGATAATTCTTCATCATCTAGTATCATAGCTGAGTTAGTTGTTCTTTAAAGATTAGTTTCAGAACTATAGGTAATATATAACGTAATAGAGATAAACATAAATATTAACAATAGAAAAGTGTCCACCCATTATATTGAGGTCTCTCTTTTTTTTTTCTCTCTCTCCCCCCTTTCTTTCTCTCTCTCTATATATATAAATTAACACATATATTCTCCAAAAACGTGTTTGTTTTCTAATTAAATGAATATCAAGAAGATGACACAGACATTAAATTAATTGACACACACATGAAGAAGAAAGTGGTATTTGAAGATTGAATTGAATTCATATCCTAAAAGTAAAAAAGTTGTATGGTGAAAATATGATTCCCAAGCTGGCTGTGGAGCGGTGCAAGGCTGGTGGTAGAAGCTTAAAGATAAGAGATCAATCACATTATTTTTCACAATATATATATAAAATATAATATAATGTACACATATATCCAATCACATAATGAACATTGGACATGACTACCTAAAGGGAACATATATCTAAGTCTATGCATTCCTCTCTCATATATCTTTGTGGTGAAGGCATTTGGAAGATTGTTTTTGGAGCATTTGAGAAATGGAAGTGGCTACCAATGCATAATAATATCATTCACTCATTATTCATTCATTCCAAATCAAATTTAATAATATACACACACAACCCTTCAACAAATGCCAAGCTCCTAGATTACAATATTTTCATGAAAATGAGAGACTCCTTCCATAAACTTTTAACCACATTCAATTTTCAAACATCATCTACAAAGTACTAGTGCATGTATATGTAGTGTGATCCAATTAAGAGATAACAACACCTAGACAAAAAGTCATTATCAACTCATCAAATAAAACTATTAACACCTACCTAATTAATTTGGTATACTTCATCATATCATATAATAATACTATACATTTTCAACTACATAATCTTAATTATGTACTACACACACCCAAAGTAGAGTAGTATACTTGCTTCAATAATTTCTCTACCCTCCACATACTAAACCTACAAGAAGGTGAAACCATCTTGCTACTTTTCTATAAGATATATAATTTCATCATCTTTTAATTATATTCACACCCACTTATATATAGTTAATTGGTGTGGTATTTTCAATCCTCTTTCTTATATTTTTCAATATTTTTCCCATTTGAAGCGAAATATAAATGTATGCAACATGAAAACATTATAACGTTTGTATTATATATTGTACATGATTTAGGTAAAGATCTGTAAAGGGATAGGGAGAGTGTTGTTTTTGTATTTGGTTGGAAGGTAGAAAGCAAGCATGGAAGTTAATGAACAAATATAGTTGGCCAACGTGGGGCTGACACATGGCACCCAGCGTGGTGTGAACATTGGGCTGGCGGAATGGGCTTTGTGGGCCGAAACAACCCTACAACTTGCGTGTCCAATTATTTTGGGGCCCACCACACTTGCGTCACATCATCAGCCCTCTTGGCTAGATTTATATACTTTTATTTATTTCTTGTTGAATGATAAGATCTGATTACTTTAGAATTTTTTTTTATCAAATATAAAAAAGAAAACACTTTGTTGATGTAACGGTTATGATGAAAGAAAACTTTCCAAGGAAAGAATAAATTTTAAATCCTTACCAAATTTTATGCTAATGGTAACCATTTTTTTATGCATAACCTAATATGATGCAATATAATAAACCTCACATCCTATCATGTCGTAAGTTATTCAATTCTATATATCTAATGTAATAAGTGTGTATACAATATGTTATTGAACTTCTAAAGAAATTAATAAAATTAAACAACTTTTTCCAAAATTGAGATATATAATAAAAAAGAAGAAATACTTTTTTCTAATATATTTCTACTTTGAAAATTATTTCCTCTCTTAAGTGTTAAATAAATATTAACAAAATTTTCAATTCTAAAATAGAAATATAAACTTTAAAAAAATAAGTGTAGTGTCTTAAACTTTAGAAATAATATTAAATAAAAACTAAAATCTCAAAAATAAATCATTAAAACTCGGATCATTATAAATAAATTCTCAAGACAATCTAAAGTTACGATAAAAAGAAAGTGAAAAATGTGTTTTAACTATCCACTTTCATCACAGATTCAAATCCCTATTTAAGCCCCTCCAACCCCTCTCTTCCCTCAACCCAAATTCACATTTTCAAACCTTACAAAAATTTCACCTCTTTCTCTCTCTCCCAACTTCCAAAACTGCTTCTTTTCTATCACACACCCAAGAGCCCAAAACTAAAAGAACTATCTATATATATAGTGTGTGAAAATGGAAAACTTGTTTCGCCTAGTTGATTACGAGGAGACGTTATCAAAACGTTGCATTTGGGTGAACGGTCCTGTGATCGTAGGTGCAGGTCCTTCAGGACTGGCCACAGCAGCGTGTCTGAAACAAGAAGGGGTACCCTTCATGCTTCTAGAACGAGCCGAATGCATAGCCTCACTGTGGCAAAAACGCACTTACGACAGATTAAAACTCCATCTCCCCAAACAGTTCTGTCAGCTTCCCAACCTCCCATTCCCACAACACTTCCCCAAATATCCCTCCAAGAATCAATTCATTGACTACCTCGAATCCTACGCACGACACTTCGACATAAACCCACGATTCAACCAGTGTGTCCAGTCCGCCAGATACGATGAAACCACCGGCCTGTGGAGGCTGAAAACCGTTGCCACCTGTGGCTCTGTGAAGAATGAGTTTGAGTACATTTGCAGGTGGCTGGTGGTGGCCACCGGAGAGAATGCGGAGTGCGTCATGCCTGAGATTCAAGGGTTGAGGGAATTCAAAGGAGATGTTATTCATGCATGCCAGTATAAATGTGGGGAAAGATTCAAGGGGAAGAAAGTTCTTGTTGTTGGTTGTGGCAACTCTGGCATGGAACTCTCACTTGACTTGTTTAACCACACTGCTTCTCCTTCCATCGTTGTTCGTAGTCCGGTTAGTCCTTCTCTCATAAACTTATGATATCAACTACGTATAAAATATCACCCACTCAAATTGCTTATTTTTACAAGTTGTTCTTTGAATAATTTGGACGTTGCTTTGATTTTGGTATGGCAGGTTCATGTGTTGCCTAGAGAGGTGTTTGGGAAGTCGACGTTTGAATTGGCGACTTTGATGCTGCAATGGTTGCCACTTTGGGTAGTGGACAAAATTCTATTGGTGCTGGCATGGTTGGTGTTGGGGAACGTGGAGAAGTTTGGGCTGAAAAGGCCTTCGGAGGGACCTTTATCGTGGAAGAACACAAAGGGAAAGACTCCTGTTTTGGACATTGGAACGTTGGAGAAAATTAGATCCGGTGAGATAAAAGTTGTTCCTGCGATAAAGAGGTTCGGCAATGGCTGCGTGGAGCTTGTTAATGGTGAAAAGCAAGATGTTGATGCAGTGGTGCTTGCGACAGGGTACCGTAGCAACGTCCCTTCTTGGCTTCAGGTGTGAGAATTTGTTTCCACTAAGTGTGAAATGTTTGTTGAGTGTTGTGGGAATGGAAAATGATGTGATTTTGTTAATGTTGTTGTTGTTGTTGCAGGAAGGTGAATTTTTCTCGGAAAATGGTTTCCCAAAGTGTCCATTCCCAAATGGTTGGAAAGGAAATGTTGGACTATATGCTGTTGGGTTTACAAGGAGAGGGCTCTCTGGTGCCTCCTTCGATGCTGTCAAAATCGCTCAAGACATTGCCCATCTTTGGAAACAAGAGACTAAGCCAAAGAAACATCGTACCACTGCTTGTCATAGACGTTGCATTTCTCAGTTCTGAAATAAACTCTCAAGTCACATACAAGCGTGCAAGCAGTGTTGTTTCTTTTAGTTAGGAATTTGTTGTTGTATAAACAAATTAACAATATCTTCTGTAAGAACATGGTAGAATATTTAGGTTCTTAGCCCTCTCCCATGGCCCAAGTTTTCAACCGTCTTTTGGGATTTTCTTTAGGAAACCAAGGATGATGAGGCTTTCTGGTTTTTACAATTTCTTCTCTTATATTCATACGGCTTATACGTGTACCATATCTCATTCATTAAGTCTAACGATACAATTTCAACTTCATCTGCAATCTCATCCTTGTCTCTATTCTTTTTATTTTCATATCTGTTTCTCCCTTTCTTTTACCTAAAGAAGATTGTGCTCGTGATTAGAAGTGATTGCTTTCTTTTTCTCTCAATCACAAGCTTCGTAAAGAAGGACAAATACAAGGGTTGGTTGCATCCAACAGTTATCGGTCAAACATAAAAATCCCAAAAGCTTGATGAAAAGAAAGGAGAAAAAGGTCACTAAAATGTTTCCATTTTAGGCTTCATCTTAGATTTTTGAGTCCTTTCCTCTCTACTTGCATCGATTAGACTTTGTTTGATAAGATTGAGACTAGGGCTAATCTAAGTGAAGAATTTTCATGATAGACTTTCTCAACTTTTTGGTATAGATTTAAAGCAGCTAGGCAACAAATTTGAAGCAATTTTGCTCTTCACAAATGGAGTATGTTACGAGGGATGTCCATGTGATGTAAGGTTCATTATTATGATGATATTAACACTTTGAGAATAAGATGTTCTAACTTACTTTGTCCTTTTGTGTGAATAGTAAAAAGGTCATATCCTATAATTAGTGGCCCTTAGTTTCCATTTATGTGACAACTGGTAGGGTTGAACTCCATTCCCCCATCACATCTCTCTCCTATGCCTTAAGAATCAAAGCCAAATCCAAGAGGTTACATAACAATATTCCAGTTATAATAAAACTATACATTACATTGTTATCTTCAGTTTGACACACATATAGAACTTAACTATCATTCAAACAATTGTACCACTTCACATGCTTAAATCAGAAAATCAAATACTTGATGTATAACATGTGAGAAAGAAGTTTCGTATTACTTTTTATGCTATAAAAGGACATTATTTTCTTATGAAGACATATCGAAATTTCTTTTTCTTCTCTTTTATTATTTTAATCGAAAGAAATATTAAAAAAACATCTTTTGATTTTTCTCTAATTGTTCTTTTTAATAAAAAAATAGTTTTTATCCATTTTATTCCTTTTATTTTCTGATATAATTTTAACATGGTTTCAACACTCCTAACAACTGCATTTAACCAGCTCTACATAAAATGTGTTTCTATCAAAGACCAGAAAAAGTTTCAGACGAATAATTAATATTTCTGAGGGGCAAGTACACAGTTTTGTTATAAGGTTAATGGTGGTCATATTAATGATTATTCGGGCAGAAAGCTACTCTTTTCATCTTATAGTATCAACTTTTAAAGGTCAGCTCCTGACATAATTATTAAATACATAAATTGTTATGATAAAGTTTTTTCTTACCAAAATTTTCCCAATTAAAAAGGAAGTAATAATTAATACTTCTTTAATTCATAAAGCAATTTATATTTAGAAATAAATAAAAACAAGCACCCAAATTGATAAACAATAAAAGATTGACTCTGGAAGAGAGTGTTAGGTAAACTTAAATGTGGGTAGTTGAAAGTTTCTATATTAATTGTCTAGGAAATTGTAAAAGGTTTATAGTGGGTCTAGTTATGATTAAGCATGCAATAGAGTTCATTAATAGTGAGTTAGGTAATAGTTATATTTAATGAATGTAGTTGAAGGGTCATGTCCAAAGGCCTATAAAAGGACCATGTAGTGCTTCATTTCAAACACAACAAATCTGAATACAAAGAGTGTTTATCCAGAGAGACTTGTTTGTCAACAAATTAGCATCAGAACTTGAGAGCCTGAGTGTTTGAGTGAGTTAGAGAGTTTGATCGAGATGGCCAGCTTAGCTAACAGCATGCCTCTGCCGAAGTTATCAAAAGGCGTCAGCTATGATAACTGGAGTCTGTAAATGAAGGCTCTCATTGGTTCCCAAGAAGTATGGGAGGTGGTCGAAAATGGGCACCAAGAACCAGAGGATGTTGGAGAAATGACAATAGCCCAGATTGCTACGTTAAAAGCAACACGAGCAAAGGACAAAACGGCTTTGTACGTGCTGTACCGAGCTGTTGATGAGTCCGACTTTGAGAAGATAGCAAATGCTATGTCTTCAAAAGAAGCGTGGAATATTCTGGAGAAGGCATACAAAGGGGATAACCGTGTGAAGCAAGTTCGACTTCAAACTCTCAGAAGCGAGCTTGAAAGGATAAGGATGAAGGAAGATGAAGGGGTTGCCGAGTACGTCTCCCGAGTTGAGACCATAGCGAATCAGCTCGATAGAAATGGAGAGACGTTGCCCACTTGCCGAGTGGTGGAGAAAATCTTGAGGTCGTTAACCGACGACTTCGAGAATATAGTTTGCGCAATAGAGGAATCAAAGGACTTAACAGAGTTCTCGGCGGAAGAGCTTGCTGGTTCGCTTGAAGCGCATGAGCAGCGGAGAAGGAAGAAGGAGGAGGAGCCCCTTGATCAAACACTCCAAGCAAAGGCAACCATTTGGGAGAAAAATGTTCCTTATACTCAAAACACTCAGGGTCGAGGTGGTAGAGGCAGAGGAGGATATGGAAGAAGTCAAGAACAGGTCAGCCAACAAAACTGGCGTGGCCGAGGACAAGGTGGAGGTCGTGGTGATAGAGGTCGAGGAGGTCAGTCGAACAACTCAGGAGTTGAGTTCTTCAAATGTGGTAAGTACGATCATTTTGCTAAAGACTGCTACTCAGGAGTCAAATGATACAATTGTGGGAAGGTTGGACATTTCGCGAAGGATTGTCGATCTGAAAGCAAGAAGGAAACGAACTTCCTTTTTTAGGATGCTGAGGAAGAAGGAATATTGATGATGTCTAGGAGATCACATGTCGAGCTAAGTCTGAGTTGTTCTGACAACTCAGTTTAGTACCTTGATACAGGAGCAAGCAACCACATGTGCGGGGACGAGAATCTTTTTAAGGAGCTCACCAAAGTTGACGCTGGACACGTATCATTTGGAGATGCATCAAAGGTGGCAATAAAAGGCCGGGGTACAATCTGGTACTTGTAGAAGAACAACCGAGTTGGAGAAATCAGAGATGTGTACTATGTACCCGATCTCAAGAGCAACATATTGAGCATGGGCCAGCTGTTGGAGAAAGACTACTCGGTTATGATGAAAGACCGAGTACTATACTTGAAAGATAAGTCAGATTGATTGATTACTCGAGTAGAGATGAAGAAGAACAAGATGTACAAGCTGAACCTAAAAATAGTCCAAGAAAGGTGCTTGAAACTTGACGTGAAGGATGAGGCTATGATGTGGCATTTCCGGTTTGGCCACTTGCATTTTGGTGGGTTAGCCGAGTTGGTGAAAAAGGAGATGGTGCGAGGACTCCCGACTATGAAGTTTGAAAAGAAATTTTGTGAAGAGTGTGTGCTCGGGAAGCATCCAAGGACCTCATTTCCGAGGACTGCCTAGTACCGGGCAAAGGAACAACTCATATTAATTCACACAGACATTTGCGGACCAATTACCCCTGAATCTTTCAGTGGGAAAAGGTATTTCATTTCTTTCATAGATGATTTTTCAAAAAAAACATGGGTGTATTTTTGAAGGAGAAATACGAGGTGTTCCAAGTGTTTAAAAGGTTCAAAGCAATGGTTGAAAAGGAGATCGGCATGCCTATCAAATCTGTTAGGTCTGACCGAGGAGGCGAGTTCATCTCATCCGAGCTCATGAAGTATTGTGAAAAGGAACAAGGAGATTTCTGACAGCACCATACTCACCCAACAGAATGGAGTAGCTGAGAGGAAAAATCGAACCATACTTGACTTGGTTCGTACAATGTTGAAAAGCAATAACGTGCCTAAGGAGTTCTGGGCGAAAGTAGTGCAATGTGCCATCTATGTGAAAAATAGATGTCCATATGCTAAGCTGAACGAGAAAACACCGCAAGAAGTCTGGAGTGGAAGAAAGTTGAGTGTGTCTCACCTCAAAGTGTTTGGTAGCATTGCTTATGGTCATGTTCCAGCTCAACAAAAGAACAAACTAGAAGATCGGAGCAAGAAGTACATGTTTATTGGGTACGATGAAAAAACCAAGGCGTATAGGTTGTTCAACCCAATAACAAAGAAGGTGATTATGAGCCGAGATGTTCAAGTTGATGAAGAGAGCGAGTGGAAGTGGAACAACTCGGAGAAGGAGTCTAGAAGCTTGGAAGTAGATACACCACCAGCTGTGAGAGATCATGAGACTTCTGATGAAGAAGATGAACCTCTACAGCCTAGAGCACGAAGCTTGCAAGACATATACAACTCGACTGACGAAGTACATGTTGTATGTTTCTTGGCAGATTCGGAAGACTTGAACTTTGAAGAGGCCGTGCAGGAGGAGAAGTGGCAAATTGCAATGAATGAAGAGATCGGAGCAATCGAACGCAACAACACGTGGGAGCTAACCGATTTGCCCAAAGGAGCTCGGCCTATTGGCGTAAAGTGGGTGTACAAGAAGAAAACAAACGCTGAAGGAGAAGTTGAGCGATACAAAGCTCGACTCGTAGTGAAGGGGTACAAGCAGAAGGAAGGAATAGACTATGATGAAGTATTCGCTCCAGTGACGAGGATGGAAACAATCAGGTTGTTGATTTCCTTAGCAGCTCAACACAGATGGACAATCTTGCAGATGGATGTGAAGTCAGCATTTCTGAATGGAGTCTTGGAGGAGGAAGTATATGTTGAACAGCCACTTGGATACATGCGAAGAGGCGAAGAGAAGAAAGTGTTGAGATTGAAGAAGGCACTTTATGGCCTGAAGCAAGCTCCACGAGCATGGAATGAAAGAATCGACACTTACTTCAAGAAGAATGGGTATGAGCAGTGCCCTTATGAACATGCTCTTTACATAAAGAAGAAAGGAGAAGATGTGATGTTCATTGCCCTCTATGTCGATGATCTTATCTTCACGGGGAATAATGCTGAGCTAATTGAAGCATTTAAAGAAGTGATGAAGAAGGAGTTCGAGATGACCGACTTAGGTCTTATGAAGTATTTCCTTGGTTTGGAAGTCATTCAAGGGAAGGACGGTATCTTTGTGTCGCAGGAAAGGTATGCTGAGGAGGTCTTAAAGAAGTTCAAGATGACAAGTTGCAACCCGGTTTCCACCCCTATGGAACCTGGCACAAAACTTTCTAAGTATGCAGATGGAGACCGAGTTGATGCGAGCAAATACCGAAGTCTGATTGGAAGTCTCAGGTATCTTACAAATACCAGACCAGATTTAATGCTGAGTGTTGGAATAGCAAGTCGGTATATGGAGGAACCAAGGTATACTCATTGGAAGGCCCTAAAGAGAATTTTAAGGTATGTGAGAGGAACTGTGTCACTTGGTCTGATGTATACTAGGACAGATGATTATCGACTAGTTGGCTACTCAGACAGTGATTGGTGTGGAGATGTTGATGACCAGAAAAGCACGTCTGGATATGTATTCTTCATGGGGAGCACAGCGTTCACCTGGCTTTCAAAGAAACAGCCCATTGTAACATTGTCAACATGTGAAGCAGAGTACGTTGCAGCATCCTGGAGTGTTTGCCATGCAGTTTGGCTTAGAAACCTTCTAAGCAAATTGGAATTGAAGCAAGAAAAGGGGACTGTGATCCGAGTTGATAACAAGTCGGCCATTGAATTGGCAAAGAACCCGATCAATCATGAGAGAAGCAAGCACATTGATGTTCGATTTCACTTCATCCGAGAACAAGTGAAAGAAGGAAATGTAGAGTTGGAGCACGTTGAAAGTCGAGCACAAGCTGCATATATGTTTACAAAGTCGCTGCCATTCTCTCTGTTCGAGAACAATAAGATGATCCTCGGAATGAAGGACAAGAAGAACATTTAAGTTTACAGGGGAATTTTGTTAGGTAAACTTAAATGTGGGTAGTTGAAAGTTGCTATATTAATTGTCTAGGAGATTGCAAAAGGTTGAGAGTGGGTCTAACTATGATTAAGCATGCAATAGAGTTCATTAATTGTGAATTAAGTAGTAGTTATATTTAATGAATGTAGTTGAAGGGTCATGTCCAAAGGCCTATAAAAAGACCATGTAGTGCTTCATTTCAAATACAACAAAAATCTGAATACAAAGAGTGTTTATCCAGAAAGACTTGTTTGTCAACAGAGATTACTCGTCACAAAATAATTTAGTTTATTATTGGAGTGAAGATGACAGAACTGGTAATTAATTACACAACCCTATTCAATTATTGAGCTTGTTTTAAAAATAAAATAATTATAGTTTTCATATGACCTTTGTAACTATCAAATTGCGAGAAACATAAGTTGATTACCACACATTGAAAACAAAAATTTGTAAGAAGAGTTAGTAAAGCATTTTTTCTAAAATATTACCAATCACAGTAACACATTACCAACAATCAAAACTTGGATTTTACACAAATCAAACAAGTTTTCCAGATTCCGGGTTCTGGAGCATATCAAAACTCTTATATTTAAGATGTGAGGTAAAAATAACTTGTAAAAATTGAAGTATATCTCGGAGAAACTTTACAAGTATTTTATCCTTAAAATGTTGATTTTTATCCTACAACGAACCTCCTCCAGACAAATAAAAAGTATATCGAAACCCTTGGTCTCTCTAACTACTGCAATAGGTCTCATCTTATAATGAACGAGTCTCATTTGAGCTTTGTCTTTTCTTATCTTCGCTACATGGCCTTGTTCTAACTAAAGCAACATTATTTCTCTAAACAATTGTACTTATACCAGGCATTACTTTTTAGACAAAAGTTAAACATAAATCACAATTTTGGAGTATATGGATGAAAGGAAGAAAGAAATTGAGAGAGAAAAGAAAGGAAATTTTGATGCAAAAGAAACTGATAAGAAGAAAAATCAGATGGAAGAGAAAAGATAACTGTGCAAATTTAACAATCCTACTTCACAGTGTGGAATCTAATAACACTTCTTTCTACTATTGTGGACTCGAATGTGAGTCTTTAGAAACTCTTCTGGTGTTGCATCAGATAATAACCACTGTACTAAATTACTTATCAAATTAATCACCAAGCTTTTAAGTGATTAACTCACACATATCCACTTTGATAACAAGGACAGTTTAACAATGGTGTCTAGAGGCCAAAGAGAAATAATATAATTAATTGGAGGCCAAGGGTCCCTCAAGCTTAAGGGCTCCTTGTGCTGTCCATGCTTGTTGAGAATTCACTTGACATTTCTATTACAGCAAGTGACCAAACACTCCGAGGATTTATTTCTTGTAAACAACAACTAGAAAATCTTTCTTGTCAACAAGTTGCTACTTTGTCAAATATGAAAATGTTGATAACTCAAGTTTCCTTAGACAATTGTATGATGAACTCATTAAACTAGAAAATGGTTTAGTAACCAACATTGACACCACAAAATAGAGAATGACTAAAACATTGGTATGGAGTATGGTGGATACATGAATAAAGTTTATAGGAGTGGTAAATAAACACACAAAATGGTACAAATATTTGTCCCCACAAACAAAATCCAATTGAGTGTAGAAGCTTGACAATGGTGATATATGACCTAGTTCAGCTTCTGAAACAGGACTGAACAAGTAGAAGAAACAGCCCATATGAGTGCCCATACTAAGTGATTCAAAATAATTTCACAAGGTTTTGAAGTGAATGGCCCATATAAATTCTTGATCTCACCAACCCTAAATAAGATGGACATTCAGTTTTCTCCAAACCCGACTGCATTTAACAGCTCCGATTTGTCTTGTTTCTATTGGCTTTATTGCATGTTTCTAACCTCTTGTAATTGGAGACAATCACTGAGAATAGCATTGAAAATAAACACATGGGATGATTACAATACCTGTTCACCACAAGGGCCCATCATTCACCTGCTAATGTTCGAAACAGAACTTGTTCTTCTATTCACATGCAAATGTCCACAAGGTGGACCTAAGAAAATCCACAAAAACATACTCCTATGGAAAATCATAGGCATTACAAAAATTCAATTTGGTGAAAGAACATCGAAGCACATTATGATCTACAATTTTTAAGTAACTGTAAGTCTACATTCCTGTCATGTACTATTTATTTAGTACTGTTGGAGTACTGCATAAAGAAAGTATTTGATTCACGACCACCACTTAAAAATTGATTCTTCGTATGAGTTGATTCTTCATGTGGGAGATGAAACGAAACATCCTTAAATATGAGAAGAGACAGTGGAAGAAAGAAAGGCATGGTCTCATGGGGTGTTGGGTAGACAATGGCAGTATCCTGATGCCAAGGCTGCCACCTCTAATGAAGCAGGCCTAGTTGTGAGTCCACCCTCATGTTCACTACTGGACAATGATACCACATTACCATCATCACTGTGAATTGTTATCTCCAATGAGACTTCATGATTGAACCCAAAACACCAAAGAATTGTGAAACCACCAAAACAGTGGCATGTGAAACACCAGCTCCTTTGACATGACTATACAGGTCTAGACCTTCCTATTTCAGTGGGTGAATGCATCACAATTTGGACCAACAAATCTAGATTCTGCATACAAAAATACTTACTTCTGATGCATACATCTCATCCACAAGTGTATCATTTCAAGCTTACTTTTTTTAACTTTCTGGACAAAAGCTAGTGTTAAGATAAGAGTGGATCTCGTAAGAGCGATCCTTGTGAGGTAACAACACAAGGAGATATGAGACACAGAAGAGAAACAGAGATACAGAATTCGCCCTTCTTCTTACACCCCATGTTTTCCTCCTGCTCCCCCAATTTCTCAAAAATTTTCATTTTACTCTTTTTCTATTCTATAATTCATTCATCCTCCAAAATATCCATACTTCTAACCTCATATTTCAACATTGAATTTTATTCAAAAATCAGTTTAACTCATCATTACAAAATTAGTTTCTAAACTATGGATGCTTTTCTTAAATATTAGGTTTATCACACTAGTTTATAAATAATAATGTTTTATAGACCTAACTTGCAAATATAATTATGAAATTTGGATTATAAAGTCTTAAATACATTTACAAAATATAGGAGAAATCATTTGGGTGCACAGAAAGGAGATATAAAAGATACATGTTACACTCGAGCTTTTAGATTTAGTACGTGAGGGTCTTTATACTACATGCACTACACTATGGAGCCAATTTCTTCCTTCACCCTCCATATATACCGTACCCTAATAATTTTTTGTATTTTAAATTATATAATTCAAAATGTAAATTCTATCTAAATAAACATAGAATTTACATTTTGAATTATATAAACAAGAATGTGCTTTTTATTTTTTTGTATTTTAAAATATATAATTTAGAATATAACTTTTTATATTTGGATGCATGAGCCAAAATGCAAAAATATATATTGAATTATGCAATTCAAAATACATATTTTGTTTTGTATTGTAGGTGTATAGTTCAGAATACAATCAATTGTACTTCACATTGTACATTCTAAAATAGTAAAGTTTATAGCGGTGCAAGCTGAAATTATAGAGGTGTGGAAAGAAATGAGGCACCGAGAATTGCAATAAATATACTAAACTAATTTTAGGTCCATTAATGCAACCCCCGTAAATGTTATCTAAACCCCCTCCCTTCATTACATTCAAAAGTAACATATACCCTTACCATTGCTACACATTTAAAATACCCTCTTTTGGGCAATGATGGATTTTTATATGGAACTTGAAAATAAAGTTTGTGTGATCAAATATGCTAATAACTTAGAAGTATTCAAAGTTCATATAAAAGACAAAAGATTTGTGTTGGATTTGATGAAAGAGAAATTGACTACAAATAAAGAGAATATAAAAGAAGGATTAAAATCAGAAAAAAATAAATATCTCTTGAAGAAATTTGATGTCCAAGTGAAGAAAGTAGATGAAGGTCCACATTCTAATATTCATCAAAGGTTCAATGCTAATACCATGAAATCCATACTTAGACAAAAAAAAGAAAAAAGAAGATGATGTTGAAAGAAAAAGAAATACAAAAAAAAAATGTCAAATTGAATAAAAATATAAAAATGTCAAATTGAAGAAATTCATTGGCAATCAATCGTGCATAAGCAATCAAATTTATTCCTGAAATGTTTCCAATGTGTTGTTGAATATGTAAATATTTTATAATTTGATTTTCTTTTAAACAGTTATTCTTCTTGTATGTAACCAAGTACATATTATATTGAATGTTATAATTATAGAATTCAATTATCTTATCTTAACCTTTTATTTATATTATTCATAATGAATTTGTTCTTACTATTGACTTAATCATAGTCTAATTACATTTTAATGTTGTTATTTAATTGATTAAGATCTATTTTTGTTAAACCATATTTAAGTTGGTTAATCATGAAGGTGTTACGCCATGTAGATAGTTGTCGATTGGTCTTACGCATCAATGAACACAATGTGTGTCCAATATAACCTCTATCAATAGTTTAGTCGAGAAAAAAAAAAAGTGAGGTCATGTGATTTTTTCCGTTTTCAACTAACCTATACAACAACCGAAGAACAATGTTTACCACCCTAATTTTTCATGAGATTACCAAAACCGTCTTTCACCTTCCATACTCCAATATCTATGTAACTATCCACACTCCATACCAACAAATTGTCTATAAGACAAAATTTTCATAATTAGAAATTCTCTATCTCAAGTAGCTCGTAGCAATAAACTTTTCGAAATATATATATATATATATATATATAACTTTAATGCTATCATAATCTTTATCTCTATATATAATCAAAATATTACATTCGAAAGTTTGCATGCACTAAAATTAATCACATAATATTTTTCCATCAAAACGTCTACAAAATTTTGGCATTATAATGGCTAAAATTTTGACATCTCAAAATTAAAAGAGTCAATAAAACACAATTAATCATTAATCTAATTAAAATATATTCATTTATGATCTCAGTTCACTCAATTATCATGAACTCAAGGGATAAAAAATAAATCAATATTCATAGGCAGTGGCGGAGGATCATTGGGACAGGGGTGGCCATGGTCCCTCCCCTTCCCCACAATTTTTAATTTTTTATATTATATATATTAATTATTTTCAATTTTTTAATTTTTTATTATATATAACATATAAAAATTGATAAAAATTAAATGAGATATATTTTTATTTATTTTATAAGGCATAATATTTAATGTTAATAAATATTAAAATATAAAATCAAATGTAATAAATAATAAAAATATTTATTAAGATATTTTTTATTTTCTTTCTCATTGTATTTTTCATTTTTTCACAAGTTATATTAATTTCACATTTTCACATGTTTTCTTTTCGTTTTGAGAAGAAAAAATAGTTAAATACAAACTTATTCTTTTTCCTTTCATTTATCATTTGTTCTCTTTCATTTGTGAAGACAAAAGGTAACTCTCTCGCATTACTTGATAGTGAAATATTTGTTTAATAGTTAATATTATTTTTTACCTCATGAGCCTTATATTTATTTTTTATGATTATAGGAAAAAAAATGATTGTGCTATGTGTTTTTTCATAATCAACTTTTAATGGGAATTGATTGTCATTGATTTTTTTCTTTTAGTAACTTAATTTTTATTTTTTTAATTAAATTATGATAAATTATTTTTTAATCTTAAACTTAAAAAAGAAATAGGTATATTGATGAAG
>Ga0214543_1006317_pt1 | contig 21148 bp, 17 predicted proteins | sample CNSS2metaG_FD_160094 | JGI IMG/M metagenome (GOLD analysis project Ga0214543, IMG submission 160094) | Root nodule microbial communities from cowpea collected in UCLA plant growth center, Los Angeles, California, USA - CNSS2 | ecosystem: Host-associated > Plants > Roots > Nodule | place: USA...
TGAGAAATGAACCTTCACATCTAGATAGCATGCTATCTTAATGTCCAGTGGGAATTTTCAAAAAGCTTTCTTAAACAACTTCACCATATTCATAACTCTAAAAGGAAACAAGATAATCCTTCATCAGAACATCTCAGCCACTCATCTTGTCAACAAAGCCACAAGACACACATCATGCAGAATTATTTCGCAGTAAAAACATAGCAGCTAAATCAAACATCATGCAATATCACACAAAATACACTAAAGTTCATTACAGACGACCTACCAATCCTAAAGGTTCATTACTTGCCCTACAGGCCTTTAAAACATTACACATAATGTGATCCTAGCGAATCACAACACAACATACCTAAAACACATGACTTCATCAAGTAGAAGGAGGTGATGACATCTTCTCCAGATCGTCAACAACAACTTTCGCAACAATTATGTCTTCAATATTCATCAAGACTTAATCATAGACATCCTTTTCGATGTCAATACAATCATCCCCCGCATCAAAGTTGAATAAGTGGGCAGTTTGATGAATGGCTTTGTAAAAGCCCTCTTCATGCTGAGACACGATGTATCCTTCCAACTCATAGATTCGTTCCAGGGCTGAGGTGTGTTTGGCCTTAGAAGCTGACAACTTCCCCTCTAGTTGCTCCAGCGTGGCTCGCGATTCTTCATCCTTCATTTCCAATTCTTTGCAGCGCGCCTTCAAAGCATTGCATTCTGCCAAGATTTGGGACCTCTCATTTTTCACATTTCCTAGTTGTAGGGACACCTTTTGCCTCCTGTGGTTCACTTATGCCAAATCCCTCTACAATGTTTCTATTTCTGCAAATAACCTGTTGGAGTCTGGCAACTTGCTTAAAACTGTCTCCAAGTATCGCCCCATTACCATAGCCCTAGCTTGAAACTCATTCAGTTCATATAACACGGCTTATGGACGGATGGCTGACACTATCTCGGCCTCCTCTAAGGACAAGGACACCTATATGCCTTCATTTATCTTCAACTAGAGGGCCGACAAGGAGTCCCTGTTTCCCTCTTTAGCGTTTCGCGTCTTTTTAGGCGACGGAGGATGGGGTGGTTCCCGGTTTGGACGGTCAGTTGCGTCGCTTGCTCATCTTCTTTTCAACATGAGGGGGCAATAAGTCACCCCTCTGAGACGATCCCTCTATCACAGTCCGCCCAGCACTTCCCCCACTCTTCTTCTCTTCTTCGATCCTCTTCCGCCTTAGCTCCAAGTAAACTTCCTTTCCAGAGCCACTAGCAGCCGCCATAATACCTCCAAAAGCATAAACGCATTAGCCACCATTAACATTACACCAATCACGCCTAGCCAGTCGAGCATACATACCGAATAACTCATCGTGTGGATGGAAGGATCTAAATACACCAATAATTTTCTTTGAAGAGAGTCTCTTGGGAAATTGGTCCAAGTAGGAAGGACCGTGTATGTCGATCTTCAAGGGTTAGAGACTCTCGGCCAAATGCGATATGTGGTGGGGGTTTTAGTCTAATAAAGGGAAACTTGGGCGTTGCATCGTCAAAATAGAAGTACTCAGCCCTGGCGGACCTAATAATGACTTTAAAGAACCTTGTCTTAAATCTTTTAAACGACTAGGTATACGAAGCTAGCAGGTGACTTTGGCCTACAAGGGACACCTAACTGGCCAGTTCCCCTGGCCGAGTACTATTGTACTACAAAAAGACCTGGGGTGAGGGTTTCAGATGTAGCACACGGCAAATCAATCTGAAAGCATGTAATGCGGCCCAACTATTGGGGTGTAGTTGACTAGGGGCTACATTCAAAACCCTTAACACGCCCATCGTGAAGTCATCAAATGGCACGCATACATGCAAATTGGTCCCTAAGGTTGCATACATATAAAAGAAATAATATGAATGACCCTCACATCCTTGGCACATGCTATCCCCACTCCTAACTCGTTCAATGCTTACAATACGATCGTCAACGATATTCTCTATGATGTCAGCCCGCTTGCGCAATGCAGCTAGAGCAGTAGACCTGGTGAATCGCGACAAGGATAACTTTACTCTAGGATCTACCCATTCATACCCCGGATAATGTAAGGTCGAATACTCCTCGGCACCCTCAGCGCAGTCGCTATCGGTTGGGGATGTTAGACTGTTAGAAGAGTCAGGTACATCCCACTCATCCTTTGACTCACTACACCTACTGGAAGAATAATAAGTAGAAGGGGACAACATACCTAGGGAAGGATGCTACTTCTTAGCTTGGGGTGCTCACTTCTAGAACCACAAGTAGTTTTCAACATGGGCCCTTCCATCTATTTATAGGAGTCATATGATTTCCTTTGACCATAGGTTAGGCACGGGTTCCCATGTCGTCATCATGATCAATATCTTGAGTCTCATGCCACTGCAACACTACCTCTAGGCCCTGCACCCATATTAGCGTTTTTAAAAGTGGTGGTGTAAGACCCTTAAGCTCGTGATTTACTTTTTCAAACAGACTCTTGTTTCACTTCGTTTATCGCGAGCCTAGGGGGCTAGTGTATAGGGTGTTCATGTATGTCCCACTAATTAGTACAGTAGGGAAGCGTGGGAGAGATGTACCCGGACACGTGCATAGCGGGAGAGGATGTTGTTCAAATTAAGGCGCATTTATCAAAGGAGAATAGGGAGAAAAGCTCCAGCTTTGTGTGGATGGATGCGAACATCCCGGCCTAGTGTCCAGGTACATCTCGACCACTGTGGGCAGTTTGTGTTCCATGGCCCAACAAGGCAGCAAGCACATCTTAGCCTAAATGACTAGGTACATCCCGGCCTAAGGGGCCGGATACATCTTGGACTAGCAGTGCAGAGGGGAAGATTTTTCCAGTGATGGAAGAGATAACATACAGGCCCTATAACTCAAAGGCTCAACATCAATTGGAATTTGGAAATGTTATTGTTGTATTAAGGTCCAAGTCAGTTACGACATTCATTAGATTCCTTAGTGCTTAATGAAAGAAGAAAACCGCCCTGTAGGTAATAAAGTCGGGAGTGATGCCAAGTAATATAAGAGACGATTTAATGACTAACAGGGGTATCTAATCTTGAACTCATATATAGTGCATAGAGAATATCGGATTATTTCTGACTTAAGCATCAGAGTGCTTGCAGGTACCCCACTCCTGGCGATGGATCAGAGTCCGTGACAAGGAGAGAAGGGAAGGAAAAAGAAGGATGAAGGCTCTTGATATCACTTGGTTCCAACCATACAATAACAGTACACCTATCCCTACTCAACGTAGGATTTTAACTCAAACTCAATCCACCACGAAACCTTGAATCAGTTCCATTCTCGAATATCATTTTCCATATCAAAAAGCAAAACACCAGTCGTGTGCTGGAGTAGTCGTGGTGAGTTCAAGAGAATTCATTGGTATTATCAAGGCTTGGCCTCTTAAATTTGTCCCTTTTGAAGGATGATGAGTGGCTGCTAATCTAATCCAAACCAGTGAAATTACAAAACCACTTTTATAACCTTTTTTTCTTACAACTTTTATGCATATTTTACACTGTTCTTCAGAATATGAGCAGTCATGCAGAGAGGACAAATGGGATCAGAATCCACCCATCTGAACAAAAAGTTGTTCCCATTGGCGAAGAGTTAGTACTTAAGTACAAGCTCTACTGTAGAGATGTTTTTGTCTTCCGCTGAACAGGAATTATCTTGTTTACGTCGTTCATCACATGAAATTTCTTACATATATATAGCATGTTTTCAAAAGCTAATAATGTCCATGGAAAAAACCAATAGATCACTGTCTACGCTCTTACAAATAGGCCCTTAACAGTGAATAGTACTTAAAAATTTAACTTTATGATATTCTTATTCATCTAATTGCGAAACTGCACATGGACACTGCATCAATACACTGCATTGGTGTTTCATTTAATAATTTTGTTGATGTGGAATTGCTTTATCCAAATGCTTTAGTTACCGTAGATTGAGGTGGGAGAAGGTAAATATAATTGCTGTTCCTTTAATGAAAACTGGTTTTACTGGTTTGTAAAACGGTGAAATTAAATTTTGTACAACTTTTTTTGTCCTTAGAAAGATAAAACGATAAGATGAATGAATTTGAGATATAAAGAGAAAAAGTAGTGTGTTTAAGAGTGATACAATACTGGTGTTTGAATGCAGGGGCTTAAATTACATAACACGATAGTCCACATGGTTTGCCTAGAAATTTATAAAAAGAATGCAACAGTATTCTCTTATAACATTTTTACAGAATCTCTTCAATCCAAGGGTCAATTACAGTTGACAGCTCAAGAACAAGCAAAAACCCAAAAACTCACATCCAAAGGTTGAAAACCTAAAAGAAAAAGAAAAAAAAAAAAAAAAATTTCCCGACTTTTCTTTTCACATTCTGCACAGATAATGGTACATTTCTTTGATAATAATATGGTATTAAAGGGCAATGCTTACTTATACTTACAAGCTAAACTACATATGAAAACACAAAGGGTTGTCAGAAGACTTCAGGTAAAGGTACGCCTCTCAAGAATGACTTGAATAGTACAAGTGATCTTTGAGGTTGTGAGAAAGGAACTTCATGGGAGGCACCTCTAACAGTCGCAAATGAGAGGATATTGCCATGAACTTGAGTCCAACCACCAACCTACGTTTCATTAGCTTAGCTAAGATTAGTTTCTGATGTATATAGCACATACAATTTGGTCTTGTTGATAAAAAAGTGGTGTTACTTCCAACGGAAACGCTTTTTACTGTTGAGAATTCATACATAATATGGTTCGAAGAAAAAAATCTACACATCGCATAATGGAGAAAGATATAAAAGTTCAATCACTAATTAGTCCACTCAAGGCTTTTGACCTCAGTTTCCTGGTTTTATTTTTCTTTCTAAAAGAACTTATATCAATCATAACTAAATACATTTTTAAAAAACAGTAGTTTTTCTTAATTAAGAATAAGCTTAAAAGCATAAGTTCCAGAGAAACTAATTGGATTAAGGATAAAAGAAACCAAAAGAAACGAAAAGGAACAGGGCCAAAAGCTACCTTCGAATTAATATACATACCTGCTGACCTTCAAACCATACTCTGTAAGGGACTGTTGTATTCAGTCCTAATTGTCTTGCCAACTTCTGAACTAAGGTACGGCTTCCAGTCAGTGGAATTACTGAATCTTGATCTCCACTGTAGCAAGAACAATGCACTTGGTGATGTTAAGTAGCACTGAGAAACATATGTATGAGCCCTAAAGTTCAAGTCACCAAATAAATAGAAGGAGAAGAAAAGGTTTTGGTTTGAATTACCTATAAACTAAGACCCTGACTCCAGCTTTTATGAGTGATCCAACAACAGGTAGTGTAGGCACTTCCAGGTTGAGCATATCATAGTTCAGCACGCTGGTACCAACAAATGCAAAGTTAAGCTGATTATGAATCTTGATCCTTCAATTTTCATTTGCTAACAACAACTAAGAAAAGCCAAACACAAGATGTCTAGTGTGAAGGAATTACTTGCTGCAAACATCCCACTTGCGAACTCCAACGAGCTTTGCATGAAGTGCTTCTTGTACATCTCTCCGGTTTAAGTAGTTTGTAACCTTGTCATCCACACACACGTCTATGCTCTCACTTGCTTCCTGCATGCCACGATATAAGGCACGAATTTTAATGAAAGTACTGATCTGAAGTAAAGTTAGTAAATGAAAGTAATGAGACGGAAATTGGAGAAGCATGGGAAGGGCAAGGCCAAAAGAGAAGACTCACTTGGGTTTTAGGAGAAATAACCTTGGATTGTGATAGCACTGAGGAAATGCAAACATCAAGTGTGACATCATATTTGTCCACAAATTTACTGGTTTCTCTGCTCACTTGACCCATAACCTTTGAACAAAGAGGCGAAATTGAGTCCCTATAGTACTCACTCACGTACCTAGAATAGTTGCACACTGTGGTGAATATGTTGTAGGTTGAATCTGATATCAGTCCGTGAGACCAAAAGAACTCAGCTCTTGAATTGAAGTCAGTGGCATATTCTAGAACTGGATTACCCAACTGCAGTTCAAGACAAGAGAGTATTCATTTCTTAATTTCCTTTTTGGTATCAGCAAATAAAAAAACAGTAATATGTAAGAAAGATAGCTTAAGCATTGATTGGTACCACTCACCGCAATGCCTTTCAGATTGAATATCTTTTTCCTTATGTTCATTTCAATCATGAGCTTCGCAAGTTGAGGAACATAATGACCTGATACATGCAACTTTTTAAATCTGTAAGAACAAATAATTTCTGTAACCTGCTTTTGGAATGGCAATTCCAAGAATGACTAGTTTACCTGCATAGCTTTCCCCCGTTAGAAACAAATCTCTGCTCCTGTATTGGGGGAACTTGTTGAACCAGCGTAGCAGGAATACAAGATTGTCCCTGGCTTAAGAAAGCAAAAAGAACTGCTTCAGATGACAAAATTTGCATGTAAACAATGCATTATTCAATACCGAATAAAAAGTATACTAATATACCTTCTTCTATTGCTGGCATAGAGAATAAGAGATGAAAGAATAATCATGTAAAGTGTCACACAAAAGTAAGCATGAAATTTAACCATTGATCACTGTTTTGTCTCAACTTTTTAAAAGCCTAAGCAGCATACAAATGATACGTGCCTTTTCCCATGGAAGATAGAATTTAAAGAAGCTTTCTAAAGAGAAAGGGTTTTGTCTCAAAGGATTTAAAAAAGGGTATAATATTAATGAAGAATACCTGTTGCCTCGTCATTCACTGTCATATATGAGGAGCTACCTTTAGCGTAAGAGAACCCCACTCCAACTGGTGTCTCCAAATACAGCATGTTTGCCTCTGCAGCACAAAAGTAACCCAATCACTGGAAGAATGAAATGCAAGCCATTCTGGCAGATAGATATAATGGAATGTGCCGATCAAAAAAAGGGCATAATAGAACGTGGAAAAAGAGTACCTTTGTTCCAACTATAATAATTTTTAATCAGAAATTCTCCATTTGGTCTGAAAGGTCCATTTTCTGAGAATGCACCCACTCCCAGTGAAGAACAACCAGGTCCTGAATAACGAAATATTAGTCAAATTAAATAATCCATGATGCTAATCCTGCTTTTGCAAGCTCATTCTTATTTGATCCCAAGTCTTGAAAAAATTGTAATATCAGGTTGTGAAGCAAGAGATTGCAGACCTCCATTGAGCCACAAAACAAGAGGCTTTGAAGCTGGATCAGTTTCTGACTCAGCAAAATAGTAAAAGAGAGACTTGTGTTCCTTCTCATCCACTGTGACATACCCAGAGAACTGTTGAAAGCCTACGTAGGGTTGGCCAGGAAGCTCAGCAATTCTGTCTGCATGAGAACGGTCACAGAACACCTCCGAGGAAAAACTCAGACAAAAGAACACCACACCCATTGCCATGGTGCTGTACTTCCATGTTGGCCACTTCATTGTTTCACAAACGGAAAGAGTAGGAATAACAAAGAGAAAGACTGAAAGGTTCTGTATTTAAAGTGTCACCCAGTGTGAACACGAATACCATTATGAGAAATGACAATAAAACTGTAGAATTTTATTTGCATAAAGCGACAATCTAGACTTTAAGTTTCCTCCAATTCTGCTATAATCTTGAAATTAATGCTACTATAATGCTACTATTTTTCTTATAGGATATCTGTGGTAAAGTTTTTCTAAACAGACCTTGAAAATTGAGTTAGTGAAACATTTTGTACGAACATACATATTATACAAACGATTTATAAAAAGTTAGAGTGATAATCCATAGTATGACACTGGCAGGACTATATATGAGTATATATTTATATATAATGTATTACTTATTGTTGACACTCGTGGCACGAATATTGCTTTAAGGGTGGGCCAGGGAAGGTGGCTGGAAATTTTATCTGTTTCATTCTAATTATGATTACAAATTTAGCTTTTGAATGGCAGGCCTGAAAATGGTGTTGAAAGAGATGTGACAGAGGCAATGACCATGGTGTGCCGGGTCATTCCATATGCAGTGGCAAAAAGATAATTATGAAAAGAGTTGAAATGCTTGAAACTGAGTCAGTGCGAGTTTTCTGCCATCAATAGGAAATTAGTTATTGGAATATGGGCTCTGCCTTCAACAATATTCCCTCTTAAATATTACATTACATCGTTTAGATCGATCGTCTTTACATTTGTTCTTGTGTTTCTGTTTTTGTTTTTTCTCTCTGCATCAATTAACAACAAAGACCTTCTATCTGTATCCCTTTTGCACTTGGCAAAAAACAAAGAAAACTTGTATCTTTTCACTGCACCAACAGGAATGTGTCCCTTCCATGGAAAATGGCTTTACGGGGATGCTTTTCACTCCTTAGAAAAATGTGTATTTTGAGGATTTGTTCTTTTAAAAAATCATATAAAAGAATTTTCTTATTTCTTAATTCTCATCATCATCACTATCCAGGTTAAATGCTTTGAGTGAAGGATGCTGTATTTGATCCAAGTCTCACCTAGTGAGAACATGATTAGCAGTATGAGAAATGCACTGTGACTTCTTGACAGTGTTTTAGTAGAATTTAATTTATACAAAAACAATAATTAAGATTTTAAATTCTTGATGTTGCAGAAAATTATAGATAAATTGTTGATCCAAGTAACAACCAATAAACATTATTTTTAAAACCTTGGTGATGATGGTATAAAAGTTATGTATGAGAAATTTATTGAGTTTATTATACTTTTCTTAATAATCGGAATTCTTACATGTATGAAAATTAACTTTTGTTCTTTATTATTGGCTCAATGTTTTCAAAAGCTACAAAATGAGGGAGGTTTCATCTCATATTTTGAGTTTCAATCAATTTTAGAAAGATTCTTTTGCACTTGGTTAATTAACAGTACTCCACAGCATCTTGGTTAAATGCAGTAAACATGCAGGTGTAAAACAGATGGAGAGTTACTTTTTATGTTTGCTTTTGTCCGAAGAAAAATGTTTGATTCATTGGTTTTTCTTGATGAGCAAGTACGGCTAGATTTGCACATCAACAAGATAAGTGGTTACAGAACGGAGATTCCAAGGAAAATAGAGCCATCTTATTACTCTAATGCTCATTTAGTTTAAAATGTATGTGTGGCTTGTCAGGGAAGCTATAAAAACTGAAGAATACTCAAAGGCATCATTAACCATAAACAATACTCACTAAAGAACTTGAGTGATGAAAGGGGGTATACCTTTCCCTTTTTTTTATTGTAAAGAATCTTTATTTAGGTAATGAGTAAGATCTGGGATGAGGTTTTTTCATGCCCACAATAAGTATGTTGTTGTTGAATGGACAAAAACCCAAACATTATTAAGTGGGAGTGGAAATGAAATAATCTTAGCCCCATAAAGTCTAATGTTTTCCTTGTGGTGGTTAAAGACTTATCTTTATGTACTTATATGGGAATGAACTTGTTCCCTTTGACCAGACGTGAAAAGGCTTTTCTTATAATTATAAGGTGACTCCATCATTCTTTTAATTTCAATATTTTTTTGTCCTGGTGATAGATAAGAAAACAAAACCCCACCTCCATTCATCAACAATATATAAATTATTTTGCTTTTGCTTATAAACTCACATGCTGAACTCCAAGGAGCCACATGGGGCCACAAACCTTTCCACGCTAGCTTCTAGTGGGGCAACCTTCATTCACCATTTCAGCTTTGCAAGCTGTGTGTTGTGTATTGCTTGTTAGCTATGCAACAGCGCAATTTATGGATGTTTTTGGTTTGGCAAACATTGGGAGTGATTTGAATCGACCCCATCTAACTAGAGTTGAAGGGAGAAGGATGGTGTAGTCTGGCTATAATTACTACAAAGCACAAGGGTAGCTAGGTTATTATTTTATTTCCACAAGACAAGGCAGAAAAAAAATGCAAGATAATGAAAGCCAAAAAAAGAACAAACTATAAAATGACAAATTTGATCAAGATTTATGCGGTGGATTCTGTGCTTCTGTTGTATTTGCTGCTCAAAGAACTGGTAAAGGAGAAGAAAATGGTCCCTACCTTTACAGCTTTTACAAAAGATTTCAGGTTTTTCATCATTACTAGCACTAGTGTCACTGATTTTGGCGTTCATCTCCTCATTGTCAAAATATTCTATTGCCTCTAAGACCCAAATTCTATTCCTAACCAACTCCAAAACAAAAAGTGAAAAGAAGAGTAGGTGCTCATAATGCATAGGAAAATTTATGTCACAAGGGTAAGACTGAATAATATAACCGAGTAGAAGTGGTTGAAATGACTTTTGAGCATCAGAGTTGGAAAACGTGTGAAAGAGTGCGAGTGAAGCTTATATTCTGCTTTTGAATTCTTGCAAGTAATCTTCGTTGATGTTTTATTTTTTTTTAAGTTTCGTTTTTTCACCTCAAAATTTGGGTCCTTTTCAATATAGTCATAAAATACGCAAGTGGAGAAAAAGCTCATGAACTTTTACTATTAAATTGCGCAGGCTTTCCTTCTTTTTATGATCCGGGTTGCTATGCACCAGCCACTATTGGTGTCCACACTTCACAAAGCGGAACAGGACCCCGCGTGAGTAGAGCACCATCAGAGGTCTGAATTATATTCTCAGAATCCATAATATACGTGGACGACTAGAGTATCCATGTTTTCTGCAAGCAAAGGCACGCTCCTGATGAAATCTTCAGCTCAAAGCATGGGTTGTATGGGTTGTGATATAAACTACTGCTGTCCGTTACTACTACCCCACATATTATTTCTTATCATTATTAACATGATACAAGAGGTTACCTTTTTTAATGTTATTTTTTAGGGGTGGGTGACAAGTAAGATTATGCAATTCCATTCTGCCCTAATTGAGGTTACCTTATCATTATAGATGCTTAATCCCTGTTACACCACCCTGCCGTTAGGCCTAACTGAATTCTAATATGCAGAAATGGTGAAAACCATGTTCTTCTTATTACTTGGTACTTAAATAGCATCAACATCTCAAACAACTTAATATCTACTTACTGAACTTTCCTTTCCAATTTTCTAAGACAAACCGTTTCAAGCTTTTAGTTCATAACTAAACAATACAAAATATAATATTAAACAAAACAAAAAATACAAAAATAGTGGCTGCAATTCTCCTGCCTCTTCGTTCGACAACAAAAATACAAACTCGGAATCTCAAATTACAATTAAATTTAAAAGAATAGGGAAATTTTCTGTCTTGTGTAGATTGCAAATTACTACAACCCACTGTTTCTGGTGCAATGTAAAGATTCTTGCTTTCTTTGTATTCCCGAATATAATGTTGAGATGTTTACAGAATGAAAAACTTGTGTAGAAAACAAAACAAAAAATATACATATAGGACAAAGAATCAATTAAGAAACTAAGGGGCCGAGACAATCAGGATGAGGCATCAGAGTCGGTGGCAGGCTTATGATTACCATCTGCTGACCCCTGGGGCTGATCAATTCCCTTCCGAGATGCTTCCCAAAGTTGCGGTTCTATACTTAGCTTCCTCAACTCCACCAAGCCACGCTCAACTATATAGAAAGCAGAATGAGCGATACAAAACAAACCAGTACATCAAAAGCAATAATAATAACACCCTTCTCTCCGTGAATTTTCCACGAATACGTTTAAAATCACATCTACATCATTAAATTTTTTTCTTATAAATAAATTCAATTCAATTGTAATGACATGATGCTATAGACTTTAAGGTTTCTTGGTTTCATGTGAATAAGAAAGGATTAAGGAAAGATGGAAAAAGGGTATATATTTCCTACCTCAGTCCGTCAATTGGAACATAAGAGAAAGGGAAAACGATGAGTGCCATGTAACCTTTTGTATTCTGTCCAATATTGAAGAAAAAGGAGGACGGATCTTTTCCATACGGAGACAAAAGTACTTCCATTGAGAATCACGTCTCACTCTTTACTTAGGGTGTTTATCTCATTTTACAAATATATCTTCTATTCGCTTCTACTTTCAACACAGTTAAACAAGAGAAATGGAAAATGTTCTTTCTTTCCTTTCATCTTCACCCCACCAAAAACAACCTAAAAACATCCCTTTCAAATCCTTTTCCTTTTTTATCTTTTCTTTCCTTAATCAAACATAATGTTCCGTAGAATTTTCCTTGGTATGGATAATTAGACAAAGTTGGAGATCATCATTTGAATACCTAAACGTGAATACTTCCAGTTTAGATAAAACCAAAGTGAGTTTTTTTTTTTTTTAATTTAAATTTGCATGCCGGATGCATGCGGATCTGCCATACAAATCGGGCTGAAGAAAACAAGGTTATCTCTATTGCTGAATAGCACAATTTGTCCAGACTAGATAGAATAGATTCAATTCCACCAAATACATATTTTGAGATGATACAGAATCATTTCTGATTAATATAACCAAGACTGAAAATCAGCTTGATTCCGGTTATGACTTTTATTTTTCTTATATACTAATTGAGAACCAAGATCAACATTTTTCTGTTGACCCTGTTATACTCAGATTTTTTTTTTTTAAATGTTATGATCCATGGAGGGAGTTTCCATTTGCAATATTTAGCCAATCAACGCAGTTCAAAACCATGTATATATTAATCCCACTGTAGTTTCAAGATTGTTTTAACTTGGTAACATATTACTCTCTTCAGAAAACCAAAAATCATAAAAAGGCAAAGAGCTTACCATCAACAGCATCATGTGAAGTTGGTGCCTGCCCACTGCGGGCAATCCAATATTGAAGCCGTTCTTCTGCAATATCTTCTTCCACACCATGAAACAGAGCTCTTCTCCAGATATAGGTTAGCCAAGACTGCAATGTTTAGATTTTATTAGTAAATCATATCAAGTTACGTCTACATGCACACTATTCACAAATTAGTTAAACTTTAAATTCAACTGACAAAAACTGTTCATCATAAAGCCACCGCTACTTGGGTAGCCTACATCGCAAGGTTTCATCTTTAAAAAGATTGTGATTAAAGTGTAACAATCTGCCTTATACATAACGAAATTCAACAAAGCACAAATCTCTGCCAAGATAATCTGATTGCTGATTCGACAAGACATTTATCATATGTTATAGACATGAGAAAATAATAGTGGAAATCTGCATTCTAAAATTTTCATCTGAAGGAAGAAGATATCGCAATTTCGAAGAAATAATATCATGAATTGCACCATATATTAGAATAAAAAGGAACTGACCTCTTTGAAAAGAACGTCTTCTGCTTCCTCTTCACTTAATTCTGGAGGAAACAAAGAAACAGAAAAATCAACAAAGAATCACTTGCGAAACACATTTCCATATAGAAATGAAGTAGGGCTAAATGCAGCCTCGTATGCATCATATATTAGCATAAAAATAGACATGAAGTCACTGGCCCTCCCACATAAAGTTCATCCCATAGATGGAGATCAGTCCATCGTTAAAAGACTTCACACAATTGTAATTGTCACGTTTCTCTCTATCATCTACAAGGGTGCACACCAATATTTAACACCTTATACTTGTAAAGGCAAGGGTGGTTTTACATTTCTCACATAATGAAGAGGGCAAAATGACTACGTACCATGCAATTCATAATGTAGAGAAATGAATGAAAAATATACAAGCTATATTTTACCTGTGAAAGAGAAACAGATAAATTCTATAATGCAAATATGCAACCTTGACACTTACAAAGTTCCGTAGGTAATCACAGCAAATTTAGCATCGGTAAAGCAGGTCAAAGCATATTTCTTCCCAAACTTAAAATAGACAATATCAAATTAAACACTACAAAATAAAACTGCCGACTTAATTCTTACCAAATGCATCTGAATATTTAGCATCGCCTTGTGACTTGGAATCTGACAATAAATAAATAAAAATATGAACATTATAAAACAACTCTGCTTACTAAACATCCTATTTTGGACTAGTTCCAGAACAATAGTTTCGGGAGAATTACCATAAAATGGGTACATGAATAAAAACTACTTAAATAGAATTCTAAACATAAATCAGACAGTTGAACAGGACTAACCATAAAACTAGACAAAACTGACATTTGAAAAAGATAGAAGACGTCAAATTAAATACCTAAAACAGTTTGTCGAACCAAATTCGGTCGTCTGTGTTGGGCTAATGCAAGCACAACAGCATCCTCAACCTACAAAATAAAAATAAAATCAGAAAAAAAAAATCTTATGTCCAATTTACGATAGAAAAGTATTAGTATAGGGGGGCCAGCTCCTTACAATCAGAAGAAGCCCTCCGTACAGAATACAAACAATAAGACACAAAATTGGAAAAAAATTGAAGAGATTACTCCTTCCTCCTCTCATAAACCCTTCAAAACCACCACTTACACTACCTTCCTTCCTCTCCCTTTACATACCACACTGACCCGTATCTGCCCATAAAAGACTTATATTATCAGTCTATCAGGATGTAATTCAGCTTCAATACATCCTGATCCATAAATGACTTATATTATCAGTTACAAAATATTTATGCTTTCTTTCTCATCTCTCAATGAACTATTTTATAAAAGAAGCTTTAAAATATAATTCTTTGTATCTAAAACACCCATGAAAAAAGTACAACAAGGAACTGAACAAACAAAGCACTAATTTTTAAAAATTAAACATGAATAACCTTTAAGGAAGCAAGTTCCCTCAAACCCATCTCCACTGAAAGCATACTCTCAATATTTCCTTCCCCAGCAAGATCATTCAAATCACGAACAAGTTTGCTTCTATCTAGACCATCACCACCTGGTCCATGCTCTTTCATTAGACATCATTATGGATAATTTCCGATACATAATTGTAATGAATTTTTAGTACAAACTCATTCTCACTTTTGTTCCAAGATTCTTCCTTAGCCTTCTGTCCAGCCGAGATGACAAGTTCAAAAGGAAGAGGAGCTAGAGAAGACCAATGTTCATGCTTGGATTGTGCTATATCTGCACATATTCCTAAAAAGCATAGAAGTAGCATGATTTTTCAAATTATAAGGATTATAAGGACTTATTTATTGTTAATAGATAAACCGAGTTTTGAAAAATATGCTCCTGAAACTTTTGAAGTCACTATTTTTCAGATAATAGTTCAAGATTGGAAGTCACTATTTTTCAGATAATAGTTCAAGATTGGTGGAAAGTGTCTTCTCTACACAGAAAGTTGAGGGTAGTAATTTCATTACCATGTTTTACAGCAAGACCCCAGTAGCGGGCTAGCCAACATCTCTTTAGGACAACTTCCTCCTAAAAGACAGATAAGATGAATTAAGACAAATGAGAAAATGACGACTTACTAAATCTTTATTTCAGTGATAAACAGTAACCATTTCTTCTTGGGTCAAGATCATTCTCTGAGTCATTGTGCGAAGAGCCTTTGCTTCAGCTTCAGCTTCTTGCTGCTGCTCCAAAGTTGCTGCAGCATCATCTTTTAGGTTCTAACAAATACAAAGAAGATAGCTAAAACTTATAAAACTTATAACAGAGAATAATTGATCAGAGCAGATAAATGGTACAACTTCATGGGAAAACATGTGTTTTATTCAAAACTACCTGAATTTCCACTCGAAGGGCAGCGATGTCCTCATCTCTCCCACTCTGTGTTTGTTGAGCAGCCCTGAGAGCAGCCTGTACAAAAATATTGAGTATTCCATGGACATTCTTTGAAAGAACTAACAATGACAAGCCTCTTGCTGAAATTCCACATTTCAAGGAGAAAGCAGTAACTGGTAACAGAGCTTTACAAAAATGTCAAGCAACATAGCTGCTTCGGATTCATGCTCATTTGCACAAATATATGCATGCATTTTTCACGATGATACAGAAAGTTAAAAACACTTTTTAGATAAATACTTAGATTAGAGGACATGGAATAGAGCGTTATCAATCAATCAAGGGTGATCATATAATTTCAAACATCCAGCCATCATTAATTTCATATTTTTTATGCCACATCTTATATCCATTGTTTCAGTATACCTCTCTTTGACGCAAAGCAGCTTCCTTCCTGCAAATATAACACAAAAATCATAATCTTAAACAAAATAAATTGTTCAATTACCACTGTGCCAAGAGAATTCGAAGCTAGATTACCTGCTCAACAGTTTAGCTTCCAGGGATACACCTTCTCCAAGAGAAGCAACCTGCCAAAGTTAAGTAAACAAGGACACTGATATCAGCAAACTCAGAATAGTTCTTGACAACTATGAAGTTGCTTTTGCATGTAGTTAAATAGCTCCTATAAACTAATTTAGATAAGTTTCTCCATAAACACTAACAAAGAAAAAATAGAAGTGAAATTGATGATTCCATGACTCTTCATGAGAGCATAGAGGACCTTCCTAGGAGGATTACTAGAAGCATGACAAGATGGGAGATCTCTTAGTTTATTTAGCATCAGTTTATGTTTAATTTACTTTGTTGACTTTTGTTTGAGTTGGCCTTGTTGACCATGCTTGAGTTGACTTGTTGACTCTTTTGTTTGTGTTTGTTTTTTAGGATTGGCTAGGACTATCTTGGAGGAGAATAACACTTATTTGGAGAAGAGGATAGACTTGGGCTTGGACCACACACATGGGCTGCCCTTTGAAGATCTTGGAGAAACTTGGAGTTGACCTTCTCTTCTAGAAGGTCAAAGGCGCATGGAGAGGCTTGGAGGACAAGCTAGGTCACGCCTCACTTCAAAGGAGTCTCCTTTTCGATGACCTAGTTTCTAGAAGCATTTCTCTTGTATTTGCTTTTGTGTCCTTTTGTTTGTGTTTTTCAAAGAGGCCCCTTTTACCTATAAAAGGAGGTCTCTTAGACTTGTAAAAGGGTTGAATATTTTGAATTTATAGACATATATTTGACCACCTTTGTGAGAGTTCTCTTAAGAGTGTGATCTCCCTTTAGTCTTATCTTGATTCTAGACTCAAGTGGCGCCATCCCCACTTATCTTGAGTTGGTGAGCCTTTGTGCCCCCTCAAGTGGCGTGCCAAAACCATAATTCCCATCCCCTTTCTAGTCTTTCATCTTTTGCTCCATTTTACTTCTTCTTTTGGTTCATATTATGCTTGTTTATATTCTGCTATTTTCATCTTCTCCTCTTTCTGTATTGGATCTTGCTTAACTGAACTCTCTAACCCTTGGAAGTGCACCTTCGCACCTAGATAATCAATTGGCTATCTTAATATCTAGTGAGAATCTTCCTTAGGTTTTCTTCACCATAACACCATACCTCTTAAGAACTAAAATGGGTCTTCATAAAAAATGAATCACACTGATAAAACTTTGGGAGAACTACCCTACAAACCATTGTGGTTAGAGAGCCCGAGGCCCATAAACCCCACATTAGAATCCCATACTTCTAATGTCAAACTCAAGTCCCATATCTTCTACTTGACTCCTAACAATCTACCAAACTTCACATCAGTAACATACAAGCAGGCTGGTTGTGCACTGGCCCATTGGCTAGTCACATGCAAAAACTATGATTTCAGGATCACCATCCATACCACTTATTTGCACTTGAGAGACATGGGGGTAGGCTCTAATACTAATTGACAACCTGGGGAATGTCACACCATAAAACCTAGCCATTACCAACCCCACACTAGAATCTCATACTTTCAATGTGAGACTCAAGTCCCATACATAGCAATTGAATCCTAATACATACTTTTTCTGCAAGTTAAAAATAAGATTATGCAATCAATTTTTGGAGAAGATATATGGAAAAGTTTATAAAAGAGTCGAGTGCGTAAGTTGAGCTTATGAGAGAAGTTTGATTCATGATACTTCATTTACTTCCCCGATTAATGTTTATTTAGAAGTTTATCTAAACTTGGTCATAGTTACAGACTTCCCGGTAAATGTTTACTAAGAAGTTAAAGACTGCCATGAATGAAAGTTTAACAAATATGCAAACTATGGAATAATGGAATCTAAAATATGGTGTTAAAATTACATTTGCTAGTTTTCAAATTTAGTTAATATCTAAGAAAAATTTACCTGTTTCTCAAGTTCCCTACTTCTAGCCTCCACTTCTTGGCGTTTTTCCTCCGCTTGTCTTAGCTGGAATATAACCAGGCATTACAATCAATTCAATATCACATAACATGAGAAAAACGCCGACCTTGTTGGTTGTTAATGAACATACCTTCTCTAATAAAGTCTCGTTCTCTTCTTGTAGCATATCAAGCTGCAAAATCAGTATGAATCAGCCTCGACACTCATCCTTTGAGTTACATTAAAAATACTAAATTAAAGCTTAAAAAATAGCATAGCCAATATGAGGATACACAGATTTTGCTTTTGGGACGAAATTGGTGAGTACAAATACTATACTTCATCACGGAGTGCAGACGCTTCACGCTGGTCTCCTGTGTCTTTTGAGTTAAGGGGCCTGATAGATATATCTGATGGAAACCTGAAATCATCACTGTTGGTTATAATTCAAAGATATCAATATTCTTAACGGCCAATAAACTAGCGTTTGATAGCCTATCACTTCAGTCTCCATACACACCTAAATATTTATATGACCTCATTAAATAAAATAGAGACTAAGCTCATTTATACATAGAAAAGAATCAATTTAATATATGTGAACTGTGTAGAAGTGAAAATTGGCCAAATCACGACTAGAGATAGTCAACCAACCACCTTATAAATAATAAAACTTGTTAAAAAATTATGGCAAGGGAAGTTAGATGCGTGATGATTTTGTGGGGAACAGGCATTCAACTTTTCAGACCCAAATATCATCATTTATGGGAAGCATGAATCGTGGAAATCATAATTCTTAGAAATAACTAGATTATGTCTGATTAGTAACAAAATATTAATAAAAATAATTATATAAGTTTTTTATAAATCAAAGAGTAATGCCTTAGTTTTACTAAAAAAATTTAATTTATTACCATACTAAATGATGCAAGAGTAACATGATAATTTTTTCATTAAATTTTAATTCAACTCGCGAAAGTTAGATTTCCACCTCCCCACATGAGAATGTTTTGTGAAAAACTTTGCTAAAAATATTTCTGAAAAAAAGCGTTGTTTACTAGGAACGTTATTTTTAAAAAGGTAAACTAAATATGAAAAACATAGTTTGTCAATTTCTGAGAAACTTAAGTTTTTGCCTTTACCAAAGACTCCCTCAAATGTCAAAATAAAGAGTATTTTGGTATTTATTCGTAAATATAAAAACATAAAATAAATATTTTAGCGAAAAATAGATCGTATGCATGTTTGGCTTATCTTATTTTTTCTTGCTTCATTAGGTAGCTTTTGAAGAAAAATAATTATTAACAGGAAAGAAGCTATTCCCAAACGCCGCATTCATACATTATAAAATTAAAAAAGCTTTAATTTCCTCTAAATACTATTTATTTTTAAATCCTTAACATGAAAACTTAGGACATTCCTTGGTATATACCATCTTTAAAATTTATGAAGACTCAGCTTAGGCGTTACTCCACTATCATCTTAACGTGGAAAAGCTCCAAGAAAGAAAAGTTTCGTAGTCAATCAACATATCCACAAAACCAGAAGAACTAACGGGAACTACACTGCGTTACAGTAATATTGTATCAACTTGGAAAATCCTCCGAGACGTAAAAGCTTAATAGTTAATTACCATAGCTGAAAAACCATAAGAAATAAGGAGTAACAGAACTAAAGTACCTTTTCTCTCTATTCCGATTAGTAGGAGGGTCAATAGGAGGTATAGCCATAGGCGTTCGGAGTGTGGATTTGCTCGGTGGCACCACTGCCGCTGAACGAACAGAAACCCCCGATCTTCCAGCTGATGTTGAACGAACCGAATGAGTATGCTCTACAAAGTTCCGACCTAACTAATAAAAACATAAAAATCCTATTAGCTCAACATGAACTAGGCAACACGAATTGAATCAATCCACAATCATGCAACCAAAAGTGACAATCCAAAACTTCGATCTCGCTCGATCATTATTAATGCCATAAAAATTAACAACCACGAACCAATAAAACACACCTAAGTTCAAAATCGTATCGAACACGCATTTACTTCAATCTATTTTTCACAATTCAACAAGTGAATCCATGCAATTAATCACGCAAACGCATCAGAACGAACAATTGCAGAGAGAGTTACCGCAGGAGAAGGAGATCTGTTAGGCCTGGCGACCGAAATCGGAGGAATAGTGGAGGCATTCGTGCTGGTGCTCCTGTTACTGCTGGCGTTGCTGGAGAAAGAAGAAAGAGATGCAGGAGGCGGAGCGCTGAACCGGAAATCGAGATCGTCGTCATCTTCACCGTCGTCGACGATGGCGTTCTGAGACGCCATGACACGAGCGAGGCGCTGCGCGGCTGCTTTGGCGGCCACGTTTTGTGTGCGCTTGACGGTGGAGAGACCGGTAGAAGAAGCACCGAGGCGCGACTGAGGATGAGCCGGAGACATCGCCGGTGACGACGAGCCGGTGCTGCTGGAACCACCACTCCACTGCCGCGCGTAAACAGGACTCGCGTTTCTCCTCCGATCCATGAGTTTACAGTGCTGTGGATAAAGAAGTGTCGCGGTGACTGAGCTAGATTTTCTCGGAGCGAGATTTTCTCGGGAAAATCGAAGGGGAAATGGGGAGGAATAGTCGGAGAGTTTGTTCCGTTAGAATCGTGCGCGGGTGTGTGGGACGAAACGGCGTCGGTTCATCGTAATGGGTCCGCTGAAGAGAAGACTCAGGATAATACGTGGCTTTTATTTTGTCAGAGAGGGTCTAATATTTGGTTTCCTTCCCTGGCGTGGATAAATTATTGGTTTAGACCGGAGAGAGACATTTGTTTTGGCGGCGTCAGAACGATGTCGTATAAGGTGAACTTGGAAATGGGAGCATGATATTTTGTTATTGGATTTTTTGACGGTGAAATCGCTTACTTTAGGAGGAAACAATTCAATTTTTCAAGTCAAATCAGGTTTATGAAAATTTGGATTAGTTAAGTTGATTCGGTAAGCTTGATTGACAAAATCGTTAGGTTGATGGTATGTGTTATGAATTAATGGTCGTCCATTGATTTATACAATCACTCATATGATTGATAATCATATTATTCATTACTCTTTATGATGTAATATTTTGTATTTACTATTTGATTTTATATCCTTTCTGGGTT
>Ga0214543_1006320_pt1 | contig 21138 bp, 13 predicted proteins | sample CNSS2metaG_FD_160094 | JGI IMG/M metagenome (GOLD analysis project Ga0214543, IMG submission 160094) | Root nodule microbial communities from cowpea collected in UCLA plant growth center, Los Angeles, California, USA - CNSS2 | ecosystem: Host-associated > Plants > Roots > Nodule | place: USA...
TAATTTATTTTAAGGTATTTGGCATCGAAGAAAATCCTCCTAATATTGAATATTTCATAATATTATGTTTTCTTTACCGTAATTTTTTTTCTTTTATAAAAATTAATATTGAAGTAGTTAGAACACGTGTACGGGTATGGGTACGAGATTATACCCGTTACCCGGTGGGGATGGGGATGGGAAAAAAGTTTGATACCCGTTGGGTTTGGGTATGAGGATGGAGATGAATTTTTTATGCGGGGATGGGTATGGGATAGCGAAACCCGTCCCCGCCCCGCCCCGTTGCCATCCCTATGTGTGTGGATTTAATTTGCTCCAAAAGATTGTTTTTAGGTTGTTTATAAATTTTGTTAGATTTTAATCCTACTTTCACAAACCTGTAAAGAGTAAATACCTACGTAATTTTACTTTAATATATAAGTTATGATAGATTACCTTAATTAGCTGGATAATTGGTTGGATTGAATTATGAAAATTTAAGTTGGACTTATTTCAACTTAACTCATTTTATAATTTTCTTTTGTAATACAATTGACATGTACGCTTCATTTGAAAGATGGGATGACAAATGAAGGAATGAAATAGAAAAAAATAAAATAAAGAGTGATATGGTTTAAGTAAGTTAAAAATAATAAAGTAAAAATGACCGAAAAATAAGATAATTTTGTTTATTATCCTTTGAATCATATATCATCAATACGTATAAAGATGATTCTTCTTTTTAGTATTATTTTTTATTTCTTCACTTTTATCCTTCAAGATACAATATTATTTAAATTTAACTAAGTTTTCAAATTTAACCATTTTTTATTTAAAATTTAACTATTTTTCTAAATTAAATAAATAACAATATCTACCAACTAAATAAAAGTCATCTACACAATAAATAAAACTATCTATAACTAAATTATAAAACTTATTTATATTTATTTCTATCATTATAATTCATTATTTTATTTTATCACAAAAAAAAAAACACATGCGCGTAGCATATGTTTTCACCGGTAATAATAATGAGAATAACAAAAATATTACTGATAACAAAATACATATCATAACATTCTTGTAAAAGTAAATATGATTTTGTGTATAATATAATTAATTAAGTCGCAATTTAAATATATAGTTTTTATAAGATTTAAATATTGATTTGGTCTTAATTTTTGTTCAGTTTTTTTAAATTTGGTCATAATATTGTTTGTTAAATTATGTCATAATATTCATCAATTTCGTTTTCTTTTCGAACTCATTTTAAATAATTGAGCGACGATGAACAATGATTGTCACATATAATTTTTTATGACTTTTTTTTTAATTGTGAAAAATATTCACATACCAGGCTAGTATTATGTCATATATCACAGTTTTTATATTCAATTTGTCTTAATGTTCATTACTTTTTCCAATTTGGTACCAATTTTTTTTTTTAAATCAAACAATTTTGTTCCTTTCCAAAATGAGAATAAATTGAATTTTTATATAAATGTTACACTGATATTTTTATTAAAATTCAAATTCTTATTAAATATTTTTTGTTTAGGGTTACAATTTGTTTAAAATTAAAACAAAAATTTTAAAAGTAAGTAATAAAACTATTGTTTAAACTATTAAAAGGTTAAAAATCACACCAAGTATTAAAAATCACATAAAAATATTATATATAATATTATATTAATCAATTATATTACTTTATTTGATATTTAGCCTATTAAAATTTTAAACCAGTGGTGTTATCCCCCACTTTAAAAATTTTTATTTTAATTTTAAACTAACTCTAACTCTAAATTAAAAATATGTAATAAAATACCAATATAAAATTTATGTAAAAATTAAATTTAGAAATGATTGAATTCAACAAAAATAATAAATATAAGGACAAATCAAATTGAATATAAAAAGCTGACCCTAACATGTGCCACAATTAGGGATGTCAAAAAAATCCGTACCTGCGAGTATCCGCGAATAAAACCTGCAAAAGGAAGGAAATGAATATTGTAAATGGATACTTGCGGGTAACAGATACATGTATTTTTTATACTCGAATGTTAACAGGGTGGGTACGAGTATCATGGTATCCGTACGCGTACCCATGGATACTCGTACATCTATACTCTAATTTAAATTAAAAAAAAATGTGATTAGAACATTAACATATTGATTTTGAATGAGTTATTTTTTATTAATTGGTTTTGAAATATCTTCATTTATTTGTAAACTGTTATTCAACACTATTTAAATGAATTATTTGTACTTTGTATGAAATATATGAATGTTATGCATTGCATTTTTAGTTGAATTTATGGTTAAAATATATTGTTAAATATTAAAATTTTCTTTTGTAAATAATCCTAGGTACCCGTGGATATTAAAAAAATGTGTAGGTACTCGCATAACGAATACTTGCACATATATGAGTACGAGTACGGGGCGAATATTTATCCGGTAAGATACGGGGGAGCTACTGCCCATATCCTACCTACCCAATTGACACCCCTAGCCACGATAATGACTTAACACGTGAATATTTTTTTAAAATAAAAAAATATTAAAAAAATTTAAGAAAACTACGAAATGACACGTAACGATCATTATTCACTACTGTTAACTATTGAAATGACTTTAGCAAAAAATATCAAATTGATCAAAATTAACAAATACTAAAATAAAAATTAAACAAAAAAAAAATACCTAATTGAAAAATTGAACGAAAATTAGGATCAGTATTTTAATCTAATTTTTTTTTTCTTTCGTCTCAGACATAGTGTTGTGGTAGACAGAAAATACATGAGTTAACCGAAGTCACCTGTGTTTTTGACAAAGAAAAATATACTAACCTAATCATCTTTTCCTCTCCTCTCAAATAACTTAGTTGACATTCTGCCACCATTGTCACTCATGTAAAATCCGAATACAAACTCTTCTTTCCACCAAATATTCTTTTACATTCTTAATACATCTTATAAACTTGGACCACACCTACTCGTCACATGCCTCTAACCGTAAATCAAACCTATGATTCTTATAGTTACCTTGAGAGTATAAATGTATTTAGTAAATATGTGAAGGTTAAGAAGATTTATATAAAGTTTTTAATTACAAGTAATGAGATTCACAAAATTCTCCATTAATACATACTAACTATACTCGATAATTGCACTCTTAAGAAGGAAACATTGTCCAAAAATGATTGCTTCTTCAATGAGACACAAGATTTTTTACCAAATTAATGTTTTTTCTTTTTTACTAAATTAATGGTTGTTGTGAACTAATAACTAAGAGTTTTCTCAACCTTAATTTTCAGTTTATGCAATAATTAACCTATCAACATTACTTAACAAGAAGTAAAGGATCTGCAATGTATTTTGCTTCAAGGATAGATAAAGCTACCTTGGTTGTTTCTTACATCACCAAAAGATTGGTGTTCCTTGGAACTTCAACAAATATCCACTGAAACTTCACATACTACTTTTCTTCATTTACCAATTGTTTCTAATTTATTTTGAACTATATTTAGTTAACAATTTAAATATGTTCACATTTTATGTTTTTTTTTTGAATTCGTATGGCTTAAATATAGTTAATAATTATTTTTAAATGATATATTTTATTTATCGGCGTTTTTTTTAAATGATATTTGTATTGATTTAAGATACATAACTTTACAATTTTTTAGTTATTTACCTCGACATATAAAAGAAAATGCTTAAGTGATACAATTATTTTATTTATAATTTTTAAATTCTATTATTATATTTATCATATTACATATTATGATATTAATTTTATATTATATCTTAAATTTTTTCAATTAAGTTTAAAATTAATTACAAATAATAATTAAATATATGTGAGACATTTGTCATATTAATTACGGTGTTTGTTAAAAATAAATTATTAAACATAATAGTACTTAAAATAAATATATTATTATTGTCTAGAAGTATAGTATATAATTAATAAACAAATTTTGAATATGATAATGATTTTTAATGTTAGACATTTGAGAACAATTTTTTTAACTTTAGAGATATGATAACAACTTTTATATGCAGGAATTTATAATTGTTGTAAATAAAATTAGACTAAAAAATTATTTCCTGTACACTTATATAATGATTTTAAAATGTTGTTTAAAAATTGAAAAAATGGTTTATACTATGTTAATAATAAACAAACTTCTTCCTTATTGTTGTCTTCTAATATATAATTTCTTTTTCTATACAAATAAAAGTATTGTTACAGGCATAAAATGTTATAGTGTCAACATTTCAATGACATATTTCTATTGATGACACTTCATTTCCTTTTGAGTATATAAAATTTCCAAACCAAGAAAATATACTAAATTTGTTATCTGAAACTGAAATTTCATTTGTGTTTTAAATTGCTTAATAAATAGTAAATATGTACCCTATAAATATTATATATCCATGGAAATCTAAAGAAAAAACAAGATCAACTACCGTCCAATCCTATTTGGTCACCAAAATTGATCTTGTTACACTAAAAAGAAAAATTCCTTTGTCATCATAACATGATTAAACGTGTAACATAAAAACATCAAGAACCAACATTATAACTTAATATAAGATAGTTACTTCAGAGGAAGAGATTCTAAAATATGTATATACCTTTGTAGGTAAAGGTGTTAAAGTGAGCCAATCCGGCTCACACCGGTTGATTCACCATGAGTTAAGCTAAAAAAGGATCAGTTTAACCCGACTCACTTTTTTGATGAGTCAGAATTTTGCAATCCGATCCAATTCACTATAGGTTGGTGAATTAGTGGGTTGACTCACTTACAAATGTTTTTTTTTTTTTTTTGCAATTTATTTTATATATTTATTACATTACAATGAGAGTGAATTGACTTAATTTACTTTTTATAATAGTGAAATTAAAGTGTTTCCTTAATTCTTGAAATATTATTATAAAGATAATAGTTAAAAATTAAAGTATCAACTTATATAACATGAGAAACAAATTAATTAAACATTCACACTATTCAAATATTACTGAGCAACATTATAACATTTAAAAATATGAAATTTTAAACCTATATAATTAGAAATACTATATAATTAGAAATACTAAATAATTATAACATTTAAAAAAAAACTTGTAAAAAAATGTTAGTGTGTTAAGTAAGTCAATTCACTTTCAATCCGATTTGAACCCGTTTAATCCGCGGGTTAAGTGAGCTGAATTCAGTTCAATCCACCTTTGAAAAAAACTGATTATTTTTTAATCCAACCCGACTCCAACCTTTAGGGAGCTGAGTTGGCTCACAGGTTCACTCACCGATTAGAGTTTATTTTGACATCTCATTTTGTTGGTAGGACAAAGAAGGGGGAAGTTTGAGCCTTGACCTTATAGGTTTTAACCAACAAGAGAGAATGATGAGAGAAAATTTCCTTGGCTTCCCTTATTACAATATGTCATCAAAAATAGGTATATGAAACTTTCTAATTGTCATACGTCACGTCATCAAAGGTTGAAGAGAAACATATTTAGTTTTGCTCTAAGTTGACCTTGATTAAGATTATTCCCTAAATTAAGTGTTTTACATATTTTATAATATATTATTTTTGTTAAATCAAATAGTAGAAGATTTTTAGATTTCAATTGGTTAATAAATTTAATCATAGGTTATAATTTTATTATTTTTAGTCAAAGAACAAAGAGTTCACCAATGGTCTATTTTCTAATTTGTTTTTTATATTGCATATGGAATTTTGATTTTGATATTTTTATGTTGCGCGTCACTAATTAAGGTTTGTTACGGGTGGATGAGATCCCAAGGCTAAACTCTTATTAACTTTCTTTTGATTGTTTCAAAGAGTTTACCAAAGTCAGGTTTGCTGAATTTGTAGAGAAAAGTCATGTAGTTGACTTTTACATATGGACTTACCTAAATGAAGACTTAATCTCTATCCTATAAATGTTAATCTGTAATTATTATAAAGGTCTAAAATATTAGAATGTTACATCAAACACTTTTATAATATAATATGTAAGTGACAAAAAGATGTGCTTGTAGTCTACAAAACTAACAGAGTTAGATGTAAAAAAAAATGTGTGATAAAAGGATGAAATCATAAAATCACACAGAATGATGAATATTGTTATAAAATGTCAATCTTGACATGTTTTGTTGCAGTTTGCAGACACGTTTCGTAGGTAGATAATCAAACTCAGAGGCCAGAAACAAAACTGATCTTTAGGATCTTCATGCTAATTAATGATGTTTATGTCGTAATTAACGAGTTAAGCTACATGTATTATCGACACATGTGATGGTTGGAAAGGTTTCACGCTTGAAGGATAATGGAGGTCACAATCATTTTGTTTCTTTGTAGCTCTTCTTGAGTGGACTCTCTGAACCCATGCACCAATTTTTCCATGCTTGAGTGTGTAAAAGTAATATGCTGTAAGTCGTAACTACTACTCAATCATTGGATGTTGTTGACCAAATGTGTTTTAAGAGAATTTTTTAAAATAATAGTAACAGTTGCTAAAATGCCCCATGCTACTTATTTAACTTAACTATGGTCAAGTGGGTAGAGAAAAGGTCGCAGAGTGCAAGTTTGAAAATTTTATTAAATATCTTCAATACATTCAAGAGCCTGAAAACAACATTAATATCATATTTTTTAGATTCTCAAGTAAGTTTTTAATGTAACATGCACTGCTGACATTATTTTTGTGTTTTGAAGTACAAGGATCGCTCTTTCTTATAGTTTTTAAATTTCATTTCAACTGGACCACTGGGAAAATTGCTTATTAAATTTCATTTCACTAAAAGGTTATTCTTCTTTCAAATTGCGTTTCTTTTATAAAATATTTAGTAATAATTAAATATTTTTCTTGGAAATGACTAATTTAGTTTTTTGAGCTTAATTAAATATATAAAATAAGTTTAATTGTCACACGGTGTACCCGTAAACAAATCTATACAATACTAAGAAAAAATAAGTTAAAATTAATTTTGTAAGCTAAATCGTTAAACAGAATGATATGCAAATGGAAGATGATGTAAAATGTATTTATATCACGAATGCATTCTAGTAGCAATGCACAAATGTAAAAATTAAAACCCATCTTTTATACTATTTTAAAGTAATTATTTTAAGAAAAAAAATGATAACTTTATTATATATGAACTTTTTTTAATTAAATAACCGCTTAAAATACGTATATCATTTTTCTTAAAATTCAAACTTCCAAATAATCCTTTTGATTTGAAATCAAGGACAATAGAAGAACTCCAGCGGGTGGTTTTAAATATTTAATTATTTATTAATTTTGATATATCTAATACATCTATATCGTTTAAGATTAAAGTTAGGAATAGTCTAAATATATTTTTATCCTTCAATATTCCATATTTTTTTAAGGGCAATATCTTAAATTTAGTAACTAATCTTAATAATATTATTTCAACGAATTTTCGACAAAATCATAAAAGAAAATTCAAATCAAACAATACTTTAAGAATAATTAGATTATAGATTTACAAATATTTAAAATTGCATACCACGGGAATGAATGATTGAATCAATTTTTAATGAGAATGATGAAAATATTAGTCTATTTTAATGAATTTGACACTTAACATCCCTTGACTTATTGGCTGGCTATACATCTTTTTGATTTTTATGTATGTGTGTGTTGGTGTTGATGAAAATGAAACAGCAAAGATTCCAACTGTCTAACGATTGGGTTTAGACAACGCATTACAGCCCTCAAGTACCATCGTTGGTAGCACAAAATTGGTGCCGCTCCACCTCTTTATCCAACTCACCATTTTCCATCATCTTTCTTCGATTTATCGTACCGTATTGTTAATGTTTGTCATGCCATAATTATCATTAGGGTTCCTAATTAATCAAATAAAATTATTCTAAAGGACCCAATGCCAATGCTAAAGTTAAGTTGAATGTTATTCTCGCCGTCAACTTTTTATAGCTTTGCATTTGTTTTCTACCTCTTACATTTAATTACCACTCCCACCTATATTTATCTAACCAGCTAAATTCCTCACATAAAGTGGATTATTAATTTTGTGGCATAATTATTAAATAGAAAACATAGGTGTTGTCGTGTTAGTTAATATTAATATTTGATGTAATTAAGATAGATATAGATGTTTGACCCCTGGGCTAGGGGACGAGTCAGGTAGTACCAAGATTGAGGACCTCGATCCGTGTGCGGTGTTTGATAGTATGAACAGTTAGAAGGAATGCTAATTCTAATTCTTGCTCCGCAAAGGGAGGGGACAATGAAAGAAACGACACAACTACCAAGTTGACTCCTTAATAATATCCAATCATGGTGACACGCCTTTTGTTGTTGCCTCAAGAAGCTGCACACAAAACTTGCTTTTTCCAATAACATCTGTCACCCTTTTGGATATTCCATCTTCTTACAATATTTTTAGCAAATTGCCAGTTTAAGAAAAAACAAATATCTTTCTGTTTTCATCGTTGCCAACGATTTTGCATCTGGTGGGGTTTCATGGAGGAGGTTTGATGCGATCATTCCTCTCCCAGAAACCACATATTCCACCACCTGGGTTTTCATCCTTCCGAGGTTGGGGTTGTGGATTTTCATGCTTTTTGTTAGTTAGTTAGATAGATAGATATATTCTGACGTGGGTTGTGTAATTTGGAAGGTGGGTTAATGCTCAATGGTTATCCCTCCAATCATTTTTTGAAAGGAATAGTTGGAAGTTGGTGTCAGATTCACAGTACCCGCTTCGCAAATTGAAATAGAATAGAAATTCTACCAGAGGTATAAGGATATTTTGTTTTGTATTATGGTAAAATAATTTTGTGTTATTGTTCGGTTTCTCGAAGTTCACGAAGGGTTGAACCAATCTGTAAGAAAATGTTTTTTAATATTTAAATGAACAGTTTTAAAGTTGGCAATTCATTGGTTGCGCAGACTCGAAGGGTTGTGGACAAAACTACCGGAACCTGTTTTCCATATCTCTCGAGAATCATGTGGGGCTTTGATTGTTACAACCAATTCTTTCGAATGCGTGGGAAATTCTGATTGAGTTGTTGTTGTTGTTGGTTTGGTAGATGGGATGAACCTTTGACAGAGAACAAGATCTGTCCAAATCAGAATGCTGGATTGATGATCTCATGTCGGGGGTGTTTGTCCAAAAGAGAAATTGGTGCCTTTCGGTGAAGCTGTGAAGAGACCCTGCTTCCAATTTCCTGAATCGTGTTGTGGCTTTGATTTGTGAGGGATATGAAGTTTCTGAGCTTGGTGGGGAATTCTTTCGGCTGTTCTGCATCTGGTGAGCGGTTAGTTTCTGCTGCAAGAGATGGTGACATTCAAGAGGCCAAAGCCTTGTTGGAATATAACCCCCGTCTTGCAAGGTATTCCACTTTTGGTGTTCGCAATTCCCCTTTGCATTACTCTGCCGCTCATGGCCACCATGAGGTACTTTATTCAATGCACTCCATCTCCTTGTATAATGTTTTGCAATTCTTTTCAAAATATCAAATGTGTTTTTGTGTTAATGCAGATAGTGTATCTCTTGATTGAATCCGGAGTTGATATCAATCTCAGAAATTATCGCGGTCAGGTAATCCATGTTTCGTTTTAATGTCTCTTTAAATTCTATTCACAGTATTTACATGTCACATCACATGGCAAATTTTGCTGCTTTGGATTATAGAAACGACCATTTCTTTTACTTACTTTTCACACTGAACAACATTAACAGACTGCATTGATGCAAGCTTGTCAACATGGTCACTGGGAGGTGGTTCAGACCTTGACTATTTTTAGAGCCAATGTACGATCGGACTATCAACCAATTTTGTTCCAAATGTTGCTAACAATCAGATAAATCTTGAGTTGTAAATGTAAAACGTTGGTTGTTAAATTTGATTGCAGATCCACAAAGCTGATTACCTAAATGGAGGAACTGCCCTTCATTTGGCTGCTTTGAATGGCCACACCAGATGCATTCGGCTAATCCTGGCAGACTATATACCAAGCATCCATAACTTCTGGAATGCGTTACAGACAGGTCATCATAAATCAATCGCAGAATTTGATCACAGGTACTCTGTCTCTCACTCAAAGGTCTAATGGCTTCTTCCGCTGTGGCAATGAGTTAATTTTGTCTTTAAATGGTTGCATACAAAGTGGTCTTTGCGAGGTAATTAACAGAACTTCTGATGGAGGGATCACTGCTCTGCATATGGCAGCATTGAATGCGCATGTTGAAAGTGTACAGTTACTCTTAGACTTGGGAGCTTCTGTGTCTGAGGTTACTGTGGAGGATGGAACTACCATTGATCTAATTGGTAATTGTTTGGCATTTCTGTTTCATGGTGTGGAGTGAAATATTTGCTTTGGAAATTTACAATATGTACTAGTAGATTAGTGTTTCCGCTGTTAACAAAACTACACTGCTGCTGCTGCTGCTTTCTCTAACTAAAACCAGTTGGTTATTTCTCGTTAATAATCTCAACATTCCCATTTCTGTTTCCCGAATGGCTTCAGGATTTGCTTGGTTGACTGAAAATTAGCCGGGAAAAACTTTACATCAAAATTTTGTTACAATTGTTTTGGGCAATAAAAATTAGAGTATCTGGAGCTAAATTGCAACTCAATTACATTCTATTTCCACAATTGGTCATCTCTCCTAAAGCGAGAAGGAAATGACTTTTCACCCGCTTGAAAATGACAGTAGTTACATATCATTCCACATTATTTTCCCCATTTTTTGAGCTTAGCATTAGTGACTGAGTGGATTTCTGCCTCTTTCATCTTTTTTCTAAGCCTCATACGTATGGTTGTTTGTGAGATAGTATCAAGTATAAATTTATTAAATTCTATCAGATAGAGATTTGGGTTATGAGAAAGTTGATCCCCATCAAGTCATCATGTTGAAACTCCCTCCCCGTTAGAGTTAGTTTAAACACTCTGTAAGTTAGTACACGGCTTAAAAGATATTAAGAAATTTAAACGTATCATAGTAAGTTAATTTAATCAGTTTTACCTTTAATAACTGCTGTTTATACTTATTTTTGCAGGTTCTGGAAGTACTCCACTCCATTATGCTGCATGTGGTGGAAATGCCCAATGCTGTCAAGTGTGTTTCTATTTTCCTTTAGAAGAGAACTATACTTTTGCAACTGAAAATATATTATTCAACGTAATCAATTGGGTACCAGCATATTAAAGTTCCTTTCCCTTTTAATTTTTTTGTTATTGTTTGGTTCAGCTGTTGATTGCCAAGGGTGCCGATGTGACTGCCAAGAATGCAAATGGGTACATCTAAATGTCTCTGTTACCTTTTGATATGTGATGACTTTATTCTACTTACTCTCTACGATAGCAAAGATATTAATATTTTGGTCCCTATAAACGATGGAAAAATGATCATTTCCCTAAAGCAGCCAAACAACTCCCTTGGCTTTTTACCAGAAACTAAAGTTTATTCCTGATTTGGTCATCGATATTTCTGAGTCGTATTATGTTTTATTTGATGAAGATGTGCCCTAAAAATTAGCCTCGTATCTTCTTTTTTTTCTTTATTAACTGTAATTGGATTTTTCACTGGTTATTATGTTCAAGTTAAATGGCAGTTCATCTTGGCATTCTGAATTTTAGTATTATCCGCATGACTTGGATTTGCAAGAGGCTCTTCTTTCTTCATTACAATTTGAATCGAGGATAAGATTGTTTTCTGACTGCATTCTTTTGAAGAATCCTTTGGTCTTTACTGGATAAAAGACAATTGAACCTACCACGAGTGTAGTAGTTCCCGTAATGCTTATTTTGAAGAAGCATGCTATGTTGCATTTGAATAAAGCAAGCAACAATTTATGCTGTCGAAAGAATTTGTTTGTCAATGATGGGTGTATAACTTTTCGGTTTACTTCAATGATTTTTGTTTTGAAGATGGACCCCCTTGATGGTTGCTCGTTCGTGGCATAGAAACTGGCTTGAGGACATCTTGAAAACACCTCCAGCAGAACCCTTACAAGTTCTTCCATCTCCATATTTATCTCTTCCACTTAAGAGCATTGTGAGAATTGCTAGGTATGAGTTTTAGCTCTATTCTCTTATCCATTCTTCAACTAATCTTCGTATTGAAGTGTACGATATTTAGTGCTATCTCCTATGCTCCTCGTTGGGAGAACCGATTGAAAACTTTTGTTCTCCTAGGAATTAGCATCAATATATTTTCATAAGCACAATTTCTATTAATCTGTCCAGTCTGCTCTGACTTCAAATCAACTAGCAGGTTGATTTGTCTTATCATGCTTTGATTGCGGTGTCTGTCTGGCCTGATTCTTCAACAGTATTGATGGAAATAATTATATTTAACCAGTGATTTTATGTGACTATGTTTCTAACTACAAACGTTACGTGTTATTTTGGGTTCAATAATTTCATTTTGACATCCAGTGTCATAGACATAACAGGGAAACATGTTTGATCTGCGCATAGCTTGCGCCAAATTCGGGATATATTTGGTCAAACTGTCTTTATCTCTCTATGAAACAATTTAACCCCGTATTGTACACGTAATGAATTAGCCTAAGTTACGTAATTATTATTAATTTGTTCCATGAAACTAAACAAAGTGCCAATATGAGAACATTTTTTCACTGCAAATACTACATCTTGAATTACAGAGCAAAATTAGTATACATTTTTATCAACACTTGATTTGATTTATCAAGTTAACTCTACCCCAAATTGGGGTGTTCCAATGATTTCTAATATCGCTCCTCCTCTCCTTTTGCTTCTGTTGTGATCTTCCTTGACAGAGAATGTGGATGGAGGACGAATGAATTAGCACCAGCATGCTTAGATCCATGCGCTGTTTGCTTGGAAAGGAAGTGTATGGTCGCTGTCGAAGGTACATTCCTCTTAAATGGGCAATCAAACATCTGTTCTTTGTTTAGTATTAATTCTGGATCCATTGGATGCAATTAGATTCCTTGGTGTCTCGAATGATTTATCCTTTTCAGGCAAAAAGGGTTGTGTTATGTTTAGAAATTTGCCCCGGGGCAATTTTATTGTTTAGGAAACATCACATTTCATTTTCTAGTAATAACTAAAGTCGTTTCATTCTGACTAACATGGTTGCATATATAAACATCAATATTCGATATGGTTTCTGGATTTTACAAGGGCCGGTAGCTCGTCATAAACAATATATGAAGGTTCACATCTGTTCCCTTTTTACCGGTTGCACTTGTGTGTATGCATGTGATATTCCAATGTGCTATAGAAATTAGAAACGGTTACAAGACTGCCATCGTTTCATGAATTCATCTCGTTTTATAATAAGCCTGCCTTACTCTTTTTCTTTTTGCAGTTGTTTTGTAGTTTATATATATAATAATAGCCTGGAGATACTGTTTATATATATGTCGTTTGGTTTCATGCATAAATTCCTACATCATCGTATGGTGGTGCATGCAGGTTGTGATCACGAGTTCTGCACACAATGTGCTTTATATCTTTGTTCTACAAACTCTACTTCATCAACCACAAGTTCCCCCCCAGGTTCAATCGCTTGCCCTCTCTGTAGGCACGGCATAGTCTCATTTGTGAAGCTTCCAGACGCAAGGCCCCTACAGAAGGAAATCCAAAGGCCATCAAATCTGTCACTGGCATTTTGCACTTGTTCAAGTGAAGTATTGGAGGATTCCACTGACATGACCACCCCATTTTGCAAACCAACATCACGTGGGTCAAAAACTTCTTCCGTTGCAAGAAAATATCGCTCCAAGAGCTGCCAAGCGATCCCCTCATTCAAAATCAACCCCAGCCTTTGCTTGGGAGCAGAAGTTAGCCCCTCTCTGGTCCCTTGCACTGCGAGCAGGACCGTGAGGAGCCGCTTGGCGAGGTGTTCCAGTTTAAGACGATCATCTTCTCAAACGGAAAGAAGGAAGTCATGGTTTTGTTCTTTCAATCAATCTGTTGCCACAGGCAGTGGATGCTGATTACATTTTGGTCTTTTCATAAAGCTTTTTCTTTGTGTCACACCAACGTAAACAGTATCCAACGTTATATTCATCATTCCAAATATCATTCACTATTCAACAACTATTTAGCTTGTATATACCTTGCCCCTTTGTTCAGCTGGGACAAGCGTTACTTTTTTGGCAACATACATTAAAAATTCAACAAGATTCATGTTTGACGCATGTAAATGCAAACTGGTCTATGGAATTTCGTGGCTTATCATTACTAAATAGCAACCAGTGAAGTAGCTAAAGCACAATCCGATACTTTGTGATATATCTTACGTAGTGCAGATACCGTATGAAGTTTGGACCAGTGAGTGGTCTTTGCACATGGAGAAGGCCACTGGTGATGTTAGGGGCACGTCACACTTTCATTAAAGTTTGGCCAAAGGGTCAGAAACTCAGAACCTAAAGGACATTGACGCCTTAATTCAGTTCTCAGTAAAACAATAAATCCGTGCCAGCAGGACTTAGGAATTATGAGTAATTGGACCCACAATCCCACGTGCAGATATTTATTATCCTTTGGGTACCCTCTTCTAGCAGAAATTCCAAACCAAAACAACGTAATGCCAAACATTCAAGGATATTGCTAATTAGTGTCCAGAACTCCTTGGAATGAAATCCTTTGTTAAAAACTATGAGAATATTCCATACAACTTGTATTCAAAAAAACTACAATTATATATCATTATACAATAATAACATATATATATTGTTAGTATTTGGCGCTTATAAAATAGACGAAAATAATCTCAAGATATTTCCCGTTTGACATACTAACTTTTAGGCTCTCCATATACGCGTTCATATTTTTTTACTAATATCTGCTCAATGTATACTATCATCACCCAAACTTCTTATTATTTTATGAAGATCGTTCTCATTCCATCACCAAGACCTATAACATAAGAGATGCCAAACGTTCACTCTCCTTAATTAAAGGTTATAACTAACTGAATATAACAGATTCTTGTGTTTCAAGTCTTAATCAATTTCACTGAAAATGCTATGACTTTTACCAAATTCAAAGGAAATGTTAAAGTCTGTACGGCACTCTTCAGTAGAAGAACACTTTTGTTTGTGCTAAAGAACATTGAAATGTAATCTGCAATAAGCAGTCATCTTGAAAATCGTAAATGTAAATAGAAAAAATGTCAGTTATATATTTAGAGTGTGCAACTTCAGCTTAAATGTAAAACTAAAACAACAGAAAGGATCATAGGAAACAAATCTATTTGCAAACTGTCTCGTCTTATAATAATAACTATCACACTAAAACATACATTTGCGGTTGGTATCAACCTCAAGCTCAGGAGGAATAGCTAAACAATAATAAGATGGGAGTGACTGACATGATGAAAAGAAAATAAAAATATAAAATTAAAAAAAATAATTATCATCCTAAATAAATAAAATAAAAAAAGTCTTGCAAGGTCAAGAAAAAAAAATAAAAATAAAAAAAACTAAAAAATTAAAAGCTCAATCAGGATATCGCCATTGAAATGGTATCTCACGCTTCATTCTCCATAGGGTGCAAGTGCAGAGAAGGCGAAGGAATGTTGTTGCATGCAGTGGAGTGCGAGAGTTGTAGGAGATGGTTGATGGCATCTGTGAGAGATTGTTGAGGGAAGAGCATATTGAGTTGAGTTGAGATAGAAGTGACAAGTTTGTAGAAAGGTTAAGTTAGGAAAAGGTGATGGTGATAATTGGTGATAATAGGGGTAGGGGTGATATGATATAAATGGGCAAGTGGTGGTGCATGGTGAGAAGATTGATGGGGTTTATATAGTGAAAAGAGAAGGGGAAATAAATGAAAATAAGGGAGTACTGACATTCCAAAAATGTTGTTGTTTCAGTGAAGTTTGAAGAAAAAGGAAGAGGTTAGTGGACCCAAAAACTGTGGATTAATGGATTCAAAAAACCCTTTTTTCCATGTTGTAGGTCTGTGTCTCTCTGATCCCTCCAGCGAGAAGTCTTGATTATAAATCAGATAAAATGGCGACTGATTTGAGAGAAGAAAGGATAAAGTACAGTGCAGTGACAAGCAACGTGACTTAACCATATTTCTCTTCTGTTCTCTAATCTTTTACCTCCTCACTCACGTAAATTCAAAAGCATATCATGGGAATTCGGACTCAATTTTCCAATAAAAGGAAACAAGTTAAAACAGTATGGGGCCTGCAATCAATTCTCTCACAGGGTAAAAGTGAAAATCAAGCATGTATACGCCTCACTACTATTTTTTTTATTATATATATTCCCATTCCTTTTTATTCACATGTCAAATATTATTTAAGCTTCTATATCAAGATAAACATAATTATACCATTTACAGTTTCACACACTATTCCCAGCAAATCAACTCACACGCTATCTTCGTTAATCAACCATCAAATCAATTTAACTAACCATTTTTCAATTACCAATAATTCATTATATACTTCCTAAGCTTAGTGCTAATCATACAAGGTATATCTATATCTAAACGTGTTTGATATATACTTATAGTTTATTGTCGACAACATAGAGATAAATACACAAGTATGATATTGTTCACTAAATTTATATGCCACGTATGCATGGGTACAAATCATAAATAACATTCAAATTTGAATGCTATTTATGGAAACTCATACAACACGTATGCGTGATTAGACATTTCACCTTGAGATAATATTTGCTGAAGATTTTTTGTCGTTTAAGATTTGTTTTTAATCATGATGCTAGAGAGGATGCAGATTTGCGCGGAAATAGCAAGAGGCCATTCGATTTGCAGAGAAAAGGTTGGGAGATGGATGCGTAGATTTTATTTGCGATGTTATGAAAAAAAATGTTAAATCATTATTTTTAGATTTTTTTTATTAAGAAAAGCTAGAGAGATTCTAAGTTTTTAATTGTGTGACACTAAGACATAATATTTGTAATTTTTTTTATATAACATTCACTCTTTTTTTTTTTATAACGTGAGACTTTCCATTCATATTTAGATTTTTAACTTACGTAAGATATTTCAAACTTTTAGGTATAATGAATAATATTTCATGAACATTGTGGAGGAAAATCAATCTAATGCTGAATTTCTCACTAAATAGAGAAGAAAATCCCTATGGTCACTAAAACTTTTTTGTTCCCTTCAAATCTGTAGAATCAAATACGTTCACAGCTCCATCTTTCAATCCTGAACAATTCTACATGTTTTATGAATTTAAATTTGTTGAAAATCTCAGCACTTATTCTTTTTAACCAGTATATGCTCTAATTTATTTTAAATTAATTGAAATGAAATTATACTTATAAACATGAATTTAGGTTTATTCCCGTTTATATTGAAGTCGCGTTTAAAAATATGCTTTTATTTCTTATATTTTGTTCAAATAAAGGGTGATTTTTTTTTCTCAAATTTGAATACAAAAAATTTCAATACATTTTAAATAAGCAACATAAAAATGTTTATCAAGCCAAGATAAAAGTTATTATCCCGGTCCATTTAGATAACGAAGGTGGTATACTGTAACATTTTAACTCCAACCAGTTCTGGTTCAGCATTTATTTTTAATTTTTTTCATCTTTATTTTAAACAAAAAGTAAATAAAATAAAATTTTAAATTATCGAAATTCAAATAAAAATCACAGTATAAATGAAACGACATTAAATCGTGCTTACCACGATTGCATTTTAATTCTTTAAGCAAAATTAAAAATCGTATATATGTATAGGATTCTTATATATATACTTATTAAAAAAAGGTTGCATATGCATATATGACTTCTTACCGAAAAGAATCACTTGTATTTCTAGAAAGAAATATATGAAGTGGTTGATAGTTCCACCACTTTTACTTCCCACGATGACTTTACATAATATGACCTCATTCTCAAAAAGGATTTGCAAGCATGAACTTGGAGTTTTCACCCACAGTACTGCATCTAAATCAAAATACAGTCACATCCTCATTAGCATACTCTAGGGCAAAAATAGGTATAGTATTTATCCGTCACTTCTTATATCTTCAAAACCACGATATGCGTAAAATTGGACTATAATATCTACTCAAATTATGATTTAAGGATTTTGAAATAAATCTAAAAAAAAAAAACCAGCAATATAAAATGAATTTTGTGTGGTACATGTATATTTGGGAAAAGCTATGGGATGGAGAGTTAGGGTGACGAAAAAACATGACAGCTTTGCACGCAAAGCTGGTTACTTCTGCACTGGGCCTTTCTCTTCTTTTCTTGTTGATTTTTAATTTCTATTTTCATCTTTTCACTTTGTTCTTTCCCATCAAATGCTACCACGTTTCATACCTGTTAGGGTTGCAGCCGTGTGGGGTACAGGGTTTCCAAGTACCAATTTAGGATTTTTGTTTCTATATTTTTTCCTTACACCAATATATTAGGTTTATACATTTTGATGCTACACTTGAATAAGAGATTTCTAACATTATCATGTTAGGGGAAAATAGGAGTGAAAGAAAATATTATTTGAGCTATATAAGTGGTTTTTGAAATGATAAAATGAGGTGTGACGAATTGTGGAGGGAGAAGAAGGAGGAATTATTGGAAGGGTGACAGCATGCATGTGATTTTATGTGAAAAGCTCAGCTTGAATTGAATGGAATTGTTGTAACAGTGGATTGAAGAGAGCGACCACTCCCACGTACAAAGGCCTAACCTACCCATCGGATAAATGCTTCTTCTCTTCTCATTATTATGGTGGCATTGTAGCATCAGAGCATAGCATATCAACTACTAGTTTGAAGAGAGTGTGAAGGATTATGTTACTTAATTAATGAACCCTTTTCAATATCTTAGATGTAATGATAACAATTGGCAAAGTGTGATAGTGATGGGACAACACATGGTCAATCCATCACTCTCTTCAACTCTGTCTCAGAGTCCTTTCCTTTTCTCCTTCAACTTTCTTCTTCCATCGTTACACCTCCTACGTAAGACAAACATATCAACAACATGCAATGCAAGCCCGTTTCCAACGCCCCCCCTTTTTCATGTAACACTAATTCAAACATCTCAAATATATCATTTTTTACTCTCTTCTTTCACTACTCTATATCCTCAACCTCTATTCTGTCAAAGTCAAAAAAATGGAAAAAACTTATACTCAGTTCAACATTTTCAACACTTTTTTCTACAAGTTAGTAGTAAAGAAGATGATATTGTGGGATTAAACCAAAAAAGAAGTGGTGGACGCATGTGTGTGTGTGTGTGAGTGAGAGAAAGAGAGAGAAGCTTGAGCCTTGTCTTCAGACTCTGCAATTCTCACGTTACCAATAAATGCTTTGTGTATCTTTTTCCATATTTCTCCCCGAAATGTTGCTATTCACCGCTATGGTTACGTAAAGGTAAGCAAAGGCATCTTATCAGTTTTTGTGATTGTGGGGTAGCAGTGAAACCAGATTAAACAATTTCTTCCAAAACAGGTGGGTGGGTGGATGATTTTCAACTTTTATTATTAATATTGTTCATTGATAACAGAAGGAATCAATTCAGTTTTTTTGATGTGTGATGGAAAACAATAACGGATATTGATTGGCTTAGTCGTAGAATAGGGAATAGGGAATAGGGATATAGCAATAGAAGTAGGAGGTAGAGTGAATCTACAACCGTATTCCCTGTGTTACCAACACTTTGCCGTGTTCAACAAGGGATCTTCTTCACCTATATTTTCTCCTCCTAAATCACTGCATCATAATTTTAATTCATAACAATCAAACACCATGTCAATAATATCTAAAATGCTAAACAAAAACATACAAATAAATGTACGAAGACTCTAAGCTAAAATCTGAATTTAGGTAACATAGCCTCCTACTCCTCATAAAACTGTTTCTAATAGATTCTGCGAAATAGAGAAAACCAACATTAATGTCAATGTAAAATCAACTTGGAGTCATTTTTCACGCATAATCTATTCCACCCTCTCTGTGAAGCCTGTTCAATAGCCATCATCATGACTTGCAGAACCTCTGCTTGAAACACAACATTAATGTCAATGTAGGAAACAAAACCACTTATGAAGACTCCGACACATCATTAAAAATACCAGAACTAGTAATATGACCAGGATAATCCCTAACAACTCTATTTGTGCTGCATTTGACAAACCAAAACGAAGATGAAGTAAATTTACTCGAACTTTAGAACGATGATTAGAAATACCAATCTTCCATTAAACGTAGTCCCTCTCAAGATAGAAGCTAAGAACGTAGTTTCATGATTAATTATGAGCCATAATATATACCAAAAAAAAAAAAATAGCATGAGAACTTCAACAATATGACTCATCTTGTGCTAGAGACCAAATTGTCTTAGCCTCATCCTCAAGTTACAATCTTTCCCTGAAGCTTAGGTAAACGTCATGAAATATGATGAAGAATAACAATATATCAGTCACCATCACTTTTAATTGCTTTCGAACATTCAAGGCTAACCCTACTGCATAGGCACCATACATCATTCCACATTGACATGGACCTTTCATATACTTTAGAAAAACTAGGTCAAACTCAACAACATTTATAACAAACTATAACTTGATTATCCCTTCAGACCATCCTAACTCGCATTAATTAGGGTATCCCATATTTTAACACACGCTATAGGTTTTTAACATGATAACACATCATGACGCTATAGGGAATTTTTATGACCCTTTTTAATATTAAAATTTAATTCAACTATTTAAGTGTATTTTATTATAGTGTATTTAATTATAATAAAGGATGATATTTGATGAAGTCTAATCACAATAATCCCATTTCATTACAAAAGTCATAACTTTTGGTACTTCTCTTCACTCGATGCGGAGTACAAAACAATTTCAACCATTTTTACCAATGGGTATTACTAACCGGTATCCTAAAGACACTGGTTAAGGATAATTAATATATATTAGATCGTACAAAAGTACATAGATAAGTGTAATATTAACTAAAACCTGACCTAATAACTATTAATGCAACTTTATTTTTTTTTAAAAGACAAAAATGTCCATAAATATTGTACATGTGTATTTAATATTTTATTTAATGTTCACAAATAAAATTTAAAAACTAATTAAATAATAAAATAACTATATTTTAATGTTGCTAAAAATTAG
>Ga0214543_1006321_pt1 | contig 21138 bp, 16 predicted proteins | sample CNSS2metaG_FD_160094 | JGI IMG/M metagenome (GOLD analysis project Ga0214543, IMG submission 160094) | Root nodule microbial communities from cowpea collected in UCLA plant growth center, Los Angeles, California, USA - CNSS2 | ecosystem: Host-associated > Plants > Roots > Nodule | place: USA...
TTTTGTTGGCATCGTGGTGTCCCTAGTTTTGGTAGGGGTTGTGTTAGGGACCTTAAGACTACGCTGATGTACCTTTATCGCGTGACATTTCCTTTAATTTCCTTTAATAATTAAATGGGATGTTACAACAGTGGTCCTCCATGATGCAAACGCAGCAATCAATTCATACATAAAAGAGACAAAAAATTTCAATATAGATATAAATTGGCCAAATTATATTTTGGGTTTTTAATATTAATAGTAAATTCATTTTTGTTTGTAAAATGATGGAATTGTATGTGTTTGTACGATTTTTTTACATACATTTTAATTTATTTTATTGATAAAAATATATTTAAGAGTCTTTTTAATTTTAGTTTAAATCTATTACATCTATCTATTACATCTATTAAGAAAAAAAGATACCACCAAAATTACTACATTACCCATATTCTTTTATTGACAAGTGTCATAAAATTTAGTTTTTTTGTCATTTTAAAACTGTGTAACAAAAGGATCCGGATTCAAATCCTACAAAAACCACTTTGTTTTTATTTTTTCATTTATTTATGATCTCAACTATAAGTAATATTATTATTTTTAATATTTTTATAATTATTATTATTTGTAATTATTAATAATATTATTATTATAAATATTATTTGTAGTGATAGTAATAAACTTATAACCAATATTAATATAATAATAATAATTATTATTATTATATGTTACTATTATATATTATTATTATTATTATTATTATTATGAATAATAAAAAAGTAATTAGAGAAATTATTAACTATAATATACGAAAATTAATACTTAAATTAGTAGTGAAATTATTAATATTACTATTAATATTATTACTATTATATTTTGTTATTATAAAAATTATTAACATCATTAGTAATAGTAAAATTATTTTTGTTATCATTATTGTTATTATTATTAGTATTATCAACAATATTAACATATAATATTATTAATATTATGATTATATATGATTATTAGAGAATATAATTGTAAAAACAAAATAGGAGACCATGTATCTCTATATATGTAGTTGTGTATTATTATTATTTTTATCAATACAAGATATTATATTTACTACATAATCATGTTTCAACTACTTGCACTTTTTTATTTCTTTTGTTGTTGATTTATCATTACATTAGATTAATTAATTCAAAAAAATAGTTATTACTATTATTATATATTATTATTTTTATTATTATGAGTAAAGAAGTAATTAGAAAAATTATTAACTATAATATACGAAAATTAATACTTAAATTAGTAGTGAAATTATTAGCATTAGTACTATTATTATTATTTATGGTTATTAGTACTATACTTATCATAAATAATATTAGTATTATTAATATTATTTCAGTTTTTGTAAGGCCCACTTTTATTCAGTGCCCTAATGTTAAGGGCTACCTCACTGTTGGGCCTAAAGGGCTGGCCCATAGGGTGCCAAGACCCCTAAAGCAGCCAAAGGTCCCTCAATTGCAAGGCATTCTGAAAAACCAGTGCCCTAACTCACCCTTTTTCTCTCCACAAAACCTCTGTTAGGGTTTCGAAGTATGCTCAGATTCGCGTTCAGCTTGACCTTGGTTTCGCTCACTTTTGCAAGTTTGGTTCTAGAGTCGTTGTGCTTCGTGGTTCAGTGTCGAAGTCTCATATAACCCCTTTCCAGGTAAGGGAAGCTAGGATTATCTGTGTGGTTTAAGTTTTGGTTGTCCTGCTGTTATTTTTACGATTCTATGGTTGGTGTGATTTCGTGAATGCATGAAATGCTTTGGCATGTTGGTTGGAATCTGTGTTTGTGGCAGCGTAAGAAAACAGTGGCGAGAAACTGACGAACTCGCCCAAGCGAGCCTGTTTTGCCCCGGGCGAGACCTGCAGAAAACAAGTTAGGTTCACCTTCGAGCTCTCGCTCAGGCGGAGAACTCTTGTTTGAGCGAGGCAATGTCTCGCTCAGGCGAGAGGGGCTCGCCTAAGTGAGACCGTGTGGGGATCTTGACTTATCGCTGCATTTTAGCCCAGGCGAGGGGGGTTTCGCTTTTGGGTGAGGGATGGTCTCGCTTAGGCGAGAGGGGCTCGCCTAAGCGAGAACTCGCGTAATTTACACTTTCCGCTGTTTGAAGTCTCGCCTAAGCGAGGGCTTGTCGCCTGAGCGAAAGGACTTGTTCGCCTAGGCGAGGGTTCCTGGTTTGAGCGAGACCTAACTTGGGTTCTTGTTGTTCTCTGTTTCATGAATGATGTTGGTTGTTGATTGGCTGGGTAAATGATTTATAATATATAAGGGGGTGGATATGCATGTACCGTGAATGTTATAGGTGTGAACTAATGAATTAGTAATGAGCTTGGCATGAGATATGATTGATGGTTGGTCATGTATACTAAATGACATGTTAATGGAATGCATAGGAACTTCATGATTGGTTGGTTATGTATAAGTAAGGCTTGTGTAGGACGTAATCCCATGACCCTTGTAGTGGGGCTCGTGGTGGTGCCTCATCATATGGACATAATTCCGTGGGCCCTCCTAGAGGGAGTTCACGGTGGTGCCTCAGTTATCAGACTTAATTCCATGAACCTCGGGGTGAGAGTTCATGGTGGTGCCCCAACATAAGGACGTAATTCCACGGGGGGTATCATGGTGGTGCCTCAAGGCCAGGACGTAATTCCACGGAGGTCTCGTGGTGGTGCCTCATGTAATGATGTAATTCCGCGAAGGCCTCGTGGTGATGCCTCACTTCTAGGACGTAATTCCACAGTTTGGTGGTGGTGCCTCATCGTATGTATCCGGATAGTCAAGTCTAAAAGCCCTAAGTGGTTTGGGTATATCATGTGTGGATATATGTTAATTATGTTTGGTTTTGAATTTACCTGCTGAGTGTTATAATGTAAGGATTTGTTACACTAGCTTACCCTTTTGCTTGTTTGTATAATTGTGTGTGGTTTCTTCCTTTGCGATGATCATTAACCTTGTTGATGTGAGCAGATGTGATAACCTCTGGCAGTGGTAATAATAGAGATGCTACAGTTTGATGATATCATGGACGACTATCAGGCTCACGATGGGGGCCTCAATGTTTGGAGTTTAGTAGTAGTAGTAGTTTCTCTCGCTCTTGGTGAGTTTTTGTACCTAGTTTAGGCCGGTGGAGCCTTTTCCTTTTGTTATGGATATGTTAGGGTACTGTGTACGTCATATTCCGTTTTTCCGCATTCTTTGAATATTTAATATATGTGACGTTTATTTAAAATGGAATTATCTATTTAAAATGGGATGTTACATTAATGGTATCAGAGCAGTTCATCCTTAGGATGACCTGAGGTTGTGGGTTTGTCATGCCTCGTAGGTGTAAGTAGTCATGTCTAGTCGAGTTTGTCAGTGAAACCAAAAGTTTTAAGAACAGAGAACGCCTTGATAAAGTAATGAGGGTGCACACTCATGACTAGATTAAAGGTTGTTTTCTGTTCTTAATTCTAATGGTTTGGGGAAAGAAAGGTGACAGACAAAAGGGTTGGTTGTCTGTAAGGGATAGAGTGTTGCTTTGTATGAAGTAGTTTACCTTGTTGCACCTTTGTGCTTTGTGGCTAGTGTCTACGGAGATAAGGGAATGCAGATTGAATGCCAACTTGGTCTGCTCACCTTTACAAGTGTTGGATGGAGGCTTTGAGACAACGTCTTGCCTCCGAGATAGGAAGTTGATGTATGTAATTGAGCAAGGAAGGCTAAGTTTTGGGTTAATAAACCGGAGAAAGATGCTAGAGTTCACAAAATAACGTTTGGTCAAAGGGAACTTTAAGGATAGACTCTCGGAAACAAATACTACAAGTTTTCTAAATGAAGTTGAATTCAAAGATTTAGAACACTGAAAGGTATTAGTGCATGCAAGTGCCACATCGTTTGAGGGAAGTCAACTTGATTCTACATTCCGACAATGTTGAAGTTCAGAGTCATGGAAAATGCATACAGTGTTAGGAGAAGTGTCATTGAATATGGTCATATGGTCACACCTAGTGCTTCTTGGAGTAGTGGAAGAGGGACAATTGGCAAATTTTAGATCGCAAAAAGTGGAGAGATTGCTTGACAACCAGAAAACTAAGAAAGGAGGAGACCTTGAAGTGCAAAAAGATGGTAAACCTCTAGTGAGAGGCTGAGATGGAGAAGGGTTCATTGATCAGTCGGGAAAGATGACGTTCCTAAGTTAGGGAAAGAACAATTTATGGTTAAGGAAGAAGTGGCATAAGGAATTCATACTTGTGTTAATAGTTAGCAGGTGAGGATGGGTCTTTTCAAACCGATAGTGGGATGTTTCAAGGAATAGTAGTTCTCATGAGTAGGACATCTGACCTTGGGTATAAGTGGAAGATTTCACGTACCAGAAGGAGGGAAACACCTTTAAAGGTTATTCTCGTATGGAAGGACAACCCAACTGATGTCGAGGCACAATGATAGAAGGAGCGGGAAGAAATGTTTTGAGTGGATGACATGGTGTCTACGATGGTTGATGCTAAAGTGGTTAGCACGAATAATCTCCTCCAGAAATGCACCTTACGAAGTGATGCTTGGACTAAGAGCCGAATTTCTTGGGATCGTCTACTCCTTGGTGTCGCCAGTATGGTAAAGGAGTCATGGTTGTCTTTAAGAAGGGGCCACGATCGAGATGATGGTTTTTGCTACAATTGCGACCAAGTGGAGGCCCGCTCGAGTGTGTGGTGCCTTCGTGGTGATCAAAGTATTTAAATTCAAACCCAATTCAAATTATTCCCTTTGCAAGGTTGGAAAATAGTCTCAAGGGTGAATCCATTGTTTTCTCAATCTCGCTTTGATGGGCTGGGACAACCAACGGGGTGGTGTTCTTAGATTAAAAAGAGATGAGTCAGTGATTGTGTATGAAGTATGGATCAAGCTAAATAGTGGGGGCAGAGCTTCATGTGAATCAAAAACATCTGACGAAGGAAAGTGAATAATAGAAGAAAGGGATCTAAATGGTAAAAGGATTATAGACGTGTTCTGAAAACAAGTACTAGAGTTTTGACCTTGGTGTGGTGGGGTTCACTTCTGCGTTGGTGTCTGAGGAAGAACTTGTGACAATAGTTCCTAATGGAATGGTTACTATTGTGAGTTTGAAGTAAATACGGAAGTGGAGGAGATGTTGGAGAAGTAGTGGCTTATGCTAATTATAATCACAAGCATGACTGCAAGTTTGGTGAACATTAGAGGAGAGGTAGTGGTGGAATAGATTGTTCAAGGGAAAGCGTTGGATAAGAGAGGATTGGCCTTTCGGGCCTATGGTTGTAAAGAGTAGAAACGTGGTGAAGGTAAGTCAATCTCAAACATGCCTACTATACCGTTAAGGTTTAGCGGCCAGTTTCCAAGTGTGAACAAAGTCTTTGGAATGGGCAAGAAAGGGGATTGACAAAGGTTGTAGTGTCTAGTAGGACATATGGTTTATAAAGGGATGGATACGATGTTGAGAAAATGGGACGTTAAGACTATAAAAAGGTGAGTCCAAAGAGTTTTGCAGGTTCCGTAGAGGTTTTGGAGGAAGGTTTCTCAGCGATGATTATTTCCTTGTCACGGTAGACGCGGGAGGAACATCGTTTTGAGTGAACGAATGAGTGACTTGTATGTGTGATCAGAGTAGCGCAGTGGGATGGTGGGAAGTGATACCTATGAAGGGTAAGAGGTGTGTGGAAAGAACTATCTTACTCATGACTTAATGATTACTATGACACCCAGTTCTTCATAAACAACGAAAGTGTCGTTCTTATGAGTATCAAGTGAGGATGTTCAGTGATCATTTAGAGTTGGAATTATGGGGTTACTCAGAGAAAGTTATACAAGAGAAGTAGGAGATGGTTTGAGTTATAATTTTAAGTTAGGGTGCCAACTTGGAAGTGAGAAAGCAAGAGTAGATGTTCAGTCAGAGAAGGGAATTCAAGATCCTCGATTTGATGGGGTGAGAGTGAGAGTTTATTGAGAAACATAAGTGTTTGGGTTAGGAAGAGAATGGGTGAGGATATTTCATTAGTCTAGTCATCTGACTAGAACTAGTGAGTCTTTCAACAAGGTTGGAGAAAAAGCAATTCAAAAAAACTTAGTTTGAGAAGTATCTTAGAGTTTATAGGTATATATCACACTAGAAATTTCAAGTCAAGGAAGACATGGTTCTAAGGCTTTTGGGGAATGATGATTAAAAGTTAGTAAAATGAAGATGAGATGCCAAAATGAATTTGGTGGTTGTAACAGATGAAAACTTAATTTGGAAATGGAATGACTTGGTTGTGGACCCTGCTACCATTGGTGGAAGTCAGTAAAGGAGGCAAGAGGTTATGAGCGCCGTTATACATAAAAGTGGTCAAGAGTGTTGATGGTGAGGCAGTAGGCTAAAACTCCATCGTGATCAAGTCAGTGGAGTGATGCATAAGGGAGTGAATGAGGTGTTGGGAACTGATGACGAACATGCTTTAGTTTGAGACTTATAGTGACATGAGGGGTAGTGGAGAGCATATGGTGGATGAGTCAGTATATCAGATACAAGTTAGTTGGGGCAGGTATGAAGGAGCAATTCAATGTTAAGGTTGCAAGTTGGAAGTTAGTTCGAGTGCAGTGACTAAACCAATCTACATTGCTGAACACATATCGTATAACACAAAGGCAAAGTTTCTAGTGGCTATAGGTGTTGGAGTCATCAAATCTGTCATGTCGAGGCGGTGGTTGTCGGAGGGCGTGAGGAAAACCTAGTTTTCTTCCTACCCCATTGGAGAATTTTCGAGGACGAAAATTTTTGTTGTTGGGAAGAATGTAAGGCCCACTTTTATTGAGTGCCCTAATGTTAAGGGCTGCCTCACTGTAGGGCCTAAAGGGCTGGCCCATAGGGTGCCAAGACCCCTAAAGCAGCCAAAGGTCCCTCAACTGCATGGCATTCAAAAAACCAGTGCCCTAACTCACCCTTTTTCTCTCCACATAACCTCTGCTAGGGTTTCAAAGTATGCTCAGATTCGCGTTCAGCTTGACCTTGGTTTCGCTCACTTTTGCAAGTCTGGTTCTAGAGTCGATGTGCTTCGTGGTTTAGTGTCGAAGTCTCATATAACCCCTTTCCAAGTAAGGGAAGCTAGGATTATCTGTGTGGTTTAAGTTTTGGTTGTCCTGCTGTTATTTTTACGATTCTATGGTTGGTGTGATTTCGTGAATGCATGAAATGCTTTGGCATGTTGGTTGGAATCTATGTTTGTGGCAGCGTAAGAAAACAATGGCGAGAAACTGACGAACTCGCCCAAGCGAGCCTGTTTTTCCCCGGGCGAGACTTGCAGAAAACGAGTTAGGTTCACCTTCGAGCTCTCGCTCAGGCGGAGAACTCTTGTTTGAGCGAGGCAATGTACCGTGAATGTTATAGGTGTGAACTAATGAATTGGTAATGAGCTTGGCATGAGATATGATTGATGTTTTTGTAGTAGTAGTAGTAGTTTCTCTCGCTCTTGGTGAGTTTTTGTACCTAGTTTAGGCCGGTGGAGCCTCTTCCTTTTGTTATGGATATGTTGGGGTAATGTGTTCGTCATATTCCGTTTTTCCGCATTCTTTGAATATTTAATATATGTGGGGTTTATTTAAATTGGAATTATCTATTTAAAATGGGATGTTACAGTTTTGACACAAGATTATATTTTTATTATTTTTATTTTTATTATTTGGATTGTAGTATTTAGATACACATCTTATTTTATATACTACGAGATTATATTTTAATTACTTGCATTGTTATTTGTTTTGTTGTTGGTTTGTTTTACATTTGAATAATTAGTTGAATCCAAAAAAGTAGTTACTAAAATTAGTAAAATAATAAAACTAAAATGTAGTTTTTTTATTATCAATAACCATTTAAATTTAAAAATTAATAATTAGCATTAGTATTAATATTAATATAATAATAATTATTATTATTATTTGTATTTTTATTTTAAATAATATTAGTGTTATTATTATCATATTAATATCAATCTTAGTGTTATTATTTGAATTGTAGTATTTAGATACACATTTTACTTTTATCTATTACAGATTATATATTAATTACTTGCATTTTTATTTGTTTTGTTGTTGATTTATCTTTGTCATTTTAGATTCTACACATATCGTAATCTAGCATATCACATATCATATGAGTCAACGATATTAGTAGAAGAACATGATTCAATCATAATTTTTGAAATATTAAGTACAAAGAGACCTTGATCACAATATCCCTTTCTAAAAAAACATTAGTTTTTGTCATTACAATATTTTCAAATTCGAATGATACTTCACCCTCACTTTTCCCAATAGTGCTACAAAGACTAGATTAATTCTAATAGAGGGTACATGTAGCATATCACTCAAGGCCAGAGTCTTCCCAGATGTGAGTTTTAAAAGAACCTTTTCTTTTCCTAGGACAGGAGTTGTCCTAGAATCACCAAGATAAACATTTTCTTTTTCGTGCCCTACACTAGTGTAGGAGGTAAAAACACTTTTGTTTGCATAAATGTGTCTTCCCCTTAGGCTATATTTGCCTTATGAAGATTGTCATTTCTTGCTCTACGACTGCATTGAAGTGCATGATGGCCTAGCTTCCCATATACGAAGCAATTACCCTTTTTCTTAAAGGTGGGTTTAGATCCATTGGGACGGGAATTTCAATTTTATTTTTCTTTTTGTGACCAAGTTTTTTTTTTGTACCCTCTTGAAGCAAGTTTGTCTTCAACCACATTTCCTTTGCAAATAATGTTTTGGCCCTTGCAAAAGCACACTCCTTCCTATTGGTATCGTCAATTATGATGTGTGTAATGATCTCTTGAAGTGTCATTTGTGTATGTCAATGTTTCAGTTGTTGTTTATAGTCAGTCTAGGATGATAATAGTTTCTCGATCAGAAGTTCTAAAACAAATTCATCACGCATAAGTATGTTCTTTGCTTTGATATCTTCAAGTAGCTTGGGATATTCATTGATTTGAATCTTGATGTCTTTATCTTCAATCATCTCCTAGTAATTCCTTATGACAAATCTTTGTCGGACGACGTCTTTAGCAGTACATTTGAGTATCAAAAAATCCCAAATTTGTTTTGCTTCCTTATATGAGCAGTACACATTGAACAAGTCATTAGACAACGCACTAAGTAAGGTGTGTCAGCATACCATGTTCGCATGAGTCAAATCTTAAATTTTTTTAGCTCGAGCATTAGAGTTAGGTTTTGAAGTTAAGAGAGCAATAACTACTCCATACATGTCTAAAAGGGTATATACACGTTCTTGCCAACACCGAAAGTTTTGTCTAGAGAATACCTTAATATTTGATACATTCGGAAATGGTTTTGCAAAGACATTTGAGTTCCAAAAATGTTTTCATTATTCGGAGTAGAGTTGTTATTGTAATTTTCAGCCATAAGTCCTTAAAATTGTTGTAACAGCTAACAAATCATGAACAAAAAAGCATTTTCTGAGACATGTAAATTCACTACCCTTAAGGACTTATTCGTGGTGTGTTGTAGATTTTTCGAGGATCTCAAAACTAGTAAGAAAGTACTCTTGAAAGAATAAGTAACCCACGATAACAAAAAAAAAAATGAATGGAAAGAGAATAGAGTTTGAAGAAAGAAGAGAGAAGAATGAGAGGTGTGGAGGAAACATTTATTTATAGGTGGAGAGAGGGTTTGAAATGAGCTAAACTTCCCATGGCCCGTGGTGGATCTTTGTGACAGCTCAACAGTTAAAATAAATTTTATAATGATCAAAATCAAAACAGAAAAACTTACCTGTTTTAAAAACCAAAACAAAACCGAAGCAATATTAAAGCATTGTTTTTATAACAAAAGGTGAGATCAATTTAAATTGAAATAACATGTTATATTTATAAGAGGGACTTTAATATATTCCTCTAAAAAGAATTTCAAAAGCTAGTTGAAAAATGGTATGGGTAGGCAATCTAAGGGCCAACATCTACTGGTTCAATTTTCTTTCAAAATCACTTTCATAAATCCTATGAATGGATAGATAGGTTGACTAGTATAAGCACGTGATAGAAGGTTTAGTAAAGAATTGTTTTACATTGGTTTAATCAACATGACGTAAGTGTAGTTCTCTATCAATAAAACCTTAAGAACTCAACTATGATAAATGAATTACAACAATTTCCACTTTTTTCTTACACGAGTACACAAAGCGACTCTAGATTATCCCCTTTATATCTTTATATCTCCTTGACATAAAGAATGTAATTAGTCTTTTAACATTAAGTCACACGTAGCTTTCATGAGTATTATTAAACCATCACTCCTGACTTACAAAATAAGATAGGTGTTTTATGTTTTTCTACTCTTAAAAGAGGGTATAAAATGTAGGCTCTCCTTAACTGAGATAAGTTCATTAAGTGAAGAATTTATAAATAAATCTCACTTATGAACTACCATTTATTTAATTTGTCTAGTGTAATTTTATTGAGACACAGAGAATATTCATGTAGAATGCTTGCATGAAAAGTTTATGCATGTTTGATTTAGAACATTGTTTTCATGGATCAACACAATAATTAATATATATATATATATATATATATATATATATATATATATATATATATATATATATATATAACATAATGAAATATCATTATTGACAATCGATGTGTTTATTTTTGTATTGTGTCAATACTTTATCTGACTTGGTAGATATGTAACATTGATACCTTTATGCATGTCACTTAATATTTTGTTTTCTGATTTTTTTTTGTCATAAAATTCATTCTCTAGTAACAACATCTCATTTCTAACATTTTGTATAGGAATGTCAACTGGACAAGTAAGGTACGAGTAGTAACTCTTATATATTCTACCTACTAGATAAATATTTATCATGTACCCATCTCCATATCCATGAAAGTATCCATTATGCGGGTACCCGCATATTTTTTTAATATTCATGGATATTCACGGTGTATTTACAAAAGAAAAAAAAATATTTAACAACATATTTTAACCATAAAATTCAAATAAAAATATAATATATAACATTCATAAATTTCAAACAAAGAAATGAATATTTTTTTTAAAATCAATTGATAAAAAATAACTCATTCAAAAACAACGAGTTAATGTCTTAATCATTTTTTATTTTTGTTTCATTTAAATTAGAGTATAGCAAGTACGAGTATCCACGTATATGGATACTATGATATCTATACATGTCTCGTTATCATGTGCGTATAAAAAATATTTGTACCCTTACTTGTAGATATCCATTTACAATATTCATTTCCTACTTGCTGCTCGTTTTATCTACAGATACCCGCATATACGAATTTTTTTGACATCCCTAATTTTATACATTTAGATAGTAGAGGAGTCATTATATCATAATCGTCCTTGATATATATGTAATGAATAGGTCCAACATTTAAATTAGAATTTTTAATAGATTTTAAAACTAATTATGATAAAATATGTTGGTAGGCAAATCATATACATGATTTGAAATAATTTAAAAATTATATAATTTGACACATACCTAGTAATTTGGAAGATACCTAGTCATTTGGCTAAGATTCAGCCTTGGAGTTTCACTTAAAATATGTCACAAGTTGGGTAGTGAGAACGTGAGAATACTAGAAGGTTCTAAATAGGGATTACAACGGGTCAGATCGGGTACGGATAGTGCCTACTAGCAATCCGACCCGCAACATAAAAATATTTGTAGGTATTTTAATGTCCTTGGGTACTTGGGGATACCCACAAATATTTAAAAAAATATATTTTATAAACTTTTAAAATTAAATTTAAATAAAATTACAAAAAAGTGTTAAATAAAATATAAATTTAATTTAATTCAATTTAATCTTAATCTTAATCTTAATAAAATTTAATCTAATAAAATATGAATTAAAATTTATTTTTAATTAAATTTAATCTAATAAAATATGAATTAAAATTTATTGTTAATTAAATTTAAATTCATAAAACATAATTTTAATTTTTTGCGAGTAACGGATACTCGCGGGTACGAATAGTATGTTACTCGCACCCGACCCGTTTATAAACGGGTATTAAAATACACATTACCTGCGAGTAACGAATACATGCGGGTACCAACTATCCATTGCGGATTTTATCTGCAGATATCCACGGACACAAATATTTTTGTCATCCCTAGTTTCAAACAGTAAAATACAATAATAGATATTTAAATAAATAAACTGAATGAATGAATTTAATTAAAATATCAATAATTAAAAGTGATAAAAATAATATATGATAAAAGAAAGAAATTGAGATAAATGTTTTTCATAATTAAAATTATCTTTGGAAATAAAATTTAAATGAATTAATCAATTAATTAACACAAAAACTAAAAGAATAATAAAATATAAATAATTAATAGTGATAAAAATTTTATATTATAAAAGAAAAAATTTTGGGACAAATGTTATCCTATAATTAAAATTAATTTTATCACTAAAATTTAAATGACTTAATTAATTAATTAACACAAAAATTAAAAGACAAATAAAATATCAATAATTAAAAGTGATAAAAAAATAATATTGTAACATCCCTATTTCAGCAACTAAAAAAAATTAATAAATTATGATGTTTCATCATAGTGTTCAAAATAGATTATCCATTGTATAAAATATATTAATATAGTCTTATAGAAGATAGGACTTAAAAAATATATCATTTATACAAACCAACTAAAATCAACCAAGTTTTATACACATGCTAACCATTTACTACAACTCCCAAAAACCTTTCACTAGCCTAATAGATAGTTCCTCATCCTCTAAAGGTGCCTATAAACCTGCAACCTCATCTGCTCCCATCGAATAGGTGATCATCACAAAAGAAAGACAAACAACAAGAGACACAAAGTGCAAGGGTAAGCTAGTTTATAAAAGAAATAAGCATATAACAGTTAAATTTGTTACATTATAAAATAGCATATTTCAAGCATTCATAAAAAGAAATACCAAACATATAATTTCAAACTCTCTAGACTTATTATCCGGATTTATGCATTGACTCAAACACAAAAATTGTGCATCTGTCATAAAAGTGGATTGTGGCAAAGGCCCTAGCTCCACTTGGCTTAGCGAAAAGTGGATTGCAGCAAAGGCCCTAGCTCCACTTGGCCTAACCAACATGAATCAATTTTCTCTAGACAGGATAAGTTACTTATGGCATCGCCAGATTAGTGGTCCCACTCCTGATCATGCCATAAGAATTTCATTCAACTCTCACCACCTAGGCCACAACACTCTATATGAGTTTGTAAGCTTGGTAGAGTATAGGATAGCTTCTGACCAACACATATCCCTAGCCAATGCATAACAACTAACTAGTGAGGACTGCATTTCTTCCTTAGAAGCACAACCCTTATGCAACAAACAATTCAAATTGACTTTTCTCATTCCATTCCATTAAGATCCACTTCCACTCTCTTACAATCATCACACTTCCTCATAATTAAACACTTCAAAACAAAGATGCAATCCAAATTTAACTATTTCGTTCCACTGATTCTCTTTTATACTCATAACCTCATCACTTATTCATAAAACATAATCTCACATTGAGTTCCGCATACCAAACAATCATACACAGCTCATTCATCATATTGACATATATTATTTCATAATTTCATGCAATAATCACTCAGTAACATCAATGTTCAAGATCAGCTAGTAAAACGTCATAAACACAAAGAAAAACACAAATGTCACGTATGATATAGGGGGGATGACAAGTCATGTTAAAGGTGAAGAAACAAACAGAAGGTTCCACAAGTAACCTGTGGATTTTTCCTCAACTTGTGGATTTGTCTCCAGGATGCAGAATTCACACCAACATGTTCCATAGTTAACCAGTGGATATTTCTACAACTTGTGGATTCAACTACGACAAGCATAATTCAAATAGCGAATTCCACATGTAACTAGTGGATATTTCCACAACTTGTGAATTCAGCTCTAAGAAACATAATCCAAACCATTCAAGCAAAAATAACCATACTCATCACACATCAAATTCATCAACATGCATTCATTAATTTAAAAAAACACTACAAAGCAAAATAATACCAGCTTCCCTTACCTGACAAAGCGGCTCAATTAGCCAAACAACTCAACATACTCAAGGAACACCAAAACACCTATTGCTCCACAAGACGCTCTATCTATACCTAGGAACAACATAAGAGCGATCAAGACCTATCGTTACGATCACTGACCAACAGAGATTCATATTGATGATTAAAACGTCACATGCAACCAAAGTAGGGTCACATGCAAGCAAGGACAAAGAAGACCCATAAGAAAATGAGCAGAAGTTCAACTTACACGGTTAAAGAAACTAATCGGATAGAAAGGAAGAGTTCGCCAAGAGGATCACCCTAACGGTCTCCGATCTTCAAACAGATGAACAGAAGGTGAGAACTTCTAGAGAGAAGTAAGAGAACTCTAGAAAAGTGGTTTCTAAAGAGATGGTGTGATTTTAAAATAATAAAACTCGTTTATAACAAAACTATTTATACTAAAACCTTTTAACATTAAAATAATCGAGTCTCACTATTTTTAAACCACTATTAATTTTAAAATTTCATTTTCTAGAATTTTACATATATTATAAAAGAAATTGTTTTTGAAATAAATATTTTCCTATAATTAAAATTATTTTATCAATAAAATTTAAATAAATTAATTAATTAATCAACTAAAAATTAAAAAGAAAATTTGAGAAACCAGTTTTCCCATAATTAAAATTATTTTTATCTATAAAATATAAATTAATAAATTACTTAATTGACACAAAACCTGGAAAAATAATAAAATATTAATAATTAATAGTGATAAAAATCTTATAGTATAAAAGAAAAACAATTGAAATAAATATTTTCCTATAAGTAAATTATTTTTATTAATAAAATTTAAATGAATTAATTAATTATTAGTAAGATAAATATCTTATATTTACATTATAAAAGAAAGAAAATTTGGATAATTTTTTTTCTATAATAAAATTTACACTTATCAATAAAATTCAAATGAATTACATAATTAATTAAAATAATAATTACAATAATAATAAAATATCAAAATTAATAGTGATAAAAAATTATATTATAAAAGAAAGAAAAATGAGGATAAATATTTTCCTATGATTAAAATTAATTTTATCAATAAATTTAAATGAATTAATTAATTAACACAAAAAATAAATAAATAATAAAATATTTGATTGGATCAATTATGGGTGGATTTTAAAGTGTGCAATTACAAACTAATTTTGTTACGAATTTTGTTGTCGGAAATATTTGTCGGTAATTGAAATTTGTATTATCGATGGGTTTTATCGACGAGAATAAATTCGTTGGTAAAATTTGTCAGTAATAAAAATTTTAAAATTCGTCCGAATATCGAATTTACTAACGTATTTATTTCCATCGGTAAATTCAAGTTGAAATAAGCAAAATATGGAAGAGAATAGAAAGGGATAAGGGATGGAATGAGGCACACCACATGAGGTACTAGGCTACCCAAGATAAGTGGTTGTAACATTCTCACTAGAAGGGAACATTTTCACTAGAAAAAAAAACTCACAAAAGCACACTTAGGTGTCTTAAATTAACACTAATCAATCCTTTAGAAATGGTCGTAAGCAATTGAACAAAGATGGGAAGGACTATATAGCAAAAGGAGAATGAAAACTAGGTAATACAAAATGAATCTTTCTAGAAGCCTAATAATGAGGTGGGATGTCCTTGTGTGGAGAATATCCCTTCAATCATTGCAAAATCGTCAAAAAGGAAGCTCTCTCCTCCAAGTGTCCACATGGTACCCTCCTTCTAGATGCTTTCCTTTCCACTTCTAAGGTTCTTAGAAAAACAGGATATGGTAAGTACGGTAAGACTCGAGAAAATTAAATAAATAAATAAATATTTATCTAATAAATGCAATGGCGGGAATCCCTATGTTCATTAATATGGATAGAGAAGACAATGAGCAATGGTAGCTCAAGTGGTTAAGAGTACTTAACTATTATGAGAGCACTTAGAGGTGTAATATGCTTGATCATGGTGTGTGATAATATAATCTTAAAGGTGTAATGGTTCTGCAATGTTAAGGAAAATCTATAAACCCCAGTAGCCGTTAGAGAAACCAAAGAGGCATGAAATAATCTGTTACACTTAAATGAACTCACATGTTAATGGTGTTAATTGTTATTTTCGTTTTGGGTAATTAAGGGATAATTAATAAGGCTAATAATGGATGAAAGGGAGGAGAGTCGTGCTCTTGGGAAGGCATTTTTGTGTGGCTACCAAAAGGGAGATTTAGAACCCTAAAAACGGAACTTAGGAAAGTGTTAGAAGGCTGGAAGGAGTGCCCAAGGGTGGAGATCAAATGGGAGATTAATTATAGTGTAAGGAAAGATTCTAGGAGTACTTTTGGAGCTAGAATTCCAAGTTAGGGAGCTGCCATTTCTTATTTTAATGATATTATATGTAATTATGTTATATATTGATGCATGAAAGCTTTCTCCTGAATCAAATTCTTGTATCGTTTAACTTGTTGATGTTTGTCGTATGTGGTTTTAGAGAGAGCATGTGTGTACTTGTGGTTTCCGTTGTATTGAGTTCTCTTTGTGACCCAATCATTGTTAGGATTATCATAATTCTTCTTTTTGGCTTGATGAGATATTTAGAGTTTTTCTTCTAAATACGACACACTTAATATTATTCTTATTATTCGTATTATTTATTTTATTTTATTTTATTTTACCATTATTATTATTATTACCCTTATTATTATTTTTTATTATTACTATTATTATTATTATTATTATTATTATTATTATTATTATTATTCTTATAATAATAATAATTATTATTTTATTTTACTATTATTATTTTTATTATTTTATTATAACTATAATTATAATTATTATTACTATTATTATTTCTATTATTATTATTGTTATTTTTGTTATTATTATTATTATTATTCTTATTATTATTATTATTATTATTTTATTTTACTATTATTATTACAATTACTATATTTTTTTATTTTTATTATTATTGCTATTATTTTGATTATTATTATTAATTACATTTTATTTTATTTTATTTATATTTATTAGTATTATTATCTTATTTTATTTTACTATTATTTTATTATATTATTTTTATTATCATTGTTTTGTTTTATTAATGATTTTATTATCATTATTATTGTTTTATTATTATTGTTTTATTTTATCATAATAATTATTTTTTTTATTATTATTTTATTTTATTAATATTACTGTTTGTTTTATTATTATTGTTTCATTTTATCTTATGATTATTTTTATTTTCATTATTATTTTTAAATTTTTAAAAGTTCATTTTATTATTATTATTATTATAATTATTTATATTATTATTATTATTATTTTTATTTTTATTATTATTATTAATATTATTTGTATTACAATTTTTATTTTTATTATTATTTTTATTTATCATTATTATTACTATTATTCTCATTTTATTTTATTTTATAATTATCTTTATTATTATTATTGTTATTATTATTTTATTTATTTTATTTTACTTTTATTTTATTATTATTGTTATTATTATCATTGTTTTTTTTATTGATGATTTTATTATTATATTATTGTTTTATTTTATTATTATTATTATTTTATTATTTTTATTATTATTTTATTAATATTACTGCTTTATTATTATTGTTTTATTTTATTTTATTATTATTATTATTTTCATTATTATTTTTATTTTTAAAATTTCGTTTTATTACTATTATTATTATTATAATAATTATTATTATTTATATTATTATTATTATTTTGTTATTATATTTATTATTAATATTATTACTATTTTTTTTTTATTATTATTATTTTCATTTCATTTTATTTTATAATTATTTTTATCTTTATTATTATTATTATTATTTATCTTATTTTACTATTATTTTATTATTATTTTTATTTTATCATTGTTTTATTTTATTTATGATTTTGTTATCATTATTATTTATTATTATTGCTTTATTTTATTTTTATTATTTTATTATTATTATTTTATTTTATTAGTATTATTGTTTTACTATTATTGTTTCATTTTATTTTATTATTATTTTTTTCATTATTATTTTTTTATTTATATTGTTTCATTTTATTATTATTATTATTATTATCATTATTTTTATTGTTGTTGTTTTTTTATTATTTTCGTTATTACTATTTTATTGCCCGTGCGATATTTTGGGACAATGGTTATGTGTTTTTCCTGGTTTGTATATTGTTTGGTTGTGCAGGATTGTGTGTTGGGTATAACACTTTGTTTTAATAGCTTTATGTGGATTTATTATGATTCTCTGGAATGTATAAAAGTAAGAATATGGTTGTGTTTGATGTATGACCATGTGATATTGTGTAGTTGAGTTTAACTTAATGATATGAAAGTGTATTTACTTGTCATGGATGCATGTTTTTCGTGCACTGAGTCTCCTGTGTAAATAGGTTCGTTGGAACCTATTCTAGAGTGCCAAATACCAATAAATTACCAGTTACTGGTGTAGCGTTTGGCGAAACAGTGTAAACTGTCAAGAGATAAGCTACAAAGTGAACTCTAGAGTAAAACCCAAGAGTTGGCGCTTGGCGACGAAAGTGGTTTTGCCAGGTAGTGTGTTGTAGAACTGGGCTTGGACCAAAATCCAGTGGGTTGGTGCCTGGCGACGCCAAGTGTTCTGTCAGGTGGTCTAGAACGCGAGTTAACTTAGCGACGTGGATGTTGTGCTAGGCGGTTTAGGATGCAGTAATGGATTACACGAGGGATTCTACACAGCTTTGGATAGCGATCTTGATGCGATGCTTTGCTTGGGGCCTAGTTACGAGTGTAACTTGTATTGGGATAACACGTGGCAACTCGAGGTTGTAGCTTGGTGGTTTTGAAAGTTCAATGGAGTGTGCAAGATTGTGGCTCGTACGGCGGAGTTCCGGAAGATTGCCCTCTTCAGTGTAACTGATTGAGTTTGGTAGTCTGGGGACAACTACGGACTGCGGTTCGTTTTGGGGAACTCAACTTGGTGTCGTAGATTGTGGTCGTGGCAATTTATTCCCGTGTGTGGACTATTAGGTGGTGGCCTGCAGTCGGAGGGGCGAGTATACACTCGTGCAACAAAGATCGATCAGTGTACTCATCAAAGGGTGTAGAATCAAGAGGCGTCCAAAGAAAGATATGAAAGTTTGGGTCCGGATTTGAGTGTAGTAGAAGTGTTAGGGGTTTTTAATTGTTATTATAATGTACCTTGTAATGCGTTTTTATTTTGAGCTCACCATATCTGTGTGTGTTTGGCGATGATCATATAACTCGTTACATGAGAGCAGATGTTGATGCAGGTGAGCACGTGGATACTTAGAGTCGGAGTGGGGTCAGCATGGGAATTTTTACATGGAATTATTTTATTGATTTTATGGATTATTTTTGTAATCAGTTACTATAAATTGTTTTATATTTGTAGGCGTTGAACGCATTTATGAATTTTGTCTTTTAGTATTTTTAATAAAGTTTGAAATTTTCCCGCATTTTGGGAAAGAGCTTTGGTTATTAAATGCATTTTATTTTAGCTTCATTTTATTTTATTTAAAATAGTAATATTCGACTGGGATGTTACAAGTACACTCCCTTGGACTATACCCCTCATAAGCCTTTCATTCCTTTACAAGATGGCAACCTAGCAACCTCCAAAACATAAGAAATAAACATAAGTTTTATTTTAAAATAAAAAAACTAAACCTAGTAAAAGAAAGAATGTGAATAAACTTTTCTCCTAAACATGTTTATTTTCCTTAAACTCCTTCTTTCATCTTTAGTAGGGGTTGGGGACTCATCATCCTCCTCATCTTTGAGAGAATTTAACCACAAATTCTTGGAGCCCTTCTTGATTGAATTTGACTTCATTGATGAAGTAATTTCTCCTTCCTCCCATGAGGTCTTACCCAACCCCTAGCCTTGAAAATGCTATCTTTTCTCCCTTTATGGTTAGGACCTTGTCCCACTTTCTTGGGTTGTGCATGTAAGGGGAGAGGGAAGAGAGGAAGAGGTTTCATAAGTTTAATCTTATGCTCTACCTTAAAGGAGAATGCGGAGAAAAGCGACCAACTCTCCTTTTATGGGCAAGTAACACTCTTGTGGAGACTTGCCCTTTTCCTTTCTTTTCTTCTTTTTTTGTTTCCTTTTTCATTTTATTTTGGTTCTCATTAACCTTGATTACAACATTTTTTATCGCACAAAATATTAATCAAAGTTTAACAAATTAACTAAACTTATGCAGTATAGCTAACCCATGTCGAATTTCACAAGGACGTAATTGTAGGAATGTACCAATTACTAAACATCATTCTCTCTAAAAAAAACACTAAATAAAGGGAGGTTTGTTTGACAATGGATTAATGATTATAAAATAAAAGAGTGATAAAAATAAATTGAAACAAAAAAATGAAAATTTAAATAACTAGATTTATTTATTTTTTAATTTTAAAACAAAAAAATTATAAATAACTTGAAGCAAAATAACAAAAATTTAAATTACTAAACTTGGTAGCTAACACCCTTAGCCACCAATTTCGTCGGTGGCTAAAATATTTTTTTCTAACAGTGATGAGTTGTCGGGTTGAAAATGACAACCTAATCTGCCCCGTTTTGATAGGCTTGACCGTCGGGTCCAACCCACTTTTCCACCATAGTTTTCTTCAAGTATTTATCCTCACTTATCAGCGTTTTCTTAATAGAGTTCAATTTCCAACACTGAAAAAATGTAAAACCAACTTCTGAAACATTGTTTTCAATTTGCAATTGTAAGGCCCATTTCTTTTCTGAGCCCTAAAAGTTAGTGGGCTGCCCTACAGTATTGGGCCTAAAGGCCGGCCCACAGTATAAGTCCTTAGGTCTGCCCTAAACCTAATGTACTCTACCATTTTCAGAAAAGTTTGCCCTTGCCTCGAGCTGCAGCCGCCTTTCACTTCCGCTAGGGTTCCGTTCGACTGTCACGTAAGCTAAAGGGGCTTCTACTCCATGTAAGTGTCTCCCCCAGCCGTACTGATTCCCT
>Ga0214543_1006327_pt1 | contig 21123 bp, 7 predicted proteins | sample CNSS2metaG_FD_160094 | JGI IMG/M metagenome (GOLD analysis project Ga0214543, IMG submission 160094) | Root nodule microbial communities from cowpea collected in UCLA plant growth center, Los Angeles, California, USA - CNSS2 | ecosystem: Host-associated > Plants > Roots > Nodule | place: USA...
GTGGGGATTTCACTTAGCTTTCTTAATCAACTCACACCATATTCAATAATCTTAAAAGAAAACAAGATAATCCTTCATCATTTGGTATCTAGAGCCTAGGTTATCTTGAATATGGTGTTTTTCATGTTCTAACCTTGTCTTGTTGTAGCTATCTTGGTATGGTTCAAATCCACTTCCATGACACACAAAAACAGTGCTGGCAGAAAACTTGACGATTTAAAACATTAAACTGCACCAGCTCAGCGGTCCACAACAAGATAATCCTTCATCATGACATCAAATGGATTACAGTGTGAAGTTTGTGTTGTTCACTTTAAGTTGATTAAAGGTGAAAGTGGGTGGATTAAGAGTAAAGTTTATTCAAGTTTGTGAGTGATTTGATGGATGTGATAGATTAAAAATTATAATGAAATCAAGAAAAAACATGATTATTAAATTCTACTTTATTTTAAAAATAATTAAAAACTATCATTATATAAGTTTGATTTATAGTAGGAAAAATACGAAAATGCATAAATGAAAGTAACATATTTTAATAAAAAAATATTTTAAAAAAATATAATAAAAAATTTTATAATTAAAAATTACTTTTTAAACCTTATTTTATAACAATTTTGAAATTTTTTTATTTTGACATCCTTTTCATAATTATGCTGAAAAATAAATTGCGGACAGAATTGTAATCTTGATATTACCTTCAAACCATTGCATAACAGAGATGATTGAAAAATAGACGAATTTCCCTCGTCCTTCCCTCTCTCTCCCACATCAATGATTGGAAAGAGAGGGATAGGATGAATTCAAGTGGATTAGAGTGTGAAACTTGTCTTGTTCACTTTAAGGGGATTAAAGGTGCAAATGAGTGGATTTAGAGTAAAGTTTGTGAGTGATTTGATGGATGTGATAGATTAAAAATTATATTTAATTCATGAAAAAACAAGATTACCAAATTATCCTTTATTTTAAATATGATTAAAACTTCTCTTGATATAAGTTCGATTTGTTGTAGAGAAAATAATAATATGTATAAATGAAAATAACATATTTTACTAAAAAAATATTTAAAAATTAATATAATAAAAAAATTTATAATTAATATTTTATCTTTAAGCCTTATTGTATAACAATTTTCATATTTTTTTTATTTTGAAATTTTTCATAATTATGCTAAAAAATAAATTGCAGACATAATTGTGATCTTGATATCACCCTTAAACCATTGCATAACAGAGATGATTGAAAAATAGAAGAATTTTCATCTTCCTGCTCCTCTCTCTCCATCAAGGTTGCTTGGCGGGAGAGGAAGATGATGAATTCAAGTGAATTAGGGTGTGAAGTTTGTGCTATTCAATTTAAGTAGATTAAAGGTGAAAGTGGGTTGATTTAGAGTATAGTTTGTTAAAGTTTCTGAGTGATTTGATGGATGTGATGAATTAAAAGTTATATTTAAATCAAGGAAAAACAAGATTACCAAATTGTCGTTTATTTTTAAAATAATTAAAAATTATCATTATATAAGTTTCATTTATCGTAGAAAAAATATTAAAATGTATAAATGAAAGTGACATATTTTAATAAAAAAAATATTTACAAAATAACGTAGTAAAAAATTTTATAATTGAAAATTACTTTTTGAACCTTATTTTACAACAATTTTCAAATTTTCGTTATTATCTATTTTTGTAAAAATAATTTCAAAAGCCATATTTTTAAATCAGTTTCATAATTAAGCTGAAAAAATAATTGGGGACATAATTGTAATCTTGATATAACCCTCAAAGCATGGCATACCATAGATGATTGAAAAATAGAGGAATTTCTTCCTTCCTTCCCCTCTCTCTCCCTGAAGCTTGATTGGAGAAAGAGAGGGAAAGGATGACATCAAGTGGATTATAGTGTGAAGTTTGTGTTGTGATCATTTAAGTTGATTAAAGGTGAAAGTGGCTGGATTAAGAGTAAAGTTTATTCAAGTTTGTGAGTGATTTGATGGATGTGATAGATTAAAAATTATATTGAAATCAAGAAAAAACATGATTATCAAATTGTACTTTATTTTAAAAATAATTAAAAACTATCATTATATAAGTTTGATTTATCGTAGAAAAAATACGAAAATGCATAAATGAAAGTAACATATTTTAATAAAAAAATATTTAAAAGAAATGTAATAAAAAATTTTATAATAAAAAATTACTTTTTAAACCTTATTTTATAACAATTTTGAAATTTTTTTATTTTGACATCCTTTTCATAATTATGCTGAAAAATATATTGCGGACAGAATTGTAATCTTGATATTACCTTCAAACCATTGCATAACAGAGATGATTGAAAAATAGACGAATTTCCCGCGTCCTTCCCTTTCTCTCCCACATCATTGATTGGAGGGAGAGGGATAGGATGAATTCAAGTGGATCAGAGTGTGAAACTTGTCTTGTTCACTTTAAGGGGATTAAAGGTGCAAGTGAGTGATTTAGAGTAAAGTTTGTGAGTGATTTGATGGATGTGATAGATTAAAAATTATATTTAATTCATGAAAAATAAGATTACCAAATAGTCCTTTATTTTAAATATGATTAAAACTTATCTTGATATAAGTTCGATTTGTTGTAGAGAAAATAATATTATGTATAAATGAAAATAACATATTTTACTAAAAAAATATTTAAAAAATAATATAATAAAAAACTTTATAATTAATATTTTAAGCCTTATTTTATAACAATTTTCATTTTTTTTTTTGAAATTTTTCATAATTATGCTAAAAAATAAATTGCAGACATAATTGTGATCTTGATATCACCCTTAAACCATTGCATAACAGAGATGATTGAAAAATAGAAGAATTTTCATCTTCCTGCTCCTCTCTCTCCATCAAGGTTGCTTGGCGGGAGAGGAAGATGATGAATTCAAGTGAATTAGGGTGTGAAGTTTGTGCTATTCAATTTAAGTAGATTAAAGGTGAAAGTGGGTTGATTTAGAGTATAGTTTGTTAAAGTTTCTGAGTGATTTGATGGATGTGATGAATTAAAAGTTATATTTAAATCAAGGAAAAACAAGATTACCAAATTGTCGTTTATTTTTAAAATAATTAAAAATTATCATTATATAAGTTTCATTTATCGTAGAAAAAATATTAAAATGTATAAATGAAAGTGACATATTTTAATAAAAAAAATATTTACAAAATAACGTAGTAAAAAATTTTATAATTGAAAATTACTTTTTGAACCTTATTTTACAACAATTTTCAAATTTTCGTTATTATCTATTTTTGTAAAAATAATTTCAAAAGCCATATTTTTAAATCAGTTTCATAATTAAGCTGAAAAAATAATTGGGGACATAATTGTAATCTTGATATAACCCTCAAAGCATGGCATACCATAGATGATTGAAAAATAGAGGAATTTCTTCCTTCCTTCCCCTCTCTCTCCCTGAAGCTTGATTGGAGAAAGAGAGGGAAAGGATGACATCAAGTGGATTATAGTGTGAAGTTTGTGTTGTGATCATTTAAGTTGATTAAAGGTGAAAGTGGCTGGATTAAGAGTAAAGTTTATTCAAGTTTGTGAGTGATTTGATGGATGTGATAGATTAAAAATTATATTGAAATCAAGAAAAAACATGATTATCAAATTGTACTTTATTTTAAAAATAATTAAAAACTATCATTATATAAGTTTGATTTATCGTAGAAAAAATACGAAAATGCATAAATGAAAGTAACATATTTTAATAAAAAAATATTTAAAAGAAATGTAATAAAAAATTTTATAATAAAAAATTACTTTTTAAACCTTATTTTATAACAATTTTGAAATTTTTTTATTTTGACATCCTTTTCATAATTATGCTGAAAAATATATTGCGGACAGAATTGTAATCTTGATATTACCTTCAAACCATTGCATAACAGAGATGATTGAAAAATAGACGAATTTCCCGCGTCCTTCCCTTTCTCTCCCACATCATTGATTGGAGGGAGAGGGATAGGATGAATTCAAGTGGATCAGAGTGTGAAACTTGTCTTGTTCACTTTAAGGGGATTAAAGGTGCAAGTGAGTGATTTAGAGTAAAGTTTGTGAGTGATTTGATGGATGTGATAGATTAAAAATTATATTTAATTCATGAAAAATAAGATTACCAAATAGTCCTTTATTTTAAATATGGTTAAAACTTATCTTGATATAAGTTCCATTTGTTGTAGAGAAAATAATATTATGTATAAATGAAAATAACATATTTTACTAAAAATATATTTAAAAAATAATATAATAAAAAACTTTATAATTAATATTTAATCTTTAAGCCTTATTTTATAACAATTTTCATATTTTTTTTTATTTTGGAATTTTTCATAATTATGCTTAAAAATAAATTGCAGACATAATTATGATCTTGATATCACCCTCAAACCATTGCATAACAGAGATGATTGAAAAATAGAAGAATTTTCATCTTCCTGCTCCTCTCTCTCAATCAAGGTTGATTGGCGGGAGAGGGAGATGATGAATTCAAGTGAATTAGGGGTTGAAGGTTGTGCTATTCAATTTAAGTGGATTAAAGGTGAAAGTGGGTTGATTTAGAGTAAAGTTTGTTAAAGTTTTTGAGGGATTTGATGGATGTGATGGATTAAAAGTTATATTTAAATCAAGGAAAAACAAGATTACCAAATTGTCCTTTATTTTTAAAATAATTAAAAATTATCATTATATAAGTTTCATTTATCGTAGAAAAAATATTAAAATGTATAAATGAAAGTGACATATTTTAATAAAAAATATTTATAAAATAATGTAGTAAAAAATTTTATAATTCAAAATTACTTTTTAAACCTTATTTTACAACAATTTTCAAATTTTCGTTATTATCTATTTTTGTAAAAATAGTTTCAAAAGCCATATTTTTAAATCAGTTTCATAATTAAGCTGAAAAAATAATTGGGGACATAATTGTAATCTTGATATAACCCTCAAAGCATGGCATAACAGAGATGATTAAAAAATAGAGGAATTTCTTCCTTCCTTCCCCTCTCTCTCCCTGAAGCTTGATTGGAGAGAGAGTGGGAGAGGATGACATCAAGTGGATTATAGTGTGAAATTTCTGTTGTTCACTTTAAGTGGATTAAAGGTGAAAGTGGGTGGATTTAGAGTAACGTTCATTAAAGTTTGTGAGTGATTTGATGGATGTGATAGATTAAAAATTATATTTAAATCAAGGAAAAACAAGATTACCAAATTGTTCTTATATTGAAAGTAATTAAAAATAATTAAAAATTACAATTATATAAGTTTGATTTATCGTAGAAAAAATATTAAAATGTATAAATGAAAATAACATATTTCAATAAAAAAAAATTATAAAATAATGTAATAAAAAATTGGGTTAAAAATGTGTTTGGTCCCTTAACTTTTAGTGAATTTTAGAATTAGTCCATTCCAAAATTTTGGACCTATTCAGTTCTACATCTTTCGAAATACATGAATTTAGTGCTTTTAATCAAATTTTTTTACATTTATTTAACATTTCAAACGCGTTTGATAATAGTATTTGACTTAACATTAAAGTAAAAATGTGTAAAACAGTATAAACAACTCAAATACAACCCAGAAGTGCATACGAAACATTAAATAAACCTGACAAAATTTGATTAAAAAGACTAAATTCACGTATTTCGAAAGATGAAGGACTAAATTGGTCCAAAGTTTTGAAATGGATTAATTCCAAAATTGACTGAAAGTTAAGGCACCAAAAACATATTTAATACTAAAAAATTTTATAATTGATTTTTGTAAAAATAATTTTGAAAGCCATATTTTTAAATCATTTTCATGATTAAGCTAAAAATAAAATGCGGACATAATTGTAATCCTGATATCACCTTCAAACCATTGCATAACAGAGATGATTGTAAAATAGAGCAATTTCCAACTTCCTTCACCTCTCTCTACGGTTAATTAGAGGGAGAGGGAGATGATGAATTCAAGTGGATTAGAGTGTGAAGTTTGTGTTGTTCACTTTAAGTGGATTAAAGGTGAAAGTGGGTGGATTTAGAATAAGTTTGTTAAAGTTTGGTAATGATTCGATGGATGTGATAGATTAAAAATTATATTTAAATTAAGGAAAAACAAGATTATCAAATTGTCCTTTATTTGAAAAATAACTAAAAATTATCATTATATAAGTTTGATTTATCGTAGAAAATATATTAAAATTTACAAATGAAAATAATATACTTTAATCAAAAAATATTTATAAAATAATGTAATAAAAATTTTATAATTAATAATTACCTTTTCAAATTTTCGTTATTAATTATTTTTGTAAAAATAATTTAAAAAGCCATATTTTTACATTATTTTCATAATTAAGATGAAAAGTAACTTGCGGACATAATTTTAATCTTGATCTCAACCACAAACCATGGAATAACATAAATGATTGGAAAATAGAGGAATTTCCCTCTTCCTTTCCCACTCTCGCTCAAGGTTGATTGGAGGGAGAGGGAGAGGATGACATCAAGTGGATTATAGTGTGAAGTTTGTGTTGTTCACTTTAAGTGGATTAAAGGTGAAAGTGGGTGGATTTAGAATAAGTTTGTTAAAGCCTATGAGTGATTTGATGGATGCGATAGATTAAAAATTATATTTAAATCAAGGAAAAACAAGATTACCATAATTGTCCTTATTTAAAAAATAATTAAACATTAGCATTATATAAGTTTGATTTGTCGTAGAAAAAATATTAAAATGTATAAATGAAAATAACTTATTTTAATAAAAAATATTTATAAAATAATGTAATAAATAAATTTATAATTAATAATTACTTTCTGAACCTTTTTTTTATAACAATTTTCAAATTTTTGTTACGAATTAGTTTTGTAAAAATAATTTTAAAAGTCATATTTTTACATCATTTTCATAATTAAGCTGAAAAATAAATTGCGGACATAATTGTAATCTTGATATCACCCTCAAACCATGGCATAACTATGATGATTTAAAAATAGAGGAATCTCCATCTTCCTTCCCCTCTCTTTCCGTCAAGGTTGATTAGAGGGAGAGAGGGATGATGAATTGAAATGGATCAAAGTGTGAAGTTTGTGATGTTCACTTAAAGTGGATTCAAGGTATAAGATGGTGGATTTAAAGTACACTTTGTTGAAGTTTGTGAGTGATTTGATGTATGTGATAGATTAAAAATTATATTTAAATCAAGGAAAAATAATATTACCAAATGTTAATTTATTTTAAAACAAATAAAAATTATCATTATATAAGTTTGATTTTCGTAGAAAAAAATATTAAAATGTATAAATGGAAATAAAATATTTTATTAAAAATATATTTAGAAAATAATGTAATGAAAAATTTTATAATTAATAATTATTTTTTAAACCTTATTTTAGAAATATTTTGAAATTTTCGTCATTATTTATTTTTGTAAAAATAATTTTAAAAGTCGTATTTTTACATCATTTTCATAATTAAGCTAAAAAATAAATTGCGGACATAATTGTAATCTTGATATCAACCTCAAACCATGACACAACATAGATGATTTAAAAATAGAAGAATCTCCCTCTTTTCTTCCCCTCTTTCTCCCTCACTGTTGATTGGAGGGAGAGGGAGATGATCAATTCAAGTGGATTAGAGTTTGAAGTTTGTGTTGTTCACTTTAAGTAGATTAAAGGTGTAAGAGGGTGGATTTAGAGTAAAGTTTGTTAAAGTTTGTGAGTGATTTGATGGTTGTAATAGATTAAATATTATATTTAAATCAAGGAAAAACAGACTACCAAATTGTCCTGTATTTTAAAAATGATTAAAAATTATCATTGTATAAGTTTGATTTGTTGTAGAAACGATATTTATATGTATGAATGAAAATAAAATATTTTATTAAAAATGTATTTATAAAATAATGTAATAAATAATTTTATAATTAATAATTACTTTTTAAACCTTATTTTAGAGCAATTTTCAAATTTTTGTTATTAATAATTTTTGTAAAAATAATTTCAAAACTTATATTTTTACATCGCTTTCATAATTAAGTTGAAAAATAAATGACAGACATAATTCTAATCTTGATATCACCCTCAAAGCATGGCATAACAGAGATGATTGGAAAATAGAGAAATTTCTTCCTTCCTTCCCCTCTCTCTCCCTGAAGGTTGATTGGATGAAGAGGATGAAATCAAGTGAATTATATTGTGAAGTTTGTGTGGTTCACTTTAAGTGGATTAAAAGTGAAAATGGATGGATTTAGAGTAAAGTTTGTTAAAGTTTGTGAGTGATTTGAAGGATGTGATGGATTAAAAATTATATTTAAATGAGGGAAAAACAAGATTACCAAATTTTACTTTATTTTTAAAAAAATAAAAATTATCATTAAATAAGTTTGATTTTCGTAGAAAAAAATATTAAAAGGTATAAATGAAAATAAAATATTTTATTAAAAAAATATTTAGAAAATAATGTAATAAAAAATGTTATAATTAATAATTACTTTGTAAACCTTATTTTAGAACAATTTTAAAATTTTCGTCATTATTTATTTTTGTAAAAATAGTTTTAAAAGCCGTATTTTTACATCATTTTCATAATTAAGCTGAAAAATAAATTGCGGACATAATTGTAATCTTGATATCACCCTCAAACCATGACATATCATACATGATTTAAAAATAAAAGAATTTCCCTCTTTCTACCCCCTCTTCCTCCCTCAAGGTTCATTGGAGGGAGAGGGAGATGATCGATTCAAGTGGATTAGAGTTTGAAGTTTGTGTTGTTCACTTTAAGGAGATTAAAGGTGTAAGAGGGTGTATTTAAAGTAAAGTTTGTTAAATTTGTGAGTGATTTGCTGGATGTGATAGATTAAGAATTATATTTAAATCAAGGAAAAAAAAGATTACCAAATTTTCCTTTATTTTAAACATGATTAAAAGTTATCATTGTATAAGTTTGATTTGTTGTAAAAAAAATATTAATATGTATGAATGAAAATAAAATAATTTATTAAAAAAGTATTTATAAAATAATGTAATAAAAAATTTATAATTAATAATTACTTTTTAAACCTTATTTTAGAACAATTTTCAAATTTTTGTCATTATTTTTTTTTTTGTAAAAATAACTTTAAAAGTAGTATTTTTACATCATTTCCATAATTAAGCTGAAAAATAAATTGCGGACATAATTGTAATCTTCATATCACCGTCAAACCAAGACATAACAAAGATGATTGAAAAATAGAGGAATTTCCCTCTTGATGCCCCTCTCTCCCTCAAGGTTGATTGGAGGGAGAGGATGAAATCAAGTGAATTATCGTGTGAAGTTTGTGTGGTTCACTTTAAGTGGATTAAAGATGAAAGTGGAAGAATTTAGAGTAAAGTTTGTTAAAGTTTGTGAGTGATTTGATGGATGTGATGGATTAAAAATTATATTTAAATGAGGGAAAAACAAGATTACCAAATTGATCTTTATTTTAAAAAAACAAAAATTATCATTATATAAGTTTGATTTTCGTAGAAAAAAATATTAAAATTTATAAATGGAAATAAAATATTTTATTAAAAAATATTTAGAAAATAATGTAATAAAAATTTTTATAATGAATAATTACTTTTTAAATTAAAGGTTATTAATTAGTTTTGTAGAAATAATTTCAAAGGCCTTTATATTATTTTCATAATTAAGCTGAAAAATAAATTGCGGACATATTTGTAATCTTGATATCACCCTTAAACCGTTGCATAACATAGATGATTGAAAAATAGAGGAATTTCCCTCTTCCTTCCCCTCTCTCCCTTAACGTTGATTGGAGGGAGAGGGAGAGGAGAAATTCAATTAGATTAGAGTGTGAAGCTTGTGTTGTTCACTTTAAGGGGATTAAAGGTGAAAGTGAGTGGATTTAGAGTAAATTTTGTTGAAGTTTGTGAGTGATTTGATGGATGTGATAAATTAAGAATTATATTTAAATTAAGAAAAAAAACAAGATCATCAAATTGTCCTTTATTTTCAAAAATTGTACTACACCTAGGCGGCTTAGCCTAACTTTAGCCATGAAATCCGTCTACATAGCTCCCAAAGACGCAAATAATCACCACACATATGCCAAGCAAATAAAAGTAACCAGCCTAAGCCACTATAAGAGCAACTGGCCTAAGTCGCTAAAGAAGTAACCAGCCTAAGCGAGAATCTGACAAATTCTTAGCATTACCAGCAAAACCGTTAAAGCCCACGATAATTGAACTAAGTAACCTTGACTAAGGCCCAGGCCCACCTACGACCCAAACATGGGCCCAACCCATGACGTGGCCAAACATAATTAATAATCTATAAATATGCATGAACCCTAGCAATTAAAGTTATGCATTCATTACTCCTGTAATTACTAAATTTGAATTTCTGAGAGTTTTTTGCTGACTTGAGTGTCAGAGTCTTCTCCGTAGGTAACCCCTCTCGAGTCCAAACCGGTCCAAATCGAGATACCTACAGATAGCATATGCCAGCCGGGAGGAAGCCTACTGAGAAGATTGCGGATTGAGGTAAGGTAACGCTTGTGTCTGACATCTCTTATTTGTTCTCCGCAGGAACAAAAATAATTAAAAATTATCATTATATAAGTTTGATTTGTTGTAGAGAAAAAATATTAATATATATAAATGAAAATAACATATTTTATTAAAAAATTATTTATAAAATAATGTAATAAAAAAATTTATAACTAATAATTACTTTTTAAACCTTATTTTATAACAATTTTCAAATTTTCCTTATTAATTCTTTTGTTAAAATTAATTTCATAAGCCATGTTTTTACATCATTTTCATAATTAAGCTAAAAAATAAATGACGGACATAATTGTAATCTTGATATCACTATCAAACCATTGCATAATAGAGATGATTGAAAAATATAAGGAATTTCCATCTTCCGTCTCCTCTTTCTCCGTCAAGGTTGATTGGAGGGAGAGGGAGATGATGAATTCAAGTGGATTAGAGTGTGAAGTTTGTGTTGTTCACTTTAGGTGAATTAAAGGTGAAAGAGGGTGGATTTATAGTAAAATTTGTTAAAGTTTATGAGTGATTTGATGGAGGTGGTAGATTAAAAATTATATTTTTTAAATCAAGGGAAAACAAGATTACCAAATTGTCCTTTATTTTTAAAATAATTAAAAGTTATTATATAAGTACGATTTATCTAGAAAAAATATTAAAATGTATAAATGTAAGTAACATATTTTAATAAAAAAATATTTATGAAATAATGTAATAAAAAAGTTTATAATTAAAAATTACTTTTTAAACCTTGTTTTATAACAATTTTAAAATTTTCATTATTAATTAATTTTGTGAAAATAATTTCGAAAGCCATATTTTTACAACATTTTCGTAATTAAACTGGAAAAAAAATTGTGGACATAATTGTAATCTTGATATTACCCTGAAATCATGGCATAACAGAGGTGATTCAAAAATAGAGGGATTTCTATCTTCCTTCCCTTCTCTCTTCCTTCCCTTTTCTCTCCCAAGGTTGATTGGAGGGAGAGGGAGAAGATGACATAATTGTAATCTTGATATCACCCTCAAACCATTGCATAACAATGATGATTAAAAAATAGAGGAATTTCCCTCTTCCTTCCCCTCTCTCCCTCAACGTTGATTGGTGGGAGAGGGTGAGGAAGAATTCAAGTGGATTAGAGTGTGAAGCTTATCTTGTTCACTTTAAGGGGATTGAAGGTGAAAGTGAGTAGATTTAGAGTAAAGTTGGTTGAAGTTTGTGAGTGATTTGATACATGTGATAAATTAAAAACTATATTTAAATAAAGAAAAAACAAGATTACCAAATTTTCCTTTATTTTAAATATGATTAAAATTATCACAATAAAAGTTTGATTTGTTGTAAAAAAAATATTAATATGTATAAATGAAAATAACATATTTTATTAAAAAATTATTTATAAAATAATTTAATAAAAAAATTTATAATTAATAATTACTCTTTAAACCTTATTTTATAACAATTTTCAAATTTTCCTTATTAATTCTTTTGTTAAAATTAATTTCATAAGCCATGTTTTTACATCATTTTCATATTTAAGCTCAAAAAAATATGACGGACGTAATTGTAATCTTGATATCACTCTCAAACCATTGCATAATAGAGATGATTGAAAAATATAAGGAATTTCCATCTTCCGTCTCCTCTTTCTCCGTCAAGGTTGATTGGAGGGAGAGGGAGATGATGAATTCAAGTGGATTAGATTGTGAAGTTTGTGGTGTTCACTTTAGGTGGATTAAAGGTGAAAGAGGGTGGATTTAGAGTAAAATTTGTTAAAGTTTATGAGTGATTTGATCGAGGTGGTAGATTAAAAATTATATTTTTTAAATCAAGGGAAAACAAGATTACCAAATTGTCCTTTATTTTTAAAATAATTAAAAGTTATTATATAAGTTTGATTTATCGTAGGAAAATATTAAAATGTATAAATGTAAGTAACATATTTTAATAAAAAAATATTTATGAAATAATGTAATAGAAAATTTTATAATTAAAAATTACTTTTTAAATCTTGTTTTATAACAATTTTCAAATTTTCATTATTAATTAATTTTGTGAAAATAATTTCGAAAGCCATATTTTTACAACATTTTCGTAATTAAACTGAAAAAAAAATTTGTGGACATAATTGTAATCTTGATATTACCCTAAAATCATGACATAACAGAGATGATTCAAAAATAGAGGGATTTCTATCTTCCTTCCCTTCTCTCTCCCAAGGTTGATTGGAGGGGGAGGGAGAAGATGACATCAAGTGGATTATAGTGTGAATTTTGTGTTGTTCATTTGATGTGAATTAAAGATGAAAGTGGGTGGATTTAGAGTAAAGTTTGTTAAAGTTTGTGATTGATTTGATGGATGTGATAAATTAAAAATAATATTTAAATCAAGGAAAAACAAGACTACCAAATTGTCCTTTATTTAAAAAGTAATTATAAATTATCATTATATAAGTTTGATTTGTCGTAGAAAAAATATTAGAATGTATATTTGAAAATAAAATATTTTAACAAAAAAATATTTGTAAAATAATGTAATAAAAAAATTTATATTTTATAATTACTTTTATACCTTATTTTATAACAAATTCCAAATTTTCGTTATTAATTATTTTTGTACAAATAATTTCAAAGGTCATATTTTTACATCATTTTCATAATTAAGCTGAAAATAAAATTGCAAACCTAATTGTAATCTTGATATCACCCTCAAACCATTGCATAACAAAGATGATTAAAAAATAGAGGAATTTCCCTCTTCCTTCCCCTCTCTCCCTCAACGTTGATTGGTGGGAGAGGGTGAGGATGAATTCAAGTGGATTAGAGTGTGAAGCTTGTCTTGTTCACTTTAAGGGGATTGAAGGTGAAAGTGAGTGGGTTTAGAGTAAAGTTGGTTGAAGTTTGTGAGAGATTTGATACATGTGATAAATTAAAAACTATGTTCAAATAAAGAAAAAAAAGATTACCAAATTTTCCTTTATTTTAAATATGATTAAAATTATCACAATAAAAGTTTGATTTGTTGTAAAAAAAATATTAATATGTATAAATGAAAATAACATTTTTTATTAAAGAAATATTTATAAAATAATGTAATAAAAAATTTTATAATTAATAATTACTTTTTAAACCTTATTTTAAAAAAAAAATTCAATTTTTTGTTATTAATTCTTTTTGTAATCTTGATATCACCATCTAATCATGACATAACAGAGAAGATTGAAAAATAGAGGAATTTCTCTTTTCCTTCCCCCTCTCTCCCTCAAGGTTGATTGGAGTGAGAGGGAGAGGATGACATCAAGTGAATTATAGTGTGAAGTTTGTGTTGTTCACTTTAAGTGGATTAAAGGTGAAAGTAGTTGAATTTAGCGTAAAGTTTGTTAAAGTTTATGAGTGATTTGATGCATGTGAAGTTATAGATTAAAAATTAGATTTAAATCAAGGAAAAATAAGATTACCAAATTGTCCTTTATTTTCAAAAATATTAAAAATTATCGTTATATAAGTTTGATTTTTTGAAGAAAAATAATTAAAATGTATAAATGAAAATAAAATATTTTAATAAAAAATATTTATAAAATAATGTAGTAAAAAAATTTATATTTTATAATTACTTTTATACCTTATTTTACTACAAATTCCAAATTTTCGTTATTAATTATTTTTGTACAAATAATTTCAAAGCCCATATTTTTACATCATTTTCATAATTAAGCTGAAAATAAAATTGCAGACCTAATTGTAATCTTGATATCACCCTCAAACCACTGCATAACAAAGATGATTAAAAATAGGGGAATTTCCCTCTTCCTTCCCCTCTCTCCCTCAATGTTGATTGGTGGGAGAGGGTGAGGATGAATTCAAGAGGATTAGAGTGTGAAGCTTGTCTTGTTCACTTTAAGGGGATTGAAGGTGAAAGTTAGTGGGTTTAGAGTAAAGTTGGTTGAAGTTTGTGAGAGATTTGATGCATGTGATAAATTAAAAACTATGTTTAAATAAAGAAAAAACAAGATTACCAAATTTTCCTTTATTTTAAATATGATTAAAATTATCACAATAAAAGTTTGATTTGTTGTAAAAAAAATATTAATATGTATAAATGAAAATAACATTTTTTATTAAAGAAATATTTATAAAATAATGTAATAAAAAATTTTATAATTAATAATTACTTTTTAAACCTTATTTTAAAAAAAAAATTCAATTTTTTGTTATTAATTCTTTTTGTAATCTTGATATCACCATCTAATCATGACATAACAGAGAAGATTGAAAAATAGAGGAATTTCTCTTTTCCTTCCCCCTCTCTCCCTCAAGGTTGATTGGAGTGAGAGGGAGAGGATGACATCAAGTGAATTATAGTGTGAAGTTTGTGTTGTTCACTTTAAGTGGATTAAAGGTGAAAGTAGTTGAATTTAGCGTAAAGTTTGTTAAAGTTTATGAGTGATTTGATGCATGTGAAGTTATAGATTAAAAATTAGATTTAAATCAAGGAAAAATAAGATTACCAAATTGTCCTTTATTTTCAAAAATATTAAAAATTATCATTATATAAGTTTGATTTTTCGAAGAAAAATAATTAAAATGTATAAATGAAAATAAAATATTTTAATAAAAAATATTTATAAAATAATGTAGTAAAAAAATTTATATTTTATAATTACTTTTATACCTTATTTTACAACAAATTCCAAATTTTCGTTATTAATTATTTTTGTACAAATAATTTCAAAGCCCATATTTTTACATCATTTTCATAATTAAGCTGAAAATAAAATTGCAGACCTAATAGTAATCTTGATATCACCCTCAAACCACTGCATAACAAAGATGATTAAAAAATAGGGGAATTTCCCTCTTCCTTCCCCTCTCTCGCTCAACGTTGATTGGTGGGAGAGGGTGATGATGAATTCAAGTGGATTAAAGTGTGAAGCTTGTCTTGTTCACTTTAAGGGGATTGAAGGTGAAAGTGAGTAGATTTAGAGTAAAGTTGGTTGAAGTTTGTGAGTGATTTGATGCATGTGGTAAATTAAAAACTATATTTAAATAAAGAAAAAACAAGATTACCAATTTTTCCTTTATTTTAAATATGATTAAAATTATCACAATAAAAGTTTAATTTGTTGTAAAAAAAAAATATTAATATGTATGAATGAAAATAACATATTTTATTAAAAATATTTATAAAATAATGTAATAAAAATTTTTATAATTTATAATTACTTTTAAACCTTATTTTATTACAATTTTCATATTTTCATTATTAATTATTTTTGTAATAATAATTTGAAAACCCATATTTTTACATCACATTCATAATTAAGCTCAAAAATAAATTGTCGATATAATTGTAATTTTGATATCACACTCAAACCTTTGCATAACAGAGATGATTGAAAAATAGAGGAATTTCCATCTCTCTTCAACTCTCTCTCCGTCAACGTTCGTTGCAAGGAGAGGGAGATGATGAATTCAAGTGGATTAGAGTGTGAAGTTTGTGTTGTGCCACTTCAAGTGGATTAACGGTGAAAGAGGGTGGATCTAGAGTAAAGTTTGTTAACGTTTGAAAATGATTTGACGGATGTAATAGATTAAAAATTATATTTAAATCAAGGACAAGCAAGATTATTAAATTGTCCTTTATTTTAAAAACGATTAAAAATTATCGTTATATAAGTTTGATTTGTTGTACAAAAAATATTAATATGTATAGATGAAAATAAAACATTTTATTAAAAAAATATTTATAAAATTATGTAATAAAAAATTTTATAATTAATAATTACTTTTTAAACCTTATTTTAGAACAATTTTCAAATTTTCATTTTTAATTATTTTTGTAAAAATAATATCAAAGGCCATATTTTTACAACATTTTCATAATTAAACTGAAAAATAAATTGCATACATAATTGTAATCTTGATCTCACCCTCAAACCATTGCATAACAAAGATGATCTAAAAGAGAGCAATTTCTACCTTCCTTCCCCTCTCTCTCCCTCAAAGTTGATTGTAGAAAGAGGGAGAGGATGACATCAAGTAGATTATAGTGTGAAGTTTGTGTTGTTCCCTTTAAGTGGATTAAAGGAGAAAGTGGATTAAAGGGGAAGTTTGTTAAAGTTTGTGAGTAATTTGATAGATTAAAAATTATATTTAAATCAAGGAAAAACAGGATTACCAAATTGTCCTTTATTTTAAAAATAATTAAAAATTATCATTATATAATTTTGATTTGGCGTAGAAAAAATATTGAAATGTATAAATCAAAATAACATATTTTATTAAAAAATATTTTATAAAATAATGTAATAAAATTTATATAAAATAATGTGATAAAAATTTTATAATTAATAATTACTTTTTAAACCTTATTTTATAACAAATTTTAAATTTTTCGTTATTTTTACATCATATTCATAATTAAGCTGAAAAATAAACTGGACATAATTGTAATTTTGAAATCACCCTCAAACCATTTCATAACAGAGAATTGAAAAATAGAGAAATTTCCATCTTCCTTCGCCTCTCTCTCTCCGTCAACGTTGATTGGAGGGAGACAGATGATCAATTCAAGTGGATTAAAGTGTGAAATTTGTCTTGTTCACTTTCAGAGGATTAAAGGTGAAAGTGAGTGGATTTAAAGTAATGTTTGTTGAAGTTTGTGAGTGATTCGATGGATGTGATAGATTAAAAATTATAGTTAAATCAAGAAAAAACAAGATTACCAAATTGTCTTTTATTTTAAATATGATTAAAAATTATCATTATGTAAGTTTGATTTGTTGTAGAAAAAATATTAATATGTATAAATGAATAATACAAAACTTTATAATTAATAATTACTATTTAAACCTTTTTTAGAACTATTTTCAAATTTTCGTTATTAATTATTCTTGAAAAATAATTTCAAAAGCTATATATTGACATCATTTTCATAATTAAGTTGAAAAATAAATTGTGGACATAATTGTAATCTTTATATCACTCTCAAACCAGGGCATTCCAGAGATGATTGAAAAGTAGAGGAATTTCTCCCTTCCCTCCCCTCTCTCTCAAGTTTGATTGGAGAGAAAGGGAGAGGATGACATCAAGTGGATTATAGTGTGAAGTTTGTGTTGTTTATATTAATTGGATTTAAGGTGCAAGTGGGTGGATTTAGAGTAAAATTTGTTAAAGTTTGTGAGTGATTTGATGGATGTGATAGATTAAAAATTATATTTAAATCAAGGAAAAATAAGATTACCAAAATATTAACATAATGTAAATGAAAATAACATATTTTAGTAAAAAAATATTTATAAAATAATGTAATAAAATTTTTTATAATTAATAATTACTTTTTAAATCTTATTTTATAACAATTTTCATATTTTCGATATGAATTATTTTTGTAAAAATAATTTCAAAAGCCATATTTTTACATCATTTTCATAATTAAGTTCAAAAATAAATTGCAGACACAATTGTAATCTTGATATCACTCTCAAACCATTGCATAACATAGGTAGGTGATTGAAAAATAGAGCAATCTCCCTCTTCCTTCCCCTCTCCCTCCCTCAACATTGATTGGAGGGAGAGGAACACAATGAATTCAATTGGATTAGAGTGGAAAGCATGTTTTGTTCACGTTAAAGTATTAAAGGTGAAAGTGGTTGGATTTAGATTAAATTTTGTTGAAGTTTGTGAGTGATTTGAAGGATGTCATAGATTAAAAATTATATTTAAATAATGAAAAAACAAGATTACCAAATTGTCCTTTATTTTAAATATGATTAAAAATTGTCATTATATAAGTTTGATTTATTGTAGAAAAAATATTAATATGTATAAATTAAAATAACATATTTTATTAAAAAAATATTTATAAAATAATGTAATAAAAACCATTGTAATTAATAATTACTTTTTATACCTTATTTTAGAATAATTTAAAATTTTCGTTATTAATTATTTTTGTAAAAATAATTTTAAAACTAATATTTTTACATAAATTTCGTAATTAAGCTGAAAAATAAATTGCGGACATAATTGTAATTTTGATATCACCCTCAAACCATGACATAACAGAGATGATTTAAAAATAAAATAATTTCTCTCTTCCTTTCCCTCCCTCTCCTTTAATGTTGATTAGAGGGAGAGGGAGAGGATGACATCAAGTGGATTAGAGTGTGAAGTTTGTGTTATTGACTTTAAGTGGATTAAAGGTGAAAAATAATGGATTTAGAATACAATTTGTTAAAGTTTATGTGTGATTTCTTGGATGTGATAGAATAAAAATTATATTTAAATCAAGGAAAACCAATATTACCAGATTGTCCATTATTTTAAAAATAATTAAAAATTATCATTATATAAGCTTGATTTTTCGTAAAAAAATATTAAAATTTATAAATGAAAGTAACATATTTTGATAAAAAAACTGTTTATAAAATAACTTAATAAAAAAATTATAATTTATAATTACTTTTTAAACCTTATTTTATAACATTTTTGAAATTTTTGTTATTTTTACATCATTTTCATAATTAAGCTTAAAAATAAATTCAGACATAATTGTAATCTTGATATCACCCTCAAACCATTGCATAACATAGATGATTGAAAAATGGAGGAAAAAATAGAGGAATTTTCATCTTCCTTCCCACCCTCTCTCTTTCAAGGTTGATTGGAAGGAGAGGGAGATGATCAATTCAAGTGGATTAGAGTGTGAAGTTTGTGTTGTTCACTTTAAATAGATTAAAGGTGAAAGAGGGTGGTTTTAGATTAAAGTTTGTTAAAGTTTGTGAGTGATTTGATGGTGTGATAGATTGGTGGAGTGATATGTTGTCATCGAGAAGGTGAAGAGGATACAGGATTGAATGCCTGGAACTCAGAGTCGGCAGGTGATCACGTATTTCTCCTAGTGACTCCTACAGCAAGCATTGGGAGAGCACTTACATTGAGGAAGTTGACTCCTCGATTCATTGGCCCATATCAGATCATAAAGAGGATTGGACCTGCAGCATATGAGATTGCTCTGCCACCACATTTGGCAAACCTACATAATGTCTTCCACGTATCGCAACTGAGGGAGTACATGCCAGATCCTACTCATGTGTTGGAGGAGGATGATGTCCAGAAACGAGAGGATTTGACGATCGGAGTTGGACCAGTGAGAATCTTGGATTCTCAAGTCAAACAACTCAGGGGGAAAGAGATCAGAACAATGAAGGTTCTCTAGGACGAGGCTACCCAGGAGATGACGTAGGAGATGGAAGATGTCATGAGGAGGTCATATCCTCACCTATTTCCTGGTAAGTTCTCTTTTTCGAGGACGAAAAATTTTAAAGGAGGGGAAATGTAAGACCCGTGGAATTTAATTAATTAAATAAATAAATAAATAAATAATTAATAAATGCGGGTGGGTAGATCATTTATGACATTAATTTCTGATTGGTATGACCTTGAAAAGTACTAGCTCAAATGGTTGAGAGTACTTTAATTGTGTGAGAGGACTTGGGTTTAAGTCTTGTGTATGCCATTTATGTGTTATTTAATTATTATTGTTTTTAATAATACGATTGATCATGTTCATATGATATATCATCTAAATTATATTGGTTAGCATGAAACATGAATTGGCATGATGGTTTGACATTGATTTTGTAGTGCTTGGTTGTGGGTTCAAGTCTTGGAAAAACCCAAAGTAAACTTTTTTTTTGTTAAAATTAGTTTTGGGTGGAATTGGAAGGGTTAAAGGAAAACCTAAGTTGAATCAGCAGCCAATAGTGGCTGTAACGACAGTCTATAATGATGAATGAATGGCCATTAACATTCTATTAAGTGTATTTTCGATTTAATAGAGAGGTTGTATGAAAGGTTTGGCAAGGCTGGAAGTATCCATAGAAAACAGAGACGAAAATCAAGAGTGATTAGAGGGTAGTGAGTGAACTATTGAGGTAGGTTGAGGAGAATCACGGGTGGTCATTGGTGGTCAAAGCAAGAGCTTGAGATTTTCAAGTTTGGCAAAGGAACCCAGGTTAGGGGAGCTGTAATCGTTGTTTTATTCTGTATTTCAATAATGTACAATGAAATGTATGAAACTGGATGCATGTCTGTGATATTCTATCAATTTTCGTGTTTTCTAGAAATTTTTCAGAAACTGCCTGACGGGCATTCAAAGCCGCTAGGCAGCTCATGCTATTTTTGTGATGTTTGTGGGTTCCAGAGATGGGACCGCCTGGCGGCACTACCCGACCCGCCAGGTGACGCTTGGAGACTTACCAGTTTTCTGGGTTTTTGCTTAAACTGCTTTGCGGTAATGATCAACCGCTAGGCGACGCGAACCTTTCCCCTCGTTCGGGAGAAAAGCTAGCCAAATTGATGAGTGCGTATTTTTGCCCTCATTTAATGTTTAATTATGGGTATTTAATTGAATTTGTGTGTTTAAAGATTGATTTAATTGGGATGTCCTATAATTGGGTTTATTGAGCTTGAGATACAAAAACATGTTAAAAATAGCTTTTTAGTTGCATAAATGTTCGTTGGATATTTTGAGGTGTGTTAGTGCAGCTGCA
>Ga0214543_1006328_pt1 | contig 21118 bp, 7 predicted proteins | sample CNSS2metaG_FD_160094 | JGI IMG/M metagenome (GOLD analysis project Ga0214543, IMG submission 160094) | Root nodule microbial communities from cowpea collected in UCLA plant growth center, Los Angeles, California, USA - CNSS2 | ecosystem: Host-associated > Plants > Roots > Nodule | place: USA...
TACCAGAACAGACTAGAATAGTAGTTACCTTTTGAAATCAAGGAAAAGGTCAAAGTGCAGTAAAGAATAAGGATGCCGGAAAAATCAGTGACTTTGTCGAATTTGAGGAGCGCGGTGATGTCGAAAAACAGAAACTGATAATCAATCTGAAAAATTAAACAAAAATAAGTAAATGTTTGTGATGAACAACGGAAAATATATGAAATTGAAAAAAAAAAAAGAAATTGGGAATGCTGACAGTGATAAGTGCGGTGAACGCTAAGAAATGAGAGTCGATGAGAGTAGCCATTGTCTTTGTTTCTTCTTGGAAACCAAGAAGAAGAAAAAGAAAAAAAATGTTTGAAATCTGAAGAACGCGTGTAACCAATGGTTTTATAGGTGAAGAGTTAAATAACGCGCGCTAAAGTTTTTGTAATAAAGATATTGGGAAAGGTAAAAAAAATAATTTGGATTCAAGAAAAAAAAAGGAAAGTTTTTACTTTATTTTATTCATATAACAAAGTAAATTTTTTAAAGTAGAAAAATTGGAGTTAAAATGAATTTTAAATTGAAACAATAAGTATTATAAACTTTTAATAAATAAAAAATGTATATTCTAAATAATATTGTATTAAAATTAATTAAAAAATATTATAAATTAATAATTTGTTAATATAATAATTATATTAATAAATATATCATTTATAGAATATATATATATATATATATATATATATATTATAAAGAAAAAATATTCTTAATTGTGATGATTACGGATGATGATGAGTCTTATGAATCATGGCAATCCGTGCATACGATATTACTAAATATCGATATTAAAGACATGATAAACATATTTGAATCACAAATACTGTGTTTTTTTTTACAAAAAATATATAATAAAGATGTTTAGTAATTGATTTAATGTTATACTCTAAATTACTGTTTTACTCTTATGGATTTAAAATAATTATCATTTTTTATTTTTTATAGCTTGGCTGAGTGATAGATTTAGGATGAATGATATTAAATTCGTTTTTATGATTGTACTATGAGAAAAATATGTTATGTTTTTCTCTTTTAAGTTTTGAATAAATTTAGATAAATTTGTTATGAATTTATTTATTTACTTCAATTAGTTTAGACCAATTTGTTATGACTTACTTTAATTAGTTTAGAAAAAGAAAATTTATTATAACTTGACTAATTAACTTAAAATCCTAAATTAATTTTTGTAAAAAATGTCATATTTTACTCTAATTAGATTGATACGGAAGTAATAATTGTGACAGAAAAAATAAACTTTCAAAATTTTAACGTAATTGACCCTAAGTTGAATCAGTAATAACAAAAAAAAACTAAACCCAATCAAATATGTAGTCGTTGAAAAAAAAAACTAAGTAAATGCATAATCAATTATGTTATTGATCAATATGGACAAAAAAATTGTCTCATAATTGGTTTTACACCTACATAATTATTTATTCAATTTAATTTCTGTTAAATAATATAAGTTGGAAAACATCTTTTAACATTGTTCTCTACAAATTAAATGACGTATGTATATAGTAATTAATAGTTTCATGTTAAACTAGGTTTTGACCCGTGATACACGGTCTTTGTTTTTTTTTTTGTTAAGAAAAATAATTAATTTTTATTATATTTAGAAAATATTATATATTTTTATTTTTTATCTTAACTTGTATTAAAAAGTTAATGTAAATTTTCTTATATTTAATTAACTAAATCATTTATATGATTATAATTAATTGTTATAATTATATATAATTAAAAAAATAATTTCACTAGGCAATGGTGCAATGTCAAGGCTTAATAGTTTGTTCATCTACCGTTGTGGAAGGTTAGATGATCTTCCGAGTGAACTATGGTGCTTGAGTGAGTTGAAAAAAGTGCAGGTTACAGAACCATCTGAACAATTGGCTCACATTCTACAAAATTTGGAATTGAACAATGGAATTCAACTCGACATGGAGGATGATCTTGATAGAATTTATAGTTATAAAAATGTCTTTTGAAGAAATCTTTTAGGTAGAACATTGTAATTTATTTTACTCAATGCATTGTAACATTTATATCAGAATTTTGAATATTAATAATGTCTTAACTTTAATTTCTTAAATCTGAATAATAGTTTAATTTTAGATAAACGATGTCTTATAAAGGTTGAATGATTTTTCTAAATCTAGTTTAAATAAAAGACAATAAACAAATATTTTCACGCCATCCTACAAATTGGTGAATCTCTTGTTCCTAAAATATTCTTTGTTTATTGTTTTTTTCTACAAGGATTAGATAGTTTTATTATATTTTGCTGATCACTCTTTTTGCCTTTGAATATGTTATTAGGGATAGATTTTGGTTTGTCCTGCATTTGATCCGTGAAAAGTGGATTAGATCGTCTTATTTCACATAAAAAATGTAGTTAATTTTTTGACCTGTTTTGGATAATGTTTTATTAATGAGTTTCCAGGCTCATCAAAGGTTTGCGTAAAAGTTTTTTAAACTTTATATTTATATAATTAAATTAGTAAAATAATATTTTTTATAAGTCCATTTTTTAAAATAAGTTATATTCATAATTTTATAATTTATAATTTTTATGTACAAATCTATTGAAAATATAAATGATTTTGAACTTGATTGAAACATGAAAGAGAAAGTTACTTTTAAATTAGCTAGACATAAGTGAACGAGTTACTTTTGAATGGATCGAAGAAGAAACGTCAATGAGCAAATGACTTCAAAGAAATACAGAACACGTTGTGCTGGTACAGTTACAATTTAGAAATTTAAGTCAATGCGGGCTATGCAGGTCAAATGCAGGTCAGTCTGACCCGCACGAATTATGATTTATGGGATACAAATCTAAACAAGTCCGCAGACTAAAATACTTATCTCCCCTCACACTTATTCTAACATACCACATTGTTATTTCATCTGTTATGGATTGATTTATACAATTATTTATTTTTTTTGTTTTGGTTCCAACTATTTTGGATTGATTTCACATTGTTTTGGTTCCAGCTATATTTACCCTTTTATTACATAAAATATCAATAATAGTATATAATATATTTTGTTTCCTAGCTAATATTTTTATATCACACTACTTATTTTATAATTATTACACTATTCACGATATTTATTATTATGTCTCCTTAAAAATACGATATTTTTATTCTTTTAAATTTATTTCAAAATATTTTACGATATTAGGCCATATGATTTACGGAATATACAATATAAAAATATAATTAAAATGATTGATCTATAAATAAAAATTATAAAAGTTTAAGGTTAATTAAACATTAAAAGAATAAATGTTCGGAAATATACTTCTATCAATAAAATAAAATAAAATAAACATTAATTAGTGTTACATTAAAGATGGATCTATTTTTATGGTATTTATTTTAAAGATAGTAGGTGATATAATCATATAACCTCAATTCACATACCGAATTTATATTATTTTTAATCTAAAATGGTTGTGGTTTTGTTTTTATCTATTTCCTTAAATTGTCGTTGTTGTCTTCTTTCTTATGTAAACAAAAAAGAAGGTTCAGAGCGTGATGATCCACTATTGTAAAAGGTTAGATGATCTCTCAAATGAACTATGGTGTTTGAGTGGCTTGAGAAAAGTACAAGTGAGAAATCTTTCGGAACAAATGGCTCGCATGCTACAGAATTTGGAAATAAACAATCAGGTTCAACTCATCATCATAGAGGATTATCGTGAAGAAATGACTCAAAGTGCAAATATTATAAACAAGTTCTTCTATTTTATTTTGTGAATATGAGATATTATATTAGTGATGAGAAGTTGTTTGGATGTATATTAAGTCAATTTGATCCAAAGAGAAGCGTTGGAGTACTCTGTTTGCGGTTTGAATACGTTGGGCGATCAAGTTGATAATAACGACGAAATAAAACAAATCAATCTCTTACATATTCTATGCCATCTAATAACGACGAAACAAATTGAACACAGTTGTACTGTCATAAGTGTAAATATTCTAAGCCAAAGGAGAGGAAGTTGCAATGCACATAGCAGGAAGGTGCCACGCTACTCACATTATGCACGGAGCCATGGTTGACGAGTCAATGCAAAAATTAAACCAGACCCTTCAACCCAACTCTTTATAAATTCTTCATTATTGCAGTCACTTTTTATAGTATACATTTGGATATTCTCTTCTATGCGATTGCAAGCTACACTCTTACTTTTTCTGGTGCCTTAGTAAAACCCTGTTCCTCTTCTTCCTTCACCAACCACAAACACAGTATCTTAGAAACACAGATCAAAATCTACACGCTCGTCCACGCTGTAATGGCAGAGAGTGTAGTTTCCTTCGTTTTGGATCACTTGGTTCAGCTTGCGGCACGCGAAGCTAACTTGCTGTATGGCGTGGAGGACAGGGTCCAGTCCCTCCAGTACGAACTTCAAATGATCAAAGAACTCCTCAATACCACAAAGAGAAAGAAGGGAATGGAACATACAGTTTTGAACCAAATCAGAGATATGGCCCACGTAGCTGAGGATGTCATCGACACATTCGTAGCCAAAGTTGCCATTTACAAGAGGAGAACCATTCTTGGGAAGATGCTCCGTGGCTTTGCCCAAGCAAGGTTGCTCCACCACGTAGCCGACAAAATAGACAATATCAAAGCCACTCTCAACGAAATACGCGACAATAAAGACAGATACGGTGCTTTCAAAGAAACCAATAATCAATCCGCAGCAGAAGAAGAGGAAGAGGAAAAAAGGGTGCAATCACAGCTAAAGAAGCTAAGAAGAAATGTGGAGGAAGAAGATGTGGTTGGGTTTGTGCAGGAGTCCAAGGATATCATCAAGCGACTCCTGGAAGGTGGTTCAAATCGTAAAGCTGTCTCTATCATTGGCATGGGGGGATTGGGGAAGACCACCCTTGCCCGGAAGGTCTATAACAGCACCCAGGTGGAACAACACTTCATGTATCGTGCATGGGTTTATGTGTCAAACGAGTGCAGAGTTAAGGATCTTTTGGTCGGCCTTCTCAAGCATTTGATGCCAAATTTTGAAAAGCAAAGTAGAGGCAACAAAAAAGGTAAGAAAGGCACTGGAGACATTGACAGCCTGAATGAGGAAAAGCTGAAGATACCGGTGCAGAACTGGTCGAAGAGGAAAATGTATCTTTTGATGCCAAATCTTGAACAGCAAAGTAGAGCCAACAAAAAAGGTAAGAAAGGCACTGGAGACATTGACAACCTAAGTGAGGAAGAGCTGAAGATACTGGTGCGGAACTGCTTGGAGAGGAAAAGGTATCTTGTGGTGGTAGATGATTTGTGGAAAAGGCAAGATTGGGACGAGCTCCAAGAAGCTTTTCCGGATAACAACAGCGGGAGCAGAATATTGATCACTAGTCGTTTGAAAGAGGCTGCCTTGCATACTGCTAATGATGTTCCTCACTATCTTCAATTCCTCAGTGAAGAAGAGAGTTGGGAGTTGTTTTGCAAGAGAGTATTTAGGGGTGAAGACTGCCCTTCTGATTTGGAGGCTCTGGGAAAGCAGATGGTTCAAAGTTGTCGTGGTTTGCCACTCTCCATCATTGTCTTAGCAGGGATGCTAGCCAATAAAGAAAAGTCACATAGAGAATGGTCTAAAGTGGTGGGTCATGTTAATTGGTATCTTACTCAAGATGAGACCCAAGTAAAGGACATAGTTCTCAAACTCAGCTATGACAACTTGCCAAGGAGATTAAAACCATGCTTTCTCTATCTCGGGTTATTTCCCGAAGACTTTGAAATACCTGTTACACCATTATTGCGAAAATGGGTTGCGGAGGGTTTTATACAATATACAAGGAACAGAGACCCAGATGACATTGCGGAAGACTACTTGTACGAGCTCATTGATCGTAGTTTGGTCCAAGTAGCAAGAGTGGAGACTAATGCAGGTGTAAAGACGTGCCAGGTTCATGATCTTCTTCGAGATCTTTGCATATCAGAGAGCAAAGAGGACAAAGTTTTTGAAGTTTGCACAGACCAAAACATTCTAGTCCCAACAAAACCTCGCAGACTATCCATTCACAGTAAGATGGATCACTACATTTCGTCAAGCAACAATGACCATTTATGTATCCGTTCCTTGTTTTTCTTTGGCTCAGATTACTATGTTGATAGGAGGGAGCAGAAGTGGCTTTTGAAAGACTTCAAATTGGTTCGAGTGTTGGAGCTCGCACCAAAGAGCTGTGGAAAGATACCTTCTAACATCGGAAACTTGATGCACTTAAGGTACTTGAGAATAGACTCACAACATATAACATTTGTTCCAGATTCAATACTTAACCTGTGTTCTCTACAAACAATAGACTTAGGTGATTGGACCCAGAACGATCCAATTTCTTTTCCTATCAAAATGTGGAAACTCAAACATTTAAGGCATTTGAATACACGGGGGCCTATCAAGTTACGAGGCAGTTGTTTAGGATCCGGTGAGAAGATGTGGAATCTACAAACCATCTCTCCCCTTGTACTCAATAAGCAAGCAACATCTCTGATAGAGAAAGGGACATTCCCCAATATTAAGAGAATAGGGTTGAACGTGGTTTCTGGTAAAGGAGAATTATCCAAATTATTGCAGAGCTTACTACTTTTAAGGTATTTGAACAAGTTAGTTATCGTCCTCCGAGATAGTTATGATACAACCATAACAGTGCATGAGGGCGTGGAAAGGAAGAACGGTTGCAAGCCGCAAGAACTTTTTCAAAGCCTAGGACAATTTAGTTCTCTAACTGTCTTAGAGATTGGTAACGTTATGGACCTTCTAACTTGTGCACTCATATTTCCTCCAAACATTACAGAGTTAACATTGTCGAAGATTATGTACATCACTGATGAGGGGATGAATGGTTTGGGAAATCACGCCAAACTCAAAATTCTGAGGCTTTTGGGAGATTTAATCTTTTGGCCTTTTAATTCCTATGACCTTACTTGTGTTGGAGGCAGCTTCCCACAACTAGAAGTGTTTCAAATGGAATATTTGAAAGTTGAAAAGTGGAATTTAGGCAACGGTGCAATGCCGAGGCTTCAAAGTTTGGTGATCAACTTTTGTGGAAAGTTAGATAATCTCCCAAATGAACTCTGGTCTTTGAGTGACTTGAAAAAAGTGCATGTAACGAAACCCTCAGAACAAATGACTCGCATCTTACAAAATTTGGAAATCAACAATGCGGTTAAACTCGTCACAGAAGATCATCCACCTGAGATGGATGAGAGGGATTTGAATCATTTGAACTATATTCTGAAAGGATTTGGTTATAATGACCCTTAGTTTAAAGGGATTTAGGTGCTTCGTTGATGTGGAATGAGTGAGAAACTGAGACATGTAATAGCAAATGTCCTTAATAATATATACACATAAAATTCTTCTGCTTATTTCTCCACCAGCTGAAATCTTAGAAAGGTGGGATTAATTGTCCATTGCATGGTGTAAATAGTTTCATATACAAGTTAGAGGATCAAAGGAGATGAAATAATAGTCTTGAAATTTATATATAGTTGTATGATTGCATACATTAATCAATATTATTATGATGAATCTAGTTGATGAATGTTACTGGTCTGTAAACTCACAAGTGATCATGTTTACAAAATCAAGATCTCTATATGTAACTCATTCAGACTATTAGGATAATATTTTAGTAGGAGCTAACTTTACATCGATTGTCTGAAAATTCAAGAAATAGTTTATTTAATTAAAATGTAAGATATTAAATATATTAATATATATATATATATATATATATGAATTTAAAATTAAAATATTGACGCTAATGAACACTATTTTTTTCATATTAAAATATTTTTTAACTAGTTAACACAATAAAAATATTATCCCTCCTAAAAATATGATATTTTTATTTTATTTTAAATTTGTTTGAAAATATTTTACAATATTACATCATATAAATGATGGAATACACAATATAAAAAGTATAATTAAAATGATTCATCAATAAATGAAAATTATAAACAATGAAGTTCACCTTGTTACGGGGCATTATTCACCTTGTGTAACATCCTGTTTTCATAGTTTTTATACTATTAAACAAAATATTTAAATTTCAATAATTCAGAAGCAGATGATGAGAGAGGTTAGCTAGCTTCGCTTACCTAATTAATGGAGAACGCCTTGGGTGAGAGCAACATAGAGAGGAGGGGCAGAATTCTTTAATTTAACCTAGCAAATTCATCATTCAGACATAAAGGTGTGAGGAACACTCTATTAAACTCAGAATAGGAACAAGATTTCGAGTTGAAATCTGGAATTGGACCTCAAAGCGAAATTGGGAATTTACCTGGGAGAAGGAAAGCTAAGAGTGGAGGCAGCAGGAGGATTGGTCGTGATCACTTCTCCAGAATGAGTATGGAAAAACTGAAACTGTGAGATATGGAAGCAGAAAGAAGAGGAGCTGGGAGGAGGTTGGATTGCAGAGAGTTGAGAGAAGGAGAGAAGTGAGGTTTCGGTCTTAAGGGAAAAATTGAGAAAAATGGGGTTTCACACCTTGGGATGATGAGAATGATTGGGGTATTTTAAATATTTACTTAGAAATTTGAGATCTATTATACCAATTAGCTGGTTATTTATTTTATGGATGTATTTTATATAGATTAAAGAAATGTAACATATGAAATATTAATAATATCTTAATATTGACTTTTTAAATTTAAATAATAATTAGTTATATTTATATTTTTAAATATTGTAAGGTTTTCTAAATATTAATTTCAAAAAAATATTAAATAAGTAGTTTTAATATATATGTGAGCATAAATAATGATGCAGGCGGGATTAATAGACAACAATGAATCTGTTGAAGTGGGGACGAGATTTGTGTATGACTCTGTTTATATAGGACAATTTTGTACAATCTTCTAAATGTTATATTAGTTTTATATTTTGAAAAATAGTTTATTATATAATTTGAAATTGTGAATATGAACTATACTTAATATAGGGTTTACACTATTATTTAATTATTAGTTCTATGAAAAATATATAATGAATACGATTTCCTACTTGATATTAACACTATCAAAATTCATATATAACATTATTTTAGCATGCGTAAAACATAATATTAGCAGTTTAATTATTCATAAAATCAAAGAAAAGTATTAGAGTGGTACATTTGGTGAAAGTTATTAATAAGGGTAAAGCCCCAGTGAAACACACTATATTTGAATGTGGTGTTGAAGCAATTTCGTTTTCATTCAACACTGAGTCTTTGACTTAAATATATTAGTGATTCTATCACATCTAATAACGAGGAAATAAATTGAACACCGTTGTACTGTCAAATATAAACATTCTACGGCAAATGAGTAGAAGGTGCAGTACCCTGATAAATATTCCAAAGGAAAATGAGTGGAAGGTGCGATTATGCACTAAGGAGGAAGGTTCAGTTGAACCGGGTTCATGGTTGACGCAAAGTTAAGGAAAAAATAAAAATATGAAGGACGATGATACTACGACTTTTATTTTTTTACTCTTATCCTTTACTTTTGACTGTCTGATTGACGTAGTTTATTATGGATCATTGATTAATGTACCACTATCTCTCTTTTTTCTTTTAAAAATCAGTAATCCACACTAAATCACGTTAGAAAATAAATGATGAGAGTCAAAAAATAGGAGGGAAAGTATAATTTTTCTTATTACAATACCTAGATTTAAAAGGGAAGATTATACTTTGATTTCCGTCCTTTACTCTCTGACGTGACTTAGTGTGGGTAATTGATTCTTTAAAAAAAAGATAATGGTATATTAATCAATAACTCACACTAAACCAAACCACGTCAGAAAGTAAAGAATGAAAGTTAACAAATGAAAATCATGATACCATTGTCTATTTAAAAGAATGTTTGTGACTAAAGAGGATGAAAAAGAGTTGGCATGACATACAAATGGTAGAATGCGGCTAATATATGTTGGGAATAGTCTAAGTGTGAGTCAAAAAGTCTCACATTGGATATAATAGACAAAGTTAAACACTATATAAGAATAAAGACGTATAACACTATTGTCTTAAGATTTTGGGATTAAAGTGGTGTCAAATGTCTTATATGTGTAAGACTAATATCATATAACTATATGGAATCTCAATAACCATGACTATAACTATAATTCATATATGAAAAAATATAACCCAACAATATATCAAATATATCATGGGAGTCTCGTTTGTACAATTATTACTTATTCATCAACATAAGTAATTCATTTCAACATTTAGTTATATTTAATTTACTTTTCTTAGTATTAACATTAGCCAAATGATGTTTTAGATCTTTTAAGATAAATCACCGTTGTTCCATGACGTTTGCAAAAAATAAGAGAATAGTGGACAATTTATCTTCTTCAACATAAATATTATTGCTACATTTATTTTATTGTTAGATCATTTAGGTTAAATTAAATTATTATCATTTGAACATAAACAGTATATGAACATAATTTTTTTTTTCTTGATCACATATTTTGGATTTAAGTAAAAATGGACCTATTATTTTGAACCTTTACTTTTCGTTTAATAAATTTATTTTGACTTTATTAATTAACCAGAATTTAGTTTAAGATCATTCATACACTACGTTGTCGAACTCTTGAAGAACGAATTCAGTAAAAGCAAATAATTATTTCAATCATCATATGTACAAAGATTTTAATTTAATTTATCATTGACTATTGCATAAAATTAATACATTAAAAACGGAAAAATTTAGAAAAATTTAGTAAAAGAAACTGGGATTGAATTTCATCTATCTCTCTTGTCTGTAATCTGGATCGATATAATACATAACATATGAAAATACTAATATTGATACAACACTCAAAAATCATTTATATTGATCCCTCGCGTATAAAATTCATAAGATTAGCTCCTTGAATATTGATTCCTCACATATTCAACAAACTATCTAGCATTAAGGTCAAGTGTTATAAGCAATTGATATATTGAGATCTATTCCTAGCATCACAGTATATCAAGTATCATTGTTCAAATCAGATTTTCATAAATACTTTCCAGTCAGATCTAAAAATCAAAATCAAGACTTCTATTGATCAGATAGAATCAAACATTAAGAACAGAACAATAATACCAATATTGAGTAAAAACATAAATGCTATATATAAATATCACGAGATTACATCCAAGTTTGAGTATATTACATTCAATCCCAAGGAAAGAGATTAGCCACTCATGGTAGCCATCAAAATCCTAAGAGCTAAAGAAGAAGAAGAAGAAAATGAGGAACTGTGTTCTGCTTCGTGGTCGCAGCTCTCCAGATCTTCAGGTTTGAGTTTCTTCTCCAAAAACTCCCCCTGCACTTTCTGATTCAAGGAGTATTTATACTCCACGAAGGTCTTGCTAAAGCCACCTGAGTCTAGCTTAAGCGAGACGGAATACTTCAAACTAAAGAAAGAGTCTCGCTTGGGCGAGAAGTGTTGAAGAAAAGATTTCGCCTAGGCGAGCTAGAGTACTTCGAGCTGAAGAAACGGTCTCGCTTAGGTGAGATTGGCAGCATCAGTTCTCGTTTGGGCGAGAGTGGTGGCAAGAGATGATCTCCACTGCACAAGCTCTCGCTTAGGCGAGAATGGCGGCACTAGCCTTAGCTTGAGCGAGATTGTTTTGGTTTGAGCGACCTTGGCAAAATTTTTTCCCTATTTTCTCTGTTTCTTACTTTCTCCTTTGCTCCTCTTAAGTTCTTTCCTCTTTCTACTATACTTTACCTTAAATTTACACAAAACAAGGATCAAGTGACTTCTTTTCAACAAAAGCTTGGAAACATGTGACTAAAGTTCATTTTACTTAAATTAGGGAAATCAAAATCAAATGAACACAAGTTAAAAGCATATTTTTAACCTTTACTTTTCGTTTTATCAATTTAGTTTGACTTTATTAATTAACCAGAATTTAGTTTAAGATCATTTATACATCACGCCACTCCACAACAAATAATATCTCTTTTTACTGTAAAATTGATGAAGTATCAAAGAAAAACAAGTCACTTTATATATGTTATTTCATTTTTTCTTATTAAAAAAAGATTATTGTTGTTTCACGTAAACATAACCGGAGAATTCCAATGCTTCCTAATAATGTCATTATGATTATGATTCATGCAAGACTTCTCCTCAAATTTTGCCAACTTCATCCAAAGTTAACATTCAGAAAATATGATTTTTTAGTGACCTAATATTATTAAATAAACCTAGAAAAATTGGTAAAGGTTGGAGACAATTTTATATTAAAAATGGCTTGAAAAAGGAAGATATTATTGTCTTTGAAGTGGACAACAATTTCATACACGTAAATTTTGAAGTGTTTATTAGTGGATATTTTTGTCATTAACTTTGATTATATTTTGTCATCTAATTTTTTTATTTTCTATTGAACTTTGGTTATGTAGTGCTTTTAAAATAATTTTATTCCTCTATTAAATATGACAACATATATTAATTTTAATTATGATTATTATTATTCTTATAAAATTTATTCTCTGAATTAATATTAAATGTAGTTAAAAGAGTTATTAAATGTAATTATAAAAAAATACCAAGCGGCAGCTCTACATATATTTAAAGTCTACATAAGAAAAGGAGAGGTTGGAGTGTTGCATTTGCAATTTTAATTAGTTGGTCTTAATAATCAAATATGTGTGATAAAATACATCTTTTCATTTTAGAATTTTGTATCTTGGGAATTACAAGCAAGGTACATAAATAACCCTGTGGAAGAGGAAAAACAGAACATAACTAAGTCAATTACATAACTGTTACAACCAAATTTAGTTTCCAAGAAAAAATTAATATAATATGCTAACCAAATTTAATTTTCAAGGAAAATCTAATATGCTAATAATATGAACAGATAAATATATTGAATTGTACATCCAAACAATAATATACCGAATATATTAAATTATTCGACCAAACAAAATATAAATAAATTTTATTTTTAATTATGTTAATTATAGTACTTATAACATCTTTTATTAAATAAATATATTTTCTGTTTGATTATACTTTGAGAATTTCAATTAATAAACACATATATTACGAAAAAAAAAATTCAAGTTACAATAAAAATAATTAATTTCAACCAATTTTATATTAATAGCTATTATTTTATTTCACAATATAACTATAAATTTTATATTATTTGTTTGTGTCCGAACACAAACACTATCAATTAAATTCTTATAAAGAAATTAAAGTATAAAAATATAAATAAAAAATAAATTCTTACTTTCACTTACTTATTTTATTTTAATTATTCAATAAATATGAAAAAATAAATAGTATAACATTATCTCATAAATTATACATTAATTATTTTTGTTTACCTCTATTACAATTCATAATTTTTTTTCCAAAATTACTATTATAAAAAAATAATACTCAACAAATTAAAAAAAAGGATTTACTTTTATATTTCCAAATTATACTCAACACAATACTATATCTATTTTTTAAGCCAACAAATTCAAAAAGAAAATAAAATTACATTTATTTTTTTTTATTTTTCCAAATAACACCTAAAATAAAACTGAATACACAATAAAAAATCTAATTTTTTTTCAAATTAACCTCTAATTCAACCATTTTTTGAAAAAAACAAAAATAAAAAATAACACTTAAATCTCTTTTTTTTAATTTCAAAAATCCTAATTCATCAATTTTTTTAAAAATGAAAAAAAAATTAATACCTAGATAGAATTCGGTTCCTTCTAAACCGAATTCCAAAATCCAACTAAGATTGAAAAAAAAAATGTCCTACCACATGGAATTGGAGTTTTGAAGACCGAATTCTCACCTAAAAAAAGTATGCTATTGTGTAATTTTTACGGTGGTAATAAAAAAAAGCAAAATGTGCTGTATGTGTAAAAAAGTAAGTTGAAGGATTAAATTGCTGTATAACATGTGACCAGATATATTAACTACTCACAAAATGTGGAAAAATAAATCAATATCTTATATATATATTATTCCATCAAAAATGATATTTTGACAATTTTTTCTTACAACATGAGATGTCTTTTTAAGTGATTTTTAAATATTGAGAATTAAAAAAATGAAAAATGAAAAACCACTTAAAAAATGACATATAAAATTATAAGAAAAAGTTGTCAAAATTTAATAGTCAAAAAATATTTATCTTATTTTATTGCATCTAATAACACGACTGAACACGGTATCTTAAATATAAATATTCTAAGTCAAATGGGTAAAAAGTGTAGTGTGACTGAGCAATCTAAATGTCATACCGTGATAAATATTTCAATGAAAACGAGCGGAAGTTGCGATTATTATGAACTTACAGGGAAGTTTCGGTTGATTCCGGATTTGGATTATCTGTTCGTTTTTTTTCTGTATTGTTTCTTTGTTTTGTTATCAAAATGCTCGGTAGAAGATAACAATAAAAAAATCAATAAAAAATCTGGATTCATCGAACCTGTTCATGGATGACGCAAAGTCAATAGAAAAAGAGATCCTGAATTCTTTATAAATTTAATTACCTGTTAGTTTTAATAAGTTAATACAAGGATGGTTATGCAATATATTTAAGTGTGCCATTAAGCAATATGTAATTAAATATTGTATCGTGATAAATATTATAACTTTGAAAATGAACGGAACGTGCGATTATGCACTTAAGGGGAAGGTTAAGCTAAACCGCGTTCATGGACGCCAAAAGTATGGAAAAAATAAAACCTTAAGTATTGATCCCAAGTCTTTGTACATTCTTGATTGCAGACACTTTTCATATTATACATTTGGATATTCTTTTGTATGAGATTGCAAGCTACACTCTTTTGCTTTTTCTGGTGACTTAGTAAATCCCTGTTACTCTTCTTCCATCACCAACCACAAACACAGTATCCGAATCTACACCACGTTCCGGCTGGAATGATGGCGGAGAGTGTAGTTTCCTTTGTTTTGGATCGCTTATCTCAGCTTGTGGCACGCGAAGCTAACTTGCTTTATGGCGTGGAGGACAGGGTTCAATCCCTCCAGTACGAACTTCAAATGATGAAAGAGCTGCTCAGTAGCACAAGGAGCAAGAAGGGAATGGAACATACAGTGTTGAACCAAATCAGAGATGTGTCCCACTTAGCTGAGGATGTCATCGACACATTCGTAGCCAAAGTTTCCATTTACAAGAGAAGAACCATTCTGGGGAGGATGCTCCGTGGCTTTCACCAAGCAAGGTTGCTCCGCGACGTAGCCGAAAAAATAGACAAGATCAAAACCACTCTCAACGAAATACGCGACAACAAGGACAAATATGATGCTTTCAAAGAAACCAAGAATCGATCCGCCGCAGAAGAGGAGGAGGAGGAGAAAAGGGCGCAATCAGTGCAGAAGCTAAGAAGAAATGTGGAGGAGGAAGATGTGGTTGGCTTTGTCCAGGACTCCAAGGATGTCATCAACCGACTCCTGGAAGGTGGTTCAAACCGTAAAGTAGTCTCTATCGTTGGCATGGGGGGATTGGGGAAGACCACCCTTGCCCGAAAGGTCTATAACAGCACCCAGGTGAAGCAACACTTCATGTGTCACGCGTGGGTTTATGTGTCAAACGAGTGCAGAGTTAGGGAGCTTTTGCTTGACCTTCTTAAGCATTTGATGCCAGATTTTGAACAACAATGCAGAGGAAACAAGAAAGGTAAGAAAAACACTCTAGACATTAATAGCTTGAGTGAGGAGGAGCTGAAGAAACAGGTGTGGAACTGCTTGGAGAGAAAAAGGTATCTTGTGGTGGTAGATGACCTGTGGAAAAGGCAGGATTGGGAGGAGGTGCAAGATGCTTTTCCAGACAACAACAGAGGCAGCAGAATATTGATTACAAGTCGTTTGAAAGAGGTGGCTTGCATGCTACCCATGATGTTCCTCACTATCTTCAATTCCTCAATGAAAAAGAAAGTTGGGAGTTGTTTCGCAGGAAAGTGTTTAGGGCTGAAGATTACCCTTCTGATTTGGAGGCTCTGGGAAAGCAGATGGCTCAAAGTTGTCGTGGTTTACCGCTCTCTATCATTGTCTTAGCGGGGCTACTGGCCAACAAGGAAAAGTCACGTAGAGAATGGTCTAAAGTGATGGGTCATGTTAATTGGTATCTTAGTCAAGACGAGACCCAAGTGAAGGATATAGTTCTCAAACTCAGCTATGACAATTTACCAAGGAGACTAAAACCATGTTTTCTCTATCTTGGGTTATTCCCTGAAGACTTTGAAATACCTGTTACGCCGTTATTGCAAAAATGGGTTGCTGAGGGTTTTATACAAGATACAGGGAGCAGAGATCCAGATGACGTTGCAGAAGACTACTTGTACGAGCTCATTGATCGTAGTTTGGTCCAAGCAGCAAGAGTGGATACTAATGGAGATTTGATAGTGATTCGGGTTCATGATCTTCTTCGAGATCTTTGCATATTAGAGAGCAAGGAGGACAGAGTTTTTGAAGTTTTCACAGACCATAATATTCTAATTCCAACAAAACCTCGCAGACTATCTATTCACAGTAAGATGGATCACTACATTTCTTCAAGCAACAATGATCATTCATGTGTTCGTTCCCTGTTCTTCTTAGGCTCATATTACTATATTCGCAGTTGGGACTGGAAATGGCTTTTTGAAAGATTGAAATTGGTTCGTGTGTTGGAGTTTGGAGTAAACGGCTCTAATAAGATCCCTTCCGATATAGAGAACTTTATCCATTTAAGGTACCTTAGAATACAATCACACTATGTTCCATTTGTTCCAAATTCAATACTTAACCTTTGGAATTTACAAACCATAGACCTAGGTCCTCCAAGGCGTAGCGTTCCAATTTCTTTCCCTGCCCAAATATGGAAACTGAAACATTTAAGGCATTTGAATGCTCCACGGACTATCAAGCTGCGGGGCAGTTGTTCAGGATCAGATGAGAAGATGTGGAATCTTCAAACAGTTTTTACCCTGGTGCTCAATAGCCAAGCAACATCTCTGATAAAAAAAGGAACATTCCCCAATGTTAAGAAGCTAGGGTTGATAGTGACTTCTGAATGCGAAGGTGAATTACCCAAATTGTTGCAGAGGTTACAAGAATTAAGTTATTTGAACAAGTTACTGATTGTCCTCCGAGATAGAGATGATGCAGGTGTAGAGTACTCGAGCGATGAAAGTGTGAAAAGGAACAATGGTTTGAAGTCACAAGAACTGTTACGAAGCCTAGGACAATTGAATTGTCTAACTATCTTAACCATTGGGAATGCTTTTGACCTTCTAACCTGTGCGCTCGCATTCCCTCCAAACGTTACAGAGTTAACATTGTCAGAGATTAAGTGCATCAATGATGAGGGGATGAATGGTTTAGGAAATCACACCAAACTCAAAATTTTGAGACTTTTGGGCTATCCAACTTCGTCTGGGGATTCCTTTGTCCTTAATTGTGGAAGAGATAGCTTTCCACAATTGGAAGTGGTTGAAATGGAAATTTTAAAAGTTACAGAGTGGAAGTTAGAGAATGGTGCAATGTGGAGGCTGCAGAATGTGGTGATCAACTATTGTAAAAGGTTAGACGATCTCCCAAATGAATTGTGGTCTTTGAGTGGCTTGAGAAAAGTTGAGGTGAAGAAACCCTCTGTACAAATGGCTCGCATGCTAGGAAATTTAGAAATAAACAGTGGGTGCCAACTCGTAATAGAAAATTAGGACGTGAATGTGTATTCCAATAGTGAATAATAGTTGTACAGAGTGAATAATAAAATAATTACATTAATTTAATAATAATTAAATTTAAATTAATGGTTATTTGGATTGTAAAAGTTATAAGATAGTTATTTTAGTTTTAAAAAATAGTTATTTAAAAGATAAATTTAGAATATAAATATTTAAAGATAAAATTGATAAAATAATTATTTTAATTTTAAAAAATATTACATAAAATTAAAAAAAAAAAGTTAATTTCCATTACTACAAGAGCGAATAGTTTATTTTAAATTTGTTTGAGAATATTTTACAATATTTTGTCATGTAAATAATAGAATACCCAACATGAAAATAAAAATAAAAATAAAATTATTGATCTATAAATAATAATTATAAAAGTTTAAGATTAATTAAATATTACTATAACAACTTTTCAAGATATATCCACATTAACATATCTATTTCAATAGTTTTATATTTTTACTTTTTAATTTCTATCATAAAAATTGAAGATGGACTAAAAGTTTTATAATATATAAAAATGAGTAAAATAATCGTATATACATTTTGCCTCACTCAACAACAAAGAATATTTCACTTTATTGTAAAATTGAATTGACTAAATATATTAAAGCAAAACAAGTCACTTTATATATATTTATTCACATTTTTTTATTACCAACAAAATTTATTGTTGCTTTATTACTACTTAACCATAGAATTCCAATGTTTGGTAACAATGATATGCACCTTCAAACTTCATTCAGAGTCAAGGTTTATAAGATGTGATTCTTTAAAGACTTAAAATTAGAGTCAACTATAAAAATTTTATTATCAAATAAACCTAGAAGTTCACAGAGATTGGTAAAAATTGAAAGCAATTTTGTACTAAAAATGTCTTAAAAGAAGAAAATATTGTTCTCATTGAAGTAGACAATGATTTTATACATCCAAATATTAAAGTTTTATTCATGTGTTTTTTTGTTATTAACTCTGACAATATTTTTATTTTCCATTGAACTTTGACTATTTAGGGCTCTCTAAATAGATGTATTCCTCTATTGAATATGACAACATATAATAATTTTAATTATGATTATTATTCTTATCAAATTTATTATCTGAATTAGCATTAAACGTAATTAAAAAAGTAATTAAATGTAATTAATAAGTTTTCTATTTTATTTGTTCGTATGAGATATTAGTAACGAGAAATTGTTAGATATATATATTTCGTCAATTTGATGCAAGCAGCAGCCCTAAATATTGACAACCAAACATGTAAAGAAGATTTGAAGGAATTTGTAAGGCCATTCAAAATGTTTCATTTCTTCTGACCCAAAATGTAAGGGGTTGTCCTTGCGAGTGAGCCTAAGAGCTGGCCCAGTAGATAAAAACCACCATTTGTTGCCTTAAGTCTCACTTTTCATTCTTTTTCAGAAAACTTAAGGCTGCAGCCGTCAACTCCTTTGCTAGGGTTTCTGCCTCCGTTGTTATGTTGAGCCAGGAAGTTGCGTTACTCCATGTAAGTGACCTTCGAGTTCATGCTAGTTCCCTTTTTATAATCTTTTCGTAATCTGCAGTAAGAGCCTTGGTTAACCCCATTTTTATGGTTTTGTTCCACTCTCGTCTCAGCCCTGTAATTCATCCTTAGAGCTGTCGTGCTCGTGGTTGTGCAGTCGGGGTCTTCGCTAAGTTCTTTTTCCAGGTACGGGGAAGTTAGAGTCTGAGTCCTGATTATTTTATGGCTGGGTTAGAGTTTGTTAGACGATGTATGCACTATATGATTGTGTTGAATGCGTGAACTGCCATGTACTGTCTTTTGGGTGCGAACAGGTGACTCTTACAGGAGAAGAGTGGCGAGACCTATTAATCTCGCCCAAGCGAGCCGGTCTCGCCTAGGCGAGATGAACAGGGAACTCGCCCAGGACTTTTGCGCGAAAGGTCGCCCAAGCGACCAGCTCGACTTTTTGAGCGAGCGAGCATCTTGCCCAGGCAAGAGGGGTCTTGCCTAAGCGAGATCCCGCGTGTGCTCTTGCTTCCTTTTTCGAGCCCTCGCCTAGGCGAAGGGGGCTCGCCTGAGCGAGACCCTTCAGCCTGAGCGATGTGCTGGGCGAGACAGTGCTGTGTTTGGGTGCTTGTTTATTCTTGGATGATTGATATTGGTTTGGGTATGAATTGTATGATGAGAAACATGTATATAATGGAGTATTATGCATGCTTGGCATGAATCATGAATTGTAGATGATGGGTCTGGTATGAAAGTTGGCATGTGAACTAAGTGAGTTAGTTATTGTTAAAGTGGCATGAAAATGAGATGAGTTGAGATCCTATGAGCATGAATGGTTTATGATGAGTTGGAATGGGTTGGGCCTGGAAAATGAAAGGCATTGGCTTTAAAGGTTGGTACGAATTATGTATATCTATGCATGGTGAATATTCTTTGGCTGTGTGAATATGGTTGATCTGTGTCAATGCATAATTCCTTGGAGTCTTTAGGTGATTCCATGGCCCTTGTTAGTGGGTCGGGACGTAATTCCATGACCCCTGTTAGTGGGTGTCCATGGTGGTGCCCCATCTGTATAACTAGGTAAGGATTCAAGGTAAGGTTGCATCCTGATACTCTAAGGAGTCAGTTAGTCTCACCTAGAGCGGACTGACACTTGTGGTAAGAGTAGCAGGAGGCTTGAAATTCATTAAGGGCTAACCTTGTAGTGAGGGAAAATCGATTCATTGTAACACTTGTAACACATTGCTCGGGGATGAGCAGAGGTATCCACCACAAGTGCAAGTATCCGCTGAATTCGACCAGGTTATACGTATCCGGATGAGTCGAGTCGAGTCGTAGTGTACTGATTGAAAGGTCATAACATGCTTGGTTGTTGTATGGATATTGGATGATGAAAATATATTTGACTGTATGATGAAAATGTTGTTTGGCTCTAGCTGACCCTGTTTGTTGTATAATTGTCTTGTATGTGGTTCTTCTTTCTTGCGATGATCATCAATTTGATTAATGGGAGCAGATGGGCGAGGTTCTCGTGATCAGCAAGGGAATGACGATTTCGCTGCTTAGTCATCTGGGCTGGATTTTATTCTCTTCAGGATTTCCTTAGGACTATGGCCCATGTATTGTTTCATGCCTTCTGGATCTACTCTCTGTTGTTAGACTTTTATTTAGTTTTCCTTTGGCATCGTGGTGTGCCCGGTTTGTAGGGGTGGTGTTAAGAACCCCAGGACTATGCTAAATTATTATCTCTGTGTGACGTTTCTTTTAATTTTTGCGTATTAAATTAAATGGGGCGTTACAGAATTGACAACCAGAAATAGTTTAGATATGAGTATATAAATGGAATTGTTTTAAAGAATGGCAGTTATATATATA